>Ga0224512_10002275_pt1 | contig 17706 bp, 16 predicted proteins | sample SF_May12_sed_USG_4_FD_169103 | JGI IMG/M metagenome (GOLD analysis project Ga0224512, IMG submission 169103) | Sediment microbial communities from San Francisco Bay, California, United States - SF_May12_sed_USGS_13 | ecosystem: Environmental > Aquatic > Marine > Sediment | place: USA... | reverse complement strand
AGGTCGTGTAGCAGCAGTCGCGCACGACGCGTTCGGGATCCATGACGCGATCCTACACCGGCCGCGCGCCGGCCCTCAAGGCCCGAACGGCGGGCGCGGCCCTTCGCGGAAAGGGCGGATACAATCGCGATCCCCGGGACGCCGCGTCCGGGGCGCGGCGGCGGCCGGAGGTGAGCGATGCCCGAACGCGACGAACCCAATCCCCTGGCCGCGGGCCTCTCGCAGTCGCTGCTCGCGCAGCCCTGCAGCCTCGCCATCTTCGGCGGCAGCGGGGATCTCGCGAAGCGCAAGCTCGTACCCGCCCTCTACAACCTGGCACTCGACGGCGTGCTCCCCGCGAACTTCGCCGTCGTAGGCATCGGAAGGAGCGACTTCGACGACGAGACCTTCCGCGACGTCGCGCGCGAAGGCGTCGAGCGCTTCTCGCGCCGGCGGCTCGACGCGAACCACTGGCCCGACTTCGAGCGGTCGCTCTTCTATCACCGCGGCTCCGTCGACGATCCCGCGAGCTACGCGGAGCTCAAGGCGCGCCTGGAGAAAATCGAGGCGGCCTGCGGCGTTTCCGGCAACCGTGTGTTCTACCTGTCGATTCCCCCGGACCGCTTCCGCACCTGCGCCGAGCAGCTCCGGGCGGCGGGGCTGGTGACGCCCTCCGACGGGCCGGGGCCCTTCACGCGCATCATCGTGGAGAAACCCATCGGCCACGACCTCGCGAGCGCGCGCGAGGTGAACGAGACGCTCGCCCAGGTGTTCGACGAGCGCCAGATCTTCCGCATCGACCACTACCTGGGCAAGGAGACGGTCCAGAACATCCTGGTGATGCGCTTCGGCAACGCGATCTTCGAGCCGCTCTGGAACCAGAAGTACATCGATCACGTCCAGCTGACGGTGGCCGAGGCGGAGGGCGTGGGGACGCGGGCGGGCTACTACGAGGGGGCCGGCGCCCTGCGCGACATGGTGCAGAACCACATCCTCCAGCTTCTGTGTCACGTGGCCATGGAACCGCCCTGGTCGCTCGATCCCGACGTGGTGCGGGACCACAAGCTCGAGGTCATCCAGTGCCTGCGCCCGGTCACCGGTGACGACGTGGACGCCCGCGTGGTGCGCGCGCAGTACGGCGCCGGCTTTCACCGCGGCGATGCGGTGCCGGGCTACCGCCAGGAAGAGGGCGTCGGCCGCGACTCGACCACCGAGACCTACGTGGCCCTCCAGCTGTTCATCGACAACTGGCGCTGGGCCGGCGTTCCCTTCTACCTCCGCACCGGCAAGCGCCTGCCCAAGCGGGCCAGCGAGATCGCGGTCCACTTCAAGGACGTGCCGCAGATCCTGTTCAATCGCGACCGCGATGCGCCGCTCGCTTCCAACGTGCTCGCCCTGCGCATCCAGCCCGACGAAGGCCTGTCGTTGCGGATCTCGGCCAAGCTGCCGGGGCCCCAGGTTCAGGTGTATCCCGTGAAGATGGACTTCCAGTACGGGTCGACCTTCGGCGAGCAGTCGCCGGAGGCGTACGAGCGGCTGCTGCTGGACGTGATGGCCGGCGACGCGACGCTCTTCATGCGGCGCGACGCCGTCGAGGCGTCGTGGGCGTGGATCGATCCGATCCTCGCAGCCTGGGAGCGCAGCGGCGCGCGCTGGCTGCCGGAGTACGACGCCGGCGGCTGGGGACCGGTGGAGGCGGATCGCCTGATGCAGTCGAGCGGGCGCCGGTGGCGCACGCTGTGAGCGGCGCGGCCGCGTCCGGCATCGCTCTCACCGAAGCCCGCAGCGTCGATCTCGGCGCGGTCGAGGCGGAGCTGGCCCGGCTCTGGCGCGCGCCCGCAGCCGACGACGGGCCGGTCACGACGCGGGCCTGCACCTCGAACCTGATCGCCTTCTGCGCGTCGCCGGCCGAGGCGGCGGCCTGCGAGCGGGACGTCCCCGAGATCGTGCGGCAGCACCCCGCGCGCGTGCTGCTCCTGGCCGCGGATGCCGAGGCCGCGCCCGCGCTCGAGGCGAGCGTCTCCGCCTTCTGCTACCCGGCCGGGCGGGGAGGGCGCTTCTGCTCGGAGTACGTCGTGCTGCGGGCCGGGGGCGATGCCGTGCAGCGCCTGCCCTCCGCGGTGCGACCGCTGCTCGTGGGCGACCTGCCGACCACGCTGTGGTGGACGCCTTCCGATCGGTCGCCGCCGGACGCGGGGAAGCTGTTCGCACAGCTCGACGCGATGGCGGACCAGGTCGTCTACGACAGTCGCGGCTGGCGCGATCCCGTGGACGCCATCGTCGCGACCACGCGCTGGGCGGGCGAGGCGCCGCCGGCGAAGGCGATCTCCGACCTGGCGTGGCGGAGGCTCGAGGCGTGGCGTCGGCTCGTGGCCTGCGCGCTCGACCCTGCGGTCGTCCCGGGCGCCCTGGGCGGGGTTCGCGAGGTGACGGTGGAGCACGGTCCTCACGCGCTGCCCAAGGCCTGGCTGTTCGCGGCGTGGCTCGCCGATCGACTGGAGTGGCGTCCGGTCCGGGGCCGGCTCACGCCGGGCCGGGAGATCGTCTGGGGCTTCGTGTCGCGTTCGGGGCCCGTCGAGGTCCAGGTGCGCCGGGGCCGCGCCGGCGAGCCGGAGATGAAGCGCGTTGACATCCGGTGGAGCGTGGAGGGTGCGGAGGCGACGCGGACCTTCGAGCGGCTGGGGCCCGGGCGGCTGGGCGTCGCCGGCGATGCCTCCGGCGAGCGCCCGGCGGTGGTGGCGACGGTGGAGGGGTCGCGCTCGGACTTCGTGGCGCGGGCGCTGCCCGCGCGCGGCGGGCGCTCGCTGTTTCGCGCGGCACTCGGGGCGGCGCGCGGGATGGCCGAGGTGCTGGAGCGGTGAGCGGGAGGCGCGTGCGATGATCCTCGCGGGCGACGTCGGCGGCACCAAGACGGTGGTCGCGCTCTTCGAGAACGGGAGCGCGGGACTCCGGAGCGTGCGCGACGCGACCTTTCCCAGCGCGGATCACGCCTCGCTCGAAGAGATCGTGGCGCGCTTTCTCGACGCAGGGCCCGCGTCCTCCATCGAGACGACCTGCTTCGGCGTCGCGGGGCCGGTGATCGCTGGCCGGGTCACGACCACCAACCTGCCGTGGAAGGTCGACGAGACGAGCCTCGCGCGCGCGACGGGAGCGCGCCGGGCGAAGCTCCTGAACGACCTCGAGGCCATGGCCTACGGGATGCTTGCCCTCGGTGACGACGATTTCGCCGTGCTGTCTGCGGGGGCCGGCGCCGCGCCCCAGGGCAACGCCGTGGTGATCGCCGCCGGCACCGGGCTCGGCCAGGCGCTCCTCGTGTGGGACGGCGAGCGCCACGTCCCCGTCGCCACGGAAGGCGGCCACGCGTCCTTCGCCCCGCGCAGCGAGCAGGAGGTCGAGCTCCTGCGCTTCCTGGGCGCCGAGTTCGGCGGCCACGTGAGCTACGAGCGGCTGCTCTCCGGCCCGGGGCTCCACAACCTCTACCGCTTCCTGCGCGCCAGCGGCGGCGAGCCCGAGCCGGCCTGGCTCGCGGAGCGGATGCGTGCGGAGGATCCGAGCGCCGTGATCGGCGAGCTGGGAGTCGCCGGCCGCGATCCCGTGTGCGCCGCGTGCGTGGAGCTCTTCGCCTCGATCTACGGCGCCCAGGCCGGCAACCTGGCGCTCACCGCGCTGGCCCTGGGCGGCGTCTTCGTCGGCGGCGGCATCGCGCCGAAGCTCCTGCCGGTGCTGCAAGGCGGCGCCTTCGTGCGCGCCTTCACCGACAAGGGACGCTTCTCGAAGCTCCTGGCGGGCATTCCGGTGCGCGTGTCGCTCAATCCGCGCACGCCGATCCTGGGCGCCGCGCGTTTCGCCGCCCAGCTCTGACGCCGGCCCTCAGGCCTTCCCGACCAGGGCGCGGTCGAGGTTGTAGGCGGCGCTGATCAGCGCCAGGTGCGTGAACGCCTGCGGGAAGTTGCCGAGGGCCTCGCCGCTCGGCCCCGTCTCCTCGGCGTAGAGGCCCAGGTGGTTCGCGTAGCCCAGCATCTGCTCGAAGATGAGCCGGCCGGCGTCGAGGCGCCCCCGGTCCACTTTCCCCGCCCGGGTCAGCGCCTCCACCAGCCAGAAGCTGCACATGTTGAAGCTGCCCTCGTCGCCGTCGATTCCGTCGTCCGCGATGTCCGGGTCGTAGCGGAAGACGAGGCTGTCCTCGACGAGCCCCCCCTGGCGCGGCGAGCGCAGGATCGCGTCGAGGGTGGAGAGCATCCGCGGGTCCGTCGGGGACAGGAAGAAGACCAGCGGCATCATCAGGTTGGCGGCGTCCAGCGCATCGGAGCCGTACGACTGGACGAACGCCTTGCGCTGCGTGTTCCATCCGCGCAGCATGATGTCCTCGTAGATCTCGTCCCGGACCGTCTCCCAGCGGCTGCGCTCGGCCGGGAACGATCGCTTGTCCGCCAGGCGCAGGCCCCGGTCCAGCGCCACCCAGCACATGAGCTTCGAGTACACGAAGTGGCGGCGCCCGCCGCGCACCTCCCAGATGCCTTCGTCCTCGCGCTTCCAGTTCTCGCAGACCCAGTTGACCATGCGGCGCAGATCCGTCCACAGGTCGTAGGAGATCGGCGTCCCGTACTTGTTGTACAGGTAGACCGAGTCCAGGAGAGCGCCGTAGATGTCGAGCTGGAGCTGGCCGTGGGCGCCGTTGCCGACGCGCACCGGCCGGGAGTTCCTGTAGCCCGCGAGATGGTCGAGCGTCTCCTCCGGGAGGTCGTGGCGGCCGTCGATCCCGTACATGACCTGGAGCGAGCCGTCGGGCGCGAGCTCGTGGCAGCGGGCCTCGATCCACTGCATGAACTGGGCCGCCTCGTCCGTGAAGCCGACGCGCAGGAGGCCGTAGAGCGTGAAGGCGGCGTCGCGGATCCAGGTGTAGCGGTAGTCCCAGTTGCGCCCGCCGCCGAGATCCTCGGGGAGGCTGGTGGTGGGCGCCGCCACGATCGCGCCGGTGGGCCGGTAGGTGAGGAGCTTGAGCACGAGCGCCGAGCGGTACACCTGCTCGCGCCAGCGCCCCCGGTAGCTGCACTGGGAGATCCAGTCGCGCCAGAAGGCGACCGTCTGGCGGAAGAGGGCGTCGGCGCGCTCCTCGTCCACGCCCCCCCCGCACTCGGCGCCCGGCGCGACGCCCCGAAGCACCAGCACGCTCGTCGCCCCTTCCGCGAGCGGTACCGTCGCGGTCACCCCGCTGCCCTCGCGCTCGAGGGGAAGCTGCGTGGACAGCCCGAGGCTCAGCTTCGGCGAGTCGAAGCAGGCTCCGTGGGCGCCGATCCGCGTCGCGTGGGAATCGCGGCCGTAGTCGAACGCCGGGAAGCACTCGACGCGAAACGTCATGCTGCCGCGCACCACGTGGATGTGTCGCACCAGGCAGTTCTCGTCGGCGTCGGACAGGTCGCCGGATACCGGCATGTAGTCGGTGATCTGACCCACGCCGTCGGGCGAGAGGAAACGCGTGACCAGCACGTTCGTCTCGGGCCAGTAGAACTGCCGGCTGGTGAGCCCCGTGCAGACGGGCGCGATCCGGAAGCGGCCGCCTCGGTCGGGGTCGAGCAGCGCCGCGAAGACGCTCGGCGAATCGAAGCGCGGATAGCACCACCAGTCGATCGACCCGTTCAGGCCGACGTGCGCCGTCGTCCGCATGTTGCCGACGACGCCGTAGTCCTCGATCGGCAGGTACTCCATCGATCGCGATGAGCGTAGCAGAACGACCGGCGCCTCGAATACGCAAGCGCACGGTGAGCGAGCCGTCGCCCGCGTCTCGGGCGCGGCCCGAGCGTCCCTCTCCTTCCGGCGCTCGCCGCCCGCTATGCTCCCCGGATGCGCATACGCCGGTCCTGGCTCGGGTTGCTCGTCGCGCTCCCCCTGTGGTTGGCGGGGTCCTCGGAGGCCGACACCCTGCCGGAAGGCGAGGACTTCGGTGCGGCGCTCACGCTGGCGCGACCGACCCCGCTCGCGGAGATCGTGCGCGACCCCGCGCGCTTCGCGGGCGAGACCGTCCTGCTCCACGGTCGCGTCAGCGACGTGTGTCAGAGGAAGGGCTGCTGGGCGGTGATCCGTGAGGGCGGCGCGCACGTGCGCGTGGAGTTCGAGGACTACGGCTACTTCCTTCCGAAGGACTGCGTCGGGGCGGAGGCTTACACGCAGGGCCGCGTTGCGGTCGTGACGCTGTCGGAACGCGAGGCGCGGCACCACGCCTCGGAGTCGCGTGACGGGGATCCGAGCCGCATCGAGGGCCCGCAGCGCGAAGTCCTCTTCACCGCGGCCGGCGTACGGCTGGTGCGCCGCAGATGACGATCGAAAGCGGAATCGGTGGGCCTCAACACGGGCTTCACCGCCTGCGCGGCGCGACTCTTCGCCGTTACTCTTGAATCACCTCGCGGCTGCCGTGCCACAGGAACGCGCGAAGGTTCACCCACCGGGGCGGCTTCCTCCCAACCCGATGCCGTTGCAGACCGGAGAGCGCGAAGTAGCTCCTCACGTCCCTGCAGAACTGGGGCGCCGCAAACGAGCAGCGCGCCGGAGAGAAGCGGTCCTCGGGATCGAAGCACCCGGAATCGAGCATGATCTCTTCTTCGGGATCGCCGCTGCACGACAAGGCGGTCAGGACCATCTGCAGGTTGAAGGAGAGCGCGGCCGCCTCGCCTCGTCGGGCTTCAGCTCGGAATCGGCCTTGTGCTTCTCGAGGAAGCGAGAGGCCTGCACGATCTGGAGCGGAAACGTGGATGCCGGCAGGACGACGGCCAACAGCTCGTCCGGGTAGAGCGCGATGGGACCCACCAGCTCTTCGAGCTCGGCGGCCGAGAGGCCGGCCGCCGCCGTCGGAGGCTCGGTCGGCGTCTCGGCCGCTCCGGCGGCTGCCCCGTAGGCGAGGCTACCCCAGGCCATGGCCGAGATGGCCGCCGCATGGATCGCGGAGCCCAGGATCCGGAACACGCTGGCGGCCAGCACGGATCGTGACGGCATGACGATTTCCTCGTGGTGGGGCAACGGGCGGACGCCGATGGTGGCGCACCGACGGTTCGCTGGCCACAACGTCACGGGCGGCGCCGAGAGCGCCGCACTCGCGGCTTCCGCCGGGGCTATCGTCGCAATCTGCAATATGGAATACTCAGGGCCTACGCGATTCTCGCCGCGCGGCGATTGCAGTGCAGCTGGAGGATGAGGAGATGGCTCGGAGTCAGGCGTTCTGTCTGGTGGTTGTGACCTGTACGGCGCTCGCGGGCGCAGTTTCGTGCGCGGGCGGGCTGCCCGCCGTGGTGTCCAGCACCCCCGCGGAGATCGCGGTGGAGTACGAGCGCGGCGGCAACCTCAAGGCGGCGTCGAAGCTCGCCACGAGCGGATGCCAGCGATACGGCCTCCTCGCCGAGTTCGATTCCGTGGCACCCGCCGTCAGCGAGAAGAGCAACGTCGTGAAGTACCGCTGCGTCCAGGGCTCCGTGGCGGCCGAACGCGACTGACCCCCGAAACGCATCGGCGGCCACGCAGGTCAAGAAGGCGAAGACCGTCACGGCCGCGGCCAAGGGGAGCTAGGCGCGCCCGGACTGCGGAACCCGCCCGGCGAGGTAGGCGGCGCCCGTCGCGAACGGGAACAGCACGCGCGTAGGCTCGACCCGGGGCCCTACGCGCGCTGCTTCTCGAGGCGGAGGAGCTTCTCCTTGCGGTTCTCTCCCCAGCGGTAGCCTCCGGTGCCGCCGCTCTTGGGCGCGACCCGGTGGCAAGGGATGACGAGCGCGACGGGATTGCGAGCGCAGGCCTGCGCCACGGCCCGAACCGCGTTGGGGCTCCCGATCGCCTGGGCCAGATCGCCGTAGGTGGCCGTCGCGCCTTCGGGGATGGCGCGGATCGCTTCCCAGACGCGTCGCTGGAAGGCGGTCGCCTGGACGTCGAAGGGAAGATCCGGGAGGCTGCGTTCTCCCGCCAGGTATCCGACGAGTGCCTCGAGCAGCTCGCCAAGCGTTTCGCCGCCCCGCTCGAACACGGCCCCCTGGAACTCCTCCTCGAGCTCCGCGACGAGTTCACGCGCGGTATCCCCCAGGCGAACGGCGCAAAGCCCGCGCCCGGTCGCCGCAACCAGGAGCTGGCCGCCCACCGGGCACGCGAGAGTCACGTATTGGATCTGCTCGCCGCTGGCCTTTCGACGGTACGACCTTGGCGTCATCCCGAGCTGTGAAGCTGCCGTCTCGTAGAGGCGACTGGTGGACCCGTAACCCGTGTCATAGAGCGCCCCCGCAATGGGCTCGCCTTGCTGGAGTCGTCGCTTCAGGCGTTCCACTCGAAGGGCGTCTGCGTACTTGCGAGGGGAGATCCCGACGACGCGCTTGAACACGCGCTGGAAGTGCCCCGGACTCTGGCCGACCCGCTTGCCCAACTCTTCGAGGGTAGGGATGCGGTCCTGCTGCGCCTCGATGTACCGGCAAGCCGCGAGCACCTTCTCCCGGGCCGCGTCCCAGGTGCCTCCTGCCTCGGGCCGACAGCGCCGGCACGGATGGAACCCCGCCGCTCTCGCCTCGTCGGGGTTCTCGAAGAAGGCAACGTTCTTCCGAAGCGGGCGGCGGCTCGGACAGGTCGGACGACAGTAGACGCCCGTGGTCTCCACCGCGTAGACGAAGTGGCCGTCTTCGCGTGCGTCGCGGTCGAGAACCGACTGCCAACGGCGCTCTTCCTCGTTCCTGGCTGCCGGGTTCATCTGGGGTGTTGCCATCTCTCGGCTCCTCCGTGCTTGCGGGTGCCTTCGACCCGCTGCCTCGAGGGTGGCTCAGTGAGCGGCCGGGCTCTATCCGATTCTTGCGATCAAACTCGATTCTGGCGCACCGGGGTCGGCGTGGAGAACAGCGCCTCGATCCAGTCGGGTCGAGTCGTGTGGTGCTCGAGCACTTTCAGGCCGCATTCCCGCATCTCGGTGTCGAGGCCATGCTCCTGCATGTCTCGGGATGTGGGCACTTCAGGATTCCCGGGAATCCAGAAGAACCACCAGAGTCCCCGGAGGAACCGAGAAGCGTGGCTCAATGGTCGCCCATGTTCGATGGCGAGCACGCGCCCGTCGCGGGCGCAGAGCCTGCGTGCCTCGCGAAGAACGGCCCGTCGTGTCGAGCGAGGCATCTCGTGGAGCGCCAACCCGATGAGCACCCGGTCGAAGCTCTCACCCGGCAGTTCCGTTCGAGCGGCATCTCCCAGGACGTAGGTCACCCGGGTCTCGGGGTTCTTCTTCCGCGCCCGCGCGATCTGCCCGCTTCCCAGGTCGACGCCGGTGATCGAAAGGCTCGGCTCTTCGGCGAGCATGGCACGCTCCATGCTGCCCGTCCCGCAGCAAAGAGACGCGACCCGCAGACGCGGCTGGAGGCGGAGCCAGTGTACGAACTCTCTCCGACACGCCGCCTCCCCGCCGAGAGGAATGAATCCCCACCACACGACCAGATCGTACAGCGGGCTCGCATACGCGTACGCCCATTCCAGAAAGCGGCTCGCGTAACCGGTATGGCCGGGTCCATCCACTGCTGCGCGCCCTCCGGCGTTCGTCCACCGGAGGGTAACAAGCTCGCTCCGGTCTCACTCTCCGCGGGGTGCGGCGCCGGGCGCCGGGAGCTCCCGCGAGGTTCCGAGCCGCGCTCGCGTCCACGGTCCGCAGGTGCAGGTCGCGCTGCGGAAAGCGCAGCTGTCCGAGATCACACGCGAAGATGCTGTGGCCGATGGCCGCCTGGCTCACGTTCGGGCCCTCCCGGTGTCGGCCCGGCTCGACCGGGCGCAGCGAGAGGGTCTCTCCCCGGAACCGGGGACTCTGGCCGTTTTCGGAGGTGGTGTTTTCGGAGGTGGCAGTCGGCGGCTCAGCCGCGGCGGCGCGAGCCGCGGACCGCGAGACCCGCGAGCCCGAGGCCCAGCATCACGCCGCTGGCCGGTTCGGGCATGGGCGTGAACGTGATGTTGTCCACGGCCCCGGAGCCCCGCAGCTGGATCGCGACCTTGTCGAAGGTCGTCCGGGGGTCGAGGCTCAGATCCTCGGCGTCGATCGGATTGATGCGGTTCGCACTGTTGTTTCCGAATACGATGCTCGAATCGCGGTCCCGGGGTCACTCGTTCCCATTAGGCTGCTGTTGAAGATCACGCCCCAGTCGGCGTCGCTGTTCGGATCACCGAAATTCTCGTCGAAGTTCTCGGTGATGATGACCACGCCCGACGCCGAGGTAACGATTTCACCATGGGAGAAACCGTCCTCGAAGTCGATCGTCCCCGCGTCGGCGGAGGACGCCGAGAACGCGAGGGCCAGGATCGCAAGCCCGGCCAGAGAGAACCGCTTGTGCATCTGCAACTCCACCTCACCCGCTCCGTGCCCACGCCGGCGCCAGCGGGGACCGCCCGCATCGCGGGCGGCCGGCCGGAGCGCTCGTTCGGGGATCTTTGGTGAGCTGGGAGGGGTTGTGTCAGAAGAAGTCCGCGATGCGGGAACTCTTCATTCTTCGCAACTGACTGGAATCATTGCATTCCGAGGTAGGGGCGCCCGGGTCGGTCGGGTCAGGAGTGGATGGAGCCGACTACGAGCGCGGGGCCGTCGGCCGCGGCTCGGCGCGGTAGGTGACCGCCACTCTCCAGTCCGCGTAGTCCGGATCCAGTGCGCGCAGCGCGCTCACCATGCGCGGGCGGATGATGCCCTCGATCAGGGCTCCCTGGCCCGGCCAGAGGCGGAACTTCACGCGCAGGTATTCCGCCCCACCGGGCGTCTTCGCCCGGCCCTCGAGCGAAGGCGGAGCCACCAGGATGCCGGGAAACTGCTCGCGCGCGGACTCCGCGATCTGCCAGACCGCCTGCTCCGCGCGCGCCGCGTCGCCGGGAAGCTCCACGTCGACGTAGGCCCGGACGTAGCCCCTCGGGTAGGCCACCACGTTGGTGATGCTGCGATTGGGAATCAACACCGCCGCGCCGGCGAAGTTGGTCAGGGTCGTGAAGCGCATCCCGATGCGCTCGACGACGCCGGTCTGGCCCGAGATCTCCACCATGTCGCCGATGTCGAAGGCATCGGAGAGCACCAGCGTCAGGCCGGTGACGACGTCCTGCACCAGCCCCTGCGAGCCGAAGGCGATCGCCAGGCCCACCACCGACACGCTCGCCAGGTACGCCGTGAGCGAGATTCCGAGCTCGCGCAGCGCCAGCCCGATGGCCGCCACGCAGACCGCGAACACGGTCGCGCTCTCGATCAGGCTCGCCAGCGAGCGGAGCTTGGAGTAGGAGCGGCCGATGCGCGCCGCGATCAGCCGCTGCCCGAGCCTCCGGATGCCGTGGACCAGCACGACCGCCGCCGCCGCCACCCCCGCGATCACCGCGATCCGGATCAGCCCGTGAGCCTGGGAGAAATGCGCAGCGAGGTCGGGCATCGCGGACGACATTATACGATGATCCCGGAGCCCGGCTGCCGCCGGTTGCGCTCGCCGCCGAAAGGAAACGCCGGATGGAGATCGCATCGCTCGCCTGGGAGTACCTGCCCCGGCTCCTGCCGACGGCCCTGATCCTGGTCGGCTCCGTCGTCGTGCTGCTCGTGGCGAACTACCTCCTCCTCGGTCGGGATCCGGCCGTTCCGGCCGAGGACCGCCTGCGCCGGCAGCTCGCCATGCTGGCGCTGACCGCCGTCGCGGTGGTGGCGGTCATTCTGAGCCTGCCGATCGCCGGCGCGGAGCGCGCCCAGCTGCTCGGGCTGCTCGGCCTGCTGCTGAGCGCCGCCATCGCGCTCTCCTCCACCACCTTCATGGGAAACGCCATGGCCGGCTTCATGCTGCGCGTGGTGAAGAACTTCCGCGGCGGCGACTTCCTTCAGGTGGGGGACCACTTCGGCCGCGTCTCCGACCGCGGGCTCTTCCACGTGGAGATCCAGACCGAGGACAGCGACCTGACGACGCTCCCGAACCTCTACCTGGTCACCCACCCCGTGAAGGTCGTCCGCGCCGAGGGGACCGTGGTTTCGGCGACGGTGTCGCTCGGCTACGACGTGCCGCGGGCGCGGGTGGAGGAGCTGCTGCTGGGGGCGGCGACCCAGGTGGGCCTCGCGGAGCCCTTCGTGCGCATCCTCGACCTGGGCGACTTCTCGGTCTGCTACCGCGCCGCCGGACTCCTCTCGGATGTGAAGCAGCTGCTGACGACGCGCTCGCGTCTGCGCGCCGCGATGCTCGACGCGCTCCACGGAGCCGGGATCGAGATCGTCTCCCCCAGCTTCATGAACCAGCGCGCGCTGCCGCCCGAGCGCCTGTTCGTTCCCGCGGCTGTGCCCCAGGTGCCGCCGCCGGAGGTCGCGCCCGAGGCGACCGTCTTCGAGAAGGCCGAGGAGGCGGGCGTGCGCGAGCAGCTGACCGCGGAGTACGCGCAGCTCCAGCAGCAGCTCGCGGAGCTCGGCAAGGCGCGCGCGGCGGCCTCCGACGATGCGGAGCGCACCCGCCTCGAGGATGAGATCGAGCGCGCCAAGGACCGCATCAATGAACTGAAGCCCCGTCTGGACGCGGATGCGGCCTCCTGAGCCGCCGCGACGGGTCGCTCAGCCGTGCGGGTCCGCGTCCGGCCGCGTGACGGGGAGCGAGCGGACGTGGAGGTCGCGCTGGGGAAACGCGATCGAGATGCCCTCCGCGCGGAAGACGCGGTCGATCTCCATGTGGAGGTCGTGAACGATCTGGATGTAGTGGGCCACGTCGGGGCTGAAGGCGCGCAGCTCGAAGTCGAGGGAGCTCTCCCCGAAACCGCGAAACAGCACGTAGGGCGCGGGCTCCTTCAGGACGTGCTCGTGCTTCTCCGCCACCTCGCGCAGCACCTGGCTCGCCTTCTCGGTGTCGGATCCGTAGGCGATTCCGACCGGTATCTCGACGCGAAGCACGGCGTCCGAGAGGGACCAGTTCACGAGCCGGCTGGTGATGAACTCCTTGTTCGGAACCACCAGCTCCTTGCGGTCGAAGCCCGTGATCCAGGTGGCGCGGATCCGGATCCGGCTGACGGTGCCGCTGATGTCGCCGACCGTGACCGTGTCGCCCACGCGGATCGGGCGTTCGAAGAGGATGATCAGCCCCGAGATGAAGTTCGCGAAGATCTCCTGGAGCCCGAAGCCCAGCCCGATGCCGACGGCCGCGACGAGCCACTGGATGTTCGACCATCCCACACCCACCATGTTCAGGGCCACCGCGACGCCCGCCAGCGTCACCGCGTACGTGGCGATGGTGCCGTAGGCGTAGCGCTCGCCGGCGCTGGTCTCCAGCTGCCGGAAGACCGAGACCTCGAGCACCCCCCGGAGGTTGCGCGCCACCGCGAGCGTCACCGCGCCCACCACCAGCGCCAGGAGCAGGTTGGCCAGCGTGATGGGAACGAGTCGTTCCTCGACGCTGGTGATCCGCTCGCCCGCCGCGTTTGCCATCTCGACCGTTGCGGAGGCAGTCGTCTTCCAGAGCTCGACGGAGCTGAGCGCACCGGCCGCGGAGAAGAGATCCGACCAGATCACCCAGAGGCCGATCAGTGCCGCCAGGAGCGCTCCGTTCCGGAGGAGCCGCCCGGTCTGCTCATCCACGGTCGCCAGATCGAGCGCCGGCTCCTCCCGTTCGGGTCCGGGGGCGTCCGGGGCCCCGCTCGCCCTGCTTTCGCGCGCAGTCTGGGCCTCGTGCCAGCGCCCCAGGGCGAGACGGTGGCTGGCCAGGAGCGACCAGCGAGAGCCGAGCTGGTAGGCGAAGAGCAGCAGGAAGAGGAAGACGAGCGTGACGTGGACGGACACCGCGAGCTGGAGCGAAGTCCAGTAGTAGCCGGCCGCCGCCGCGGCGGCCAACGCGAACGCCGCGGCCAGGGTGGCGGCGTGCAGCGCGCGCCACGCCGCAGGCCGGAAGGCCAGCTCGTGTCGCGCCGCGGCGATGCGTCGCAGACCCCCGCCGTTCTCGCGCAGCATGAGGTAATTGAAGGTCAGCACCGCGCCCATCGCGGCCAGGAATGCGAAGCGGCCGACCGACTCCCTCCAGGGGTCCTCCGCGCGCAGCTCGAAGACCGCGATCACGAACGCCGCCGGAACGGCCACCGCGGCGAGCCACCCGAGGTGCCGGCGCAGGTCCCGCGTCGGCGCCTCCGGCCAACCGAGGTGCGCCGGGGCGATGCCCCCGCGCCGCAGCAGCTGGCGGAAGACCCCGAGGCTGACCCAGACGAGGGAGGCCGCCAGCAGGCCGGCGGCGAAGCAACGGACGAACTGCGTGGCGTCCGCGGAGCTCCCGAGGCGCCAGCCCACGAAGGCGAGGAGCGACGGTCCCCAGGCCGCCAGCAGCAGCGACAGGGCCAGCGCCCCGGCGGTGGGGCCGATGCGGATGCAGTCCGACCGCCCCGCCTGCTCGCCGAGTGCCGCGATCCGCGCGCGAACGCGGGGCCAGGCGAACGGCGTCGCAAGCAACAGCAGGATCGCGACGGCGAAGGTCAGGGGCGCGCGGGCGATCGAGGCGCCGAGCGCCCGCAGCACCTGGCCCCAGAAGCGGGGCGCGACCAGCCAGGCGAGGGCCTCCCGCACGTCGTTCGCCAGCGTGGGGGGAAACGCTTCGCCGCTGGGGATCCAGAAGACCCGTCGGTCGATGAAGCGCCGCAGGGCTTCGGTCCGGGCGACCAGCTCCTGCTGCCGGGCGTCGAAGTCGACGAGCCTCTGGAAGAGGGTCTCGGTGTCGGCGATCAGCGTGTCCAGGTAGCGGCGCCGGGTCTCCAGGAGATCCCGCAGCAGCGCCTCGACCGCCGCCCGGTCGTCTGACGGTAGCGCCGGTGCGAGCCTGGCCATCTTCTCCGCGACGAAGTCGTCCACGTCCACCAGGGCCTCGCGTCGCTCGGCCAGCTCGATCTGCTGGAGCTGGACGGCGCTGACCTGGTCCCGGCGCATCCGGATGAAGCGTTTGTACTTCCCGAGTTCCGGCGCGGCGGACCGCGTCCGACGCAGCAGCAGCCCGACGGGGCCGGAGAGCCCGGCGGCCTCCACCTTGCGCCGCAGACGCTCGAGGTCGGCCACCACCGTGGCGACCTGCTCGTCGGCGCGGGCGAGCTTGCGGCTCGTACTGTCGATGTGCTGGAGCAGCCCGTCCTCGCCGGTGCGCCGCAGCGCGAGCTTCCGGTTCTCCGCGGCGAGGCCCCGGAGCACGTCCGCCACGGCGGGAGGCATCGCCTCGGCCGCTTCGAGGGCGCGCTGGGCGGCCTCCGCATCGATCTCCGCAACGCCCTTGCGCCGCGCGGTGAGCGCCTCTTGCAGCGCCGCGACCTGCGTCTCGAGGGATGCGATGCGCAGTGCCGCCCGGTCGCGGCGCCGGACGAGCAACTGCCCCCGCGCGTCGTAGCTTCGGAGCTCCTCCTCGTAGGCCTGGGCCTCGCTCTGGAGCACCTCGCGGCGGGTGCGCAGGAGTCGCTGTCGGGCCTCGGCGAGAGCGGCGTCGCCGGTCGGCGGTGCCGTTTCGCCTTCGAGGGCGATGAGTCGCTCCTTGGCGGCCGCGAGGAGCTCCGGGATCTGCTTGCGACGCTCGGCGCGGCCGGCGGCCTCGGCCTCGAGCGCCAACCCCTCCTTGCGAGCCAGGGCGAGATCCTGCTCGGCGCTGAGCCGTTCGGTTTCGAGCTCCTCCGGCGCACGCTGCGCGTCGAGGCGCGGGGCTTCGCGCCTTTGCAGCTCCACGATCTCGGCCTCGATCGCCACCAGCTTTTCCGGCGCGCTCTGGCGCGCCTGCTCGAACCCGGCGGTCCGTTTCGCCCATTCCCCGCGCAGGGCTTCGAGACGCACGATCTCCGCCTCGATCTCCGCCAGCCGGGCGCGCGTCTCCTCCGGGGCCTGGGCCGGCGCTGCGGGTGTCTCGGGGACGGGGGCTTCCTGGGCCCTCGCCGCGCCCACCGGCGCGAGCGCGAGCCATGCCACCAGCGGGAGCGCGGCCAGCCCGAGGCTCGGGGACCCCGTCTCCCGCGTCCGGGCATTCCGGAACTTTCTGTCGGGCGTCGCGCGCATCGTCCCCACCGGAGAGAAGGGCGCGATGGTACCGGATCGCGCTTCGTGCGAGCATCCGAGCCGTGACGCTCCCGGTGGCACTGTCGTTGCTGGTGGTCGTGATCGTCGGGCTCGGCGCCTTCGAGTACTGGGTCCACGTCCGGCAGGTCGCTTCGATCCCGATCCGGATCCACGTGAACGGGACGCGGGGCAAGTCGTCGGTGGTCCGGCTCATCGCGGCGGCGCTGCGGGAGCACGGCTTGGCGGTGTACGCCAAGACCACCGGCTCTCTGGCCCGCCTGATCGCGCCCGACGGGACCGAGTTTCCCGTCTACCGGCCTGGCATGACCAACGTGATCGAACAGCTCCGGATCCTGGCGATCGCGGCGCGCGAGGGGGCGCGGGCGATCGTGATCGAGTGCATGGCGCTCCGGCCGTCCCTCCAGTCCCTCTGCGAGCTCAAGATGATCCGCTCGACGCACGGCGTGATCTGCAACGCCTGGCCGGACCACCTCGACGTGATGGGACCGACGGAGCGCGACGTGGCCCTGGCGCTGCTGGGGACCTGCCCGGTCGGCGGCACCCTCTTCACCGGGGAGCGGGAGTACCTGCCGCTCTTCGAGGCCGTCTGCGCCGAGCGTGGCAGCCGGCTCGTGGTCGTGGACGCCGAGGCGGCGGCAAGGGTTCGCGATGAGGAGATGGCCCGCTTCAGCTACATCGAGCACAAGGAGAACGTGGCGCTGGCCCTCGCGGTGGCCGAATCGCTCGGGGTGCCGCGCGACGTCGCGCTGAACGGCATGGTTCGGGCGACACCCGACGCGGGCGCCCTGCGCGAGTTCGAGCTCGACTTCTTCGGGAGGCGGGTCGTGTTCGTGAACGGGTTCGCGGCGAACGACCCGGTCGCGACGGAGCGGATCTGGAACCTCACGCTGGCGCGGCATCCGGGGGTGCGAACCCGGATCATGGTGCTCAACTGCCGGTTCGACCGGCCCGATCGCTCGCGCCAGCTGGGCGAGGCGCTTCCCCGCTGGGCCCCCGCGCACCGCTACTTCCTGGTGGGCACTGGGACCTACGCCCTGGCGCGCACCGCCGTGGCCTCCGGGCTGAGCCCCACGTTGCTGACGCCCCTGGAGGGGGAGAATCCGGCCGTCGTCTTCGAAGACATCCTGGGCGCCTGCGGACGGACCGCCATCGTCGTGGGCGCCGGCAACATCGCCGGCGTCGGCTTCGAGCTGCTGCGGTACTTCCGCAACCGGGCGCGCCTGCCGGAAGACGTCGAGGTCGACGCCGCATGATGGACGCGCAGATCTTCTACATCGGCATCGGACTCATCGTGAGCCTGCTCTACGCGGAGATCTTCGGCGTGGCCCCGGGCGGCATCATCGTGCCCGGCTACCTGGCGCTCGGCATCGACGATCCGGTGATGGTGGCCCTGACGCTGGGGATCAGCCTGCTGACCTTCTTCGTGGTGCGGGTGCTGGCCACGGTCATGATCATCTACGGCCGGCGTCGCACCGTCCTGATGATCCTGATCGGGTTCCTGCTGGGCTCCCTCGTCCGCGCCGGACTCGGGGCCGGGACGCCCGTCGGTCCCTTCCAGATCGACGTGATCGGCTACATCATCCCCGGCCTGCTCGCGATCTGGATGGACCGCCAGGGACTCGTCGTGACCGGCAGCTCCGCCATCACGGCCAGTGTCCTGACCCGCCTCTCGGGCCTGCTGATCATGGGGGGCTGAGCCGTGCAGAAGCTCTACTGGCGGCCCGCCC
>Ga0224512_10002274_pt1 | contig 17711 bp, 18 predicted proteins | sample SF_May12_sed_USG_4_FD_169103 | JGI IMG/M metagenome (GOLD analysis project Ga0224512, IMG submission 169103) | Sediment microbial communities from San Francisco Bay, California, United States - SF_May12_sed_USGS_13 | ecosystem: Environmental > Aquatic > Marine > Sediment | place: USA... | reverse complement strand
GCCGCCTTCCGCTTTCAACAGCGCGAACAGGATCACGCCCGCCTGCAACAGGAACCAGAAGATCGCGATGGCCCCCGATTGCCCGTCGATCACCGGCGGCGCGCCGAACCCCCAATGGGCGAGCGCTAGGCCGGCCCAGAGGGCGGCGAGGGCCGTCCGGCCGGCCCCGCCGCGCGGCAGCGGCTGGTTGACCGCCGCCGCGCCCACCAACAGGGCGAGATTGCCATTGGCCAGCGCCATCAGGGCGATGACCGCCGCCGCCCGTTCGCCCCGGTCTGCGGAGCGGAAGGCCGCGATGCACCAGGACAGCACGACGACGCCAAGCAGGATGACCACATAGCTGTCCATGCGCATAGGGTTGAGGGCGAACATCAGGCGGTGATCCACCACGTAATGAATCGCCGCGCCGAAGGCGACCACGGCGGCATAGCTCGCATACAGCGCCATTGCCGTGTCGCGGCCCGATAGGCGCCAGTGGCGCGCCGCCCGGGCCAGCACCACGGCCCCGGCCAGGACCGTCAGCGCGAAAAACGCCGCCTCTTTCCACATCATGTCGATGAAGTAGTGATAGCCGTAATAATCGCGCAGGAACTGCGCGTGGCTGAAGGGCTCATGGGCCGGCACGTCGGCAAGGGCGAAGACGATCCAAGCCGCCGTCGGCGCCGCCGCCAACAGATACAGGCCCGCCGCGCCGGCGATGGTTTTCGCGGCCGCCGCCAGAGATTCGCGGCGACAGGCGGCGATCATCACGGCGCCGAGCGCCAACGCCCCCCATATCGCGTTGAAGGCGTTGATGTTGAAAGCCAGCCCCAGCACCGCCCCGGCCCAGCCGAAGCGTCCGCGGAACGCCAGCAGCCACGCCCCCAGGACCACCGGGATCACCACCTGGGAAGTCGTGAGATAGCCCACGAGGATCTCGTTATGGCCGAGCGGCGAGCGCCCGACGAAGCTGTCGAGGAACAGGATCACGGCGGCAAAGGCCACCGACGGGCGCGATCGCCCGCCCAATGCCTCGCCCAGGCGCCAGATGAAGAACGCGGTGAAGAAGCGCGCCACCAGATGCAGGCCGAGGAACATCGGATAGAGGTTTTGTTCGCTGGCGAAGGGCGCCAGCAGCGGCCAGAAGACCGAAACCCACCGGTTGAGCGAGCGGTGGAAGAGATCGTGGGGGCCCTCGGCGCTGCCCGCGTAATCGAGCAGGATGGGGACATGAAAGCTGTTGTTGTCGGCGGGAAAGTCGAAACCCTGCCACGCGGCAGACGCCAGGGTTGCCGCCACCAGCACCAGAAGCGGGCCGATCGCGCGGCCCCGGTCAGCGGGAATGCTCAAGGATCGGTCTGCCATCGGAGGGTTGCACGCTCACGATTGGATGGGCCGGGATGCCCCGGCCATGCGGCCCGATCCCCGGCCGGAACACGGGCCAAGCCCCGTGCCGGCGGCGCCGGGCGGGGCCAAACCCTGGCGGCACGCCCGAATTTAAAGTAAAACCGGCAGCGGAGAACCATCATGGCCCGGTGGAATTTTAGAAACGGTTAATCATATTAACGTTTAGTGGATCTCTGCGTTTGGAGATTCCATTCTACCGACGGTGGGCACCTATGATCCGTTTGTTTTTCACGGCCTTTGCATTTCTGATCGTCACCTGCGGGCAGGCATACGCCTATCTTGATCCGGGTACGGCCAGTATCGTCCTGCAGGCCGTGGTCGGCGCCATTGCCGCGGCGGGGTTGTTTTTCCGCACCCATATTTACCGCTTTTTCTCGCTGTTCCGGCGCACGGAAAAGGCCAAGGAGGCCGCCGCCCCCTCGTCCGATGGCCGGAGCTTGAAGAACGATCCGGGCGATGGCCGTTGACCCCGCTTCCTTCAGGGACCCCGCGGGGCAGGTCCACCTGGCTGGGGGCCGGGTATTTCGGACGGTTCAGCCCGTCGCCCTCGCCGATTACGAGTTCGTAAGGGACAGCAAGGCCCTCTTGCCGCTGGAGGAGGAGGGCCGGGTGCTCGGCGCCGAAGAGGTCGATGCCGCCCATCTCGGCAGTCACGCGCCGGCGGGCGGCGTCGTTCTCGAACACCGCCGCATTCCCTTCTGGTCCTACCCGTATGAGTGGCCGTTCGGGGCGCTCAAGGCCGCGGCGCTGGCCCATCTCGATATCCAGATCCAATTGTTCGAAGACGGCATCGCCCTGTCCGATGCGTCGGCCTACAACGTCCAGTTCTTGGGTCCCCGCCCGATCTTCATCGACACGCTTTCGTTCCGCCGTTATCGGGAAAACGAGCATTGGGCGGGACACCGCCAGTTCTGCGAACAGTTCCTCAACCCGCTCCTGTTGCGGGCCAAGTTCGGACTGCCGTTCCAGGACTGGTACCGGGGACGGCCCGAGGGCATCTCGGCCGAAAGCATCGCGCACCTCGTCAAATGGCGCCATTACCTCTCCCTCGGCATGCTGTCTCACGTGATCGCGCCGGCCCGCCTGCAGGCTTCGGCGGGGGAGCGGATGCTGGGCAGCGCCGTCAAGGCCCGGACGCGGGGCCTGCCTCGCGCGAGCTACCGGGCCCAGTTGGTCCAGTTGCGCAACTGGATCGCCGGGCTCGCGCCCAAGGACACCGGCAAGACGGTGTGGGGGGGCTATGCCGGAGACAACACCTACGACGAGACCGAGGCCGGCGAGAAGAAGGCGATGGTCGCCGAGTTCGTCAAATCCACCCGGCCCCGGCTGATCCTGGACCTCGGCTGCAACACCGGCGACTACAGCGCGCTGGCGCTGCGCTCCGGCGCGGCCAAGGCGCTGGGGCTGGACGCCGATCACGGGGCATTGGAACAGGCCTTCGCCAGGGCCCAGGCGGACGGCCTCGACTTCCTGCCGCTCTATCAGGACTCCGCCAATCCCAGCCCCGGCCAGGGATGGAACGGGAAGGAGCGCAAAAGCCTTGCCGCGCGCTGCGATCAGGTGGATGCGGTCATGGCGCTGGCCTTCGAACACCACCTCGCCATCGGCCGCAACATTCCGCTGCCCGACGTCATCGGTTGGATCACCAGCCTGGCGCCCCGCGGCCTGATCGAATTCGTGCACAAGAACGATCCGACGGTGCGCAAAATGCTGGCGCTGCGCGACGACATCTTCGACAGCTATTCCCTGGATGAGTTCACCGCCGCGCTGAAACGCCGCGCACGGATTGTCGCCCAACGCACCGTTTCCCAATCCGGACGCGAGCTCTTCTGGTTCGACCGGACGGCATGAACGCAAGGCCGACGATCGCGGAATACCTGCTCTGGGCGGGCGCCTCGCTCTGTGTCGTCCTGGCCACGATCTTCGGTCTGATGCAGGGCAACATGGACAGCGTGCGGCTGGCGGACGTCATCCGGCCGCTCGCCGTGCTGGCGCCGCTGGCGGTCGGCCTGACGCTGGCGCTGATATTCCTGGCGCCGGCTCTCGGGCGGATCCTGCCCGTCGCGCTCTTCCTGTTCTTCTCGTTCCACGGCATCCGTGGGGCCCTCGGCCAGTTCGCCATCGGCCATGCCTTGGCCTATGGCGCGATCCTTTTGGGCCCGCTGGTGTTTTATCTCTTGCTCCGCCGCATCGACCGCAAGCGCGGCGCGTTCTACGTCTTCGTCACCTCGGCGGTGATGGCGCTGACCACCTTCATCGTCATCGCCCCCTCGCTGTTCTATGCCGCGCCGCCGGTGATCGACGAAGGCTTCCGCGACCGCTCCCTTGCCGCCGTCGCCGCCCGCCGCGGGAGCCCCGGGGACCTGCCCGACATCATCTATGTCGTGCCCGACCGCTATCCTTCCGCCGATACCCTGCGCCGCGAATTCGGCGTCGATAACAGCGCCTTTTACGCGGCGCTCCGCAAGCGGGGGTTCGCCGTCGCCGAAAACGCGCGGTCGAACTATCCCAAGACATTCCAGTCCATGGCATCGACCCTGAACAGCGGCTATCTCCAGAATTTCACCACTTCCTATGGCGCCGACAGCCGCGACAAACGGCCGGTCTATGAAGCGGTCGAGAACAACGTCGTCCAGGACCGGCTCAGGAAATTGGGATACAGGTTCCACAATTACGGCAACTGGTGGGAACCCACCCGGATCAACCGCTTTGCCGCCGTGAACTATCAGGGCTATCCGCCGGACTCGATCGACAACCTCTCGGAATTCGAACGCGCGCTGCTGAACAAGACGCCCGCATTGAACATCATCCGGCTGTTCACCGACGCCGAGGACAAGCGCGAATGCCGCCGTATCCGGCGCAAGTTCCGCCGTCTCGAGGAGGTCGGCAATGGGGCGGAGCCGGTGTTCGTTTTCGCCCATATGCTGGTGCCCCACAGCCCCATCGTGATGGACGCGGAGGGCCGCTGCCTGGCGCGGCCGATCATCTATTCGCGGGACAAGACCGCGACATGGCCCGAATTCAAGGCGGCCTACGTCGCGTATCTCAGATATTTCAACCGGACGATCCTCAGGGTCGTCGACCGGCAGTTGGCGCGGCGGGAGCAATCGGGACGCCAGCTGCTATTCGTGATCCAGGCCGACGAGGGCCCGTTCCCCAAGACCATGCGCGAGGCGTTCTACGACTACGACCTCACCGCATTGAGCGGGCGCGAAATCAGCATGAAGACGGGCATCATCAACGCCCTGCGGCTGCCATCCGGAACCGGCGCCAAAATTTCCGCCCCGCTCACGCCGGTCAACAACTGGCGGATCATCTTCAACGCCCTGACCGGCGCCGAGCTGCCGATGCTGCCCCACGCCGTCTACATCTACCCGACGGAAAACAAGCTCTATCGCTTCTGCGAGGTGACCGCGCTCTCCGCCGAGGACGAGGCGCCGCCCAAAACCTGCGCCAACTGACGGCGCCTCACTCCTTGACGGGCTGGCCTTCGGCGCGCCGCCCTTCCACCGGCTGGGTCTCCGTCGGCTGGCCCGGGGGGCCCGCTTCGGCGGTCCGTTCAGGCGCCTCGGCGGGGCGGTCATTCCGGCCGCCGCCCCGATTGCCGTCGCCCGCCCCGAGGGCGGCCAGTGGCAGCGCGCCGGGGATCACGGCGATCCGGGTCAGGGGCTCCGGCCGGCCCCAGGCAAGCGTATCGAACCCCTGGCACGCGGGACAGCAGGGATGCCAGGTCGCAAATCCATGACCGCATTCGGAGCACAGCCAGCGGGGATCGGCCGCCGCCTCTCCGGCCAGCGCCAGCCACCGCGCCGCCTGGGCCGCATCGCCTTTTTCCTCTTCCTCCACCCGCGCAAGCAAACGGTAGAGCCGCGCCGGCGGACCGCCGGCGCCTTCCGCCTCCCTGAAATAACGTTCGGCCTTGGCAAGGTAGCCGCGCGCCTCCCCCCATAGCTTGGCATCCAGAGACGCCTCCGCCATGGCCAGGTGGCTTTCGGGGTGGAGCGGATGAATATCGGAGAGCCGCCTCAAGCCCTGCGCCCGGGCCAGCGCGCGGGCCTCATCGCTTTCCTCCTTGCCGGTCTCCGTCAACGGTCCATAGGCGGCGGCAAGCTGGGGATGGGGGCCCGACCGCCAGGCCCGCTCGATGCCGCGCTTCGCCGCCCTCAGCCGCCCGGTGGCGCGGTCCAATCCCGCCAGCCGCAGGGCGGCGGGCACCGAGCCGGGCGCCGCACCGGCGGCCTTGCGGGCAAGGTTGCGCGCCTCGTCGACATAGCCACGCCGTTCGGCGTCGTTGCTTTGCTGCAGCAGAAGGGCGGCCCGGTGGCGGGCGCCGGTTTCCGCGTCGATGGCGCCGCGGCGCACCGCGCGGCGCAGCGCCTCCTCGGCCTCCGTCCACAGGCCGGCCTTGACCGAAAGCTCGAACAGCGAACGCTGCACCCAGGACGAATCGGGGCGCAATTCCGCCGCCCGCTGGGCATAGGCCAGCGCCGCCGCCCGGTCCCCCGCCCGGCCCGCTTGCAGCAGCATGCCGCGCAGGCCCAGGAACTCAGTATCCGGGCGGGCCAACATCTCCCGGAAATATTTCTCCGCCGCCTGTTCGTCGCCCTGAAGCTGCGCCGCCTGGGCCGACAGCAGCAGGGTGAGCGGGGCGGCGTCCAGAAGCCGGTCGGCGCGTCCGGCTTCGCGGTCGGCCGTGCGGGCATCGCCCGCGGCGACCGCCACCATTCCCCGGGCCAGGGCCTTGAGACCCCTGTCGGCGCGGCGGCGTTCGCGCCAGGCGCGCAGGCGTTTCGGCACCGAAAGCAGGCCCGACAGCACGGCATACAGGAGCACCGCAGCCATGGCGATGACGGCGATGATCACCACCAGGACGCCGACAAAGGTTTCGTAGGTTTCGCCCCGGAAATTGACGGTCACGCTTCCCGGTTCGGAGGCGAACCAACCCGCCGCCAGCGCGACGCCGGCGGCCAGGACGAGGAACAGGATCAGCCGCGCCATGGCCGGCTCACCGCTGTCCCTTGGGCGTGCCCAGGCGCGCCGCGATCACGAGGTCGAGCACCGATGCCGCGGCGTTGGCCTTGATCCGGGCCTCAAGGTCACGCCGCCAATCGGCCGCCGCGTCACCGGGCAATGTCTTGGCGGTTTCGGCGGCGGCAATCAGGTCGCCGCGCACCAACGCCTCGGCCGTTGCGGCCCGGATGGTCTCCAGGGCCGGCATCCCCGCGGGCCTTGCGGGAGATTTGCGGATTCGGCCAAGTTTCATGATGTTAGTCTTGACCTTGTCCCAGAATCCGGCGGGTTTGCCGGGGTCGGGCTCCGGCGCGGAGTCGGACGCGGCATCGGGGGGCGGCGGCTTGCTCGCCGGCAGCTCGAGCCGATCAAGGCGGGCCATCAACGCCGCCGCGGTCGGCACGCCGGCTTCGGCGAACGGCGCGAGCGGCTTGAGCGCCGCCACGACTTCGCCTTGCCCCACGGTCTCCGACGTTACCCGTTCGGCCAGCCCGGCGAACGGGGCCCCGGTCCGCAGGGCACCCGCCAGCGCCATCACGGCCACGGTCCCCGTGCTTTGCGCCGCTTCCGCTTTGGCGATCCGGGCGTCGAGCGCCGCGACGGTCGCCGCAAGACCGGTCAGCCGCTTATCCGATTGCTCCAGCTTCTCGCCGAATTGCGCCGTCCCCGGCCGGGATTCCAGCGCCGTCACCCGCTTTTCCAGGTCGCCCTGCGCCGTGCCGCCGGCCTTCAACGCCGAGATGTCGTTTTCGATGCGCGCGAGGGTGCCCTCCAATGCGCCAAGGCGTTTGACCAGTTCGGCGCGCCCGGCTTCCTCCGGCCCTGAGAACAGGCCGGCAATATACCCCCGCCCGCCGGGCCACGCGATCAGGATCACGACAAGGATGACGACGGCGAACACCACGGCCAGGGCGGCGGTTGAGGCGGGCAGCTTGGGCCCGGCCGCGTCACCGGTCTGATCGCGGGACGTCGCGCCACCGGTCTTGTCAGGGGCCGCCGTCTTGCCGGCGGTATCAATATCGGTGTCCTGCCCGGGTTTGGCATCGGCATTGGCCGACGCGGGCTGTCGCCCGGCGCTGCCCGTGGACGTGGTCCGGGCCCGCGCCGCTTCTGCCACCGGCGTTTTCTTGGTCTCCGCCGCGTCCTTGGCGTCGTCTTTGCGGTCGTCGTCGGCCATGCCGGTTCCTCAGTTCCCCTCCGGTGCCCGTCCCAGGGCCTCCAGCAGGGCGTCCTGCCGGGGCGCCGCGGCCACCCTGACCTCGCCCCAGGGAAGCGGCGCCGCGGCCTCGGCCACCGCGGCGCTCAAGGCCACCAGGCAGATCTCCACCGCCCGTGCGGCGAGATGCGCCTCTTGCATCAGAGTAACAAACCCGACCGCGGTGCGGGGAGACAAAATCAGCACCCAGCCGACGCCGCTGGCCTCGATCGCCGCCCTCACTTCCGGCGTGAGACCCTCGGACGCCACCGCATCATAGAGAACCGCCAGCCGGGCACGGAACCCGGCCGCCTCGAGCCGGCCCATGAGATCGCCCGCCCGGTGGCTGCCCGCGACGTGCAGCACGGCGCCGGCCTCGGCGTCGAGCCGGCCGGCGATCAGTCGCCCCAGGGCGTCCACATCACCATCGGCGCTGACGACATCCGCGAAGCCCGCTTTTTTTGCCGCCTCTGCCGTAGCGGGCCCGACGGCGAAGGCGGGACGGCCGGCGCCGGGCGCTTGCGGCGCAGCGTGAACCAGGGCACGGACACCGTTGGCCGAGGTGAAAGCCAGCGCCTGGACCCCCGTGAGGTCCGGTGCCGGGCCTTCGCGCATGCGGATGTGCAACAGCGGTTCGATCAAGACGGCGAAACCGCGCGCCTGCAAAGCGTCGGCGAGGGGGCCTGCATCCTCCGCCGGGCGGGTGATCAGGACGCGTCGGCGTGCCGCCATTACGCGTCGCCGAGGGCGGCAAAGAACGCCGGCCCCGCCTGGTCCCGGAGGTCGGCGCCGGCATCCCGGCCGATCCGTTCCGCCTCGTCCTCCGGCCCGGTCAGCCGGGTCTCGAAGCTGGGACTTCCGTCGGGCGCCACCACCCGGGCATGCAGCGCCAGATCGCCATCGCCGTCAAGCCGGGCCAGGGCCGCGATCGGCATCCGACAGGACCCCTCGAGGGCCGCCAGCAAGGCACGCTCCGCCGCGATCGCGGTCGCGGTCTCTTCATGATTCAAAGGCGCAAGCAGGCACTGGGTCGCCGCGTCGCCGGCCCGGCATTCGATACCGATGGCGCCTTGCGCGACCGCGGGCAGCATCTCTTCCTCGCCCAGCACGTTGAACGCCGCATCGGCAAGGCCGAGCCGCCGCAAGCCGGCCAGGGCCAGGAAGGTCGCGTCCATCTCTCCGGCGTCGAGCTTGGCCATGCGGGTGCCGACGTTGCCGCGCAATAGCACGACACGGACATCGGGGCGGCGGGCGAGCACCTGGGCCCGGCGCCGCAGCGAGGCGGTCCCGACAACCGCGCCGTCGGGCAGGTCCTTGATTTCGCGCACCTGCGGGTCCCGGGACAGCAGGACGTCCCAGGGCTCTTCCCGGGGCAGGATGCAGGGAATGATTAGGCCGGGCGGCAAGACCGTTGCCACGTCCTTCATGGAATGGACGGCGATATCGACCCGGCCCGCCAGCATTTCCTCCTCGATCTCCTTGGTGAACAGGCCCTTGCCGCCGATCTCGGCGAGCGGGCGGTCGAGGAAACGGTCGCCCGACGTCTTGATCACGGTGAGGACCGGCGCGAGGCCGGGATGGGCCGCGGCCAGCAGGTCCCGCACCATCCCGGCCTGGGCCAGGGCCAGGGGGCTGCCGCGGGTGCCGATCACGAGGCGCGTTGGTGTCTGGGTGGTGGACATGGTCCCGTGTTTAGAGCACATCGGCCTGCAAGGGAACCGTTTGCCGGCGGCCGGGGAAGTGGTGCGGCAGAGGCCGGCGGTGTAGAGTGCGCGCCCGGCGCGCGTCAGAGGCGCGCCCACGCGGACCAAGCAACAGGATCGACCGCCCCATGATCGTTCTCGGCATCGAGACGAGCTGCGATGAAACCGCCGCCGCCGTGGTGACGGAGAGCCGCGAAATTCTGGCCAACAAGGTGCTCTCGCAGCTCGCCGAACACGCGCCCTATGGCGGCGTCGTCCCGGAGATCGCCGCGCGCAGCCATCTCGACCATATCGACCGGCTGGTGGCCCAAGCGATGGAAGAGGCCGCGATGGATCTGGCGGCGCTGGACGGCATTGCCGTCACCGGCGGCCCCGGCCTGATCGGCGGCGTCATGGTCGGCGCCATCACCGCCAAGACCCTGGCCCAGGTGCTCGGCAAGCCGCTGATCAACGTCAATCACCTGGAGGCCCACGCGCTGTCGGTCCGGCTGGTCGAGCCGGGGGCCGATTTCCCCTACCTGCTGCTGCTGGTCACCGGCGGCCATTGCCAACTGGTCAGCGTCGAGGACGTGGGCCGTTATACCGTCTTGGGGACCACCATCGACGACGCCATCGGCGAGGCTTTCGACAAGACCGCGAAGATGCTGGGCCTGCCCTATCCCGGCGGCCCCGCCATCGAGGCGGCGGCCAAGCGGGGAAACGCCGCGCGATTCGATTTGCCGCGGCCGATGCTGGGGCGGCCGGGCTGCGATTTCTCGTTCTCCGGCCTCAAGACGGCGGTGGCCCAGACCGTCGACCGCCTCTCCGCCGAGGGCCCGGGCGCCGGCGAACTGTCGGCCGCCGACATCGACGATGTCGCGGCATCGTTCCAGGCGGCGGCGGCGGCCACGGTGCTGGACCGCGCCCGGAACGCACTCGCGGCCTTCCGCGCCACCCACCCCGGCACGCCGCGCCTAGTGGTGGCCGGCGGGGTCGCCGCCAACCGCGCCCTGCGCACAGCCTTGGAGGGACTTGCCGGCGAGGCGGGCGCCGTATTGAGCGCGCCGCCGCCCGAACTCTGCACCGACAACGCCGCCATGGTGGCCTGGGCCGGGGTCGAACGGCTTGGCCGCGGGCTGACCGATCCCCTCGATTTCGCGCCGCGGCCGCGCTGGCCGCTCGGCGACGTGCGCGCGGAACCCGCCTGATGCCGGACCGGTGACATCGGAATGGTTTTTGCCAACCTGACCCCGACCGCCCGGGGCATCGCCTGGGCGCTGCTCGCCGCGACGGCCTTCACCACCGTCCCGATCAGCGTGCGCTTCCTCGCGCCCTATCTGCCGGCGGCGGAAATCGTCATGCTGCGCAACTTCATCGCCGTCGCCCTGATGCTGCCCTGGGTGATGGCGACGGGTTGGTCGGGGCTCAAACCCAACCGGGTGGACCTGCATCTGATGCGCGGCACCTTCAACGGAATCGGCATGATTTTCTGGTTTTGGGGGCTGGCCCAGATTCCCGTGGCCGACGCCGTCGCCCTGCAGTTCACCTTGCCGCTGTTCGCCCTGATCTTCGCGGTTCTCTTCCTCGGAGAGCGGGTCGGCATCCGCCGCAGCGGCGCCATGCTGGTGGGATTTGCCGGGGCACTGATCATCATCCGTCCCGGTTTCGCCGAGGTCGGGCTCGCCACTTTCGCGGTGCTGGGTTCCGCCGCGCTCTATGCCGCAACCCTTGTGGTGATGCGCTCGCAATCCCAGAACGACAAGCCCCTGACGATCATGCTGTGGTCCAACCTGTTCATGGCGCTGATCGCCGTGATCCCCGCGGCGCTGGTCTGGGTGACTCCGCCGGCCGCGGCCTGGCCGTGGCTGGTGTTCCTGGCCTGCGGCGGCTGGCTCGCCCATTTCAGCCTGACCAAGGCGCTCATCACCATCGACGCCAAGATCGCGGCGCCCTTCGACTATCTGCGCATGCCGCTCGTGGCGCTCATCGCCTACCCGCTGTTCGGCGAATTTCCCGACGCGCCGACCTGGGTTGGCGCCGCCGTCATCGCCGCCTCGACCGCCTATATCGCGCGCCGCGACGCCCGAATTGCCCGCGAAAGGCGGGACGCGGAAGCCGCGCGGCCGGTGCCCGATGCGTGAGGCGCGGGCCAGGGGCCTTGCGGCGGCGGCACGGGCCGGGAACAATGGGTCGATGAAAGGCCGGCAAGGGACATGAGCAGCAGCCAAGAGCAGGAACCGGGGATCGAGGTCCGGAGCTATTTCCCGACCCCGGTGGTGGTCGCCCGCGTGCCCCTGGGCGAGGACGACAACGCGCGCCTGCGCGAACTGATCCTCGCGCGCGAGAAGACCGATCCCGGGGTCCATCATTCCAACCTCCTGGGCTGGCAATCGGCCGACGACTTCACCCAATGGGGCGGCGGCGAGGGGGAAAAGCTGCTGGGCTTCGCCAAGGCCTTGGCTGACCGCCTGGCCGGCGACCGCGCCGGAAACCGTGTGGCGGTCACCTGGTTCGTCAACGCCTGGGCCAATATCAACCGGCGCGGCCACGCCAACGACAGCCACGCCCATCCGGGCAGCGTGTTTTCGGGCTGCTACTACGTCGATGACGGCGGCATCAGTGACGATCCGACGCTGGGCGGGGCGTTCCAGATCAACGACCCGCGCGGCATTCTGCCCGCCATGTACGCCCCGGAACTGGCGGTGGCCTTGAGCGGCTGCCAGACCGCCGGCGGCAGCGAGATCATTCCGCCCAGGACCGGGCAGATGCTGCTGTTCCCGGCTTGGCTCGCCCACGGCGTCCGGCCCTATCTCGGCGACGGAACACGGATTTCCATCGCCTTCAATTTCGCGATTCCGATGGCCGGCACCGATGCCGGGGGGGCGGGCGGTTGATGACCATTTCGTCCATCGACATTGTCGGCGCCGGCGCCTGGGGCACGGCGCTGGCGGCGCTGGCCCGCGAAACCGGGCTGACCGTGCGGCTTTGGGCCCATGAGGACGAGGTCGCCCGGGCCATCAACGAGACGGGCGAGAACCCCCAATACCTTGCCGGCATCACCCTGCCCGAAGGCATCGAGGCCACCAGCGACCTCGCCGCCATGGGGCGTGGGGACGCGGTTCTTCTGGTGACCCCGGCCCAGCACCTGCGCGAAATCGCGGCGCGCCTCGCCTCCAATCTCGCGCCCGGGGCGCCGGTGGTGGTCTGCGCCAAGGGGATCGAGCAAGCGACCGGCGCGCTGATGACCGAGGTCTGCGCCGAAGTCCTCCCCACGGCACCGCTCGCCGTGCTGTCGGGCCCCACCTTCGCCGCCGAGGTCGCCCGCGGCCGCCCCACCGCGGTGACCGTCGCCGCCCGGGACGAGACCCTCGCCGACGCCCTGGTGGCGGCGCTCGGCTGCGCCCGGTTCCGGCCCTATGCGGCGCGCGACGTGATCGGCGCCGAGGTCGGCGGGGCGCTCAAGAACGTCATCGCCGTCGCCTGCGGCATCGCCGAAGGGCTCGCGTTCGGCGACAACGCCCGGGCCGCATTGATCACAAGGGGATTGGCGGAGATCACCCGCTTCGCCGTCGCCAAGGGTGCCGAACCGGCGACCCTGTCGGGCCTTTCCGGATTGGGCGATCTGGTCCTGACCGCGACGTCGACCCAATCGCGCAATTATTCCCTCGGCCTGGAGGTGGGCAAGGGCGGGCGTGCCGCCGACATCCTGGCAAGCCGCCGCACGGTGGCCGAGGGCGCCTATACCGCAGGGGCGGCGGCCCGGCTCGCCGACGGGCTGGGGATCGACATGCCGATCGCCGCCGCTGTCGACCGCATCATCAACCAGGATGCCGACGTGCGGGCGGTGGTCGAGGAGCTTCTGGCCCGCCCCTTCCGCCGTGAATGACACGCCGCCGAAAGCACACTTGGAATCAGAAGGAGACAGCCATGCATTTCGTGATCATCAACACCGACAAGCCCGACAGCGTGGATCTCCGCATGAAGACGCGCGAGACCCATCTGGAATACCTGCGCGCGGCGGGCGGCGCCCTGGTGACCGCCGGCCCGACGCTGACCGACGACGGCAAGACGCCCACCGGCAGCGTCCTGATCTATGAGGCCGAAAGCCTGGACGCGGCCAAGGCCTTTGCCGCCGGCGATCCTTACGCCCAGGCCGGGCTGTTCTCGTCCTCCGTCGTCAAACCCTGGCGCCTGACCTTCCCGGAGGGTTGACCCCGGACCCGCCCTTGCGCGGCCCGGCCTATCGGCTAACATGGCGCCCGCAACGGCATCCGCGCGGTGCGAGAGCTTAAGGGAGGGAGAGATCGCTTACTGGCTGTTCAAATCGGAGCCCGGCGCCTGGTCGTGGGACGATCAGGTCAAGAAAGGCGTCGAGCATTGGGACGGAGTGCGCAACCATCAGGCCAACAACAACATGAAGGCCATGAAGGTGGGCGATAAGGGCTTCTTCTATCACTCGGTCAACGAAAAGCGCATCGTCGGCATCGTCGAGGTGGTCAAGCCGCACTATCCCGACCACACCGACAAGTCCGGGCGTTTCGGCATGGTCGACATCAAGGCGGTGATGCCGGTCAAGACGCCGGTGACGCTGGCCGACATCAAGGCCGAGCCGCGCCTTGAGGGCATGGCACTGGTGCGCCAGTCGCGCCTGTCGGTCACCCCGGTCGCGCCCGCGGAATGGAAGATCATCTGTTCCATGGCCGGCGTGAAGCCGTAAGACGCGCGGACGCGATCATGCATCAGCCGGTCCGCGTCCACCCGGGCGAGGTCATGTGCCCGCTGGACGAGCTGGAGGACCCGGGCTCCAAGGCCTTCCGGGTGGTGTTCGAGGACGGCCATGAGCTCGACATCTTCGCCGTCCGCAAGGGCACGGAGGTGTTCGCCTATGTCAATGTCTGCCCGCACCAGTACCTGCCGCTCAACTGGCACACCGACATCTTCCTGACCCTGGACAAGACCCAGATCCTCTGCGTCATGCATGCCGCCCGCTTCGAAATCGACACCGGCGACATGGTCTACGGGCCGATCACCGCCAATTGCAGCCTGCGCCCCGTCCCCGTCGATATCGAGGACGGCGCGGTGCGGCTCGCCGCCGAGGGCGTTCCGCGTTTCTAGGCACCCATGCCCGCGCCTCGCCCCTTGTGTCTTGCGGTGCGAAGCTCAATAATTCCCGACCAACCCGGCGCCTTAGGCACGCCGGTGCAAATCTTGGGGGAATCAGAGAGGCAGGATCAGCATGTCCGATGAAAAACTCGTTCCGGTGCCGGCGGAGATCGCCAAGGCGGCCTGGGCGGACGACGCCAAATACCAGGAGATGTACGCCCGGTCGCTGGAGGACCCGGAAGGCTTCTGGGGCGAGCACGGCAAGCGCATCGATTGGATCAAGCCCTATACCCAGGTCAAGGATGCCTCATTCGAGGGCGATATCTCGATCCGCTGGTATTACGACGGGACGCTGAACGCGAGCGCGAATTGCATCGACCGGCACCTGGCCACCCGGGGCGATCAGACCGCGATCATCTGGGAAGGCGACGACCCCAATGACGACAAACACATCACCTATAAGGAACTGCACCGCGAGGTGTGCAAGTTCGCCAATGTCCTGAAGGCCCAAGGGGTCAAGAAGGGCGACCGGGTCACCATCTACATGCCGATGATCCCCGAAGCCGCCTATGCCATACTGGCCTGCGCCCGCGTCGGCGCCGTTCATTCCGTGGTGTTCGGCGGTTTTTCTCCCGATTCCCTGGCCGGACGCATCACCGACTGCGAATCCACCTGCGTGATCACCGCCGACGAAGGCATCCGGGGCGGGCGCAAGATCCCGCTGAAGGCCAATACCGACGCCGCCATCGAAAAATGCGACGGCGTCGCCACCTGCATCGTGGTCAAACGCACCGGCGGCGACATCGGCTGGGTCGAGGGCCGCGACGTCTGGTACCACGAGGCCATGGGGCAAGCGTCGGAAGACTGCCCGCCCGAAGAAATGGACGCCGAGGATCCGCTGTTCATCCTCTATACCTCCGGCTCCACCGGCAAGCCCAAGGGCGTGCTGCACACCACCGGAGGCTACATGGTCTTTGCCGCCATGACCCACCAATACGTCTTCGACTATCACGACGGCGACGTCTACTGGTGCACCGCCGATGTCGGCTGGGTCACCGGGCACAGCTATATCGTCTACGGGCCGCTGGCCAACGGCGCCGTCACCCTGATGTTCGAGGGCGTGCCCAACTACCCCGATAGCTCGCGGTTCTGGCGGGTCGTGGACAAGCACAAGGTCAACATCTTCTACACCGCGCCGACGGCGATCCGCGCCCTGATGCAGGGCGGTAATGAGCCGGTCAAGAAGACCTCGCGGGAGAGTCTGCGCATCCTCGGCACCGTGGGCGAGCCGATCAACCCGGAAGCCTGGCGCTGGTACCATCAGGTGGTGGGCGACGGGCGCTGCCCCATCGTCGATACCTGGTGGCAGACCGAAACCGGCGGCATCCTGATCTCGCCGCTGCCGGGCGCGACGGCGCTGAAGCCGGGCTCCGCCACCCGGCCGTTCTTCGGCATCAAACCGTTGCTGGCCCACCACGACGGCTCGCCCATCGAAGGGCCCGGCGTCGGCAACCTCTGCATGGCCGAGTCCTGGCCCGGCCAGATGCGCACGGTCTACGGCGATCACGCGCGTTTCAAGGAAACCTATTTCAGCCAGTTCCCGGGGCTCTACTTCTCCGGCGACGGCTGCCGCCGGGACGAGGACGGCTATTACTGGATCACCGGCCGGGTCGACGACGTGATCAACGTTTCGGGCCACCGGCTCGGCACGGCGGAGGTGGAAAGCGCCCTGGTGGCCCACGAAAAGGTATCGGAAGCCGCCGTGGTCGGCTATCCCCACGACATCAAGGGCCAGGGCATCTATTGCTATGTCACCCTGATGGCCGGGGTGGAGCCCGACGACGATCTCAAGGCGGAACTGGTGCAATGGGTACGCAAGGAGATCGGCCCGTTCGCGACGCCGGACAAATTGCAATGGGCGCCGGGCCTGCCCAAGACGCGCTCGGGCAAGATCATGCGGCGCATTCTGCGCAAGATCGCCGAGGACGATTACGGTAATCTGGGCGACACCTCGACCCTAGCCGACCCGGCGGTGGTCGACGAGCTGGTCGAGAACCGGGTCACCGGCTGAGGTCGGCGGAAACGGGGCACGGGTAAGGAGAACCGCTTTGAACCAGATGCTGCTGATCATCCTCCTCAGCACCCTGCTTCCGGCCATCGGCGCGGCCTACATCCTGCGCACCAACGGCAAGACGATCAATTTCGCGATCATCGGCGGGACGGTGATCTATGTCGCCTCCATCGTGATGATCTTCGGCCTGCTGTACGGCGCCAAACGCTTCAACATGCAGGCCAACGACCTGATCCTGCTGTTGCCGTTCGGCGTCGCCGGCCTGTTCTATTGGCTGCTCAAGGGCTCAAAGATGGGGAACGAATGATGCCGAGGTTCGTATTTTCCGTGTCGCTTTTTCTCGCGCTGGTCACCCACTGGGGGGCCGCTTCGGCCCAGGAGCCCAAGGACCGCTTCGATCAATCCTGCGCCCGCTGTCACAAGGTGGAGGTCGTGATCGCCTGGATGAAGAAGCATCCCGACACCGCCAAGCGCAAGGCCTGGCTGGACGGCAAGCTCGCCACGCACCACGCGCCCGACGCCAAGCTGCGCGCCGACATCATCGCCTACCTGGAACAGGTTTACGCGCAAGCCGCCAAATAGGCCCGGGCTCGGGACGCGGACCTAACTGCACCAGCCCATGCGCCGGCCGCCGCCATAGGCGCGCGCCAGGCCGGCGCGGCGCAGCGCCGCCCCGAGATCGGTGCCGTCCTCGGTTTCGACCGCCGCCAGCACCCGTCCGGCGAATTTGCCGTTGCGAATCCGGCTGAGCCGCACCGGCCGGGCCGCGATGGCGGCCACGACGAACGCCCGGGCGCGCTTCGCCAGGGCGCGTTCCGACGGACAGCGCCCGCGCAGCTCCGGCGCGTCTATGCCGGCCACCCGCACGTTGACGACGATCTCCTGGCCCACCCAGATGCGGGCGCGCACCCGCAAGGTATCGCCGTCGCGGACGGCGATCACCCGCGCCTCGACCGGACCGGCCAGCACGTCGCGCTGGGAGGGCGCGGCGCGCGCCGCATCGACGGCCAGGGCCGGCGCGGCCGTGGCCGTGGCCAAGGCCAGCACCAGGATGCCGAGGCCGCGGACAAACAGGTTCAGGAGGGGGCGGGGAAACGGGCGCCAGGCCCAAGACGGAACAAAGACGGACATCGCCACCCGATCCTTTCGCATACGCAGTGCCGGGCGCCTCCCCCGATCGCGTCAGTCAAGCCCGCGCGATCAACCCGGGCATATTTATACCATAGGTTTAAATCAAACCAAATTACACGTCTAGGTTAAAATG
>Ga0224512_10002273_pt1 | contig 17711 bp, 16 predicted proteins | sample SF_May12_sed_USG_4_FD_169103 | JGI IMG/M metagenome (GOLD analysis project Ga0224512, IMG submission 169103) | Sediment microbial communities from San Francisco Bay, California, United States - SF_May12_sed_USGS_13 | ecosystem: Environmental > Aquatic > Marine > Sediment | place: USA... | reverse complement strand
ACGAATGAACGCATATTTGTTATGCCGTGGATCGGGTTTTTTTCAATAATGTTTCTTTGCGTCCTTTGCGTCCTTTGCGTCTTTGCGGTTAATTGTTTTAATAATGATCTTTCTCAGCGCCCTCAGCGCCTCCGCGGTGAAAATAATCGGGTCTGGAAGTCGGCTGATCAACAATCACAGGGTTCCCTGAACCATGGCACGCAGCAAGAGCAGTCATCGCTGGCTGAAATCGCACTTTGACGACGAGTACGTGAAACGTGCGCAGCGCGAGGGCTACCGCTCGCGTGCGGTCTACAAGCTCGAGGAACTCCAGCAGAAGGACCGTATCCTGCGACCCGGCATGACGGTCGTGGATCTGGGTGCGGCACCGGGTGGCTGGTCTCAGTACGCCGCGCAGCTGCTCAAGGGCAGCGGCCGCATCATCGCCATGGACCTGCTGGCCATGGACCCCCTGGACGGGGTGGAATTCCTGCAGGGGGATTTCAGGGAGGAAGAAGTGCTTGATTTATTGATGGAAACATTGGGCGAGACCCCGGTAGACCTTGTAATGTCTGATATGGCCCCCAATATCAGTGGCATGGAGGCCGTGGATCAGCCGCGCAGCATGTATCTGGCCGAGCTGGCGGCCGATTTTGCCGCCCGGGTCCTGCGCGAGGGCGGTGATCTGCTGTTCAAGGCCTTTCAGGGCGAGGGGTTTGATGACCTGATCAAGCTGCTGCGCTCGCAGTACCAGCAGGTCAAGACACGCAAGCCGCGGGCCTCCCGTCCCCGCAGCCGCGAGGTGTACGTGGTGGCACGGCACTACCGGGCGGCGAATGTGTCATAATAATTTAAGGTAAGGTAATAACCCGTCGAAAGATTGTGGTAATGCAGGCCCTGTCCTGCTGGCTAACGAGGTAACCCGCTTGAACGATCTCGCAAAAAATCTGATTCTCTGGCTGGTCATCGCCATTGTGCTGATGTCGGTATTCAATAACTTCGGCCCGAAGACGTCCAATACCCAGACGATCAGCTATTCCGATTTCATTGCCGAGGTCCAGCAGGGCCAGGTGCAGCGTGTGGACATCGAGGACCATACGGTCGATGGCCTGCGTGCCGACGGCACCCGCTTCACGGTGCAGACCCCGCCCGAGGACCCGAAGATGGTCGATGACCTCCTCAACAGCAATGTCGAGGTCAACGTAAAGTCACCCAACCAGCAGTCCCTGCTGATGCAGATCTTTATCTCCTGGTTCCCGATGCTGCTGCTGATCGGTGTATGGATCTTCTTCATGCGCCAGATGCAGGGCGGCGCCGGCGGGCGCGGTGCGATGTCCTTCGGCAAGAGCCGCGCGCGCATGCTGGGCGAGGACCAGGTCAAGGTCAATTTTTCCGACGTGGCCGGTGTGGAAGAGGCCAAGGAGGAGGTCGCGGAACTGGTCGAGTTTCTGCGCGACCCGGGTAAGTTCCAGCGCCTGGGCGGCAAGATCCCGAGCGGTGTGCTCATGGTCGGTTCCCCGGGTACCGGCAAGACCCTGCTGGCCAAGGCCATCGCGGGCGAGGCCAAGGTGCCGTTTTTCACCATTTCGGGCTCGGACTTTGTCGAGATGTTTGTCGGTGTCGGCGCCTCGCGGGTGCGCGATATGTTCGAACAGGCCAAGAAGCACGCGCCCTGCATTATTTTCATCGACGAGATCGACGCGGTGGGCCGTCACCGCGGCGCCGGTCTCGGCGGTGGCCACGATGAGCGGGAACAGACCCTCAACCAGCTGCTGGTCGAGATGGACGGATTCGAGGGCAACGAAGGGGTGATCGTGATCGCGGCGACCAACCGGCCCGACGTGCTCGATCCCGCGCTGCTGCGCCCCGGCCGCTTCGACCGCCAGGTGGTGGTGCCGCTGCCGGATGTACGTGGCCGCGAACAGATCCTCCGGGTGCACATGCGCAAGGTGCCGATCGACGACAACGTCAAGCCCGGCCTGATCGCTCGCGGTACCCCGGGATTCTCCGGTGCCGACCTGGCCAAACTGGTGGACGAGGCGGCGCTGTTCGCCGCGCGTGCCAACAAGCGCCTGGTGGACATGGACGACCTGGAAAAGGCCAAGGACAAGATCATGATGGGCGCCGAGCGCCGATCCATGGTGATGAGCGAGGAGGAAAAGCAACTCACCGCCTACCACGAGGCGGGCCATGCCATCGTCGGCCGGCAGATGCCCTCGCATGATCCGGTCTACAAGGTTTCCATCATCCCGCGCGGGCGCGCGCTGGGTGTGACCATGTTCCTGCCTGAAAGTGACCGTTACAGCCTGAGCAAGGAACACCTGAAAAGCCAGATCTGCAGCCTGTTCGGTGGCCGCATTGCCGAGGAGCTGGTCTTCGGGCCGGAGAAGGTGACCACCGGCGCGTCCAACGATATCCAGCGCACCACGGAGCTGGCGCGCAGCATGGTGACCAAGTGGGGTTTGTCCGACAAGCTGGGCCCGCTGACCTACAGCGACGAACAGGAAGAGGTCTTCCTGGGGCACTCTGTGGCACAGCACAAGCATGTGTCGGACGAGACCGCGCACGATATCGACCAGGAGGTTCGCTCCATCATCGATAGCGCCTATGCCCGTGCCGAGGAGATCCTGAAAACCAACATCGACAAGCTCCACGCCATGGCCAAGGCACTGATGAAGTACGAGACCATCGACAGCGACCAGATCGACGACATCATGACCGGCAAGCCGCCGCGGCCGCCGCAGGGCTGGGATGATATCGAGCCCACGGCGAGCTCCGGGAGCGCGACCGGTTCGCAGGGCGAGGATGACGACACCAAGGAGGGCACCATCGGCGGACCCGCCGGGCAGCACTAGCCCGGTAGTGCGGCCGGTACACCCGCAGCTGACCGCACACTCGTGGTGATGACAGCCGGACTGCAAACCGCCCTCGACTGCGGCGGCAAATCACTGGACCTGGCACAGCCCCGCATCATGGGCGTGCTGAATATCACCCCCGATTCCTTCTCGGACGGGGGTGATTTTTTTTCGCTGGACCGGGCCGTCGAGCGCGCACAGCAGATGGTCGAGGACGGGGCTGCGATTATCGATGTCGGTGGCGAGTCGACCCGGCCCGGGGCCGCCGCGGTCCCGCTGGACGAGGAACTGCGCCGGGTCGTTCCTGTCATCGAGGCCCTGCGGCCGGTACTCACGGTACCGATCTCCATCGATACCCGGAAACCGGAGGTCATGCGTGCGGCCGTAGCGGCCGGTGCCGGCCTGATCAATGATGTCAACGCGCTGCAGGCAGGTGGCGCCCTGGAGGCCGCCGCCGGGCTGGATGTGCCGGTCTGCCTGATGCACATGCAGGGCGGCCCGGAGACCATGCAGGAGAAGCCGGCCTACCGGGATGTAGTCGCGGAAGTCGGTGACTTCCTGGCGGCGCGCGTGGCCGCCTGCCTGGATGCAGGTATTGCGCGCGAACGGATCCTGCTGGATCCCGGTTTCGGCTTCGGCAAGACGGTGGAGCACAATCTGCAATTGCTGCGGCACCTCGACCGGCTGGTGGCCCGGGGCTTTCCGGTGCTGGTGGGTCTGTCACGCAAGTCGCTGATCGGCAAATTGCTGGACCTGCCGGTCGACCGGCGCCTGGCGCCCAGTATTGCGCTGGCAGTGCTGGCCGTGTGGCAGGGTGCCGCGATCGTGCGCGCCCACGACGTACGCGCAACGAGCGAGGCGATACGGATGTGTCAGGCGGTGCGGGCTACCCAATAAAGTACACATTCACCGCAAAGGCGCAAAGGAAAACAAAATACAGATCAATGCAATACCAACGACAGGAAAACGGTGGATAATCTCCCGGGCCGTCCGGGATACCGGTTGGACAAAAATTAACCGCAAAGACGCAAAGAGCATAAAGAAAACAAAATATTGATTAATGAAATAACAATCTAAGGAAGCTCTGATTATTTGAAGAAATCACGTCATTGCGAGCGTAGCGCGGCAATCTCAGGATTTAGAATCAGTCGTTTGGAGATTGCTTCGTCACTTCGTTCCTCGCAATGACGGATTAATCAGAGTTTCCCTAAATTAACCGCAGAGACGCCGAGGGCGCCGGAAAAAACTACAAAATCATTCTTCATCGATTTGAAATCGATAAACTTAAATAGATCAAATATCATATTGAGAACTATTGCTGGTTTTTTCTTTGCGCTCTTTGCGCCTTTGCGGTGGATATCTTTTTTTAATCGAGCAATACAGGAACAGCCGTGGACAAAAAATATTTCGGTACCGACGGAATCCGTGGCCGGGTGGGGGACCATCCCATCACGGCGGAATTCATGCTCAAGCTGGGCTGGGCGGCCGGGCGCGTGCTGGCATCCAAGGGCGGAAAACTGGTCATCATCGGCAAGGACACACGCATCTCCGGCTACCTGTTCGAGTCCGCCCTGGAGGCGGGCCTGATCTCGGCCGGCATCGATATCCGTTTGCTTGGCCCCATGCCGACGCCGGCGATTGCCTACCTTACCCGTACCCTGCACGCCAGCGCCGGCATCGTCATCAGCGCCTCGCACAACGCCTTCGCAGACAACGGCATCAAGTTCTTCTCGGGCGAGGGCACCAAGCTGGCGGACGAGGTGGAACTGGCCATCGAGGACGAACTCGACAAGCCCATGGTCACGGTGGATTCCGCGAAGCTCGGCAAGGCTGAACGCGTTGCTGATGCCGGCGGGCGCTATATCGAATTCTGCAAGAGCACCATCCCGCTGAGCATGACCCTGAAGGGACTGAAGGTGGTGGTCGACTGCGCCAATGGTGCGACCTACCACGTAGCCCCCAGTGTGTTCGATGAACTGGGTGCCGAGGTGATCAGCATCGGCGCCAAACCCGATGGCCTCAACATCAACCGGGATTGCGGCTCCACTCGCCCTGAACACCTGCAGAAGATCGTGCTGGAGCAGCAGGCGGATGTCGGTATCGCGCTGGACGGCGATGGCGACCGGGTACTCATGGTGGACCACCAGGGGGTGCTGGTCGACGGCGACGAACTGCTGTTTATTATCGCACTGTCACGCCAGGCGCACGGTGCGCTGCATGGCGGTGTCGTAGGGACCCTGATGAGCAACCTGGGTCTCGAGCATGCACTGCAGGAACACGATATCGCGTTTCAGCGCGCCCGCGTCGGAGACCGTTATGTACTGGAGCTGCTGCGCCAGGGTGGTGGCCAGCTTGGTGGTGAATCGTCCGGACACATCATCTGCCTCGACCGCACAACCACGGGCGATGGCATCGTCTCCGCGCTGCAGGTGCTGGCCGCCATGGTGGAGACCGGCAAATCGCTGGCCGAACTGAAATCAGGGATGAAAAAGTACCCGCAGCACATGATAAACGTGCCGGTGGGCGGGGCAATCGACCTGGACGCCGCGCCGACGGTGCAGGCGGCGGTGAAATCGGCCGAACAACGTCTCGCCGGTCGGGGCCGGGTGCTGCTGCGCCCCTCGGGCACCGAGCCGGTGGTGCGGGTGATGGTGGAAGGCGAGGATGAACAGACCGTCCGGGAGGCGGCCGATCAGCTGGCAACGGTGGTGGCGGCAGCGGTCTGACGCATGCGACCGGACCACAAGCCACTGTAGAATCCCTGCATGCAAGCCAGATCATCCAGGAGTCTGCTGAAGACCTTTGCGCCGGCTATCGTTATCACGATCATCGGCTTCGTCATCGCCTATCAGTTCGTGAATCCCGCCCCGCCCGGGACCATCGTGATCGCCACCGGTACGGAAGATGGCGCCTATTTCCTGTTCGCCCGGCGCTACCGGGAATGGCTGGCCAAGGACGGCATTGAGCTGGAGCTGCGCACCAGCGCAGGTTCCGTCGAGAATCTCCGTCTGCTCGGGGATGCAGCGGATCCGGTCGACCTGGCCTTTGTCCAGGGTGGTGTCGCTGGGGCCGATTCACCCGGGCTGGTCTCGCTGGGCAGTCTCTACCTTGAACCCTTGTGGGTGTTCTATCGCGGTGAGCAGACCGTGACCCGTCTGCCTGAACTTCTGGACAGGCGAATTGCCATCGGCGCCGAGGGCAGCGGTACCCGGGCGATTGCCCTGACCCTGCTGGAGGACTATGCGCCCGAACACCGCACTGACAGCCTGTTTCCCCTGGGCGGGCGGGCGGCCGCACAGGCCCTGCTGAACGGAGAGGTCGATGCCGCCTTCTTTGTCGCGGCCCCCGATGCACCGCTGATCCGGGAGCTGCTCTATGCCGACACGCTCCGCCTGATGAGCTTTGCCCGTTCCGAGGCCTACGCGCGCCGCTACCATTTTCTCTCGGCCATCACCCTGCCCGAGGGCGTGATCGATTTCGATGCCAATATCCCGGCCCGGGACACCCGGTTGCTGGCGCCGACGGCCAACCTGGTCGCACGCAGCGACTTTCACCCGGCGCTGGTCAGCCTGGTGTTGCAGGCGGCCAGCCGGGTGCATGGCGGTGGTGACCTGTTTGTTGCACCGGGCACCTTTCCGGCACCGCGTTACCTGGACATGGAGCTGGACGAGAACGCCCGCCGTTACTACGAGCACGGGCCGCCGTTCCTGCAGCGTTACCTGCCCTTCTGGGCGGCCAGCCTGGTGGATCGCCTGAAGATCATGCTGGTACCGCTGCTCACCCTGCTGATCCCGCTGTTCAAGATCATGCCCCCGGCCTACCGCTGGCAGGTGCGCAAGAAGATCTACCGCTGGTACCGGGAGCTGCAGGCACTGGACCTGATCCACCCGGAGGTAGAGACGACGGCGCGCCTGGATGAATACCTGGACCGGCTGGATCGGATCGAGGACGAGGTGCGCAAGGTCGAGGTACCCCTGTCCTATGCCGACGAACTCTATGACCTGCGCCTGCATCTCGGCCTGGTACGCGACCGCCTGCAGGGCGCGCGCGCCAACCCGGGCAGCTGAGCGCGCCGTTTTTTTCGCCGTCCCGGTCCTGTCATGCTGGCCGTGACTGCGCGCCGGCTGAAGGGAACACCCGATGACGATACCCACCATAGATGACTGGCAGCATGATCACGACTTCGCGGTGATCAACGAGAAGGGCGAAAGGCGCTCGCTGCAGGTACTGTTCCTGACGGCCAGCACCATGGTCGTGGAGGTCATTGCCGGCAGCGTGTACGGATCCATGGCGTTGCTCGCCGACGGCTGGCACATGGCTACCCATGTCGCCGCCTTCATGATCACCATTTTTGCCTACCGCTTTGCCCGGAAAAATGCCGACAACCCGGCGTTTGCCTTCGGTGCCGGCAAGGTGAGCGTGCTGGGCGGCTTTGCCAGCGCCATTGCCCTGGCCGTGGTGGCCCTGGTGATGCTGGTGGAGTCGGTGTCGCGCATCTTCGATCCGCATGCCATTCAGTTCAACGAGGCGATTGCCGTGGCGGTGCTGGGACTGACCGTCAACCTGGTCAGTGCCCTGCTGCTGCAGGACGGTCACCATGGGCATGCCCACCATCACCATCATCACGACCACAACCTCAGGGCCGCCTACCTGCACGTGCTGGCCGATGCCCTGACCTCGCTGCTGGCGATCATCGCCCTGCTGTCCGGGAAATATTTCGGCTGGCACTGGCTTGACCCGGTGATGGGCATGGTAGGCGCCCTCGTGATCACCCGCTGGTCATACGGCCTGCTGCGGGAGACCGGCCCGGTGCTGCTGGACGGCAGTATCGATGAGGACTACAAGCGCAGTATCCGGGAAACCATCGAGGGGGAGGGGGATAACCGGGTTAGCGATCTGCATGTCTGGCGACTGGGGCCCGGCCATTACTCGATCATCCTCTCGCTGGTGACCCGCCATCCCCGGCCCCCGGGGTATTACAAGGGCTTGCTGGCGGGTTTCGAGCGGCTCTCGCACATTACCGTGGAGGTGAATCCCTGCAGCAGCGCGGCTCCGGGGGCGCCACCCGCAGGGCAGGTAGCGGACAGGGCCTAGACCGGACCGGGCCCTGTCGGTGCCGCCTCCCGGGCGGCCTCAAGGGCGCGCACCAGGGCGTCGTACTGGGGGTCTTCCTGCCCGGAATGGAGGAAGTCCTCGGCCGCTACCCGGACCTTTTCCAGCCTGTCCAGTTGTTCATAGAGGTAGAGCAGGGATTTCGCGACGTGGTGTTCGTCAGCGGCTGTCTCGCACAGGCGTTCGGCCGCCACGATGGCGATTTCCAGCTCATTATCGGTCGGTTTCATGAAGGTGCCTCCGCATATCGGGCCCGGTGCATCCTTATGCCGAGTATAGCGCGGGGGCAGGTATTTCCCTGTCTAAATTGATTTTTAGGTAGCGGATGGCTAAGCTACGCGGCTCGTCTCAACAGGGAGGTCGTTATGCGTCAGCCACTGGTTGCCGGTAACTGGAAAATGAATGGGTCGCTCGACAGTATCAAGGCGCTGGTCGAGGGCATCAAGGCCGGCCTGGATTCCGTTACCACGGCCGAAATGGCGGTGTGCCCGCCCTTTGTCTATATCTCCCAGGTGGCTGCCATGCTGGACGGGTCTTCCATCGCGCTGGGTGCCCAGGATGTGAATGACCGCGAATCCGGCGCGCACACCGGCGAGATCGCCCCGGGCATGCTGACCGATGTCGGCTGCAAGTACGCCATTGTCGGCCATTCCGAGCGCCGCAGTATCTACGGCGAGAGCGACGAATTCACGGCGCGCAAGTTCGCCGCTGCCCGCCAGGCGGGTCTGGTGCCCATCCTGTGCGTGGGTGAGCTGCTGGAAGAGCGCGAGCAGGGCATCACCGAGCAGGTGGTCTCCCGTCAGCTGGACGCCATTATCGATCTCGAGGGTGTGGGTGCGCTGGCCGATGCCGTGATCGCCTATGAGCCGGTCTGGGCCATTGGTACCGGCAAGACCGCCAGCCCGCAACAGGCGCAGGATGTGCATGCCTTCATCCGTGGCATGATCGCCAGGGAGGATGCGGCCGTTGCCGAAAAGGTGCAGATCCTCTACGGCGGCAGCGTCAAGGGCAGCAACGCGGCTGAATTATTCGCCATGGCGGATATCGACGGCGGCCTGATCGGCGGTGCCTCGCTGGACGCGAATGAATTTCTCTCCATCGGCCGGGCGGGCAACGCCTGAGGCCGATTCGTAACAGAACCTGAACTGACGGTCGTACTATGTTTACATTCTTGCTGGTTGTGCAAATTCTGGTGTCCATCAGCATCATCGCCCTGGTGATGCTGCAGCAGGGCAAGGGCGCCGATATGGGCGCGGCCTTCGGCAGCGGTGCATCGGGTACCATGTTCGGTTCCCAGGGTTCGAGCTCCTTTTTCACCCGCGCCACCGGCATACTGGCGGCGGTCTTCTTCATCAACTGCCTGTTGATTGCCTCGCCCCTGGTTCGTGACAGCGGCAAGACCACTGAAAGCCTGGCCGACCAGATCGAACAGCAGGCGGTCGATACCCGCAAGGTGACCGAGCAGGAGGAGATTGCCGGGACCCTCGAAAAGCTTGAGGCAGAGAGCGCGGATTTACCGACGGATCTTCCGCAGGACCTGCCGGAAGCAATGCAACCGGGCGCTGCGATCGAGGTGCCCGGGGTTGCCGATGTGCCGGCCGGGCCGGAGGATTTACCCGAGTAGCCTGCGTTCCCGCGGACGCATTGATAGCAAGCCGATGTGGTGGAATTGGTAGACACGCTGTCTTGAGGGGGCAGTGGCGCAAGCCGTGCCGGTTCGACTCCGGCCATCGGCACCAAACAGCTTGTGTGGGCCCTGCCGGTACAGTGTTTGCGGCTGCCGGGTATTGGAAAGGCGCTTGCTTGCGCGCTTTCCAGGGGTGATTATGCTGTTTTTTTATACCCCTAAAGAATGAGCTAATTATCTGAAATATATAGTAATAATGCATGCTCTCGAACTTGACACTGGACGTGTCGCTGGCCTAGACTTCACGGGCTTTTTTCGGGCGTGAATAAGAACTAGTCATCTGAACTGCACCGGGATCCTGCCGCCGGGTGCGCGAGGTCGCTGTTAGATGCTGGAAAATTACCTGCCAATCCTAATCTTCATGGCAATCGGAATTGCCATCGGCGTCATCCCGGTTCTGGCAGGCTTCCTGCTCGCACCCCACAAGCCGGACAGCGAAAAACTCTCTCCCTACGAATGCGGTTTCGAGGCCTTCGAGGACAGCCGCATGCGCTTCGATGTGCGCTACTACCTGGTGGCCATCCTGTTTATCATCTTCGATCTGGAAATTGCCTTCCTGTTTCCCTGGGCCGTGGTGCTGGAATCCATCGGTATGTTCGGCTTCGTCTCCATGATGGTGTTCCTCGGTATCCTGGTGATCGGCTTTATCTATGAGTGGAAGAAGGGTGCGCTGGAATGGGAATAGCCCGAGCGAGCAGTAAGCAGGGGCCCTGCACGATGTACACGGAGAAGGTGAGACCGGGAAGCGGTCGAGAGGCTGGCCTGGGCCATGTTCGAGTGCCGCGGGAGGCAGGAGAAGGTGAGACCGCGAAGCGGTCGAGAGGCTGGCCTGGGCCATGCCGGGAGCGGCCAGCGGGGATGCGCACGTCCGCGAGCGAGGCTGTACCAGCAGGAGTGGTGCTTTAAATGGGCATTGAAGGTTTACTCAAGGAAGGTTATGTCACCACCACGGCCGACGCGCTGATCAACTGGGCGCGCACCGGTTCGATGTGGCCGATGACATTCGGCCTGGCCTGCTGCGCCGTCGAGATGATGCAGGCCGGTGCCTCGCGCTACGACCTCGACCGTTTCGGCGTCGTGTTCCGGCCCAGTCCGCGGCAGTCGGATGTGATGATCGTGGCCGGCACGCTGACCAACAAAATGGCGCCGGCCCTGCGCAAGGTCTATGACCAGATGGCCGAGCCGCGCTGGGTGATTTCCATGGGATCCTGCGCCAACGGCGGTGGCTATTATCATTATTCCTACTCCGTCGTGCGTGGCTGTGACCGTATCGTGCCGGTCGACATCTACGTGCCCGGCTGCCCGCCGACGGCAGAGGCACTGATCTACGGCATCCTGCAGCTGCAGAACAAGATCCGTCGAACCAACACGATTGCCCGTTAAGGGTCACTATCCATGTCCGATATTCATGCACTGGCAGCGCAACTGCAGGATCGATTCGGTGACAGCCTGCAATCCGTCGCCGTCAGGGTGGGTGAGGTCACGGTCGAGATCGCGCCCGGGGATCTCCTGGAGGTCGCCACTGCACTGCGGGACGAGCCGGCCTTCGGTTTCGAGATCCTGATCGACCTGTGCGGTATCGATTATGCCAACTACGGCCAGGACGAATGGGCCACCGAGGAGTCTTCCGGCACCGGCTTCAGTCGCGGCGTGGATGCCCGGACCGCCGGCCACCTGGCGGTCGTGACCGATGAACTGGCAGTGGAGAGGCCCGCCGAGACCCGCCGTTTCGCCGCGGTCTACCATCTGCTGTCCGTGGCCAATAACCAGCGCATGCGTCTGCGGGTGTTCGCCCCGGACGACGATCTGCCGGTGGTACCCTCGGTGATCCAGGTATGGAGCAGCGCCAACTGGTACGAGCGCGAGGCCTTCGACCTGTTCGGTATCCTGTTTGACGGCCACCCGGACCTGCGCCGCATCCTGACCGATTACGGTTTCATCGGGCATCCGTTCCGCAAGGACTTCCCGTTGAGCGGCAATGTGGAGGTGATCTACGATGCCGAGAAGAAACGTGTCGTCTACCAGCCGGTTACGATCGAACCGCGGGTACTGGTGCCCAAGGTGATCCGTGCCGCGAATGTACCCGCGGCCGGGGAGCAGGATGACGGTGATAGCGACGCGGAAGCGACGGCCACGGAACAGGCGGAGTAAGGCATGCCAGAGGTACGCAATTTCACCCTGAATTTCGGTCCCCAGCACCCGGCGGCCCATGGCGTGCTGCGCCTGGTCCTGGAGATGGACGGCGAGGTCATCGAGCGCGCCGATCCGCATATCGGCCTGCTGCACCGCGCCACCGAGAAGCTTGCCGAGAGCAAGCCCTACAACCAGAGCATCGGCTACATGGACCGCCTCGATTACGTGTCCATGATGTGCAATGAGCACGGTTATGTACTGGCGATGGAAAAACTGCTGGGTATCACGCCGCCGCTGCGCGCCCAGTATATACGCGTCATGTTCGACGAGATCACGCGCATCCTGAACCACCTGTTGTGGATCGGCGCGCATGGCCTCGACGTCGGTGCGATGACGATCTTCCTGTACGCCTTCCGCGAGCGCGAGGACCTGATGGACTGCTACGAGGCCGTCTCCGGCACCCGCATGCACGCCACCTACTACCGTCCGGGTGGCGTCTACCGCGACCTGCCCGACACCATGCCGAAATACGAGGCGTCGACCTCGATGCGACACAGCAAGAAGGAGGTCGACAGCAAGAACGAGGACCGTCAGGGCTCCTTGCTGGATTTCATCGAGTCGTTTACCGAACGTTTTCCCGGCTACGTGGACGAATACGAGACCCTGCTGACAGACAACCGCATCTGGAAGCAACGCACCGTCGGCATCGGCGTGGTGTCGCCGGAACGCGCCATGCAGATGGGCTTCAGCGGCCCCATGCTGCGCGGCTCCGGCGTCGAATGGGACCTGCGCAAGAAACAGCCCTACGAGGTCTACGACCGGGTGGATTTCGATATTCCTGTCGGTACCGAAGGCGACAGTTATGACCGTTACCTGGTACGCATGGAGGAGATGCGCCAGTCGAACCGCATCATCCGCCAGTGTGTCAAGTGGCTGCGCGCCAACCCGGGCCCGGTCATGCTGGATGATCCCAAGCTGGCGCCCCCGCGCCGCGAGGAAATGAAGGCCGACATGGAGGCCCTGATCCACCACTTCAAGCTGTTTACCGAGGGCTTCTGCATCCCCGCCGGCGAGGCCTATGCCGCTATCGAGCACCCCAAGGGGGAGTTCGGTGTCTACCTGGTTTCCGACGGCGCCAACAAGCCCTATCGCATGAAGATCCGCGCACCGGGTTTTGCCCATATCTCCGGGCTGGACGAGATGGTGCGTGGCCACATGCTGGCGGACGTGGTGGCCGTGATCGGCACCCAGGATATCGTTTTCGGGGAGATCGACCGCTGATGGCAAGCCAGACACAGCAACGCAAGGCCGGGCTGCTGAGCGCGGAATCACGCGCCCGCATCGATGCCTGGGTCGAGAAATATCCGGCCGACCAGAAGCAGTCCGCGGTGTTGAGCGCCCTGCAGATCGCCCAGCAGCAAAACGGCGGCTGGGTCAGCCGCGAGCTGATGGACGCGGTGGCCGACTACCTCGACATGCCGCCGGTTCGGGTGTACGAGGTCGGTACCTTCTATTCCATGATCGAACTCGAGCCGGTGGGCCGCAACATGGTGGCCCTGTGCACCAACCTGTCGTGCATGCTGTGCGGTGCCGGCGACATCGTCAGGCACGTCGAGAACAAGCTCGGCATCAAGCTGGGCGAGACCACGGCGGACGGCCGCATCACCCTCAAGCTGGAAGAGGAGTGCCTGGCCGCCTGTGCCGGCGGGCCGATGATGACGGTCAATGGACATTATCACGAGCATCTCACCACCGCGAAGGTGGACGAGATCCTGGACGCGCTGGAGTAAGGCATGACTGAACAGGTCTGTTTCGCCACATTGCAGTTCGATGAACCGTGGACACTGGAGAACTACCTCAAGGTCGGCGGCTACGAGGCGTGGAAGAAGATCCTGCGGGAAAAGACCCCGCCCGAGGACATCATCGAGCAAGTCAAGCAGTCGGGCCTGCGCGGCCGCGGCGGTGCCGGCTTTCCGACCGGCCTCAAGTGGAGCTTCATGCCGCGCAATGCCCCGGTGCAGAAATACATCGTCTGCAACTCGGACGAGTCCGAGCCGGGCACCTGCAAGGACCGCGACATCCTGCGTTTCAATCCGCATGCCCTGGTCGAGGGCATGGCGATCGCCGGCTATGCCATGGGTGCGACCGTCGGCTACAACTACATGCGCGGTGAGTTCCACCACGAACCCTTCGAGCGCTTCGAGCAGGCCCTCAGGGAGGCGCGCGAGGCCGGCCTGCTGGGCAGCGACCTGCAGGGCTCGGGGATCGATTTCGAGTGCCACGGCCACCTGGGCGCCGGTGCCTACATCTGCGGCGAGGAAACCGCGCTGCTGGAGTCCCTGGAGGGCAAGAAGGGCCAGCCACGCTTCAAGCCGCCGTTTCCGGCCAACTTCGGCCTCTACGGCAAGCCCACCACCATCAACAACACCGAGACCCTGGCATCGGTTCCGGCCATCATGCGCAACGGCGGTGAATGGTTCCTCAATCTCGGCAAGCCGAACAACGGCGGCGTGAAGATCTTCTCCGTCTCCGGCCACGTCAACAGGCCGGGCAACTTCGAGGTGCCGATGGGCATCCCCTTCCGGGAACTGCTGGAGATGGCCGGCGGCGTGCGTGACGGCCACCAGCTCAAGGCGGTCATTCCGGGCGGTTCGTCGATGCCGGTGATGCCTGCCGATGTCATCATGGAAACCGACATGGACTATGACGCGCTGTCCAAGGCCGGTTCCGCGCTGGGTTCCGGCGGCGTCATGGTGATGGACGATTCCACCTGCATGGTGCGCGCCCTGATGCGGGTAGCGCGTTTCTATTACGCCGAGTCCTGTGGCCAGTGCACGCCCTGCCGCGAGGGTACCGGCTGGATGTACCGTGTCATCAAGCGCATCGAGGAGGGCCGGGGACGTCCCGAGGACCTCGACCTGCTGGAAAGCGCGGCCGGCCAGATCGAGGGCAAGACCATCTGCGCCTTCGGTGATGCCGCGGCCTGGCCGGTGCAGAGCTTCCTGAAACACTTCCGCGAGGAATTCGAGTACCACATCACCCACAAGTGCTGCATGGTGGGCGAGGGCGCTTCCACCGAAGGAGCGGCGGCATGAACGCACGGCCCGAGATCCCGCCGGAAGATGCCGTCACCATCGAGATCGACGGCCGGACACTGCAGGCCCGCAAGGGCGCCATGATCATCGAGGTGGCCGATGCGGCGGGTATCAGCATCCCGCGTTTCTGCTACCACAAGAAACTCTCCGTCGCCGCGAACTGCCGCATGTGCATGGTCGAGGTGGAGAAGGTGCCGAAACCCCTGCCGGCCTGTGCCACGCCGGTGTCCGACGGCATGAAGATCTTCACCGGCTCGGAGCTGGCCCGTGGCGCGCAGAAGGCGGTGATGGAATTCCTTTTGATCAACCACCCGCTGGACTGCCCGATCTGCGACCAGGGCGGCGAATGCGAGTTACAGGACCTGGCGCTGGGCTATGGCCGCGGGGTCTCGCGTTTTTCCGAGAATAAACGCGTGGTCAGGGACAAGTTCATCGGTCCGCTGATCGCCACCGACATGACCCGCTGCATCCACTGCACGCGCTGCATCCGCATGCTGAGCGAGGTGGCCGGCAGGACGGAACTGGGCGCCACCGGTCGCGGCGAGAACATGGAGATCGGTACCTATATCGAGGGCTCGCTGGAATCCGAGCTCTCCGGCAATGTCATCGATGTCTGTCCGGTGGGCGCACTGACCGCCAAGCCGTCGCGCTTCAAGGCGCGCGCCTGGGAGATGCTACAGCATGCCAGCATCGCCCCGCATGACTCGGTGGGCTCCAACCTGTTCGTGCACACGCGGCGCGGCGAGGTGATCCGCGTGGTGCCGCGCGAGAACGAGGAAATCAACGAGGTCTGGCTGTCAGACCGTGACCGCTTCAGCTACGAGGGCCTCTACAGTGCCGACCGCCTGGCCACACCCATGGTCAAGGTCGATGGCGCCTGGCAGGAGGCGGACTGGGACGTGGCGCTGCAGGCCGCCGTCGATGGCATCCGGGCGCAGACGGCGCAGCATGGCAGCGAACAGCTGGGCATGCTGGTGTCACCCGCGGCCACGCTGGAGGAGATGTACCTCGCTCAGGCCGTCGCGCGGGGCCTGGGCAGCAATAACATCGATCACCGCCTGCGCCAGGCCGATTTCACCGGCCAGGACAGCGCACCGCTGAGCCCGTCGCTGGGCCAGTCCTTCGAGCAGCTGGAGGGCGTCGGGGCGGCGCTGGTGATCGGCTCCAATACCCGCAAGGAACAACCGCTTGCCGGGCACCGGCTGCGCAAGGCGGCACTGGCCGGTGGCGCCGTGATGTTCGTTAACCCGGTGGACTACGAATTCAACTTCGACGTGCACGCGCGTGCCATCGTGCCGCCGTCACGCATGGCGGAGACCCTTGCGGGTATCGCGGCCTGTTTCCCGGATGCCGGCAGTTCGGCCGGGGAGGCGGTGCGCGCGCTGATCAGCGACGCGACCCCGGATGATACCCAGCGCGCCATCGCCGGGGCCCTCAGGGACGCCGGCAGGGCCACCGTGCTGCTGGGCAATGGCGCCGTGGCACATCCGGAATATTCACTGCTGCGCGCACTGGCCGCCGTAATCGCCAGGGCCAGCGGCGCCGTCCCGGGCGAGCTTCCCGAGGCTGCCAACAGTGTCGGTGGCTGGCTGGCGGGCGTCCTGCCGCACCGCGGACCGGCCGGCGAGCCCTGCGAGGTGCCGGGTATGACCGCGCGCGAACTCTGCAGCAACCCGCGCAAGGCCTGCATCCTGCTGGGGGTCGAACCGGAATTTGACTGCTGGGACAGCGCCGCTGCCACGGCAGCGCTGGCAGCATCAGAATTTGTGGTCGCGCTCGCACCCTGGGCCAGCGAGACCATGAAGGCGAATGCGGACGTGTTGCTGCCGATCGGGCCGTTCACCGAGACCTCGGGCACCTTCGTCAACGCCGAAGGGCGCTGGCAGAGTTTTACCGGGGTTGCCTCACCCTACGCAAACAGCCGCCCCGGCTGGAAGGTGCTGCGTGTGCTGGGCAATCTGCTGGAGCTCGAGGGTTTCGACTACACCAGCAGCGAACAGGTGCGCGATGAACTGCGGCGCAGGGTCGATGCCGTGTCCGCGACCATCGGTTCGGCGCAGGGCGCGGTTGCCGCGGCCGCCACCGTCAGCGGACTGGAGCGCATCGGCGATGTGCCCATTCACTCGGCCGACGCCCTGGTGCGGCGTGCCGCTTCCCTGCAGCAGACGCCGGATGCGGCGCGGGCCAGTGTGCGCCTGTGTGCGGCACAGGCGGGGCAGAGCGGGGTGGGGGATGCCGACACCATCCGGGTGCTGCAGGGTGACAGCAGTATCACGCTGGCAGTGGAAATCGACGAGCGTGTCCCCGCGGGCTGCGTGTGGCTGCCGGCCGCCATCCCGGCAACGGTTGGGCTGGGGCCGAGCTACGGACCGGTCACCATCGAGCGTGAATAAACAGGTAACTGAAGAACAGTCATGGTCGAAATCTGGGAATTAATCAGGGAACCGGTATTTATCGTCCTCAAGATCGTCGCCATCGTGGCGCCGTTGATGCTGGCCGTGGCCTATCTCACCTATGCCGAGCGCAAGATCATCGGCTACATGCAGGTGCGCATCGGACCGAACCGGGTGGGACCGCGCGGCTGGCTGCAGCCGATAGCGGATGCACTCAAGTTGCTGATGAAGGAGATCATCGTTCCCAGCAGCGCCAACCGCTTCCTGTTCCTGATCGCCCCCATGCTGTCGCTTGCGCCGGCGCTGGCGGCCTGGGCCGTAATGCCGTTCACCGACACCCTGGTGCTGGCGGACATCGATGCCAGCCTGCTGTACATCCTGGCGCTGACCTCCATGGGGGTCTACGGTGTCATCATCGCCGGCTGGGCGACCAACTCGAAGTACGCCTTCCTTGGCG
>Ga0224512_10002272_pt1 | contig 17711 bp, 15 predicted proteins | sample SF_May12_sed_USG_4_FD_169103 | JGI IMG/M metagenome (GOLD analysis project Ga0224512, IMG submission 169103) | Sediment microbial communities from San Francisco Bay, California, United States - SF_May12_sed_USGS_13 | ecosystem: Environmental > Aquatic > Marine > Sediment | place: USA... | reverse complement strand
GTGTCGATCCGGGTGAAGTCATAGCGGCGTGGCGGCGGCTTTCGGTGGGCGCCGCGCTTACCGCTCTGACGCTCACGTTCATCGGCCTCGGAACCGGAATCGTGCGATGGAGGCTCCTCTTGCGGGCGTATGGCGCCATCGACATCCCGTCCTGGGCACGCTTAGTGCACCTTTATATGGTCGGCCATTTTTACAACACGTATGCGCCAGGCGGAGTAGGCGGCGACGTCCTTCGGGGTGTCGCGAGCCGAAAGGCCTTCGGGGACGTGACCTGGGCAAGTGCCACCACTGGTGTCGCAGTGGTGTTCATCGAGCGAGTACTCGGAGTGTCGGCCCTGCTGGGGCTCGCGGCGGGCGCCCATTTCTATCGACCGTTGCCAGGCCTCGAAAACGTCGGGGTCTGGGCTGGGCTAGGGCTAGCAGTGGGCATGCTTGCGCTCGGCGGGATCGCGCTCGCGCCAAGGCTCACGCCATGGTTACCGAAGAAGCTCGCCGAACCGATCCGCGCACTCCCCCGTCTTTACACGTGGTGGCCGTTCGTCGGCGCCATCGTCGCATCTCTCATCATTCATTCCCTCAACGCGGTCGCCGGACATGCGATCATGCATTCGCTCGACCCGGCGGTGAAAGCTTCGGAATCTGCGGTTGCGATGCCCCTGGTCAGCGCGTCGGCCTTTTTCCCGTTCACAGTGGGAGGTGCAGGGGTGCGTGAGGCTGCGTTCGCCGCGCTATACGGAACAGTTGGTGTGCCCGAGGCCACGGCATACGCGGGCTCGCTCAGCTTTTGGGCTACGCAGCTGATCTCCGCCGGGGTTGGGGGCCTGGTTAATCTCTGGATACCGATCTCGGGTGGTCCCGATGACCGATGACCCCGATCGGCTCCTTGCGCTTCCCGTGCCATCGCGTCGGCACACCGCACTCTCGGCGACTGCGCTATTCATCTTCTACGTCTCCACGATGTCCCGGAGCCTGTCGCTGTACGACAGTCCGGAGCTCGCCCTCGTCGCAGAACAGCTAGGCCTCGGGCACCCTCTCGGGCAGCCGCTCCACACCTTGTTAGGCGGTCTCGTGGCCCGCCTTCCCGGCGTCGATCCCCTGATCGCGCTCAACGGACTCTCGGCGCTCGCAGGCGCCCTCACGGTGATCCCGGCGACGAGCCTGGCCGGGACCTTGTTGCGAGCCAACGCAGGCGCACGCGAAGGCGATTGGAGGTGGATCGCCCCCGCAATTGCGATCGTCGGAATGCTTCCGGTTCTTTGGGAACCCTCCACGCGCATCGAGGTTTATCCGCTTGCCTTCTTCTGCGGGCTCTGGGGCGCTGCGCGGCTGACAAGCGCCTGGGTGGATTCGAAACGAGGAGCCCTCGCATACCTGAGCACGGGCGTGGCTCTTGGGCTTTCGGCCAGCGCCAACGCCGTCTGCGCCTTTGGAATCGCCGTGGCGTTGTTTCCGAGTCTCACTGCCGCCACGCTCCAGCGCACCACCTCGCCTCGGGAGCTCGGCGCCCTCATCGGCGGTGGCATTCTCGGGCTCACGCCGTACAGTTATGTGTTCGCAGTGGCGCGACGGGAGGACGTCGTCGTCTGGGGCGCACCGACCAACGCGGCATCGATCCGACACTACTTCACCGCCGCCGATTTTACCCCGAAGCAAGTCGGCTCTTTTTTGGAGTGGTGGGAACACGTCGGCGAGCTCTTCTTCTGGTCCCTTCACAACGGCCTCCTCGCACTGATGCTCGTCGGCTTGGTTGGGTTCGTCTCGTTTCGACGGCCGATGCTTCTCGGGGCTTCTTTCCTCGGCATCACCTTGGCTTTCTTCGTCTCGTTCGTGGCACGCAATGGCGTGTTCGCGACGGACGTTCTCGACTACCTCGGATATCTCGCGATACCCACATGGATTGCGGCAACAGGTGTCGGGTTGTTCGTGGCGCATCTTGCGGGCCGAAGGCTCCTTTGGGGTGCGGCGGCGATCGGCCTGGTCGTGCTGTTCGTGATGGTAACCACGCCTCGGCCGCTCGGACGGACGCGCCATCTCGATACCTACAGCGAGGCGCTCGCGTACCAGGCGCTTCGGGCCGCCCCACGAAACGCGGTCCTCATCCTCGAGCAGGATCATTGGATCGGCCCGATGTGGTACCTCCAGGAACGGCTCGACGTGCGAGGAGATGTCGTCGTCGTCGCCTACGGTCTTTCTGCATCCGAGTGGTACTGGAGATACCTCTACCGACGACACCCAACCCTTCACGATTTCGAGCTCCGCGCCAAAGGCGGGAGGGCTGCCCGCGTGCAGCGCTTCGTCAAAGCCAACGGTGACCGGCCCGTCCAAGTCGAGCGGATCGCCCTCGCCAACGCGCTCGGCCTCTCGACTTGTCCGAGCGATTGGTTGCTCGACGTGACCCGCACCTGCAATCCGGTCACTTCGGCACCACTGCTCGCGACGTACACGGCGGCCGAGCTCTATCGACTCGGCCAGGGGTCCCCGGGAACCGACGGGCTCATCGCGCTGGTCACCCTGGATCGAGGATACGATCTATGGACCCATGGGCTCCCGCGCGCTGCGGTCGAGGTCCTTCTTGCTGGGGTACCCGCCATCGAAGGCCTCGAAAGGGTCGATCTCTCTCTGCTTCCAGCTCGAGTCGATCCACGGGCGCGTCCCTCCCCCCTGTACGAACCCCACGTCGCGCTCGGGCACCCCGCACGCAATCTTCACTATGCGGCCGTCATCGCGCGTGCCAGTCGCCTGCCGAAGCTCGCCGACTACCTCGAGCGCCTATCCGACGCGCTTGGGCCCGTCGAACCGAAGTTTGCGAGCTTGACGCGCTCTCCTGCTAACCTCTGAGTCATGCGCCACCGGAGCCACGGGGACGGCACGTTTCGCGTAGACCAATTCGCTCGGTGCGGAGACGACTGCATCTTCGAGGCCGGGGTGTTGGTGTTCCACCCCGAGAACATCGAGCTCGGCACGAACGTATACGTCGGGCACAATGCGATCCTCAAAGGCTACCACAAGAACACGATGCGAATCGGGGACGAGACTTGGATCGGCCAACAGGCGTTCCTACACGGCGCTGGCGGCATCGACATCGGCGCGCGCGTCGGCATCGGCCCCGGCGTTCGGATCATCACTTCGTTTCACGCTGAAGCAGGCCGGGGTACACCGATCCTGAGCTCCCCAATCGAGCTGGCTCCCGTCGTGATCGAGGACGATTGCGACCTCGGCGTCGGTGCAGTCGTCCTTCCCGGCGTGCGAATTGGCAAGGGAGCACAGATCGGGGCTGGCGCGGTCGTGACCGAAAATGTGCCAGCCTATTGTGTGGCCGTCGGGGTGCCGGCAAAAGTGGTGAGAGAGCGTCCTCCGTGAGCGCGCCTGACCTCAGTGTGATCGTTTTTGCGTTTAACGAGGAAGACAACATCGAACCGGTGCTGGCCGAGCTTCGGGGATGGCTCGCCGAGCACGAACCGTCGTCCGAAATCGTCTTCGTCGACGACGGCTCATCCGATCACACCGCTGACGCCGCCGCCGAGGCTCTTGCAAACGTGCCACACCAGATTTCGAGGCATGCGACGAACCGTGGAATCGGCGCGGCACTCAAGACTGGCGTACATTTGGCCCGCGGGGCCTGGGTGACTTTCCTGCCCGCCGACGGCCAGATCGCACCGGAAGCGATCGGTCAGCTTCGAAGGGAAGCGCATGAACGCGGCACCGACGTCGTGTTTAGTGTTTACGAGGCGCGCGATGACGGTCTCCACCGCAAGATCTTCTCAGCAGGGGTGCGAGGCCTCATCTTCTTGGTCCACGGCGTTGTCATGCGAAGCGACGGGCCCTACCTGTTCCGGCGCACTTTGTTCGACCCTGCGCAGCTTGCGCCCGATACATTTTTCCTGAACTTCGAGTTTCCGATCCGCGTCCTTGGTGCAGGTACGCCTGCTGGCCTAGTCACCATCGACTGCAGACCGCGTCGCTCCGGGCGGTCGAAATCGACTAACGTGAGGCGGATCTGGGGCGTGGCGCGCGACCTCGTGGACCTTCGACTCCGGCTCGCCAAAGAGACCCTCAGCGCGCGTCGCCGGGCGACGAGGCGTCCCTGAGGCGATCTCGAAGTGTCGAACGGGGAATGCCGAGAGCTCTTGCCGCGGCTGACAAGTTGCCGTCGTACTGCTCGATGGCGCGTCTCAGGGTATCGGCGTTGGGACGTGCGGCGGGATCGGCAAGCCGTCTGAGCACGCAGTCAACGAGGTCTGCGTTTACGATCGTGCTGTCACAACCGACCGCTGCCAGCTCGAGCGCGTTGCGAAGCTCCCTGACGTTTCCGGGCCACGAGTACGCGCGAAGCCTCCAAACCGCTTCGGCCGATAGCTGCTTCGGGCCGACCTCCGCTGCCATCGACGAGAGAAAGTGATTGGCCAAAGGACCGATGTCGTCGGTGCGGTGACGCAGCGCGGGCACATCGATGACGAGACGATGGATGCGATAGTAGAGATCTGCGCGGAAGCTCCCATGTTGGACCATACGACGGAGGTCGCGATGCGTTGCGCATACGAGCCTCACGTCGACTTGTCGCGCAAACTCGCTGCCGACCCGACGAACGTGCCACGTCTCGAGCACCCGCAGCAACCGCGTCTGGAGATCGGGAGGCAGCTCGGCGACTTCATCGAGGAAGAACGTCCCGCCGTGCGCCTGCTCGAATGCGCCGCGATGCGACTGCACGGCCCCGGTGAACGCTCCGCGCTCGTGACCGAACAACTCGCTTTCGATCAAGTCCCTCGGCAACCCTCCCCCGTTGAGTGCGACGAAAGGGCCTCCTCGCCGCGGGGAACGCTCGTGCAAAGCCCGTGCGACGAGCTCCTTGCCCACACCTGTCTCGCCCCGAATCAGGGCGGGCCACGGGAGGCGCGCAAACCGGTCGACATCAGCCATGACCGCAAGCATGGCGCTCGACGCCACGACCGGGGTCGTCGATGGGAACCTCTCTGCGCGACCTCCGCCCGCGACGCGAAACTCGGTTCGGCCGACCCGCAAGATGCCACCCGCTCGAAGCTCCAGTTTTTGGATGCGAACCCCATCGACCCAGGTGCCGTTCGTGCTCCCGAGGTCGCGAACGACTACCCCGTCTTCGGATGGCTCGATCCGGCAATGGAACCGACTGACAGCGCGATCGGAGAGGGTGATCGCGTTATCGGGGGCCGCACCGATGGAGAGCGGGCGGGCGGCGATGCGAAGGGCCTGCGCCTCTCGACCTCTCCCTTGAACGAGCGCGACGGGACGCACCCCGGTCGGAAGCGGTTCGAGAAGCTCCGTGCGCACGGGCAGCGATGACTCGACCGCGGCCTTGGAACGCATGATCGAGTAACCGTCCCCTATCGGTATCGGGCGTTCGATCGACATGACCGTGCGCTTGGTGAGCCCCGGCGCGGTGACCAGATCATAGAGATAGACGGTACCCCCGGCGGGAAGCACCAGCAACGCACGCCCGTGAACACCGCTTGCGTGAACCGCGATGTCGCAATCGGGATGCGAGCCGACTTCGAGGGCACGCGTAGCGAGCGGAAAGGTGCGGACGCGCTCTTCGCCCCGCAACAAGCAAAGCACATCGGAAAGAGTCATGGTCGAGTATCGACCGCATCGATGGCGTGTTGCGTCGACGACGCGGAAAGCAAGGGTCGCCCCTTGAATCGAGTTGAATCGAGGGCAAGCCATCCCTAAGCTCCCGGCACCGTGCCTGAGCATCTCCGTGAAACCCCCCTCATCCACGAACATCAAACCCTTGGAGCACGACTCGTGCCCTTTGCAGGGTGGCGCATGCCGGTCCAGTACAAGGGCATCAAAGCCGAGCACGAGGCGGTGCGCACGAGAGCTGGGCTATTCGATGTCTCCCACATGGGAGAGCTCTTGATTGAAGGCCCCCACGCCGACCTCGCGGTGAATACGCTCGTTACGAACGACGTCAGCGCGCTCGAGGCAGGGCAGGCACAATACACGGTCTGCTGTAACGACGACGGGTACATCCTCGACGATCTGATCGTGTACCGACTCGAGGAGGCCAAGGTGTTGGTCGTGTGCAACGCCTCGAACCGAGATAAGATTGCCCAGCATTTCGCGGCTCGACTCCCCAACGGCGTCTCCTTCCTTGATGTTTCGGATCGATGGGCGTTGATGGCGCTTCAGGGACCAAGCGCCGCCGCGATCATGCGGGACGTAGGCGCTCCGAGCGCGGTCACCGAGCTCGCTCCGTTCCGGGTCTGCAGAGCCGAGGTTGCTGGCGTCGAGGCCTGGGTGGCGAGGACAGGATACACCGGCGAGGACGGCTTCGAGCTCTTCTGCGCGAACGACGATGCGGTCACGCTTTGGCGCGCGCTGCTCTCAGCGGGCAGGCCCCACGGCCTCGAGCCTGTAGGCCTCGGTGCCCGAGATACCCTTCGACTCGAGGCGCGCCTTGCGCTCTACGGAAACGACATCGACGAGACCACAAACCCCTACGAGGCGGGGCTCGGATGGGTGGTGAAGCTCGACCGGAACGACTTCGTCGGGCGCGCCGCGTTGCGGGCAATTAAGGAAGCCGGCGTCGACCGCCGCTTGATCGGTTTCGAAATGACCGGACGCGGAATTGCCCGTCACGGCTACCCAATCCTCGCCGATGGAAAGCGGGTTGGGACGGTGACCAGCGGGTCTCCCGGACCAACGGTTGGAAAGAACATCGGTCTCGGCTATGTGCCCACAGCGCTCAGTCGGATAGGCACCACCCTGGGGATCGAGATCCGTGGCAAGGTGGTCGACGCCGTGGTAGTGAGGACCCCATTTTACAAGAGGTGATGATGGCCACGTTTCCAAGGGATCTACAGTACACGCGCGAGCACGAGTGGGCGCGCGTCGAGGGAGACGTGATTCGAGTGGGCATCACCGCGTACGCGGTCGAGCAGCTCGGGGACATCACCTTGGTGGACATGCCGGCTCCCGGCGAAGACCTGCAAGCACACGAGCGTTTTGGCGACATCGAGTCTGTCAAGGCCGTCAGCGAGCTTTTCGCCCCGGTCAGCGGGGAGATTGTAGACGTGAATGCCGCGCTCGAGTCGAGCCCGGAGCTGGTGAACGAAGGCCCCTACGAAGACGGTTGGCTGATCACCATTCGACCCTCCGACCAGGGCGAGCTGGCCGGCCTGATGGACGCGGCCAAGTACGAGGAATATCTCGGGACCCTGGACGGCTGACAGCATCATTCATCGTGAGATACCTGCCCCATACCGACCAAGAGATTCGCGCGATGCTCGAGCGCGTGGGGGTTGAGGACATCGACGCGCTGTTCGCCGGGGTGCCGAGCTCACACCTGCTCCAACAAGATCTCGATCTCGAGCCGGCGTTGGATGAGCCACGCCTCATGCAGCATCTGACGGCACTATCTAACCGCAACGCGGGCGCTCACATGCTCACGTTCCTCGGTGGCGGCATGTACCGACACCACATTCCGCCGGCTGTCGATCAGCTCCTCCAGAGAAGCGAGTTCTACACGGCCTACACGCCCTATCAGGCCGAGCTCTCCCAAGGGACACTGCAGGCGATTTTTGAGTTTCAAACGGTCGTGTGCGAGCTCTTTGGTGTCGATGTTGCTAACGCATCGATGTACGACGGCGCGAGTAGCGTCGCCGAGGCCGTGCTGATGGCACGCCGAATCAAGCGCCGCGACCACATCGTCGTGAGCGGCGGACTTCATCCCGAGTACCTGGATACGGTTCGCAGCTACATTCAGGGTATCGACGCCAGAGACTGGATTGCGGTGGCGCCGTTGGGTGCCGACGGCCGCACCGATTGGGAGGCAGCGACCAGCTTGATCACCGATAAGACGGCAGCGGTGGTTGTCGGCTATCCCAACTTCTTCGGATGCGTGGAGGATCTGCACTTGGCCAAGGACGCAGCCGAGAGTCACGGGGCGCTCTTGATCACCGCGACCACCGAGCCGTACGCGCTTTCGGTTGTAGAGGCCCCTGGTACTTGCGGCGCCGACATCTGCGTCGGGGAGGGGCAAGCGCTCGCGGTGCCTCCCCAGTACGGAGGCCCAGGGGTCGGACTATTCGGGGCTTCGCAGGCGTTCGTCCGCCAAATGCCGGGTCGCCTCGTCGGCCGCACGATAGATACGGACGGACAGCCCGGGTACGTGCTCACCCTTTCCACCCGAGAGCAGCACATACGCCGCGAGAAGGCGACCTCCAACATCTGCACCAATCATGGCCTCATCGCTCTCGCCATGGGGATCCGAACCGCCATGCTCGGAAAGCAAGGCTTCATCCAGGCTGGGGAGCGGTGCATGAGCGCCGCGCACTACCTGCGCAAGGGGCTCGAAAGGCTCGACGGCATCGAGCTTCCCTACTCGGCTCCGGTGTTCAATGAGCTGGTCGCTCGCTTCAAGAACGCGACCGCAAGCGAAGTGGTCGCCCGCCTTGCCGAACGGGATATCCTCGCCGGGGTCGACCTGGGTCGCTTCCGAGACGACTGGAAGCACGACCTACTCATCGCGGTGACCGAGCTTCACACCCGAGACGACTTGGATCGATTGCTCGGCGACCTCAGCCCCTGAGCGGACGCTGGCGCTGCTATGTCGCTGTCCCTCATCCCTTGTTCGTATGCGTACCCATTTGACATGCAAAGATCCGACGCGACTTAACCCAGATCCGTGGGATCGGGGCCCGTATCGGCGCATAATCTACTGTGATTACTCGTCTTTTCCAGTTCAGCCTTGACCCCGCACGCACCCGTACACAACCCTTAAAACAGCTTGCACGGAGCCAAAACGCAAAGGACACTCGGCCCGCTTCGCTAGATTGGGCCGGGCATGGACCGAATCTGCGGAGGCCGAACCATGCGTGAACCACAGAGAACCTCATTCGTCCACGACCTCCAAGACGGGGCCAACCCCGATCCGATGACCTGGGAGGATATCCGCCGCGATGAGACGTGGCAGGGCCGCTGGGTCGCGCTCGATGACTGCGCCTACAACGAAGCGGGCGAAGCGACCGCCGGGCTCGTGGTCGACTACGACGACAACCTTGCGGAGCTCTGTGCCCGCCTCAGCGCTGACCGCCGCAAGCGCTGCTCGATCGTCTTCTGCCCCCCCGCCGAATCAGCGGCGTAGTTAGGCGATAGTGTGGGGGCGGTGGGGCGGGACCAATTGCCCGCCAGAGGCGGTCCGGGCCTCCAATCCCGTCAGTCTTCCTCGTCCCAGGGATGAGGGGCTTCTTCGACGGTCAGGTCCTCGTCCTCGCCGATGCAGCGATCCGGCTCTCCGCGCCGCATCTTGACCGCGTTCCAGGGGCCGCCCCCCGAATAGTCGTCGTCGAGGCCCCACTCCCCCTTGAGGTACTGGTCACCGTCTGCACCGATCTCGATACGGAAGTAGCCGTGGCCGCGGCGAACTTTCGGGTGACCAGCGATGAGCTCGCGCCTGTCCTCCCATTGAAAGGTCATCAAATCGCCTTCGATCGAGCCTTGTATCCGACCCGACCGCTCATGCTTGGCGTAGTCGCCGATCACCTGATTGCCGCTCTGGCAGACGTGCATGTTGCCGTACTGCGGCGACTGCCACACCCCGTAAAAGGCAGCCCCTTGAGGCATTGGACCGGGCTTCGGTTTCTGCGCACCCCCGCAGCCCAGCATGATCCCCAATACCAGAGCCACCCCTATGTGCTTCGCGGACATCGAGCCCCTCCCCGTGCCCCACGATAAACGACCCGTGCCCGAAAGCGTAATTTCGGCGCCTCAGCGGACCCGGGGCACGGAAATCACGTGGTAGAGGACTCCGCTTCCCTCCGAGAGCAGAAGACCGAGGTCCTTCAGTGTCCCGAGGATCGACTCGTCGATCCACGCCTGAGCGGTGGGGGCCGGCGGCTCGAGCCTGTAGTTGGCGATCACCATCGGCTCGAGGCGCTCGCGAAGGCGGGGCGCGACGTCGATGCGGGACTTCAAGAGATCGAGCGCGGAGTCCATGCCGCCTAACTCGTCGACCAATCCGAGCCGGTGCGCGTCGGTGGCGAGCCAGACACGTCCTCGTGCAAGGGGCTCGATTTCTTCGATAGGCCGACCCCTCCCCTCAGCCACGAGACCGACGAAGGAGTCGTAGAAGGCGTCGAGCTCTCGGTTCATGAGCGCGCGTTCGTCCTTGGTGAGGGCTCGATGCGGCGAAAACAGGTCGGCGTGGGGGCCGGTTCGGAGCACTTCGGTTCGGATGCCCGCCCTCTCGAGGAGCTCCTTGGCGAGCAATCGTGCCGAGACCACCCCGATCGAGCCCGTGAGGCTGAGAGGCTGAGCGACGATCGAGTCGACGTGGGCGGCCACGTAGTAGCCGCCGCTGGCCGCGACCTCTCCGAAGTACGCCACCACCGGCTTCTTCTCTTTGACCCGAACGACTTCGCGATGGATGAGATCCGAAGCCTCCGCCGAGCCGCCGGGCGAATCGACCCACAATAGAACGCCGAGCGCCCGGCGATCACGACGCGCGCGACGAAGCGCGCCGACGATAGAAGCCCTTCGACCCATCGGTGCTCCGGACTCCGAGATGGCACCTTTGATCGCGACGACCGCGATGTAAGGACGGCGACGAAGTGGGCGAAACAATCGTCGCTCTTTGAAGGCAAAGTACCGGTTTGCTTCCATCAACGGATGCTTCTTGTCGCAATCGAGGAGCACTTCGAGCTCGTCTTCGTAGGCCAACTCGTCGACCAAACCGGCGGCGATGGCGTCTTCCCCACGAAACACTCCCGTCTCGAAAAGCTCGCGCGCCAGCTCGGGGGTCGTGCCGGTACGCTCGGCAAGCGCGACAAGCACGTTTTCGGTGTAACCGTCGATGACGGCTTGTAGTTGTTCCCGTTGAGGCCCGCTCATCGATTCGCGGGTCAAGCGTTCGGCGGCAGTCTTGAATTCTTTCCGCGCGAACGGCTCAACCTCGACGCCGACTCGATCGAGCAGGGGCTTCACGTAATGTGACGACGCCGACAGACCCAGCAGGGTGATCGTGGAACGAGGCGCCATGTAGACGCGCTCGGCCGCCGACGCGACATAGAGCTCCTTGTGCCCGCCGCCCCTTTGCAGCATGACCACCGTCGCCTTGCCGTGTCTACGAAGCCGCTGAATCTGGTCTCGAAAACCGACGCAGACGGACCAACCCCCGGTCATCGGCGGCAGGACGAACGCAACGCCCTGGATAGCTCGGTCGCTGATCACATAGTCAGCAAGGCGCCGGATCGCGGCGAGGGAGCTGGTGCGACGGATCGCGCTCGACTCGAGAATCCGGCGAAGCCAGGGAAGGGGCTGGCGTGCCTCGACGAGCCGTGGTTTGAGCCGGACGACGACCCAGGGGCCCTTGGGGCGCCCAAACCAGCGTGCGATCGCCCAGAAAGGTGCGAAGGGCACGCACAGGACATTTCGAATCAAACGAGCGACGAATCGAAGCACTGTTTTCCCCTATAGAGACGGCTTGTTATGCTGGAAGTGGTAGGGCCGCAAATCTTTACCAGGGGTGGCCCCTCTGCTAGGAACACTTAGCACCGTAACGCGGTGAAGGAGCACGGCTCAGGGAACTATGGCCAGCCCCCAGATGGTGATGTACGAGGAGGAGTTTGCCCAGGTCCAGGCCGTGACGGACAGGCTCGTCCAGGATGCGAATGCGCGGGTGGTCTTCGTCGTCGACAAGAATGGCCAGCTGATCAGCGCCTCGGGCGACACTGGAGATCTCGATACGACCTCCCTCGCCTCGCTTGCCGCGGGCAATATCGCCGCCACTGGGGGCATCGCGCAGCTGCTCCGGGAGCAGGAGTTCGCCACCCAGTACCACGAGGGGGTGCGCCAAAACGTTCATATTCAAGTGGTCAGTAGTCGCGTGATTCTTGTCGTGATCTTTGATAATCGGACAAGCTTAGGGCTCGTGCGCCTGCGGGTGAAGCGAGCCAACGAGCACTTGAGTCGAATCTTCGAGATGGTGATGGCCAAAGCGCAGGACCCGTTTCGAAACTCTCCGTTTGCGGAAATTACCGATGATGACATCGACAACTTGTTCAATGATTGACTGAGAGAGGCCTGGGGGGATGTCTTTCATCAACTATTTGTCTCGCGAGATCAACTGCAAGATCGTGTACTACGGTCCGGGGTTGTGCGGGAAAACGACGAACCTGCAATACATCTATAACCGCACCAACCCGGATGCGAAGGGCAAGATGATCTCGCTTGCGACCGAGACCGAGCGAACGTTGTTCTTCGACTTTCTGCCGCTCGAGATCGGCGAGATCCGCGGCTTCAAGACTCGGTTTCATCTCTACACCGTTCCCGGCCAAGTGTTCTACGACGCGAGTCGCAAGTTGATTTTGAAAGGCGTGGACGGCGTCGTGTTCGTCGCCGATTCCCAGATGCTTCGGGCTGAGGCCAACATCGAGTCGATGGACAATCTGCGAACGAACCTCGCGGAACAAGGCTACAACCTGGACACAGTTCCCTACGTCGTTCAGTACAACAAGCGGGATATGCCGAACATCTCGTCAGTAGACGAGCTTAGCCGCATGCTCAACCCGCAGCGCGTCCCTGAGTTCTTGGCGGTCGCCACCACCGGCGAGGGCGTCTTCGAAACGCTCAAGTCCGTCGCCAAGCTGGTCCTCACCGAGCTAAAGCGCGGCGCGGCCTAGCGCCCTTCTCACGCGAGACCGGCCGAAAGAGCCCTGTTTACTTTTCACAGGCGGCCTTATGCTACTCGTCCCTCAAACCCGATTGGAGGCGTGCCATGAGTACATCGATCGCCACCTTGAACGGAGATACCAAGAACCTTTCTGACGAGGCAATCGCGAAGCTGGAAGCATCGCTGCGAGGGAGCCTTCTGAGGCCCGAATCTAAGGGCTATGAAGAAGCCCGCACCATTTGGAATGCCATGATCGACCGCCGACCCGCGTTGATCGCCCGATGCACTGGTGCCGCGGACGTGATTCGCTCGGTCCGCTTTGCCGCCGAGAACGATCTGTTGCTCGCGGTTCGCGGCGCGGGGCACAACATCGCCGGCAAGGGCTGACGCTTGGCGGTGGCTTTGGATGGCTGAGCAGGAAATACGGGCTCACGATCGACAACCTTCGCTCGGTCGATGTCGTCACTGCCAAAGGGGAGCTGCTCCATGCGAGCGAGGCCGAAAACGCGGACCTCTTTTGGGGAGTCCGTGGTGGCGGCGGGAACTTTGGCGTCGTCACGACATTCGAGTTCGATCTGCATGATGTGAACACCGAGATCCTTTCGGGGCCGGTGATCTATCCGCTATCGGCGGGACGACAGGTCCTGCAGCACTACCGGGAGTTCGCTCGGGACATGCCCGAGGATCTCAACGTCTGGGCCGTGCTCCGCAAAGCTCCGCCGTTCCCCTTCCTCCCTGAAAGCGCGCACGGCCAAGAGGTCGTCATCCTGGCGGCGGCGTGGTTTGGAGATATGGGCGCAGGCAAAAAGGCCTTGAAGCCGCTCGACAGCTTCGGTCCCGTCCTCGGAACCGGCGTCGCCCCTCACCCCTTCGTGGGTTGGCAAGCGGCGTTCGATCCGCTGCTCACACCCGGATCACGGAACTATTGGAAGTCTCACAACTTCATCGAGATTGAAGACGGTTTGATCGACGCCGCGCTCGACTACACCGCGCGGCTACCCTCGGACCAGACGGAGATTTTCTTCGGTCGGCTTGGCGCGGCGGTCAACCGGATTCCCGTCGACGCCACGGCTTACCCGCACCGAGACGCCGAGTACGTAATGAATGTGCACGCACGCTGGGAAGAGCCGAGCGAGGACGCAAAGTGCGTCGCTTGGGCGCGCGAGTACTTCGAGGCGACCGCCCCGTATGCGACCGGTGGCGTGTATGTGAACTTCGTCCCCGATGGAGAGGATCCGATCGAATCGGCGTATGGCCCGAACCAGGATCGGCTCGTCGAGCTCAAGCGCAAGTACGATCCGAACAATCTGTTTCGTCTAAACCAGAACCTTCGCCCGTGATGGGGATCTGAACGCACCCCATGATCGAGGCATCAACCCTCACGCGATGAGGTTCAATATCTTGTTGGGGACCCAGATGGTTTTGCGGAGGGTTTTGCCCTCTAGTTGAGCCGCGACGTTGGAGACCTCCCGCGCGGCGGCGAGGGCCTGCTCTTCGGTGGCGTCTTTCGGCAAGGTGATGCGGCCACGGACTTTGCCGTTGATCTGGACGGGGACTTCGACTTGGTCTTCCTCGCAAAGAGCCGGGTCGAAGGCGGGCCAGGGCTCGGCTTGAATGCTTGGCGCATGGCCGAGGGTCTCCCAGAGCTCTTCGCCTAGGTGGGGGGCGAAGGGGTGGAGGAGTTTGGTGAGCACCTCGACCGCACCGGCCGGGACAGGATCTGCTTTTGTGAGCTCGTTCGAAAGCACCATCATCGCGCTGATCGCCGTGTTGAAGCGCATGGCCTCGATGTCCTCGCTGACCTTGCGGATCGTGCGGTGCAGCAATCGAGTGACCGCGTCGTCCGGTTGAGCTTTCGCATCTGCCCGCAATGCGATCGCATACACGCGGTCGAGAAATCTGCGCACGCCAGCGATCGAGCTCGTATTCCAGGGTTTGGTCGCCTCGAGCGGCCCCATGAACATCTCGTACACGCGCATCGCGTCGGCTCCGAACTCATCGACGATGTCATCGGGGTTGACGACATTGCCCCGCGACTTGCTCATCTTCTGGCCCCCCTCGCCGAGGATCATTCCTTGGTGAACGAGCTTCGCGAACGGCTCCTTCACTGGCACGACGCCAGCGTCGTAGAGCACCTTGTGCCAAAAGCGCGCGTACAAGAGATGCAAGACCGCGTGCTCGGCGCCGCCGACATAGAGGTCCACCGGCAGCCAACGCTTGGCGGCTTCGGGAGAGCACAACGCATCGGGGTTGTCCGGATCGAGAAAGCGCAAGTAGTACCAGCACGAACCAGCCCACTGCGGCATCGTATTGGTTTCCCGCGCGTACCACTTGCCATCGCGTTCGAAGAACCTCCAATCGGCCGCCCGAGCCAATACCCCCGCGGGATCGTCTCCAGGCTTGTAGTCTTCGAGCTCCGGGAGTTGCAAAGGGAGCTCGCTTTCCTCCAGCGCGATCGGTCGGTCGTAGCGAATGGTGAACTCGGCCCCTGCCCGAGGGTCTCCCTTGGTTTCGACGGGAAAGTAGATCGGGATCGGTTCGCCCCAGTAGCGCTGCCGGGAAAAGATCCAGTCGCGAAGCTTGTACTCGACGCGTGCGGTCCCTTTGCCCGCAGCCTCGAGGTCCTCGGTCACGCGCCTCTTGAAGTCAGCGGTCTCGAGGCCGTCGTATTTGCCCGAGTTGACCGCAATGCCAGGCGCCACCATCGCCTCCGCAAGGGGCTCTCTGCTCGGCCGGCCGCTCTTGCTGACGACCTCGAGGATCGGAATGCCATGCGCCTTCGCGAACTCGAAGTCGCGCTCATCGTGCGCCGGCACCGCCATGATCGCGCCGGTCCCGTAGCCCCACAAGACGTAGTCGGCGATGTAGATGGGTACCTCTTCGTCGTTCACGGGGTTGATCGCGAACCCACCGGTAAAGACGCCGGTCTTGTCCTTGCTGGCTTGGCGGTCGCGTTCGCTCTTGTTTCGAGCTTGCTCGACATACGTCTCCACCTCGGACGCGCGCTCTTTGGTCGTGATCACTTCGACCAGAGGATGCTCCGGTGCGAGGACCATGAAAGTCGCCCCGAAAAGCGTGTCGGGGCGAGTGGTGAAGATGTCGATGACGGCGTTGTGGCCGGCCACGTCAAATTGAACTTCGGCGCCTTCTGACCGCCCGATCCACTCCTGCTGCATGATGCGTGTGCTGTTGGGCCAGTCGACGAGCTCCAGGTCTTCGAGGAGTCGGTCGGCGTACGCGGTGATCTTCAGCACCCATTGTCGAAGCGGGACGCGCTCCACGGGATGCCCTCCTCGCTCGCTCAAGCCATTGATGACCTCTTCGTTCGCCAGCACCGTCCCGAGCGCGGGACACCAGTTTACCGGGACTTCGTTTTGATACGCTAGGCCGCGCTCGAAAAGCTGGAGAAAGATCGATTGCGTCCATCTGACGTAGTCCGGGGACGTCGTGTCGATCTCACGGCTCCAGTCGTAGCTGAAGCCGAGCATCTTCAACTGACGCTTGAAAGTTTCGATGTTCTGGACCGTGGTTTCCCGCGGATGTGTCCCTGTCAGGATGGCGTGCTGTTCGGCCGGCAACCCGAACGCGTCCCAGCCCATCGGATGCAAAACCGCGAAGCCCTTTGCCCGACGGTACCGGGCAACGATGTCGGTCGCGGTATAGCCTTCAGGATGGCCGACATGAAGCCCGGACCCCGAAGGATACGGAAACATGTCGAGGATGTAGGTCTTCGGCGCGTCGGTCGCCTCCGGAGTGCGAAACGTATTGTGCTCGTCCCAATAGGCCTGCCACTTGGGCTCGATCGCGGCCGGGTCGTAACGCGTCATCGCGCCTGCCATAGCATGCCCGCGGAGCCCTTGCGATCTATGGACAGGTTTCGAGCTGCTCGATCCAGTCGGCGATCAGCTGAGCGCCGGACAGGTCGACAGTCGAGCTGCCGAGTGAGGGCATCCGAAGCGCGTCGTCGAGAAGGAAGCGCTGCAGCACGCCGGAGCTCGCGGGATCACCGGGGGCCGTGCGCGGAACGCCTTCCCAGCCGGGAAACTGCATCGGGTCGCAAAGCCTCGTGCTCGCCAGGGGCGTTTCGTATCGAAGGTCGAGGTCGCTACTCTCCGACGCCCATCCAGCCGGTTGATGGCAGTGCGCGCAGTTCGCATCGAAGTATGCGCGCGCCTGGTGCTCGAGCGAGCCTTGGAGCTTCTGTGGATTCGCCATGCGGGGAAGCGCGCTTGGGTCGATCTCCGTGTCCGTGCTGAAAAGACCGATCTCCGCCATGGCCACCAGCTGATTCTCGACGAGCCCATCGTAGTCGTGGTCGCGATTGAGCTGCGCCGTTTTCGGGCCAAGGACTCGACTGACCCCGGCACCATGACAGGTGACGCAGGCATCCTGGTCGGGGAAAAGGTAGTCGATGTCTCTCAGCTCGCCGTGGTCGTCGAGCGTATACGTCACCGTCAGAAGCTCGTCGTCTAACCTCTCCCCGTCGGTGCCTTCGTCGTTCCAGCGATAGGTGGTGAACTCCCACTCGCTGGCTCGCAGCACCATGAACCGAGTTTCCACCGCACGACGGCTGGCTGGATCGCCAACCTCGAATTCGAACCCGAACGTCTTGATGAGAATGCTTCCCTCGGGAAATTCCCAGGTGCCGTCATTTCGAATCGAAATCTGCTGTGACGGCGGCACCACCATGTACCGAGGCTTGAACGCCCCATCGGTCCAGAGGGCCGAGTTGACCTCGTACGGGATGAGATCGGGTCCCGGCTCGAGCTCCTGCAAGTCCGCGAAGCACGCCGTTTCGGAGAGCAGTCGGGGCATCTCCGATGAGTCGGCGAGGCACGTTTGCGTTTCGGGGCGCGCCTCGAGCGCGGGTCCACTGCGCGCACCGTCACTGCCGCAGCCCAACGATAGGACCACGACGATGCAACCCCAATACCGCTTGCACCCCATACTCATTCTGTAGCCGAAAACCTCGCCCGCCTCCAAGCATTCGCAGGCGCTTAAATTGCGCGGGTCGATCGCTCGATGGCTCGCCAGCGAACAGGCGACAGCAAATGTCCCCAGTAGC
>Ga0224512_10002271_pt1 | contig 17711 bp, 11 predicted proteins | sample SF_May12_sed_USG_4_FD_169103 | JGI IMG/M metagenome (GOLD analysis project Ga0224512, IMG submission 169103) | Sediment microbial communities from San Francisco Bay, California, United States - SF_May12_sed_USGS_13 | ecosystem: Environmental > Aquatic > Marine > Sediment | place: USA... | reverse complement strand
AACCCACCATGAGCGTCTCAACGGCAAGGGATACCCGCAGAAACTCAAGGGTGAGACGATTCCCGTCAGCGGCCGCATCGCCGCGATCGTTGACTGTTATGACGCAATGACCAGCGAGCGACCCTACAAGAAACCCGTTTCCGCGCATGACGCGATCCGTGAGCTTTACAAGTGGCGCGGCACAGACTTCCAGGAAGAACTGGTGGAGCAGTTCATCCAGTGCCTCGGCATCTACCCGACAGGCACTCTGGTGGAACTAAATTCCGGGCAGGTCGCCATTGTCCTGTCCCAGAACCGAGTCCGGCGTCTCAGTCCGAAATTGCTGCTTATACTGAATGCCGACAAGGTGCCCTACGAGAAGCCGCACATCATTGACCTGATGAAATACGAAGAGGAGACCCTGGCGGAGCGGCTGACCATATCCCACGCCCTGGACCCTGAAGACTTCGATTTCGACCCGAGCGATTACTACCTCTAGGATGCATGACCGCGCGTCACGCGGCAGGCACAACCGGAAAGCGCAGGCTCATGGATACACTCACAGGCATTGCAGGGCGTGCGGATTTCTTCAACGCCCTTGACATCGAGATCCGTGAGCATGAACAGAAGGACTCCACCCTCGCAGTTGTCCTGCTGAATATAAAAGGCTTCAGGACGATCAACTCCGTTTACGGTTACAGTGCTGCAGATCAGATCCTGCAGCAGGTCGCTGAACGCATACAGTCTGTCAAGCGGCAGCAGGACATTGCCGGACGTGTTGGTATCGACGAGTTCGCGCTGGTATTGCTGAACCTGAAAAGCCCGCACCTTGCGGGACTGGCCGCCAATAAACTGATCGCATCACTCGAGGAGATATTCCTGGATGACGGGAGCCCCGTTGATATCAAGATACATATTGGTATTGCAGTATTTCCGGAACACGGAACCACCAGCGATGCACTCATGCAACAGGCAGACGTGGCCTTGCACACGGCCCGGGATACCTGGCAAGCCTATCAAATTGCGAACAACAGCCAACTGACCGAAGCATCATCAAGCGAACTGGTCCACGATCTTGAACACGCGATCTCAAATAGCGAGCTCGAACTCCACTACCAGCCCAAAGTCGACTTGCACGAGCTCCGCCTGCTCGGCGCAGAGGCCCTGATGCGCTGGGAGAGTCCCGAACACGGATTGGTCAGTCCGGACACGTTCATTCCGCTGGCGGAGGACAACGGCCTGATATTTCCACTGACCCTGTGGAGCCTGAACACCGCATTGCGTCAGGGCGTCGAGATCCGGCGCTTGTGGCCCGACTTCAGAATGGCTGTGAACCTGTCAGCCAGCACCCTGACTGAATATGAGCTGATCGAGCTGGTTATGCGCGCCTTGCGGACCTGGGGCACGGCACCCGACAAACTCATGATCGAGGTGACCGAAAGCGCGATCATGAAAAATCCCGAGGCCAGCATCAAGACCCTGCAGGGCTTGCGCGAACTCGGTGTCAAACTGTCCATCGATGATTTCGGGACCGGCTATTCCTCGTTTAGTTACCTGAAGCAGCTGCCCGTGCACGAACTTAAAATCGACCAGTCATTCGTCATGGGAATGGCGACGGATGTCAACGACACCCGTATCGTCCAGACCATGATAAACCTCGGGCAGAACTTTGAACTCAGCGTAATTGCCGAAGGCATCGAGGACGAGGAGACCCTGTACCAGCTGGCCAGCATGGGCTGTCACCACGGCCAGGGGTATTACATCTCCAGGCCGCTGACCCGAGAGCGGTTCCTGCAATGGGTTCAGGACTCCGAATGGACCCGGACCCCGCTGCCCGAGCCCTCATCCTAGCCCATAAAAAAGGGTAAAAAAGGGGACATTCTGCTTTTTTTACGATCGGATAATAGCCGAGGTTGAACTAAGGAAGGCCTGAGTAACTCATCTTTCGTCATTCCGGCGCAGGCCGGAATCCAGTAACTCATCTTTCGTCATTCCGGCGCAAGCCGGAATCCAGTAGAAGGTAATGGAGCAGTTACTGGATTCCGGGCCGCTGCTACGCTCCGCCCGGAATGACGGTTTGATCTGACTTTCCCTAATGCAATAAGCAGAATGTACCCCTTTTTCCTTTTTCAGGAAGGCTTCTTGTTGACGATATGGATGGCCCTGTGGTCAACATATAATGCTGCTTCGTGCAGCGCCTCGGATAATGTCGGGTGCGCGAACACGGTACGGGCAATGTCCTCACTGCTGCCCTCAAACTCTATCGCGATGACGGCCTGGCCGATCAACTCCGATGCATGTGCACCGAGGATATGGACGCCAAGCACCTCGTCGGTATCGGCCTCGCTAAGCATCTTCACCATGCCCTCTGTCTGCTGCATGGCACGTGCACGCCCACTGGCCATAAATGGGAACACACCACTGCGATAGGCAACTCCGGCCTTCTTGAGGGCCTCCTCGGTCTTGCCCACCCAGGCGATTTCCGGGTGCGTGTAGATTACCGAGGGAATGGTCTCGTAATTGACCGTCGCGGACTGGCCGGCAATGCGCTCTGCTACGGCAATCCCCTCTTCCGAACCCTTGTGCGCCAGCATCGGCCCGCGCACCACATCACCGACCGCGTAGACACCGGGCAGATTGGTGCAGCAGTTCTCATCGACATGGATGAAGCAGCCCTCACCGTAAAGCAGGTCCGTTTCCGGGGAAGCGATGCCTTCAGTATAGGGCTGCCGGCCCACGGCGACGATCAGGCGATCGACGCTCAGCGCATGGGTCCCATCCGGGTCCACGTACTCGAGCTCCACCGCAGCGTCCGTTATCCGGCTTGATTTCACACAGGCAGCCAGCCGGATATCCAGCCCCTGCTTGCCGAACAGCTTCAATGCAGTCCTGGCCAGTTGCTGGTCGACCATGGGCAGGAAAACATCCTGCGCCTCCAGCATGGTGACCTCGGAACCCAGGCGTCGCCAGACGCTGCCCAGTTCCAGCCCGATGACGCCGGCACCGATGATACCGAGACGCTGTGGGGCCTCGGTCCAGTTGAGTGCGCCTGCGGAATCCACGATCCGGTCACCCTCCAGGGGTGCCGCATCAATGGCCACTGGAGATGAACCGGTCGCCAGAATGACATTGTCCGCCGAAAGAGTGTGCTCTCCACCATCGTGCGCTGTGACCCGCACCTGGCGGTCCGGCAGCAGCTGGCCGTGCCCCGCTATCCAGTCGATACTGTTGGCCTTGAAGAGTGTTTCGATACCACCGGTCAGATCCCGGACGATCTTGTCCTTGTGGTCCATCATGGCACCGATATCGAGACCGATATCCCTGGCGACGATACCGTGAGTCTCACCGCTATGGCGGATCCGGTCATACAATTCCGAACTCTCGAGCAGGGCCTTGGAAGGTATGCAACCCGCGTTCAGGCAGGTACCACCCAGGGCCGGCGCACCGTGCTTGCCGATCCACTCATCCACGCACGCAGTCTTAAGCCCCAGTTGTGCACAACGGATGGCGCCTACATAACCGGCCGGTCCCGCCCCGATTACAATCACATCATATTTTTTTGTCATGGATATTCACCCAATCATAGAATCCGGATTAAACGAAAATTATTCACCGCAAAGGCGCAAAGGACGCAAAGTAATTAAAATAATTTTCGCGCCTGTACCCGATTAAGCGCCGGGCATAAACGTGGGGCTCCTATAATAATCGTATGGCCCTGTAGGAGCGGTCCCCTGACCGCGATACTGCTGTCGCTAATCCGACCTGCGGTACTGACCAACCCGCAGGATGGGCAAAGACCGCAAGGCCGTGCCCATCAGGCCCAATGTGTTGGGCACGCTGCGCTTTGCCCAACCTACCACTGTTTTGATATTGTTTCTCCGCGTCTCGGCGGTGAAATTATTTTCTATATATCCAGCAGCATGCTGGCCGGATCTTCCAGCAGCTCCTTGATGGTGATCAGGAACGTGACCGCGCTCTTGCCGTCCACGATGCGGTGGTCATAAGTCAGCGCCAGGTACATGATCGGGCGCACAACGATTTCGCCATTCTCCACCACCGGACGCTCCTGGATCTTGTGCATGCCGAGAATGGCGCTCTGCGGTGGATTGAGAATCGGTGTCGACAACATAGACCCGAACACCCCGCCATTGGTGATGGTGAAGGTCCCCCCGGTGATATCCTCCATCTCCAGCTTGGCCGCATGCGCCTTTTCGGAGAACTCCACGATGTAGGTCTCGATCTCGGCCAGTGACATGTACTCGGCATTGCGCAAGATAGGTACGACCAGTCCCCGATCGGAACTGATAGCAATACCGATATCGCAAAAACCGTGGTAGACGATGTCATCGCCATCGATCGAGGCATTGATATCCGGATGACGCTTGAGCGCCTCCGCCACGGCCTTCACGAAGAACGACATGAAACCCAGCCGCACACCGTGGCTCTTCTCGAATGCCTCCTTGTGTTTCGCGCGCAGTTCCATGACCGGCTGCATGTTGACCTCATTGAACGTGGTCAACATGGCGGTTGTCTGCGTTGCCTGCAACAAGCGCTCGGCAATGCGTGCCCGCAAGCGGGTCAAAGGCACCCGCTTCTGTGGCCGATCCTCGTCAATCTCGGGCAGGCCGGCTGTCAGCCGGGGCTCGGCGCTCACCCGTTCCGGGGCGGCAGCCGGTTCGGCCTCCTGCTGCTTGACGAAGGCGAGTACATCCACCTTGGTGATTCGCCCTTCCTTGCCGCTGCCGCAGATCTGCCCGGGATCGACATTGTGATCGGCCACCAGCTTGCGTGCCGCCGGCCCCATGGCGGCGCTCTGCTGCGGACTGTCAATTGCAGGAGATTCAGAGGCAGGTACAGTAGCCGGCTGCGCCTCCGGCGCATGTGCCTTGCCTGCGCTGATGATGCCGATGACCTGGTCCGCGGTGACCGTTTCACCGTCGTTCATCAGGATCCGTTCCAGCACACCGTCCTCCGGGGCAGGCACTTCCAATACCACCTTGTCGGTCTCGATATCGACCAGCGCCTCATCGCGCCGGATGGACTCGCCAGGCTGTTTGTGCCAGCCCACCACCACACCGTCACTGACAGATTCCGGGAGTGCAGGCACCTTGACTTCGATGGTCATCAGCTTGTCCTTGTGAGTTGTCCGTGCATATCGTTGCCGGGCATCAGGCATCTCCTTCCGCCAGGCCCAGCGCAGCGGCCACCAGCGCAGTTTGTTGTTGAGTGTGCAGACCGGGATAGCCGACGGCCGGCGCGGGCAGCGACTCGCGGCCAGTATAGTGGAGCTTGTTATCCTCGCCAATCACCTCCTGGAGCTTGTGGCTCGTGGCATACCAGGCGCCCTGGTTCATGGGTTCTTCCTGGCACCAGCAGTACTCGGAGACGTTTGGATAGTGCGTGAGTTCCTGGCGCAGCAGCCGCCATGGGAACGGATACAGCTGTTCGATCCGGACGATTGCGATGTGATCGAGCCCGGCCTCGCGACACCGTTCCAGCAGATCGTAATAGACCTTGCCGCTGCACATGATCAGCCGGCTGATTTTTTTCCTGTCCTGCGCATCGACATCGCCGATCACCGGCATGAACTCGCCGCTGGAAAGCTCATCCAGGCTGGATGTCGCGAGCCTGTGACGTAACAGGCTTTTTGGTGACATGACGATTAACGGCTTGCGGAACGGACGCCGCATCTGGCGCCGCAACATGTGAAATGCCTGTGCCGGCGTGGTCGGCACGCAGACCTGGATATTGTGACCGGAACACATTTGCAGGAACCGCTCCAGCCTTGCCGATGAATGCTCGGCCCCCTGGCCTTCGTAGCCATGCGGCAGGAACATGGTGAGCCCGCAGAGGCGTCCCCACTTGGCCTCACCGGAGGTGATGAACTGATCAATGACAACCTGGGCCACATTGCAGAAATCGCCGTACTGTGCCTCCCAGATTGCCAGGCAGCCCGGATCGGCGGTAGCGTAACCATACTCGAAGGCCAGCACGGCCTCTTCCGACAGCAGCGAATCGATCACGATGAAATTAGGCTGGTGCTCGGAAAGGTTCTGCAGGGGTGTATATGTACTGCCGTCGATCTGGTTATGCAGTACCGCGTGGCGATGGAAAAAGGTACCGCGCTCGCTATCCTCGCCGGACAGGCGAATGGGATAACCATCATGCAGCAAGGTGGCAAAGGCCAGCGCCTCGGCAAAGCCCCAGTCGACCGGCAGGGCACCCGCCGCCATCTTGCGGCGGTCATCCATGATCTTGGCAACCCGGCTGTTGAGCTCGAAACCTTCCGGCAATTGCTGCAAACGGGAGGAGAGCTCGCGCAGTTGTTCCAGGCTCACGGCCGTGTCGGCGGGAGAGTCCCACTCGTGCCCGATGTAGGGTGTCCAGTCGACACCGATGGTATTGCCGTTATGGTTATTCGCCCGTACACCCGGGGTCACGCTCTCACCGGCATCCAGCTTGTCCCGGTATTGCATGACCATTGTGTCCGGCTCATCCGGATTGACGATGTTCATTGCGAGCAGCTTGCTCGCGTACAGCTCGCGCGTGGTCGACAATGACTTGATCTCGCGATACATCAGCGGCTGGGTCGCCGCCGGCTCATCGGCCTCGTTGTGCCCGTGCCGACGGTAGCACACCAGGTCGATCACCACGTCCTTCCTGAAGCGCATGCGGTAGTCCAGCGCCACCTGGGCCACGTAATGGACGGCCTCGGGATCATCGCCATTCACGTGAAAGATCGGCGCATTCACCATCTTCGCGACATCCGTACAGTAGAGCGTCGAACGCGCATCCTTGGCCTGGCTGGTGGTAAAACCGATCTGGTTGTTGACCACAATGTGCACCGTGCCCTGGGTCGCGAATCCACGCAGTTCCGACATATTGAAGGTTTCCATCACCACGCCCTGGCCTGCAAACGAGGAATCGCCATGCAGCACAACAGGTATGACATTGCAGCTTTCCTTGTCATGATAACGCTGCTGCCGCGCGCGCACCGAGCCCTGTACAACCGGCGCCACAATCTCCAGGTGGGATGGGTTGAACGCAAGCGCCAGGTGCACGCGCCCGCCCGGGGTGCTGATATCGGAGGAAAAGCCCTGGTGATACTTGACGTCACCGGTGGCAAGCAGCTCCTCGTGCCGGCCCTCGAACTCCGAGAACAGTTCGGCCGGCGACTTGCCCAGGATATTCACCAGTACGTTGAGGCGGCCGCGATGCGACATGCCGATGACGATCTCCCGGATACCCTGTGAACCTGCACGCATGATGAGTTCGCCCATGAGGGGGATCAGGGACTCGCCGCCTTCCAGCGAAAAGCGTTTCTGGCCAACGTATTTTGCGTGCAGGTAGCGCTCGATACCCTCCGCCGCCGTCAGGCGCTCGAGCAACCAGCGGCGCGTTTCGCTGGTGTAGACGGGGTGACACTGGACGCCTTCCAGCTGCTGCTGTATCCAGCGTTTCTCAGTGGTATCGGTGATGTGCATGTATTCCGCACCGATGGTCTCGCAATAGGTGCGGTTCAGGGAAAACAGGATTTCCTTGAGGCTGGACTCCTCCGGTCCGACCAGCGAACCGGTCTGGAACACCGTGTCAAAATCCGCCTCTGACAAGCCGTGGTAGGCAAGTTCCAGTTCGGGGATAGGGGTCGGATCATTGCGCTGCAGGGGATCGGTTCGAGCGTGACGGTGACCCAGGAATCGGTAGGCATTGATCAGCTGCAGTACCCGTACCTGATTCTGCTCGTGCGTCAGACGTACCCCGGTCAGGCTGGCGATACGGTGACCACGGAGACGGCCGGTCAGGCGGCTGAATTCGTCGCGAATCTCCGAATGCGGCAGGTCCACGGCAACGTGGTCGTTGATTTGTGGGAGGTTTTCGAAATAGTAGCGCCACTGCGGCGCCACGTCATCGGGGTTGTGCAGCCAGGCCTCGTACAAAGCCTCGAGGTAGGCCACGTTGCTGCCGGCCAGCAGGGAGGAACGCTGCAGCGGCTTCATCAGCTGCTCGGTCATTGATAAATTCCCCTCGTATTTATCATCAGCCTGTGTAGTGCTCGCCCACGTTGCAGACCATATATAAAGATTAGCGTTAGTGCCAGCCAAACCTTTAGGCAGGGCGTGGCCGGCGTTTGTTGGTCGGGTATCGCGGTCACGGGACCGCTCCTACAGGGCCAGGCGATATTTGTAGGAGCGCCGGCCTTCGGCGCGATTGTTGATTGGGGTATCGCGGTCACGGGACCGCTCCTAAAAATGCTCCCTCCCGGGTGACTACCAGCACTCGCCTATAAAGACTGTGGAATCAGTTTCCTCTGCCGATATGCAAAGGGATATCCGGTAAAACGGGTGGTACCCATGGATGCCGGAGGGCACCGGGTAGCGTCCTGCCCCGTCCTGGACAGGACCGGCATGCCGACAGGCAAAAAAAGCTGGAAATATATATATTACAAGGAGTTGAAACAGTGGAAGTACTGGCACAATCCTGGCTGGACCAGCAATGCAAGCTCATCCAGGGCGTGACAAGCGGCGTCCTGATGCTGGGTGTCCCGGAGAACGGCTCGTTCTCCCCGGTGGCCTGCTGGCCGGAAGGCAGCACCACCTCCACGACCCTGCTGGCCATCGCCACGACGGCCATGGAGAAGAAACAGGGCGTCGTCACCAGCATGCCCGACAAGAGTGTGGCCCCACAGCGCCAGATCGACACTATCGGCTATCCGCTGGTCATCAAGGACCAGCTGATCGGAATCGTCGCCCTGGAAATCGACAACCTGCCCGAGGCCAGTCGCCGCTCGGTGACGCATTTGCTCAGGCTGGGTACGGTCTGGCTGGAGATGCTGATCGACCAGCATACCACCACGGACAAGCAGAACCTGATCACGGTGCTTGAGATGGTCGCGCTCAGCTTAGAGCATGAGCGCTTCCAGGTCGCGGCCACGGCGCTGGCGACCGAACTGGCCATGCGCATGGACTGCAACCGCGCCACTTTCGGCTTTCTGCGTGGCGAACGCATTCAGCTCCAGGCCATGTCGCACAGCGCCCGCATCGACACCAGGACCAACCTTGCCAGGGGCATTGCCGCGGCGATGGAAGAAGCCATCGACCAGGACACGGCCATTGCCTTCCCGGTCAGCCAGGAAAAATCCGTCAACATTACCCGTGCCCACGAGGAACTGGTGCGCCAGCACGGCAATGGCGCGATCTGCACCATTCCCCTGGTCGACAATGGCGCAATCATCGGCGCCCTCACCCTGGAGCGCAGCGGTGATCAGCCCTTCGCTATACAGACCATCGAACTGTTCAAACAAATAGGCACCATGATCGGCCCGGCCCTGGAACTCAAGCGTCGCGACGACCGCTGGCTGATCAGCAAGGCGGGCGAGTCCATGCGCTCGATGCTCGGCAAGCTGCTGGGCCCGCGCCACATCACCCTGAAACTTGCCACCATCGCCGCGCTCTCTCTGGCCGGCTTTATGACCGTGACCGACGGCAATTATCGGGTCACCGCCGACACCGCACTGGAAGGCCAGGTACAGCGAGCCGTGGTTGCACCCATTGACGGTTACATCAACAACTCCGACATCCGTGCCGGTGACATCGTGCACACCGGCCAGCTGATGGGTGAACTCGACGACAAGGACCTGAAGCTGGAATACGATAAACTGAGCAGCGAAAAGAACCAGTACATCCGCGAGCAGCGCAGCGCGATGGCCGCACATAAGCGCGCCGAGTCCTCGATACTCAGCGCCCAGATCGATCAGGTCAGCGCCCAGCTCCGCCTGATCGAGGAACAGCTTGAACGCATGCACATCGTCTCACCGTTCGACGGCGTGGTAGTGAGCGGCGATCTCAGCCAGTCGCTGGGCTCCCCGGTCGAACGCGGCGATGTCCTGTTCGAAGTGGCGCCACTGGATGCCTACCGGGTGGTGCTCAAGGTCAATGAAAACGATATCCAGGAGATAGACGTTGGCCAGACCGGGAAACTGCGGCTCTCCGGCATGCCCGGCGAGACACTGCCGTTCGTGATCGAGAAGATCACCCCGGTCTCTGAGGCCAGCGAGGGAAGCAACTTCTTCCGGGTCGAGGCACGTCTCGAGTCCGAACCCGCGCAACTGCGCCCCGGCATGGAGGGTGTCGCCAAGGTCGAGATCGGGGAACGCAAGCTGGCCTGGATCTGGACCCACAAAATGATCGACTGGCTGCGCCTGTGGACCTGGTCTTGGTGGTCGTAGATTTATGACCGAATCACTCTACAGCCCGCTCTGGTACCGGATCGCGGACCTGAAACCGCGGCTGCGTGATCACATTCAGGTGCACCGCCACCACTACCGCGAAGAGCGCTGGTACATCCTGCAGGACAAGGCTACCGGCAGCTATTACCGCTTCAGCCCAGGCGTGTATTTCCTGATCGGCCTGATGAACGGCCAGCGCAGCGTTAACATAATCTGGGAAAAAGCCATCGAGCACCTTGGTGATAGCGCCCCGACCCAGGACCAGACCATGCAGTTGCTGGGACAGCTGCACGCGGCCGATGCCCTGCAGGGTGACATCCCGCCGGACTGTCTCGAAGTGTTCCGGCGCCACCAGGAAAAGCAACGCACCCAGTGGAAACAGCGCCTGCTGAGTCCGATGTCGCTACGCATTCCCCTGTGCGACCCGGAAAACTTCCTCAGGCGCTGGCAACACCTGGTCCGGCCGTTGTTTACCCGGACCGCTCTCGCACTCTGGCTGGTCATCGTGATCAGCGCGCTGGCGCTGGCGGGTCAGCACTGGTCGGCGATCACGGAGAACCTGGTGGACCGGGTGCTGGCGCCCCATAACCTGGTGTTGTTGTGGCTCACCTACCCGCTGGTCAAGCTCCTGCACGAACTGGGACACGCCTTCGCCACCCGGGTCTGGGGCGGCGAGGTCCATGAAATGGGCATCATGTTCCTGGTGCTCATGCCCATTCCCTACGTCGATGCATCGGCCGCGACGGCCTTCGATGACAAGCGCAAGCGCATGGCGGTCGCCTCCGCCGGCATGATTGTCGAACTGCTGCTCGCGGCACTGGCGCTGTTCGTCTGGATCAATGTCGAATCGGGTATTGTCAGCGCCGTGGCCTACAACATTATGCTGATCGGCAGTCTCTCGACCCTAATATTCAACGGCAACCCGCTGCTGCGCTTTGACGGCTACTACGTGCTGGCCGACGCCATCGAAACCCCCAACCTCGGCAATCGTGCCAATCGCCATATCGGCTACCTGATCCAGCGCTACCTGTTCGGTGTCGAAGGCATCGAATCACCCGCCACGGCGCGCGGCGAAGCGACCTGGTTCGTGTTCTACGGACTGGCTGCCTTCGCCTACCGCATGTCGATCATGTTCGCGATCCTGCTCTATGTTGCCGGAAAATTTTTCGTGGTCGGCGTGCTGCTGGCTATCTGGGCCGGGGTAATGCAGATCGTGCTACCACTGGCAAAACATACCATTTACCTGTTCCGCAACCCGCGCCTGCGCCAGCGGCGGTTCCGTGCCGTCGGCACCAGCTGCGCACTGGTCGCGCTGACGGCCTGGCTGGTGTTCTTCATGGAGGTGCCGCTGTCGACGCGTACCGAGGGCGTGGTCTGGCTGCCCGAGCAATCACGCCTGCGCACCGGCAGCGACTGTTTCATCACCCGGCTGCTGGTCGAGCCGGGCACCCGGGTCGCCAAGGACGAAGTGGTCATGAGCTGCGAGGACCCGATGCTGGCGTCCCGTGTGGATCTGCTCGAGGCCCGTCTGCGTGAACTGAAGGCGCGCCACAGCTACGAACGGATCGGTGACTACGTCAAGTCCGAGGGCCTGCGTGAGGAAGTCGAGACCGCCGAATCCGAACTCACGCAGGCACGTCAGGAACTCGAGGCCCTGGAAATCCGCAGCCCCGGAAACGGCCGGCTGATAGTTCCGGACGCAAGCGACCTGCCCGGCCAGTTCCGCAAAAAGGGCAGCATCGTGGCCTATGTCATGAACGGCACGCAGCCCGGCGTCCGGGTGGTGGTTCCACAGACCGATATCGCCCTGGTCCGGCAGCGCACCGGGGATGTCGAGGTGCGGCTATCCGGGCGAATCAGGGAAATCATTGGCGCCGAGATCGAACGTGAAGTCCCGGCCGCCTCGAATGCCCTGCCGAGCAGCGCACTCGGTACCCGCGGTGGCGGCAATATTGCTGTCGATCCCATGGACGAGGACGGCCTCAAGTCCATCGACAATGTATTCCAGTTCGAGCTGAAACTCGCGGACGCAACTCAAGTAGACCATTTCGGCCAGCGCGTCCATGTGCGCTTCGATCATGGCGGTGAACCGCTGGCCGCCCAGTGGGGCCGTTCCCTGCGCCAGCTGTTCATGAGGGAGTTCGGTGTTTAGGCTGTTCAACAGGGAGCCGGTGCCGCGACCCGGCATGCAGCTGGGCAGTTATCCGGAGCGGCTGGTGCCAGAGATCAATCGGCTCGAACGCGGTGTGGCGCAACTCGCGGGCGTGATCGCCGCACACAGCGGCAGCCAGAGGCGCCGCATGCGGCGCTTCGCCCGACGCGTCAACAAGGCCGGAAACGGCTTGCCGAAATTATCCGAGCGCGAATTGAAGGCCCGCAGCAGCGACATACGCCAGCGCCTGCGCCGGGACGGCCTGATCGACAAACACACCATCGAGGCCTTCGCCCTGGTGCGAGAGGTATCCCACCGTGTCCTCGGCAAGCGGCACTACGATGTCCAGATCATGGGGGGCTGGGCAATGGTGCAGGGTTCACTTGCCGAAATGGAAACCGGCGAAGGCAAAACCCTCACCGCCACTCTGCCGGCCTGCACCGCGGCCCTGGCGGGGATCCCCGTGCATGTCATCACGGTGAATGACTACCTGGTCAGCCGGGATGCCGCTAACATGAAACCGGTCTACGACTTTCTCGGCCTGAAGGTCGGCTCGATCGTCGAGGGCATGGAAGAACACAAGCGCCGCGAAGCCTATGCCGCCGACGTGACCTATGTCACCAACAAGCAGCTGGCCTTCGATTACCTCCGCGACCGCATCGTGCTGCGCAAGGCCCCCGGCCGCCTGACCCTGCAGATGGAAAGACTTTACCAGGACACGCCGCGCCTCGACCTCCTGCTGATGCGTGGCCTATGCTTCGCCATCGTCGACGAGGTCGACAGCGCCCTGATCGACGAGGCTGGCACACCGCTGATCATATCCGGCCAGGGAGACACCAGCGACGAGCTTTCCGGTGCCTATGTTCAGGCCATGGAACTGGCCGAACACCTGGAAGAAAACCGCGACTTTGTTATCCACAGGCGCGAGCGCCTGATCAGGCTGACGCCCCACGGCAAGGATCGGCTAGAGGACCAGGCCCGCAGACTGCCCGGACAGTGGACCCTGAAGACCCGCCGCGAGGAACTCATCACCCAGGCCCTGGCCGCACTGAACCTGTTTCGCCGTGACCGGGAATACCTGGTAAGAGACAACAGCGTACAGATCATCGACGACTTCACCGGCCGGATCATGGCGGACCGCAAGTGGGAGCGCGGCCTGCACCAGATGATCGAAGTCAAGGAGGGCTGCGAGGTCAGTTCGCCGAACGAGGCTCTGGCGCGCATCACCTACCAGCGTTTCTTCAAGCGCTACCTGCACCTTGCCGGGATGACGGGTACCGCCAGCGAGGCCGCCGGCGAGTTGAGTGCCGTTTACGGGCTCAAGGTGATCAAGATCCCCCCGCGCGTGCCGTCACGACTTGCCGCATGCCCCGACCGCATCTATGCCACGACCGAGGCCAAGTGGAACGCCGTGGTGGAGCGAGTGCGCGAACTCAATGATCAGAGACGCCCGGTCCTGGTCGGCTCGCGCTCGGTGGACGACAGTGAACGTGTCAGCGCCATGCTCACCGAGGCCGATCTCCCGCACCTGGTACTGAATGCCCGCCAGGACCGGGGTGAGGCCTTCCTGGTGGAATGCGCCGGACAAGCAGGCTGCATCACTGTGGCCACCAACATGGCGGGTCGCGGCACCGATATCCCGCTGGGTGAAGGCGTCGCCGAGGCAGGCGGCCTGCACGTCATCGCCGTGGAACGCAACGAGGCCCGCCGCATCGACCGGCAATTGTTCGGCCGCAGTGCCCGCCAGGGCGCGCCCGGGAGCTACGAGTCCATCCTGTCGCTGGAGGACGAGATCATCGCCCGCTTCTATCCGAAATATTTACGCGCCCTGGTCGTGGTTGGCGCCCGGGGTGCAGCGCCCCTGTCACGCTGGCGCATCCGCCTACTGATCGCCCTGTGCCAGTTCCGCTCCGAGCGCGCAGCGCGCTTCCAGCGGCGCGAGCTGGAACGCATGGATGAGCACCTCGGCCGCATGTTGGCCTACACCGGGCAACCGGAATAGACCGCAGGGTGCGCCGTGCGCACCAACCGGCATCAAATATCCCGGTAGGATGGGCAAAGGCCGACAGGCCGTGCCCGTCAGTATCATCCCGTGTTGGGTCCGGCGCTCACGCGCCTTGACCCAACCTACAGCATCGGCAACACGCTGCGTCACACCCGTACCCAATCGCGCTAGCGAGGTGCTCCAGTCTGACCATGACAAACCGGGGACAGGGTTTAAACCTGCCCAGCCTGAATATCGTATCTAATTGTTTATAGAGCATATTTATTTAGGTACCGGGTTCTTCCCGCCTTTTCACCATCCTGGTGCGTCAATAAGGGATAACCCTTAGATATTTCTTTAAAGATCACGCCCATACCGCCGATTAAAGACCTGTGTCCCGTGACACAATTTTGTTTTGTATGGAAATGAAATGCTGACAGCGCCGTCAACGATCTAGATCAAACAGAATGAATAAGCAACAAGTGACCAACACTCTCGGAGGAATTCTGCTGGTACTGCAGGCTTCTTCGGCCATGGCGGGTGCCATTCCCGAAATGGACTGCATGATCGAACCGCACCTGGTGGTCGACGTGAACAGTTCCGTGGTCGGCAAGATCGACACCATCGCGGTGGAAAAGAGTGACCTGGTGGAAAAGGGACAGACACTGGTCGAGCTCGAATCCGACGTGGAGCGCGCCACCGTGGATCTGGCCGATGCACGTGTCAAGATGGATGCCGAGCTGCGCACCCACAAGACCAGTTATGCATTTGCCAAGCGCAAACTTTCCCGCTTTGATGAACTCTTCCGCGACGAGGTGGTGCCGCTGCACAAGAAGGACGAGGTCGAGACCGAGGCCAACCTGGCCGCACTGCAGATCCGCCAGGCCAATGAGAACCAGCGCCTGGCAGAACTGGAATACGAACGTGCCGTGGTCCTGCTCGAGCAGCGCACGGTGCGCAGCCCGATCACCGGTGTCGTCGTCGACCGCTACAAAGCCCCCGGCGAGTTCGCCCAGGATGAGCCGATCCTGCGACTGGCTCAGCTCGACCCGCTGAATGTCGAAGTCATCGTACCGGCATCCTTCTTCGGGCAGATCCAGACCGGCATGATTGCGAATGTGATCCCGGAGGCACCCAAGGACGGCAACTACAGCGCGACAGTCACCATTGTGGACCGTGTCGTGGACGCATCCAGCGGCACCTTCGGCGTGCGCCTGGCACTCCCCAATCCGGATTACAAGCTCCCCGGCGGCCTCAAGTGCAGCGTCAGCTTCCAGACCGAGGGCGCCGGCATGCAGACCCGCAGCAAACCATCAAGCAAACTCGCCGCACAACGCTAGACCCCGGGTGCGTAAAACGCACCCTACCCGTCACCCGAGAATTCTCACCCCCTGGGGACTGCAACACCCCCGTAAGATGTGCAAAGGCCGTCAGGCCGTGCCCATCATGATCACCGCTGACGGGCACGCTGCGCTTTGCCTGCAGGGATGCAGGTAAGGGGCGTGAGCATGGAGCGGAAGCTTTGCCCAAACCACAACAACATTTGTAGGAGCGCCCGGTTTATGCCCGGCGATTAATCGGGTACGGGCGCGATCAATCCCACCGGTACAGAATAGCCCCATCGGGCTTGCGAAACGCTCCTACACTTATTCTCTATATTTTCTTATTTATAATAATTGCGCATCCATCTATGTTAATGCTCGAGATATAGGATTACGGCTTGGTTATAAACAGCTCTTTCCTGTCAAATTAATGCCCACAATGCCGCAAGATTGACATACCATATAACATATATAATAATATTGGTATGCGGGAAGTCTTCGAGCATAAGATAACAGTAAAACAGCTCGATGCTCTGCCACTTGATGTTTTGAAACGGTATGAAAAATGGAAAGATATCGTATCGATTAGCGGCCCAGATGGGCTGAAGCGAATCAGGGGCTTCAGGGATGAAGCGCTTCGCGGCGAATGGAAAGGGCATCGCTCGTCACGACTAAACATACAGTATCGCGTGATCTACAAAATCGAGAAGGAGCATATCTCAGTTATGGTTGTTTGCGTGACTCCGCATGATTATCGGAACAGGTAAGATGAGAAATTACAGCAAAGCAAAGAAATTGGTGGATGTCTCAGTCGGAGAATCCGTTCGGATTATTCGTGAACTGCAGGAAATGAGTCAAAACGAGCTTTCTGCACTAACAGGCATACCCCAGTCTACTATTTCGGCCATTGAAAACGATAGGGTCAACCTGGGAGTAGAAAGGGCCAAGGTTCTTGCCAGGGCACTAAAGTGCCATCCTGCCGTCCTGGTTTTTCCTGGTTGGGATATCCGTCGGGATTCTGCAGCTTGACCACTCCATCAACCCTGCTGGATAACCCGCCAGGGTAGAACACCCTCCTGATCCGCCAACCTGGTGGTGAATTGGTCACGTACGCAGGTCACATTCCATATACTAAGCATCCCGACCAGTAACATCCCCATCGCGCTTGCAATGCGCTCCTACAGATTTTCTCTGAAATGTCTGAGTTCCTTGGACTAATGCGCCAGGTATGTTTCTACAGAAGACATAGCTGCCTAAGATGGCAATGACCATGGTCCCGAATTACATACAAACAAGAATTTTATCGTTAAACTACTTGCCATGTTGTTGCATGGTGCGCAATATGCTACACTTTTCATGATCAAGTCGTTCAGGCACAAGGGATTGCGCCGATTCTATGAAACCGGGAATGCAGCTGGAATTCAGCCCGCCCATAGAAAAAGGCTGAGATTACAGCTGGCCGCCCTGGATACAGCAGCCATACTCGAGGATATGGATATCCCGGGATTCAGACTACACCCGCTCAAGGGTGAACGTAAGGGTCTCTGGGCCATTTCGGTGAGTGGCAACTGGCGAATCACATTTGAATTCAGGGATGGCAACGCCTATGTCGTGAATTACGAGGACTACCACTGATGGGACTGCACAAGCCACCACACCCTGGCGAGTTTATAAGGGAGATTTATATTTCACCTTTCGGGCTCAGCGTAAGAAAGGTTGCCGGTAACCTGGACGTTTCTCCGTCCACGCTTAACCGCTTGTTAAATGGTGAAACCAATATCTCTCCTGAAATGGCCCTTCGCCTTTCCAAGGCATTGGGCCGCAGCCCCGAAAGCTGGCTGGCGATGCAGGACCAGTATGACCTGTGGCACGCGAAAAAGAATGTAAACCTCAAGCAGGTCAGGAAACTGAAACTTTCCGCAGCATAGTTATCTGATCGCCGTGTAGACGGTGGCCTTACGGTGCGTAAAACGCACCCTACACCCCCCTAGTAATGCGCTCCTACATGAAATCACAGGATAATCCGAGATACAGCACACCTTTACCCAT
>Ga0224512_10002270_pt1 | contig 17714 bp, 17 predicted proteins | sample SF_May12_sed_USG_4_FD_169103 | JGI IMG/M metagenome (GOLD analysis project Ga0224512, IMG submission 169103) | Sediment microbial communities from San Francisco Bay, California, United States - SF_May12_sed_USGS_13 | ecosystem: Environmental > Aquatic > Marine > Sediment | place: USA... | reverse complement strand
GGGCGTAGTCGGAGTTTCCGGGCTCACCAGAGTCGTTGCACGGCGGCGCCGCGTGAGCAGAGGCGGCTGTCGCCGCACCAAACAGCGCGGTCAGCGCAATTGCCACAGTTGCCAGAGTTCGCTTCATCGGATGTCATCCTTATGTTGTCGGTACAAGGGAGCACCGGTCGGCGCTCGATTTGCATACGCTGCGAGCACGTCGTTTGGTTCAGACCCTACGAAAAAACACGGAGCGGTGACGTCCTGCGGAGTAGGATGTCCGAACACTTGGACGTCGTCACCAGGGCCGTGCTCGGCTTCGGCCACCACGGAATCAACGACTGGCGGAGAGCCGCGACCCTCCAGCGAGGCCGCGTGCGCTCTGAAGCTGGGGCCTTCAGCTTTACGGCGGATCCCACCACCATCACAATCTGAAACGCCCACACCCTCTCGCCCGGAACCAGCCCGGGATCTGACGGTCTGAGCAAGGGAAGCAGCAAGCGCCCGACGGCGCTCCCTTGACCAGCCTCCTCCCTCACTGTTCCGGCACCTACGAGCGGCCGGTTCAACCGCCCGGCTTCAGGCATGGCCGCTCGGCAGCACCGCTCAGCAATCCCGATCCGCCGCGCAACAGTCCCGGCGTTTGGCCGCGCTGGGACCGCTCGGGAACTACCACTCGATAGTGTGCTTTGGGCCCTCGGGTCAGGGGGCGGCTGCGATGAACGTGGCCACGACGTGGGTGGCGTGGCGGTCGACGGCACGATCGATGGCCGCCTGGTGCTCTTCAGGCGTGCGGCGACGAAGTACCTCCTCAGCAGCTGCTGAGGGCGTCGAGTACGTGCTCGCCTGGCTTGGGTTGACATACACGTTCCCGGGATGTCCGGCGACGAATGCGTTACTGTTGCCGTGTTCAGAAACTGGGATTGGGTTGGCCAGTCGAACGTGGCGGGCGGTCGTCCGTATCGATGACACGCTAGAGAGATGAGGATCATGGGAGGCGCGAGCAAGTTGTTCGGTCCGCTGGGCCGGTCGTAATGGAGGGGGACGCTGGTTCTCACCGGGCGACGACAGCAGCCAGGCTCCGATGGGTCCTGGTCGTCGGCCTACTCGCCGCCAACGTCGTGTTCTTTTCCATGGGGTTGCTCGCTGCTGTGGTGGGCGGCCGACTGACGAGTTGGGGCAATGGCGCGGGCGGTCTGAATGGCTGGGCCGATCTGTCCCAGACAATCTTCAGTCTCACGGTCGGTCTTGCCGCGACGATCGCCACCTTCAGAGACACCCGGCGGATTCCGATTGCGCTCGCCGTGTTGGCCACCGGGCTACTGATCGGCTTCGGATACTTGACGGGCGGTCACCTGGTCGACCCGTGCGATCGAGGCTGGTGGGGGCCGGACAGTCGGATCGGATCGCAGCCCCTTTGTGAGCGGTTCGGCGCCGGGCTGAGTATCAACACCAGATTCCACCTCCTGCTGCATGCGACGCTCGGAGTCTTGTCAGCCGTTGTTGCCGCTGTCCTCTACTTGCGGACGAGGCTGGTCGCTTGGTGGCCTCCGGAAGCATCGACCAGGTAATGACCGACATCGACCGAGCCCACCCGTCGATGGGGCTCGCCGTGGCCATGCCGTTCGGCCAGGTCGGCCAGCAAATCATCGACCGCAGCGAAAATCACCGGCATCGAGGACAGACCACGCGGCCCGGGGCTGGCTACGACAACCGGACCGCGACCGAGAACCCCTACCCTGCAGCGGTGGTCGAAGCAGTGATCGTGCCCAGACGAGAGGGGCCATCGCCCCGGGCAGCCGGCTGGCCGTGATACCACCGCTCAGCCTCATCCAGCGTGGTCGAGACGTCTTCCCAGCGCTCGAGTCCGCCTTCGCCGGCGTTATCAGTGGGTCATCACGTGGGACACTGGACATGGAGGCCGGCCTTCGTCCGACGAGTGGCGCGACGGCCGGTCAGAGGTGACTCCCGGACGAGTTCGTGAGGATGGCGAGCGCGGTTTCCTGGCGAGAAGTGTTCGTGAGATGTCCGGCGTGCGCTCGACGAGCGGGCCTGTCATCTTCTTCGGCCTGGACGTGTAGGTGCGACCCCGACTCGTACGCGCCGCCCCTGCCCAGGGCGACGTCGAGGTAACGCTTTGCGCCGACCGGCACGGGCTGATCCATCGCGATATGCGGACCGACCCTGCTCATCACGGCGATCATGACCTTGAACAAGCCGTCGGCGTTGCGAGCGGCCGCGGTTCCCATGTTGGCGCCGGGCGACACCGTGTAGAAACGGGTCGATCCTTCGTGACGACCGGCCATTGCGGCAGACCACCAGGCGGAGAACACCTTGGTCGTGGAGTACTGGCGCTGGCCATCGAACTCCGGCCCACGCGACGCGGTGGCGAAGTTCATCATCGCCTCCGCCTCGGTACCACCGAGCCCGACAGGCTCACCCAGAGCGAAATCGTAGACGGACATGCCCATGAGCCTGGGCAGGTCGTTGTTGGCGGCCTCCAATCCCACGAGAACGACGGATGCGTCATCGAGCAGACCGGCCCCGAGGAGCTCCGTCGTGATGATGTGGTGCCTGACGAGCGACGACGCGAAGCACACCTCGATGCCGTCGACCGTGTGGTCGACGGCGTTCGGCACCATCCCGGGGCCGTACGACGAAACGCCGGTCAGCAGTCGTAGGAGGCGTCCAGCTCCGACCACCAGCAGCGGGCCGGCTCGGTCAGAACCGCTCGGAGTTCGGCGAAACGCCGGGCGGCGGCGGGGCCCGGCCAGTCGGAGGGAAGCAGCTCGTGCGGCAGATCGGGATCGAGGAACGGAAACCGGCGCCAATGATGGACCACGCCGGCCAGCGCCGTCGCCGCTTCGGCATGTTCTTTCACGGCAACAGCCCTACTCAACGACTCGGTTTCAGCGAGGAACCCGTGGTATCGATCGGCGAGATCGGGCAGATCCCAGGCCTCGGCCACGAGATCGGGTCCCGAACCGAGCGAGCCGAGTTCGGCCCGGAACGAGCTGGCCCGGACACCAAGCCGCTGCAGCAGATCGGTGACCGCAGGCTCGTGTTCGACCCACGGGCAGATCCACAGACCCTGACCCAGGGAACCCATGCCGACCCAGTTCAGCTCGAGGCCCATGCGGTAGCGGACGTTGCGGTCGCGTTCGGGCACGCTGGCCAGAACGACCAGCCAACGCCCATCCCAAACCCGGGGATTCATGCCGAAGCCATAGATCCGCTCGGCCCCCTCGGCCAGGAGGTCGGAGAAGGCGTCGGTGAGCAACCACCGGGTTCGGCGCCCGACCCGGTCGCGTTTGAGCCACGCCCGCTTCTCCATGCGGGCCAGGGCTTGACGGGTCGCCTTTCCCTGAACGCCGAGCTGTTCCATCGTCGCCACGAGTGTCTGGGTCCAGACGGCGCCCCCGCCCGGCAGCACGAACTCGCCCATCACGGTGACCAGCAGACCGCTGCTCGAATCGGCGGTGGCCGATCCGTCGCGATTGGCGCCGAGAACGGGGGCCAGAGCGGCCGGCGTTGAACCTGCGACAGATTGTCGACGATCGGCCATCAATTCATCGTACTCCAGGTCGGAAAGCGGCCCCGGAAACGTATCCGGTGCCAACAAACGTACCACATGATCTTGACGCACCGCTATTGATGTGTAGAATTAGGGAGAGCCCACCGAGCCCAGGGGAGGACCCCGTGAGCGTCGACATCATCGACTTCAGAACATCGCCCGACCAGTACAACCATTGGAAACTGTCGGTTGACGGACCCGTGGCCACCCTTATCATGGAGGTCGATCCGGAGTCCGGCCTGCGGGACGACTACGAGCTGAAGACGAATTCCTACGATCTCGGCGTCGACATCGAACTTCACGACGCCGTACAGCGCCTCCGCTTCGAGCATCCCAACGTCAAGACGGTTGTCGTGACCGGAGGTCTCGACAAGATCTTCTGCGCCGGCGCCAACATCCAGATGCTGGCCGGCTCGACCCACGGCCACAAGGTCAACTTCTGCAAGTTCACCAACGAAACCCGAAACGGCATCGAGGACGCCACGGCCAACTCGGGCCAGACCTGGATCGCCGCGGTCAACGGAACAGCGGCCGGTGGCGGCTACGAGCTGGCACTGGCCTGCGACGAGATCCTCCTCATCGACGACAAGTCATCCGCTGTCTCCCTGCCCGAGATCCCGCTGCTGGCGGTGCTGCCCGGCACCGGAGGCCTCACCCGGGTCGTCGACAAGCGCCATGTTCGCCGCGACCTGGCCGATGCGTTCGCCACTCGAACCGAGGGCATCCGAGGCGACACCGCGGTCGAGTGGGGCCTGGTCGACCACATCGCCCCGGCCAGCGGCTGGGAAGAGCTGATCGCGGAACGAGCCCAGGCCCGGGCTTCGGAGTCCGACCGCCCCGACGACGCCACCGGCATCGAACTCACCCCGCTCGACCGCACGATCGAAGGGGATTCGATCGAGTACTCAACGGTCTCGGTCGCCATCGACCGTTCGACCGGTTCGGCCACCATCACGGTGCAAGGACCGGACGGCGACGAGCCGACCACGCCCGAGGAACTGCTGGGGGTGGGAGCATCGGCCTGGATCCTCCGGTCGGCCCGCGAACTCGACGACGCCATCCTCCACTTCCGCCTGAACGAGACCGATGTCGGCACCTGGATCTTCCAGACCGCGGGCGACCTCGACAACGTGGCACAGGCCGAGCAGGTACTGGCCGACCACGCCGACCACTGGCTGGTCCGGGAGATACGGCTGTTCTGGGCTCGCACCCTCAAGCGGATCGACGTTTCGGCTCGCTCCCTGATCACCTTGATCGAGCCCGGCAGCTGCTTCGGTGGCACCCTCGCCGAGTTGGTGCTGGCCGCCGACCGCAGTTTCATGCTGTCCGGCACATGGGAGGATCTCGACAACCCACCCGAGCCGGTCACGATCCGACTCAGCCCAGCCAATGTCGGCACCAACGGCGACGCCGGCGGTGGTTGGTATCCGATGTCGAACGGCCTGACCCGCCTCCAGACCCGCTTCTGGGGTCGTCCCGACGCGCTGGCCCGAGCCGTGCAGACCGCCGGCAAGGAGCTGCTGGCCGAGGACGCACTGGAGGCCGAACTGATCACGTTCGCCCCCGACGACCTCGACTGGCCCGACGAGATCCGGCTCACGTTGGAAGAGCGCAACAGCTTCTCCCCCGACGCCCTCACCGGCATGGAAGCCAACTACCGCTTCGTCGGACCCGAAACCATGGAGACCAAGATATTCGCCCGCTTGACCGCCTGGCAGAACTGGATCTTCCAACGCCCCAACGCCGTCGGCCCCGAGGGAGCGCTTCGCCGCTTCGGGACCGGCTCCCGTCCCGACTTCGACCCCCACCGCGTGTAAGGAGAACTCATAACATGACCAACGTCGATATCGACGCCAAGATCCCCAACAACGTCGACCTCGCCGGTGACCGGCGCCTCCAGCGGGCGCTCGAGCAGTGGCAGCCCAAGTTCATCCGCTGGTGGGAGGACCTTGGACCGGCGGCGTTCAAACACAACCCGGTCTACCTCCGCACCGCCGTCGATGTCGGCCGGGAGGGTTGGGCTCATTTCGACCACGTCGAGATGCCAGAGTACCGGTGGGGCGTGTTCCTGGCCGAACCCGAGCCGGACCGCAAGATCGCCTTCGGCGACCACAAAGGTCAGGACGTGTGGCAGGAGGTGCCGGGCGAATACCGGTCGGACCTGCGCCGCCTGATCGTGGTCCAGGGTGACACCGAACCGGCCTCGGTCGAGCAGCAACGCCACCTGTCCTTGACCGCGCCCTCCCTCTACGACATGCGCAACCTGTTCCAGGTCAACGTCGAGGAGGGCCGCCACCTGTGGGCCATGGTCTATCTTCTGCACCGCTACTTCGGGCGCGACGGCCGCGACGAGGCCGACGAAATGCTGGAGCGCCACTCCGGCGACCCCGACAACCCCCGCATCCTGGGAGCGTTCAACGAGGAGACACCGGACTGGCTGTCGTTCTACATGTTCACCTACTTCACCGACCGTGACGGGAAGTATCAGCTCGCCTCGCTCCGGGAATCGGCCTTCGATCCGCTGTCTCGCACCTGCGACTTCATGTTGAAGGAGGAGGCCCACCACATGTTCGTGGGGGCCACCGGAGTCGGTCGGGTTGTCGAGCGCACCATCGAACTCATGCGTGAGCACGACAGCGAGGATGTTCATCCCCACGGCGGCATGAACCTCGATCTCCTCCAGAAGTACGTGAACTTCCACTACTCGGTGTCGCTCGACCTGTTCGGAGCCGAAACGTCGACCAACGCCGCCAACTACTTCGCGGCCGGGCTCAAGGGTCGGTTCCAGGAGGAACGGCGGGACGACGATCACGTCCTCAAGTCGACCACCCGACTCGTCCCCGACGTGACGGATGAGGGCATCGTCGAGAAGGAGGTGGCGGAGCTTTCGGCACTGAATGAGACGCTTCGTGACGACTACATCGACGACTGCCAGAAGGGGATCGACCGGTGGAACCGGACGATGGCCAAGGCCGGCGTCGACTTCGAGATCAAGCTGCCTCACGTCGGCTTCCATCGCAACGTCGGCACCTTCCGCGGCCATCACGTCTCACCCGAGGGTCGCCTGATCAGCGACGAGGACTGGTACGCATCGGTCACCAACTGGCTCCCGACGGACGCTGAACGGGCCCACGTGAAGTCACTCATGGTCGGTGTGACAGAGCCGGGCAAGATGGCGGGCTGGGTCGCTCCCCCATCGACCGGAATCCATCAGAAGCCGGTCGACTTCGAATACGTCAAGCTCTAGGTCATCGACGCCCCGGCCGAAAAAGAGGTCTCGAGGAACCTACTCGCCGGTTCCCGGTAGCGGACCCAAACCGAAGAACCGGGCCGCGTTGCCTCCGGCCACCTTGGCCTTGGCCTCGGCCGACAGGTTCGACGAGGCGGCCACCAGCTCGCCGGGCTCGAGTTCACCGAGCGGAAACGGGTAGTCGGAGCCGAGCATCACCCGGTCCTCCCCCATCACGCCGACCAGGAAGCCGAGGGTGGCGTCCTCGAACACCGCCGAGTCGACGCTGAATCGATCGACATAGCTCGACGGTGGCTTCGGGCAGTCGGCCCTCACGATGTCGCGTCGCCTCCAGGCGTTGTCGACCCGGCCCAGTTGCTGAGCGAAATTGCCGCCACCGTGGGTGAAACAGATGCGCAGGTGGGCGGGCAGCCGCTCGAACGCACCCGACAGGATCAGTGACAGGATCGCCAGATGGGTTTCCGCCGGCATCCCGACCAGCCACTTCAGCATGTACTTGACCATGCGTTCGCCGGCCATCATGTCCCAGGGGTGAACCAACACCGCCATGCCCTCGTCGGCGCAGCAGTGCAGAAATCGGACCAGCTCCGGGTCGTCGAGATTTCGACCGCAGACATGGTTTCCGATGTGCACCCCGACATGACCGGTCTCGCGGGCCCGCCGGACCTCGACGCAAGCCGCGTCGACGTCCTGGAGCGGCACCTGGCACAGCGTCCGCAGACGAACCGGATCGGTTTCGGCCATCCCGGCGGCCAGGTCGTTGATCCAGGCCGACCAGCGAAGCGCTCGTTTCGGCTCGGCCGCGTAGGCGAACAGCATCGGGGTGGCCGACATGACCTGGACCGCAACCCCGTGTCGGTCCATCTCGGCGATCCGAGAGGCCGGATCCCAGAGCGGGGCCTCCACGGGCCGGTACTCGTGCTCACCGACCATCATGTGGCCGGTTCCGTCGCCGTTGTCCCGAAGCCACGGTGTGGACTGGCCGAGGCCGAGGCTGGCCGCCTCCTTTCGGGTCATCAACGGGTAGAAGTGGGCGTGCACGTCCACCCGGGTCGGGTGGGCCAGCCTCGACTCCCCGTCGGCCACCATCAGCCCATCTCTCCCGCCTCGGCGGGCTCGTTGCCGGTGGATCCGGGGGCGACCGCCGTCGCCTTGATCTCGATCAGCAGCTGAGGATGCGGCAACTGGTGGACGGCGACCGTGGTCCGGGCCGGGGCCTCGACACCGTCGAAGAATGCGGCCCATGCCCGGTTGTAGCCGCCGAAGTCGTTCATGTTGACCAGGAAGGATGTGGCGTCGACGAGGTGACTTCGGTTCAAACCGACGGTGGCCAGCAGCCGTTCGATGTTCTCCAGCACCGCTGTGGTCTGGACGCCGATGTCGAGATCGGTGGTGCCCATCTCATCCACCGTTGCACCGGCGATGGTGTTGTCCGGACGCCGGGCACTGGTCCCGGAGACATAGACCACGCCCCGGGCGACTCGAAGGTGGGGAAACGCTCCACGGGGGGTCACGAAATCGGACATCGGCAACAATTGAAGCAAAAAGCCGGCTTGAACCTCGCTTTTTGCTTCGATTCTTCATGTGGTCGCCCGACGATCGGTGGACCAGTTCGGGCTCGACCTTGGGGTGGCGGAGCGCTGAGACGTCTATCACCGGCCCGCCACAGCTCCGAGGCCAGCCGGGCGATCACGATCACATCAGGTCCCGATGTCGAGATCGACCGGGATTCTGAGACGGTCGGCGACAGCCTGCCAGGAACGGGTCGGGTTGGCGACGTCGAACCAGTGAACCTGCATGCCGAACGCCTCGGCACCCTTGATGTTGAGCGGCTGATCGTCGACGAACAGCATCCGCTCGGGATCCACGCCGACGATGTCGACGGCTCGCTGGTACGACCGTGGATCGGGTTTGAGGATGTCGGTGTCGGAACAGTCGGCCAGGTGGTCGAGAAGTTCGAAGAAGGCTATCTTCGTGTGCCAGTCGGGGCCGTGGAACGCCCGCAGGTCGTTGGTGAGTGCCGACACCCCGTAGCCGGCCGCCCGCGCCGCCTTCGCCACAACGCCGGCCTCCCATCGGATCAAGTCATCGGACGGCGGCGAGTAGATGGTCGTCATGTACTCCCGGAGCGACAGCTCTCGGCCGGCCAGCTCCCCGATCTCGGCCGACCGCCGATGCCAGTAGTCGCGCTCGGTGAGGCCGTCGCCGAGCACCATTCGCTGCCACAGCTCATCGGCATCGGGGTCGAGTGGGCCCTTCCAGTCGAGCGTGCCCGGGGCGAACCCGAACGCGGCCTCGGCTTTGGGGTGCAGCTCGACCGGGCTGAGCACACAGACCCCGCCGAGATCGAGCAGGAGGACATCGACGTCGGCTTCGATGCCGGCACTAAGGCGATCACCGGTCATGCTCGCCGCCCCCGCGGTAGCCAAGGCGATGAGAGACGAGCCCGGCAGCTCGCTGAACGGCCTGGGCCATCTGGCTGCGGAGAGGATCCATTCGTTCGGCCGGACCGGCCACGCTGATGGCGGCGATGGTCACGCCGCCGGTGTCGCGGATCGGCGCGGCCACCGACACCACACCCACCTCGGACTCGTGCCGGTTCTCGGCATAGCCCTGGTCGCGGATCCGATCGAGCTCCTGTTTGAACTTGCGGTGTGACGTGATCGTGTAGGCGGTCCGCTTGGTGAGGCTCAACTCTGCGACGATCCGATCACGTCGATCGGCCGGCAGGTGGGCCAGCAGCGCCTTGCCGGTGGCGGTGCAATGCACCTCGTTACGTCGACCGACGTCGGTGAAGAGGCGGAGCGTGTTGGGGCTGTCGAGCCGCTCGATGTAGACGACATGAATGCCGTCGAGCACGCCGACCTGGACGGTCTCGCCGGTGCGGTTCCGCAGCTCCGTCATCGGCAACAGGACCGCTTCGTGCAGATCCCGCTGGGTCGGCACGGCGGCCGCCAGATCGTACATGGCGAGCCCGAGTCGGTACCGTCCAGATTCGGGGTCCTGTTCCAGCATTCCCTCGTCGGTCAGGGTCGCCAGGATGCGATGGACCGATGATTTCGAGATTCCGAGCTCGCGGGACAGCTCGCTCACGCCCCAGGTCGTGCGGGTCGAGGTGAAGGACTTGATGAGTCGAACGGCGTTGGTGACCGAGGTGAGTCGATTGCCGGACATCGGCGCCAACTCTAGTCAACAACAACCTGGTTGTCGTTCCTGCATGCGGAATAGTTTCCCACTTTGCGAAACACCTGATGTAGCGTCGGTCACATGGGAATCCTCCGCCTGAGTCACGTCGACATCACCTGTCCGGACCTGGAACTGGCGGCCGCGTACTACACGCAGGTGATGGGTCTCGACATTTCCGAGCGGACCGACGATCGCATCTTCCTCAAGTGCTGGGACGAGCGGGACCACCACTGCCTGGCCATCCGCCACGACACCCGGGTCGGCATGGACCGCTTCGCCTTCAAGGTCGAACACGCCGACGATCTGGCCCACTTCGAGTCGCGGATCGAGGCCGCCGGCCATCCCGTACAGCGCATCTCGAGGGGTGAGGAGATCGGTCAGGGCGAGTCCATCCGCTTCGAGCTGACCTCGGGCCATGAGATGGAACTGGTGGCCGACATCGAGAAGGTCGGCGGTCGACTCCCGTTGGTCAACCCGCCGCCCATGGTCGACGGCCTCGTCGGCATCGCCCCTCCTCGCATCGATCACCTGCTCGTCCACGCCGAGGAGGTGCCGGCCGTCGCCCGGTTCTTCACCGAGATCCTCAACTTCCGGATGACCGAGCAGCTGCTCGACGGCGGCGGCCACCAGATGATCGCCTTCCTCGAACGGTCGGCCAAACCGCATGACATCGCCTTCGTGCAGGGCCCAAACGGGGCGCTCCACCATTTCTCGTTCTGGCTGGACGACTGGGATCATGTCCGCCGAGCGGCCGACATTCTGGCCTACAACGGAGTGACCATCGACATCGGCCCGACCCGCCACGGGATCACCCGCGGCAACACGATCTATTTCTTCGACCCGATGGGCACCCGCAACGAGGTCTTCACCGGCGGCTACCGCCCCGATCCGGACTTCCCCACGATCACCTGGACCGACGACGAGGCAGGCCGAGCCATCTTCTACTACGAGGGCGTGGTCAACGAACGGTTCGCCACCGTTCACACCTAGGTGGTCGACGATGTCTGATGGAATCCTCCGACTCTCCCACGCAGAGGTGCGGGTACCCGACCTCGAGCTGGCGCTCGCCTACTACGTGGAGGTGGTCGGCCTGGTGGAGACCGATCGAACCGCCGACAAGGCCTACCTGAAGGGCTGGGACGAACACCAGCACCACTCGCTGATCCTCACCGACTCACCCACCTACGGTCTGAACGGCCTTGGCTTCAAGGTCATGGAGCTCACCGAACTCGATCGACTGGCGGCACGGGTCGAGGAATCCGGCATCGAGGTCACCCGCCACCAGCCGGGTGAACTCGACCTCGCCTCCGGCCACATCGCCCGCTTCGCCGCACCGAGCGGCCACGTCGTCGACCTCGAATGCGGGCAGGAGCAGGTCGGCAACGGCCTGTCACTCATCAACCCGCCGCCCCGCCCCGACGACCTGCGCGGCATCCACCCTCCTCGAATCGACCACATCTTCCTCCTGTGCGAAGACGTCGACGGCACGACGTCCTTCTTCCGCGACGTGCTCGAATTCCGGCTAACTGAGCAGATCATGGCCGACGACGGCCACCAGCTCGCCACCTTCCTCGAACGCACCCACTCGCCACACGACATCGCCTTTCTCACCGGTCCCAACGGCGGCTTCCACCATGTGGCCTACTGGGTCGACGAGTGGAGCGACCTCAAACATGCCGCCGACACCTGCGCCCATCACGGCGTCGACATCGACGCCGGTCCCACCCGTCACGGCGCCACGAGGGGCTGCGGTCTCTACTTTTTCGATCCGGCCGGCAACCGCAACGAGGTCTACACCGGCGGCTACTGGTTCGATCCCGACGATGAGCCGACCACCTGGACCGAATCGGAGATGGGACGAGCCGTTTTCTGCTACCGGGGCCAGGTCGACCAGCGCTTCATGACGGTGCACTCGTAAAACGGCGAGGGAAGAGGATCACCATGGCCCAGGACAACCAGCCGACAGACCCCGCCGGAAACAGGTGGCAGACCGCTCGGTCGTCCGGCGGCCGGGAGAGGACAACCGACCGGTATGAGGCACCGATGTACCTGGCCCGGTACCGGGAGCGGCAACCCGATCCTCAGACCAATGGTCACCCCACCACGCCGGAACCGGCCGCTCCGGATGACGACCGGACACCCCTGTATCTCCAACGATTCCGGCAGCGAAGCACGGAACACAAGTCGATCGGCACCGAGCAGCCGCTTTGGCGACGGGCCGATCTGAGCGTTCAGCAGGCGCTCACCGAAGACAATCGCAACAAGGAGATTTCGGCGCCGGCCGAGGCCTACCGCCAGGTCACCAACGACGTCTACCTGATACGTCACGGCGAAACCCAGGGCTATTCCACCGACTCCGGCCTCACCCCCCAGGGCGCGTGGCAGGCTCACAGCTACGGTCGCACGTTGGCTCGCCGCATCCGATCCGGTGAGACAGTCGTGTTCCGCCATGCGCCGACCAACCGGGCCCGGGAAACGGCGGAGCAGATTCGCCGGGGGCTCGGCGACGGTCTCGAGCAGTACGAGAAGGAGATCACGATCGTCGAGCCGGATCCGATGAACGAGTTCCGGAACTTTCAGTTCGTGTCCCCAGACGGATTGAAGGATGTTACCGCGGCCTTCCGCGAGTATCACGCCCTGCTCGAGCAGTTCGAGCGGTCCGCCCGTAGCGACCGTCCCCTGTGGCTGGTCGAGATGGACCGATTCTGGCGGACCCAGCAGGGCGGCGGTGATCCCATTCAGCACTGGCTGACCATTCCGTTGCTGCATTTCGAACCACCGGCGATGTGCGTTCGCCGTTTCTGGGCCGGTCTCAACACCCTGTCGAAGCAGTTTCCCGGCGCTCGGCTGGCGGTGGCAACCCACTCGGGCTGCATCCGGGCGGTGGCCGTGTCGGCGCTCGGCTACGATCCCGGTGAGCCCTACAACACCGAGCATGTGCGGATCAAGCTCTACGCCGACACCGAACACACCCGAGGGGGAACCGACGCCACCGTGGCCTACCGGAACCGGGTGCAGGAGATCAAGGTCCCCCGGATCGATCAGCTCCCCCAGTGGTCGATTCACGACGACTGGTCGGGATTCGCCGATCCGTCGGAGCTCACCGAACCGAGCCCACACCGATGACCAGCACGAACAGGGGAAACAGGGCAAACAGCGGAAACGACAGCGGAGACTGCAATGTGCGAAGCCTGCCCGGTGATCGACTGGGCCAACGAACTCCCAACCGTCCGATCGTTTACGGCGAGAAAGGTCGATGCGTCCATGACTGATCACATCGTGTGGTTCGATCGCTACGAGCCAAAGCACAAGCCCTTCGTCGGCGGCAAGAACTCGAGCCTCGGCGAGATGATGCGGGCCGAACTGCCGGTGCCACCGGGGTTCGCCATCACCACCAACGCCTACGGGTTGATCTGGTCCGACAAGGCGTTGGTCGATGACATCAACGGCCTCCTGCGGTCGATCGATCACGACGATCTCGCCGGCAACCGGGAGATCTCGAACAAGATCCGGAACCGGATCGAGCAGAGCCCCGTTCCCGACGGGGTGGTCGCCGACATCGCCGAGGCGTACGCCGCATTGTGTCGTCATTGTGAGGTCGACGACGTTCCCGTCGCCGTCCGCTCGTCGGCCACGGCGGAGGATCTGCCCGATGCCTCCTTCGCCGGCCAACAGGACACGTACCTGTGGATCCGGGGTGCCGGCAACATCGTCGAGCACGTGAAGCGTTGCTGGTCGTCGTTGTTCACCGATCGCGCCATCGCCTACCGGCACTCGATGGGCTACCTCCATGAGGCGATCGCCATGTCGGTCGGCGTGCAGAAGATGGTCGATCCGATCGCATCGGGGGTGGCCTTCACGCTGAACCCGACCAACGGGGACCGTTCGCAGGTGGCGGTCGACGCCTCCTGGGGTCTCGGTGAAGCCGTGGTGTCAGGAGAGGTGACCCCGGACAACTTCCTGATCGACAAGGTCCTCCGCGAGGTGATCCATCGGGAGATTTCCGACAAACACGTCGAGTACCGGCTGACCGAGCGCGGCGTGGTGGAGAAGATGGCGGTCGAGACCGACCGGCGCAAGTCCCCGTGTGTCTCCGACGAGGAGCTGGTGGCCATCACCATCCTGGCCCGCCGAGCGGAAAAGCATTACGGCTGTCCTCAGGACATCGAGTGGGCGATCGACCGGCACCTGCCGGTCGGCGAGAACGTCGTGATGCTGCAGTCCAGACCGGAGACCGTGTGGTCCCGGAAACCGAAGAAGCCCATAGGGGCGACGACAGGCGACCCGATGCATTCGATCGTCTCGACCCTCCTGTCGCCCATGCACAACAAATCCGACGGTGAATAAACACGAAACAAAAGGGGAGTAGTCGTTCATGTCTGACAAGCGTTTTCCGAGCCCGTTCGAGGTCGAGGGGCCCGAAGGGGTTGATGGTTGGGAAGAGCTGTACCCGTACAGTGTGGTCTTCTCCGAGGACCTGAGGGAGTACGAGGACAACCGGTTCTGGTTCTGGGACTCCATGCACTGGGGCTATGCCATGACGCCCTGGGATTCGACGTTCCTGGAACTCGCCATCGCCAGCCTGAGCCAGTTCAATTCCCGCCATTACCGCATTCCGCCGGCCGATGGCATCGATTTCCGGGTGCTCTACGGCTACCCCTACTTCTCGCCGGTGACGATCGACGATGGCGCTCGCATCGAGAGCCGGGTACCCGACTTCGTCGAGCGAGCCGGGCACTACTTCATGAACTGGGACCAGCTGTATGACAACTGGCTCGGCAAGATCAAGGCCACGATCGACGAGATCAATGCCATCGACTTCTCGCCACTACCCGAGATGGAGGATCTGGCGGTCATCACCGACGGGATCGGCACCGGCTCCGGTCAACGGCTCCAGGCCGACTACCACCGGTTCAAGGACCTCGCGCTCCAGGTCTGGCAGTACCACTTCGAGTTCCTGAACCTGGGCTATGCCGCCTATCTCGACTTCTTCGGATTCTGTAAGCAGGCATTCCCGTCGATCCCCGATCTCGGCATCGCCAAGATGGTGGCCGGCGTCGAGGTCGACCTCTTCCGCCCCAACGAGGAACTGAAGATCATCGCCCACAAGGTCATCGATGCCGGCCTTGCCCGATTGTTCGACGATCCCAAAAACGTGAGCGCCATCCAGGCCGGGTTGGCCGGTACCGAGATCGAGGCCTACTGGAACGAAGTGTCCGACCCCTGGTTCAACTTCAGCTCGGGCACCGGGTTCTACCACTACGAGAAGACCTGGATCGACTATCCGGAGATCCCCTACGCGTTCATCCGCGACTACATCACCAAGATCGAGGCCGGCGAGGACATCACCCGGCCGATCGAGGCCATCACCGCCGAGCGTGACCGCGTGGTCTCGGAGTACAGCGAGCTGTTGGAAACCGACGAAGACCGCCAGGCGTTCCAGGAGAAGCTGGGGTTGGCCCGGGTCGTGTTCCCCTACGTGGAGAACCACAACTTCTACATCGAGCACTGGACGATGTCGCTCATCTGGCGCAAGCTCAAAGAGCTGGGCGACACGCTCGTCAAGGAGGGCGTCTGTCGGGAGATCGACGACGTCTTCTACTTCCGCCGCGACGAGATCGACGAGGTGCTGTTCGACATCTACTCGGCCTGGGCCGTCAACGCCCCGAACCGCGGCTCGAAGTACTGGCCGCCGAAGATCGCCCGCCGCCGGGAGATCGTGGCCAGGCTGAGGGGTTGGAACCCACCGAAGGCCCTCGGTGAGCCACCGGAGATCGTGACCGAACCGTTCACCATCATGCTGTGGGGTATCACGTCGGAGTCGGTGGCCGGCTGGCTCGGTTCGGACGATGACGACAGCGCCGTCAGTGGTATGGCCGCCTCGCCGGGAATCGCCGAGGGCCCGGCCCGATTGGTCTTCAGCCCTGACGACATCGGCGACATCCTCGACGGCGAGATCCTCGTCGCCCCGATCACCGCTCCCAGTTGGGCCCCCGTCTTTCCCAAGATCCGAGCCTGCGTGACCGACATCGGCGGGATGATGAGCCACGCCGCCATCGTCTGCCGTGAGTACGGCATCCCCGCGGTGACCGGCACCGGGTTCGGGACGTCCCAGATCAAGAACGGGCAGCTGATCCGCGTCGACGGTTCGACGGGAACGATCACGATCCTCGACTGAATCCGTCTCGACCGCCCTCAGACCCAGGAGGCACAGCCAACATGCTCACACAGGAACAAAACGACGAGCTCACCCAGGTCGGCCCGGGTACCCCCATGGGCGAGTTGCTGCGGCGCTACTGGTATCCGGTGGCCATTACCAGGGAGCTCGACGAGTTCCCGGTTCGCAAGGCTCGCCTCCTGGGTCAGAACTGGGCGGTATTCAGAACCGGGGACGGTTCCTACGGCATCGTCGACGAGCGATGCCCGCACCGCGGTGCGTCCATGGTCTACGGGATCGTCGAACCCGACGGCCTGCGCTGCGGCTATCACGGCTGGAAATTCGACACCGGCGGCAACTGCACCGACATCCTGGCCGAACCCGACTCGTCCCCCAAGTTTCGGGAGAGCTGCGCCATTCCGTCGGGCCAGGCCCAGGAGATGGGCGGCCTGATCTGGGCCTACGTCGGCCCCGACCCGGCCCCGCAGCTCCCTCGCTACGAGGCCTACGTGATGGACGGGGTGCGCGACATCGGCCACTCGCTGTTGCCGTGCAGCTGGCTGCAGATCATGGAGAACGCCGTCGACCCGTATCACGTCGAGGCACTCCACGGGAACTACTTCGAGTTCATCGCCGACCAGCAGGGCACACCGATGCCGGGCTCGTTCGGCGGCAACAAACACGAGAAGGTCGCCTTCGACGCCTTCGAACACGGCATCATCAAACGCCGCCTGCTGCAAGGCCAGAGCGAAGACGACGACGACTGGAAGATCGGCCATCCTCTGGTGTTCCCCTACCAGATGTGGGTCGGCGGCAACGGCGTCTATCAGATGCAGATCCGGGTACCGGTCGACGACACTCACACGTGGATGCTGTTCTATACGGTCCATGCACCCGAGGGGGTCGAGCTACCGGAGAACCCACCGGTGGTCGACTACGAGTATCAGTGGATTCGTGATGACGGCACGTTCATCGTCGACTACATCGAGGGCCAGGACATCATGGCCTGGGTGACCCAAGGTGAGATCGCCGATCGCACCAACGAAAAACTCACCAAGAGCGACGTCGGCGTCGTCGCCTGCCGGCGTATGTTCCGCGACTGCATGGAGGCTGTGGGCCGAGGCGAGGATCCGCCGGTGTCGGTGGTCCGTGAGCCCCACGATGTCATCAAGTTGCCGCTGGAACGGTTCAAGTTCGGCCGGGGGGCCGAGTTCGCCACCGACTGGATCGACAACGGCTCGATGCGCTACAGCCCACAGGCCGACTCCATGAAGCAGCTCCACCGCGACGCCGAGGCCAACCGCCGGAAGCTGTCCGAGGCCTGAGTTGTAAGGTGGCCGCACGTTGCGTTCGCCCGTCGTGCGTGTGGAATCGAAAGGTAGACCGATGAAAGCAATCGACCACGCCCACTGGGCCGCCTACCTCGCCGCCGGAGTCGACGACCGGCGGGAGCTGCAGGCCATCACGAAGCAGGTCGACGAGCTGTCGATCGATGACGCGTACGCCATTCAGGCTGCTCTGCTCGAACTCCAGCTCGGTCGGGGCGACACCCTGGCCGGTGCCAAGCT
>Ga0224512_10002269_pt1 | contig 17715 bp, 37 predicted proteins | sample SF_May12_sed_USG_4_FD_169103 | JGI IMG/M metagenome (GOLD analysis project Ga0224512, IMG submission 169103) | Sediment microbial communities from San Francisco Bay, California, United States - SF_May12_sed_USGS_13 | ecosystem: Environmental > Aquatic > Marine > Sediment | place: USA... | reverse complement strand
TTGCAAGAATCGTGCCAAAGGGGGAACCGGGGGGTAGGGGGGGTTGGCATAGTAGTTGCTATAGCAATTAGTGCGCCAAAGCGCACGGGCAGGTAGGATAATGTAGGTTGATTGCCTACAAATCGACATTTAGACACAAAAAAACCCCGGTTAGGGGTTGACAAGCTGAGTTGGCATGGAAATTGCTATCATCCTACAAGATGATTACGCTTTCTCCCTACCAACCCTTGCTTACTCTCTCTCGATGTGCTAGCGACTCTAGCCGAGCTGGGTCTAGCACTAGTGTAGCTGGTCTACTTCCGTGCGCACCAGGCCAACGGGGAGCGCGATAACCAAACGCGCCCGCAGTGCTGGCACTGGCAAGTCGTGATCGGCGGCTCTCCCCGCAGCCCGCGCCGCTGCTCTTCAATGTCCGTAACCAAATCCGTGGAAACGTACTCACCGCAACCACAAGGACAGGGCTGGCCGCAGAAGATGTACGGGTAAGGGGTATAAATGCTCCGGATTGAACAAAAACCACCGCTAGCGTTGATGGGTCCCCCTACGGCGTACCCGGACGCGATGCCCCAGCCCTCATTCGTTACCTCCCGCGGCTCGTCCATTATGCTGTCTCTTTCTTCACAGTGTCTGTACGTATCTCTCTGACTCCGCTCTGTCTTGTCTCCCGTACCTCAACACGGGCAATGGTGAGCATAGTTAGCACCTCTTGGTATGCGTGTGCAGCGCCTGCGAAGTAGCGACCAACGTCGTCAGCATGGTGAGCCAGCTGGTCAGCTTCCGATAGTCTCCTGCGCACTGCATCCATCATGTCTTCCCGATTCATTCGTTACCTCCTATGGCTAGCTCAACAGCTAGGTCTATCATGAAGATGACTATAGCTAGGATGATGAATAATGCCACTACGGCACCTCCTTCAGGCCGCTCAACTCATCAATCTGCACACCATCGGCGAGCGTGTAGACGATACACGATGTCCCGTCAATACCGTCCACGCCAACACCGTTAGCACCGTCGCTAACTTCGGCGGAGTTTCCTCCGCACTGAATCTGTATGCCATCGGGCGTGTCCCAAAGTTGACAGCCCATGCCAGCTTCGCCGGGGGCGCCAGGTTCGCCGGGGGAGCCGTTGCAAACATCAACAGGCTCGGAACCGGGGCAGAGGATAACCACACACCCGGCATCCTCGACAGCCGTGCAAGGGGTAGCTTCGACGGGCTGTGCCGCCGCGTCCGTTCCGCAGCCTGTCGCGAGGAAAGCGAGATATACAATCAGCGCGCCAAGTGCAAGCCCGCCGCATATCTCCGTGAATACGCGCCATTTGGCAAGCTGATATCTCACTCCGCAGCCTCCCATCCCGAGGGGCGTCCGACGCTCCGCGCGTAGTCAAAAGACTCCAACCATGTGTCGAATGTCTCGCAAGACGCATCGTCAACCGTCACGGTGAAAAATCCGCTGCTGTAGAGGTACGCGATTCTCACGCCTGAAAAGGCTTCATACACCCGCGGCGCCGCGCGGAGTTGCACTCCGTCGAAAAACTCTACCGTTTCACCGCCGCCGTGCGCGTACCAAACCCAGTTGGTGCGGGACACGCCGACATCCAATCCGAGAAGCCGGGCGGCATTATTGATGCGTCGCGCGGTTGTCGCTCCGATGCTCAGATGCAGGAGCGCGTTATCCGTAAGCCAGCCACAGTCCCTCAGCGTGACGATATTCCGTCTGCAATCAAGCTTGAAGACTTCGCAGTCATGATAGCTCACGCGGATTTCATCTTGCGAGCGAAAGGCACCGGTTGCAGTTTTTGTCCGCCACCATTTCAACCAATCGCCGCCTGGGGGTGCGTTACAAGGCATGTCAATCCTCCTCGCTCCAATCGGGCACCATCAAGTCATAAATACAAACGCAGGGAGTTGGCTCGGGCTGAATCGTGACTGGACCGAAGTACGCCTCGTTGTAGGCGTCTGATGCTGCCTTGTGTTCTGCTAGAGCCCGTTGGAGAACGTCAATCGTTCTGCTCCCCTTCATGCCAGCCAGCTCCAGTAGCTCCACAGCCTCATCAATAGCCTCTAACAGCATGAGAGCGTGGGGGCAGTTACAGAAATCTTTTCCCCGTAATTTACTCATTGGTTACCTCCGTATCTTTGCTTTAGGATACATGGCCAAAACCTCATGCCGGGCCTCTTGACGACTATCAGCGCGTAATACACCGTCAATGCTATTATCAATATCACAATACCAATAAAGTGGCCTGTCAACCCCAAAGTATGTCCCATTGGTGTCATAGCCTCCCGAGTTAAGTCTAACTTTGGACAGGTACAGCTTTCCGCTATAGTCGGCGTCTCCCTTGATTGTGTCCCGTCCTAGGGCTGCCCCGCGCCGCGGGTCTCCGCACCATCCGCCCGGGTCGTTGGCCGTGTAATCGGGTTTCATGCTACTCATTGTTTGCTTCCTTTCAATTATCAGAATATCACGAGAAGGGCGTTTATCACAATCCCTAAGGCCGCATACTTCCCGGCCCCCTGTCGTCCGCCTAGCCTCACTACTACCCACAGGATGGGAAATAGAAGGCATAGCGCCTCATCTACTCGGCTTGCTCTAATCATTTGCTGTCCTCCAGCTCCCAAGGCGCATGAAACTCTACCAGCTCCTTTAGCCTTGCGTTCTCTTCCCTCACTTGTCGCAGCTCATCCACTATGTTGTCAAGGCATGCGCGCGCCACAGCGTACACGTCTACGTCCTCCGTGGTGGGCGGCTCGAACACTCGCAGGGTGGTTGATGTTGCGTCTTCTTTCGTCATGCTAGGTTACTACTGCACAGCGCGTGCCAAGCCTAAAACATGAGCGATTTCAAGGTGTAGGGGGTGTCCACACACGCAATAAGTTGCGGCTTTTCCCGATTCTCTAATGATTTCAGCTATGGCATTTGCGCCGGGCTATGCACATAGGTCATACTGAACCCCTGTTTATGGGCGGCGAAGGCTATTCCGGATTGCTTCGAGTTCCAATGCAATTTTTTCAAGAACCTCAATCAAGTCCCTGATAGGGGAAGTAGAGTCCCTGATAGGGGAAGTAGGTTTCTTGATAGGGGAAGTAGGTTTCTTCATCTTACGTTCTCTTCAATCCAGGGTTTGAAGTTGATTAGATTGATGTGGGTTGATGGTCCGTAGCACGGCTCTCCGGGCACGCGACGATGAGTAGCCACATGAGTACCAGCCAGCATTAGGGTGCGCTCTGGTGCGTAGGGGTGCCCCTCCACGTAGGCATATAGAGGTCCCCCTGAGTCTGACCCACAGATTGATTCTCCTGCAGTTCCCAAACCACTAAGGTTCCAAGTATCGAGGTTACCCACCTCATACGGAGACTCCCTAAGGATCCCCACGCCGGTCTCTTCATGCCAGCCAAAGCCTTGCGCTACTAGCCCTGTGCAGGCCTTGCGTAGGTCCTCTTCAAATCCCCCAGCCGCAGGGTCATAGATTATCGAAGCATACGGACCGGGAAGAGGAACTGATACAAACATCATCGCCAAGTCAAACTTGGGCCCTGGCCAAGTCTCCGCCTCAAGGTCATATGAAGGATGCACCAACACGTCAACAACCTCATACTCATACCACAGCTCTTGGGACCCCAACTGAGCAGGAACAAGCACACCCGTGAACGAGCGGCAATGCGCAGCAGTAAGAACGGTGTTGGGACTAATCGCGACCCCACTACATTGAAGCTGCCCCGCCCGTCCCAAGGCAACGGTAGCGCGTCGGTCAGTGCTAACCTGCCCGCCCACTATCTTTTGCGTGATAGGGGAAGTAGCGCTCCCCGCACAATAGAACTCAGGATCCCATTCTCCACACCCGTGCAAGAGAAAGATCAAGGTAGCTAATAGGCCAGACAGGAAGATTAATCCCAGCGTTTCTAAAGGGGCCCTGATAGGGGAAGTAGGTTTCTTCATTAGCCTAACAACTTACAATGCCACCTATTGGGTCAACTTCATCCATACAGCGCTCGTACCTGGCTCTAGCGTTTTCACACTGCAGGCTATCCTCACCCTTTTGCTTACAAACCCGCTCCGCGTGCCGCTCCTCCTTCGCACAGGGTAAGTCCGATGCCTTGACTGTGCAGCTGTGGAATGCGCTAGCAATGAGCAGCATCCCAACCAGCAAAACGGAAAAGGGGTATCTATTGATCGCGTCTCTAACGAAATTGATTACACTCTTCATTGTTTACTCCTTTTATTCCGCCCACCTATTAACACAGTGAACAATAGCCCAAGTAAGGATACAGACCGCAGCAACAAAGCCCACTACGAGTGGAGCTATATATACCAGAGCGCCCAAGGCTCCCAAGAGGGTAGTAACAGCAAATATATCTTTGTATCGCTTCACCGCTAAAATGGGCAGTAGTTTCTTCATTAGTATTCCTGGCAAATAGTTACACAAACGCGGTCACCCCAACCGTCAATCTCACAGACGGTGCGGCAATGTGTGTCGGCTTTAACATGACTAGTTAGGGCCCCAAGCCCCACCAGCACCATTATTGTTAGTATTTTACTCATTGTTTTCTCCTTCGTATACTTCCGTGTCTTCCTCTTCAAAAGCCAGCTCTTCCATGTAGTCGTCTGGCTCTGTGATAAAAAATTCTAGCGTTGGGTCATCCCGAACGTCGAACTCATCGAACAAGTCCAGTTGTCCCTGCAGATCTAGCTTCCATGGCTGCGGAGAAGGTGCTGATCGTAGCTCCTTCGTTCTCCACTTAGCCATCAACCTTCTCCAGCCCACTGACGGAAAAGGATGTCGCAGGCTCCCCATCCTCAAAATCTACGTAGATGCTATCGTCGTCAACCATAACCACCATGCCTTCCCTGCCCGTAAATGGGTTGTTCGCAACTACCCGCACGCGATCGTTAACATCGAAGTCGCGCCTGAGGTGCTTGAAATACTTTTGATTTCTTTTACTAACCTGCCCGTACTTGGTCATCTTCCCTCCATGCGATGCGGTAGCGGCGAGTTTACTGTCTCTTGTTTCGCTTTCGTCACTTGCCTTTGAACAGCATACGTCACATCTATTGGAGACTGATAGTAACTAACATGGTGACTACAGTCGTACATCTCTGCTACCTCACCCAGCTCCCGCATAAGACGCAGCAGGTCTTTCCGAATCCGTTTAATCTTACGAAGGTTGTTAGCGTGCTGTGGCCAATCAGGCAGCATCGTCAGGCTCCTCCTCCCTCTCGTTGAGACGCGCGGTTAGAAACTCGTCCATCTCGTCCGCAAGACGATACAGTTCCTGCAAAGCGTGCCTGAACTCTTCTTCACGATACTTCTTGAGGTTAGTGATCATGTCTCCGCTTGCCTTCTTGAAGGCGTTGCAGAGAAACACCGCTTCCCTTCCCTTCCTGTGACTCTCAATACTCATTGTTCCTCCTGGTCGATTACATCGTTACATTCTTTTACACGAGCGTCAAGCGACGGCTCTAGACTCTTCTGTAAAACCCTGATATGTTTACGTATTCTGGCTCTTGGAAGCTCCAACTCTGAGGCTATTATCCTCTCCCCGTGCCCTTGTGAGTGCCACGCCCACACTAGACACATCTCCGGGTCCTCCAGGTCACGGAAGGCTTGCGCAGTGAGCAGCTGTGCGAAGTGATAGTACCTTGCCTTGCTTCCGTGCTGGTACAGCTGCACCCCTTTTTCGGGAACAATCAACCTTGCTCCTCGACTAGAAGTCTTCCTTAAGTAAGGGCCTTCTGAGCCACCCTCCACGTCAAAGAAGTCTTCTTTCTTTAGCTTGGCATACCACTGCTGTTGCAGCTTACGGAACTTCTTGTCTTCGTACCAACGGCTATCGCTCATCGCTTCCTCGGATAATGAACTGGAGGACTAGCCATCTCGGGAGCCCACTTACACCACCGCCCACCGGAAACGACATACACAACTAGGCCCCACGGGAGGATAACAAGACCAAACACTACCGCTCCAACAGACGCCACCAAAAGGAGCATAAAAATGAAAGCAAGTGGGGCAACTAACACATATATCAAATACTCGATCATTTCACTTCCGCCCAGTTGCTGCCCGTCTTGGGTTCAGCAACGATTGGTACCTTGAGTCCAAGTTTAGGTCCGGCCCCCTCCAGGCATTCCTTCAAGATGCTCCGGGCGTCTTCGCCTCGGCCGATGGGGTGCTGAGTAAGCACCTCGTCATGCACCGTGGTCACAACTGAAAACCCTTCGGGGGCCCGACGTCTGTATTCATTCATACCCAACACCAATAGGTCACGACTACCGCCTTGAACTAAGTAGTTAACTACTAAGCGCTTGCCTTTGGAGTAGATGATACGCTCCACCTGCCCGGCCACAAGATCACTTATCTTGTACTTGTCCTGCAGGTTCTTGACATACTTGCGTCGCTCTTGCTCGTCCATGCTGGCTAAGAATTGGGCGGGCTGCAGCTCTGGAACAAAGCGCACCCTACCTGCCCGTGTCCTACACCAGGGGATTGGGCCCCGCCCCTCTACAACCCTAACCACCTTCTTACGCCAGCGATCCACCTCCGGATACCCTTCTTGAAGGAGTTGGATTTTACCTCCTGCTTCTTTTTCGCTACATCCCAAGAGGCCAGCCATTTTTCTAGCTCCCCCGCCGTAGAGTAGGAAGCCGAAGTTGATAGTCTTCCCGAGCTGTCTGTCGACCCCAAGGATGTCGGCAGTACTTTGGTGGAGGTCCAGTCCGGAACTAAACGCTTTGTGTAATTGTCCTCCGCAATAATCAGCAAAGTATCGTAACTCGACTTGACTATAGTCTGCACTTGTAAACTCCATTCCTGGAGCCGGGATGAAGCAAGCCTTGATTCGTTCGGCCCAATTGCCGCGGGCAGGCTGATTTTGGATGTTGGGGTGGCTAGAACTAAGCCGTCCGGTGACAGTACCGAAATGGTGCAGATCAGGGTGTAACCGTTTGTCAGCCCATTGGAGGGCTTCTTCGATGAGTCCGTCTGTGTATGTGTTGACAATTTTACCTGCCTCCTGGTGGGCTAGTCGCATCCAAGCGAAGCCCTTACCTTGTGCACTGTTTGCATTGTTTAGGTTGTGCAGCATGGCTTGTTTGGACGTGGCGAATGCGCCGGTTGCCGTTCGGCCGTGCTCTACCCAGGCCCCTTCAACGAACAGTTCCTGTAGCTGCTTGCTGCTTGTAATGCTGATTCCCGACGCGTACTCGTTCCACACCTTAGAAATCTTGTCCAGCTCGACCTTCCCTTCTCTCCGTACTTCAGCAAGTTTCTTGCGATCTAGACAAAGACCTTGCAGTTTCATCTCGGCTAACAGCATGGCAAAGTCGCACTCTTCATAGAACCACCCTTCAAACGAGGGCGTCATACCACACCTGATGCATTTACGGTGGTTCTCACAGCCCCAAAAATCGTGCTCGCACCTATCGAGACTAGAGCAATAGTATCTTCCCAACTGCAGAGTATTCAGAGCATCGTGGCAGGCATACTGCAACACCTCCTGCCCTGTCTTGTGTGCGATAGCCGGGTCGAACTGAGGAGACTCCCTGTCCAGGAGGCGGGCAGCAAGCTCCTTCAGTCCTATCCCTTTGTTGCGGCCTTCAACCAACCAGGCAGCAATCATCGAGTCAAGCAGCCCGGGAAGGGGGTAGCCGGCTCGAATCATCACCTGGTGGTCAAACTTACAGTTGTGTGCCCATAGCTGCCGCCGTTTGGCGAAATCCTGCAGCCGTTTGGCAACCTCGTGGAGGTCCATGAAGGAAGCGTTGTTGCCCTTGTGGCGCACGGGCAGGTAGAAGCATTCTTCGTCTTCAAAGGCCACAGAGAGGCCCAGGAGGGCGCTGTAGCTAATATTGATGAAGTCCCTACCCTGTAAGAGGGGACCAGCTGCCTCCGTATCAAAGCCTAGGTGTCCCTCGTAGCTATCTAGCTTCTTCAGAAGCTTGTCCACCTTGAGGCGGGTATTAGCTAGCGTCGTCTTCACGCTTGCTCCAGAAGTTTACATACTTATCGTGACAAGCCTGTGAGCAGAAACGTAGGACCTTTCCTCTACTGGTGGCGGGGTGCTCGATGTACGAATCTTTTTGATAGATAACTAGGTCACACTCGTCACAGTACCCGATGGTCTTGTTGGGGTCCCACCCGTAGTACTCATCATACACTTGGGGTAACTTGACTTGCCCGGCTACTCGTGATCCCGGAGACGGTACAAAGTTACCTGCCTTCCGCTGCTTCTCAACCTGTGTGATTCGTCGAGCTATGTACCACATGGCTTTCTGTAGATCCTTCACCTCTTCGCCCTTGAACCGAGCGCGATGGATATACTTCAGGGCATTACCGTAACAAAAACCCTCCCCGTGACCTTGGTCTTCGATCATGTCGATAGATTCGTATCCGCCCTGCGTGTAGTGACGGGGAGAGTTAATGTCGTCGGTCATCAGAAATTCTCTGGGTCGTATGGGGGCCTGGCCTCCATGTCTTCATAGACAATCAGGTTACAGAACACCTCACTAATATCTAGCTTCCGGCCAGACTCGGTCTTGATTGCAACCACCCTATCCCGTACAGGATAGCCGGTCTCTGGGTCCTTCTCTCCGGTTTGAAGAGTAAGTGACACTCCGTAGTTACCCTGGTAGGGCGACGTAAAGATTCCTCCGAACTCCAACTTCTCTTTCTTCTTCTCTCCCGGAATGGGGATCTTCAATTCTAGTTTCGCTACTCTCTTACTCTGATGTTTCTCTGTCATTACCAATCCTGTTTCTTATTACGTGCCGGTGCTTTGCTGCCCGGCGTCATTGGATACAGCTCTAATCCTAGGTTCTGACCCAGGCTGACGGCTGCTCGTTTAAGTGCATCAGTCACAGCTTCTGCAATGGCAAAGTCGAAACCCTCTGCAGACTTCCGACCGTATCCGTATGCTAGTCCATCTCGACAAACCGACTCTCGGAACCCACGCTTAGACTCGTCGCCGGTATAAACAGTTAAGCACACATGAACAAAAGCCGTACAGTCCTCCGGAAATAACTCTACTTTCGTGACAGAATACTCCCAACCGTCCCAGCCAAAAATCTCATTCAACCGCTGCTTGACGTAACGTCCGCTCACGTAGCTAAGTTTGATGCCCCCGCCGCCTGCACGCTGAGAGATACACTCCTTCGGGATGGGCGCTTCCAGCTGATCCTTAATGTCACTCATAGTGATACTTCTCCTATAATGACCCTCTTTAGTGCTCCCATTTTATCGTCGCCATAGAGGACTTCTCCCTGCATAGCTACCAACCAACACCTTTCAGTTAGCCACCTACTTGGCTCGTGAGTTGCATGAAGGGTTCCTTCTTCACACAACTTTAACGGACCAAACTCTTCCTGCACCATACCCGCTTTGGCGGGAGCCCCTCTTCCGAACGAGGGCCGGCCGTCTTTTTCACTAAACCAAAGAGCCAACTCCCCACCTATGTCTTTATACTCCGGGAAGAGTTTTAGGTACTCCCGGCAAGCCAATTTCCAGTAGTCAGTACCGTAACCGAAACCGAAACCGCCACCGTAACCGTCACCGTAACCGTCACTGAAACCGTAACCGTCACCGTAACCGTCACCGAAACCGAAACCGTAACCGTCGCCGTCACCGTAACCGTCACCGAAACCGAAACCGTAACCGTCACCGTCACCGTAACCGTCACCGAAACCGTAACCGTCACCGAAACCGTAACCGTCACCTAAACCGTAACTGAAACCGAAACCGTAACCGAAACCGTAACCGTAACCTAAACCGTAACCTCTTATTTCCACGGGCCTTCTTCCCACTTCTTGGTAGCTTCCGGCGTGCAAAAAACCACCGACGTTATGTCCCTAAGTTGAATATCAATGGGAGGTCCTACTCGCGAACTACCAATAGGCCCGGTTACACCCAAACCTCCAAAACCTTTTACCTCTTCTGACCAATATAAACAAAGACGGGAAGCCCTCAAGAAAATCGTCTCTCCCTCAACGTCCTCTGCGTACCCAAAGAATACACCCTTGTGTTTAGTCGTTACCACTACTGCTTTCTCATTCTTCTTTTTTCTAGGCATCATAACTCCTTTTGATTTCTAAAAACTCATTGTTACACTGCTCCAGTATACCCTCCCACGCTGGGTCACGCTCCACGACATAAGGACGCAAGTCCCAGAAGGTGCGATGCTTCACCCGCTTGATGCACTCCGCCACGATAACCGCTGCGGGCAGGTCGAGGATGTGCATCTGGCACTGCAGCTGAGGGATGTAGTAGTCTGGCACTCTCTCCTGCCAAGCACTACTTGTGCTCTTCTTTATCTCACAAAGCCAAGCCTCGTCTTCTCCAATCTCGTCATAGAGAAGAGCGGTCACCTGGTCCATCTGGTGCGGGTCCTGACACATCTCCGGGAAGGGGGGCACCTTGAGCCCTGGCCGACGAACAAATCCGTCTATGCTGGCGGCTAGCCCCATCCACCTGCCGCAACCAAAGAGCTTGTTGCAGTTCTCTGTCTTGGCCCCGACTGCGTAACCAAACTTCCTCTGGATGTTCTCTTCGTCGAAAGAACCGTTGGCCATTGAGGTTACAACTGCATCCTCAAAGACTTTCTCCTCCCCTTCGAACTTTTCCCGCACGATCCCCTCACGGTCGTCACTCCACCAGCGGGGGATGTCAACACCTCTCCAAGTGAAGATAGCAGAAGACGTAAGATAGCGTTGTCTCGTCTTCAACCAATGCTTCCGGTCTTCGTTGGCGTCGGCCAAGACAAATGTGTCGCTCATAAACGTATACGATCCAGAGTCTTTGTAATGACTCTCCGAACATCTCCGATGTTTTCACCTGGATATGGAGTTGAAAGAGGGACGTCGAACTCGGACGCTAAATAAGAAAGCTCGTCTTGTATGTCCTCTAGCAGACCCTCCAGGGCTGACAGCCGCGCGAGGAAATGTTTTAACCTCCTGATACGAATCCAGTCCACAGATGTATCCGACATGGCGACAACCTATCACAGAGAAACCGAAAGTGCAACCTTGACAGTTGGCACAGTCCTTGCTATGTTAACCGTCGGTTAACGGAACTTAATCATTAACTACTAGTAACTTAAGAGATTCCCTCTTCAGATTCAAACGGGCAGGGAGGAAGGAATTTGGGGTGGCTTCAAAGTTTCGCTCCTATCGTACTAGAATCGCAGGGGAAAACGATAGGCTAGCCGTTGAGGTTTGGCTCCTCCTGAGACGAAGGAAAGCCTTGACATCAGCTTACAAATAGCCTAATCTGGTGTGTAGGCAGATGGACGACCTGAACGAAGCGGCCCCGCACTCTTGTCCAGCATGTGGTTATGCAGCCTACATAGGGTTCTCCGAAGTCAAATGCACCAATAAAGCCTGCCCGCACTACAACCTAGACCTGTGGGTGGAGTGGGCAATGTTAACGGACGACACGGGGGACCCGCCCGACACGTTGCCCAGAAGCGTCCCTGACTTGTTTCGGGACTTCTGCACCCATTGCCACGTCCCCCAATACTTTCCGAGATATGAAGACGGGAACGGGGTGTACCACGCCTACTGCAAGCAGTGCGGGAAGCCAAACCATTGGACCGCCAGCCTATTTGAAGATGAGGATACTCAGCCGCAGTCGTTTAAGTCAGACCTTGGTGCCTGGCTAGATGATCCGGTGAGCAGTGACTGATGGTAAGAAAAACTATGTATGCAGCGTCACTGGTTTCGCTTGCAGCTGTAAGCCTGGCCGTGGGTGCGCTGGGACTTCTCGTGGTCCCCACTTGGACCCGCCTCCAACGTCGGCTGTACGACTCGTTAAGTCAGCACGACTTCTCGTTGTCTCAGCAGAAGAACTCATCGAGGAAGCCTTGAGTGAGGTTCCCTTCGATCGCGCGTTCCCAAACCCCGAACTTCGGCAAGTGACAAAGAAGCTAAAGGCTGCCCGGATCTTAATAGATGAAATTCTTAATTAGCTTAGCTTACTTATGACCGTATTTTCAACCAGCGAGACAATCGCGCAAGCCGTTGAAACATTTTATTTAGACAGAGAAGGCAAGCCGGAACTCATACCAATAGGGTTACCTCCTATTGATAGAGAGCTAGGCGGCCTTGGTCCACGAGCCTGCGGCATCCTCGCCGCTGCTACCGGGGTCGGGAAGAGCAGCGCCATGCTCACGTCCATGTTGGCTAACCGAACGAAAGTGGGGGCGGTCAGTGTGGAGGACGGCCCCGACGTGGTGGGGGCTCGACTCATCTCTGCCCTCAGCGGCGTGGACTCCATGCGCATTAGACGCAAGGACCTGACCGAGGAGGAACTGGAGCGCATCACCAAGATTACCAAGAACCCTAAGCTCAAGAATATGTACTTCTCTTATCCAACAGCGGGGACTGTCGATGACATTGAAAAAGCAGTTGACGATCTGTGCGCTAAGGGCTGCCGAATGGTGTGGCTGGATTATCTACAAAAGGTGCGGGGGCACCGGGACGATCGTAGACACGAAGTTGCCGAAACCTTTACGCGCTTTCAGCGAGCTGTTGCACGAGGCGGTGCTGCAGGAATGGCTATCTCGCAATTCCGAAGGTTGGGTGATGGGGAAAAGATACCCCAAATCTACCATCTCAAAGAATCAGGAGACCTTGAGAACGAAGCCCGACTCATCGTCTTAGCGCACAAGCACAGGGAGTACGGCCGTGTTCGTTTCCGGGTGGGCAAGAGCACCTACGGAGGAGAACACATCACCTTTGATTACAAGAGAGACGCTTCCGGCACGCTGCGGGAAGTTAGCTTTCTTGATTATGCGAATGACGAGGACTTCTGATGGGGGGAAAAACAAGTAGGCGGAAAGGCCACACCTTTGAAAGGTTCGTAGCCACAGCACTCCGGGTGTGCTTTCCCGATGCCGCTAGGGGCATTCAGTACCGAGACCCGAAGGCCTGTGACGTGGAGGGCACTCCCTTCCGTATCGAATGTAAGAACCACGAAAAGCTCTCCTACAACGATGTGCATGCAGCAATAGAGCAGGCCACTGAGAACGGAGTTGAGTTCGGGGACAAGCGTCCACCTATCGCAATCACCAAGACTAGCCACAAGAAGCCACTGGTTCACATGCGCCTAGAGACTTTGATCACAATCGTTGAGCGGTTGTTCTACGCACCGCCAGAGTTAGCGGATGTGATCCCTATCGTGAGGGAGAAGAAGTGAAGATCGTAGCCATAGGGGATATGCACGCACACCCCAGCTACAACCTTAAGCATTTTCGCGCTGCCGGTGAGTTCTGTGCCGAGGAACAACCTGACGTAATCGTCCAGATAGGAGACTGGGCAGATGTCAGCTCCATCAACAGCCACGGCAGTAAACTAGAGCGCGAAGGATCTAGGTGGAAGCAGGATGCTGAGGTTACCAAGGAGTCTTTGGTTGAGTTCATGCGGCCCATCCTCCGGAGGAAACGCAAGCTGCCCCGCCGCCTGATTACTCTAGGCAACCACGAACACCGTATCAATAGGTGGGTAGGAGAGAACCCAACCTTCGAGCATGACATAAGTATCAATGACTTGGGGTTCGAAGACGCAGGGTTCGAGGTCTTTCCTTACGGGCAGTATGTCTCCATCGCCGGGTTCAATTTTGTTCATTGTATTATGGGCAAGACGGGCAGGCCTGCGGCGCTCAACGGTATGACGAACGGCTACAGAAAGCAAGGGGTTTCTGTGGTGCATGGGCACACGCATACCAAAGAGCACTTCCACGAGTACCATCGCGGCAGACGCATCCACGGAATAGATCTCGGCTGCCTGATTCATAAGGACATGGGGGCCGGAGAGTCCTGGAGTAACCCTACCGAATACACTTACTGGCGCGGTCTTTGGGTGTTTGACAACGCTGCCAACGGGGATGCTGACTTCCGGTCTGTAAGGGCCGAGACGCTTGGAGTTTGAAATGAAAGAAGTTTTAGTTGATGATGTAAAGTTTATCGAGTTGGACCTGGCTGAGGTGATAGGGGCCGACGCCGCCAACCCGCCGAAGAGAAGGTTCTGGGACTTCTTCCCGCACTCCTTTGTGTCCTTCCTACGGCACCACCTTAACGGCTGGCCTCGCATGACTCCTTATGAGAGGTGGCTCGTATCGTTAATGGTGAAGCTAACTGTGGTGTATGCCGATGAGCAGACAAAGAAACACGTAACCAAGAACGAAGAATACTTCTACCACTACAGCCCCGGTCCCGCACCGAAGGATGACAAGGACTGGAACTGATGAGTGACTTCGAGGTCGAATGGCAACAGGGCATAGACTACGAGTACGCCTGTCGTCAGTGTCAACAAGCCTGGCTGGAGACTCACCGCCTTGACGATGAGGGCCCCTCCGACTGCCCGGTGTGCAAGAGCGAGGACATCTACAGGTGTGTTGGTAGTAGCACCTTCCTTCTCAAGGCGGGCGGCGTTGGTTGGTCAGATCTCGGCTACTACAAGTTCCATGCCTATGATTCCCTCAAGGCACAGGGGAACAAGGTAGAGCTGTTCGATCAGGAAGATGAGTGTAACCGAGTGATCGAAGGGGAGAAGGCGTTACGGGAAAAGAAGAAACTGAAGCGGCGCGATGAGTTGGAAAGGAAGTACGGGCTCAAGTGACCGTGGCGATCGCAGTTAGACACGAAGACGGCGTGACGGTAGTGACAGATTCCGCCATCAACTTCGGGGATAACCGCGTCCACATGCCCGGCATTAAAGGAAAGGAATACGGTAGTCTCTGGACCCTATTCGCTGGGGACCTATGGGCTGTTTCCCGTGCTTTAGTGGAGCCTGCCCCCAAGACCGTTCAGGAGTTTAGCACTCGCCTCATTGCTCTTAGCGGCGTGTACCACGAGGATAACAAGCACCCCGACTTCCCGGCTGAGTTCTTGGTTATAGATCCAAACTTAGAGATATCGATTCTCTCCGGTGAGGGGGACCTAGTCAGTGGGTTTGACTATGCCTGTATAGGTTCCGGGGGCGCTACAGCGTGGCCCCTGCTGGATGCCTTGCTGGCCCCTAAACGCATGCGTCGTCGTTCACGCCATGCCGTTAGAACCGTGCTCGGGGAGGTCATGCGGCTGACTGAGAAGTACTGCACCAGCGTGTACCGTCCTTATCATTACGAGGAGGTATGACTCAAGCAAGTCTCATCTTTAACTTGGTGGTGGTAGCTGCCTTTGTCGGGCAGGTGGTGAACTACTATTTACTTGGAACCAAAGGCATCATCAACCGGTACCTCTTCTTGTTTGTGCTGGGTTGCTACATCTTCACTGAGGGGGTGCTGGCCATGCAGCATCCGGTGCTGTGGCTATACGTCATACTTAACTTCTGGGGAGTAGCCAACTTCCTTGGGAAGCAGCCATGACTTGTTCCGCCTGGCTAATTATCGGAGTAATCTTAGGGTGGACCCTAAGTAATATTTGGGCAGATCACCACCATGATGTATAATTGGTCCTGGTATGTGCTCGGCTTCTTTTTTATCGGCAACGTATTTGTGTTGCTGTGGATACTGTTAGATAGCTATAAACTTTGGAGGAATCGATGAAAGAATATATACTGGTCAATATGGGTAACGGCACTGCAGCGCTGTGCTTACAAGTGGCAACCTTTGATGGAGAGGAGTTGGCTAAACTAAACCAGAGTATTAACCGACTACTCGTTCCCACGGCCACCGATACCCGTGTAGTTCATACAGACGAATCGGATAGTTCGACAGCTTTACCCGATCCCGCTGATTCCCCCCAAGAAGACGAATAGAGTGGGGGCTGTTCGCGACATAGAAAGCGACATGAAAGCCACGGCTGCTCCCGGTTGTAGCGTCCGGTCCGTGGTGCTTACTGCGGATCACGGTAATACAACCTTCACGCGGTTCGAGGAGTTCGATCCCCCACTTGAGCCAGGACCGGGCGAGTGCATTATTTGTTCCCTTAAACCCGGCCTCCAGAAGACACCAGTTCACAAAGGAACTACACCACGGAGTTTCGTCCTTGCCAGCGGCTCGGTCGTTCAACGTAGTGGTACGATGATACTTCAGGATTTTAGAGTTGTGACGCTTCCCGCGGATTTCCGAAACGCCAAGCTGAGATTCTGCTATACTTAACCAGGTAGGCTTAAGCAGGAAGTCCGTGTCCATAGGACCGCTCGGCGAGGGAGCGAATGGTTGCGGCGTCTATAAGGGTATCTGATATAAACAAGTTACGGTTGAAGGCGTTCAGCTCTCCAGCAGCTACCCCGTTGATACCATTAATGAACAGGTTCCCGCCTAAGGCTCCCGCAGGGATACTTGTTTTATCTGCGCCAAATTGTTTCCCGTCAACGAATAGTCGGGCGGTAGTTCGTCCTGCTTCAAGTTGACAAACTATGTGATACCACCCCGAGCTATTCGCCATAACCGCGGCAGCGGGAGCCTCATGGGGACTCCAAGCAAAGTCTGTTAGTGTGCCTGTGGGGGTACCTGCTTGTAGGTTTAGCGATCCCGAAATAAGAACTAAGCTGTAATTGTGTGTTCCCGCTCCTCCACTTACCGCCGAAGAAATGAGATATGGGTTTACGGCCTGCGGGCTTCCGACCAATTTAAAGAAGCCACCGAAGGTAACCGGACTGGCAATAGCAATATCATGTGCTGTTCCGGAACCAGCAATTGTATCGATAGAAGTGTTGGCTGCGGAGGTATTAAAGGTTGTTTCGCCATTGTACCCAGTGCTGGCTGTAAAGGTGCCGGCCGCACCGAAGGTGTGGTTTCCTGTAACATCGGTGTTATCAGTACTGAACGGGCAAGCAAGGATGTTTGCGTCTGCAGCAGTAATGTCCGTTGATACAGGAACACTACCAATAGAACCGGTGCCCCCCGTTACGCCCCTATAATAATAGGAGCCTTCCTCAAAATCTATCTTGAGAGTCACCGGTCTTCCATCACCGGGGCAACCGTTGGACCCGGCTTGGTGCCTGGGACCTTGAGGGTGCCTGCTGAGGAGGCTGGTTGAAGGGCGCTAACTCTTTCGAGGATCGATCGAATCACGCCAACAGGTCCTGCTGACTTCGGCCAAACGGCAACAACAATCGAGAGAAGGCCCAGAACGGCGCCTGAAATCAAAGCCCAGTGCGTGGTGAGAAAGGCAATAGCTGCAGTAATAAACGTCATACGGTAGTGTGTCCGGTTCTTAGTCTAGGGCCGCAAGGGCCTCCTTAATGGTGTCCCAGTGGACGGCATAGCCTACTGGTAAAAACTGCGGATAAAAGAATCCGGGTAGCGCCATGGTGGAAACCATTACCCCAATTAATTTTCCAGTCTCATCAAATACCGGGCCCCCAGAGTCCCCCGGTAAAATCTGCCCGGAGAGGACTAGTCTTCCGTGAGAGTCCTTAGGACGGCCTACGACGCCTGTAGAGAGGATTAGGTCTTCCCCCAGGGGGTACCCTAGCCAGACTGCCTTCTGCCCTAAGACGGGCTCCTGGGTGGCTAGAGGGACATAGTCTCTTAGTCGCTTGCCGATCAACTGTAAAACGGAAAGGTCTTTCTCAACCCAGGTGAGGGATATTACAAACGGATGATCAGTACCCCGGTAGCGTACCTTTGAGGCGCTGGTTAGGCAGTGGTCTGCAGTCAGGATGAAATCTTCCGCCGCCACGCCAGAACAGATTCGGTCTCCCGCGTCGTCTATAATGGCAACTGTGTTGTTGACAGCTCGTGCCACAACGTCTATCTTCGGGGCAGGTGGTTCTTTGGGCT
>Ga0224512_10002268_pt1 | contig 17719 bp, 16 predicted proteins | sample SF_May12_sed_USG_4_FD_169103 | JGI IMG/M metagenome (GOLD analysis project Ga0224512, IMG submission 169103) | Sediment microbial communities from San Francisco Bay, California, United States - SF_May12_sed_USGS_13 | ecosystem: Environmental > Aquatic > Marine > Sediment | place: USA... | reverse complement strand
ACCGTGACCGCATCGTCGACCGGGTCAGGGCGCTGCTGGCCAAAGCCGACAGCACCGATCACGAACCCGAGCGCCAGGCCTTTCTGGCGAAGGCCCAGCAGCTCATCACCCGCCATCACATCGAACAGCTCGAACTGACCGAGTCGGATTCGACCATGGGCGAGCAGCGAATCCCGATCACCGGCTGGGGAAACGCCACCCGAGGGGTCGTCAATCTGTACGCCTCCGTGGCCTCCCGCAACCGGTGCACCGCTGCCCGGACCGGTGAGCGAAACGCCACCCTGATCATCATCGTCGGCTCCGACACCGACCGCGAGTTGACCGTCACCCTGGTCGACCATCTACTACCCCAGCTTCGCCACGACCTGCTGCGGGACAAACCGCGATCCCGGATGAGCTACGCCGTGGGATGGAGCATCGAGGTGGCCGATCGACTCACGGCCGCCAGCAAAGCCGAGGCCGCGGCCTCCATGGCGCTGGTTCCGACCAACGAGGCGGCCCGGGATGCGCTCCATGCCACCTACCGGATCACCAGGGCCCGGTCGGCCGAGGTGCGATTCGACGAGTACGGTTCCGGTCGCCGGGCCGGCCAGAACGCCGACATCGGCCACAGCAAACTCGATCAGGCCTGATCGAGCCGGCCGCCGTCGGCCTCAGCGTCGGACCGTCACCGCCTCCACCGAGCCGTCGGGCAGCCGGGTCAGCGTCGCCACGGGATCGGTTCGCGTCAACACGGTCCCGCCGTCACGCCGGCCGGGATCGTGGATCCTGGTGAGCAGGATGACATCGAGACGATCCAGCCGCTCCTCGAAGTGGTAGTCGTCGTCCGACCACGACGACCAGAACAACGAAGGTGGGTTCAACCGGTGCAACCATCTCGTCGCCGACCGCACATCGCCGTCGCCGGTCGCCTCCATGAAGTCGGTGAGCAACCCGATCGAGGTGGCGCGGACCGTGGCGTCCGGCTCGGGTTGTTCCGCCTCCAGGGCCAGGAGATCGGACAGGTTCTCGATCGCGTTCAACTCATCGAGGCGTTCGTTGGATTCCAACGCGCCATAGGCGCCGCTCAGATGACCGGGGCCGTCGAACTGGAGGCGCTTGAACATGACCTCGTGTTCGAGTGGAGCGAAGGCGGACGCAGGCAGCAGGTACCCGGTCCCACTTTCACCGACGGCCTCCAGCCGGTACCCGTAGGAGACCGGAGCGTCGATCCAGGCCAATCCCGGCGGATGGAACAACACCGGGGCGCCGGCGACGGCGACAACGGCGGCGAGAGCCCGCGGCCAGGTGGCGTTCTCGTCGACCCAGGGCCGCAGATCCCGCCGACTGAGCACGATCAACAGCCCCACCTCGACGAGAATCCAGCCGAGGAAGAAGAACCCGGTGGTGATGAACGTGACCAGGTGGAACCCGATCCAGCCGACCAGCCAGGGCCGCAACAGCCGTCGGTGGGCGACCGCCACCAGCGAACCGAGTTCGAGCACCAGTGTGGCGACCCTGACGATCGGCGCGAACCGCTCGAAGACGGAGGCCACTGCGGCGGCCACGGATCCGTCGGTGTGGCCCAGCCATCCGGCGGTGTAGGCGGCGAGCGGTAGGTTGGCGACGTCGCTGTCGGCCAACCACCCCATCAGCAATTTGCCCTTGCCGGGGATGTAGAAGTGAGCGGCCACGGCCGTGCCGATACCGAGCAGGACGAGCGACGTCGACCGGCGCCCGGTCAGTACGAACAGCAGGTGACCGGCGGCGATCAACAGGAGCGCGATGACGGGGAGTTCGTCGATGTTCTGCGCGGCCTTGGTGTGGAACGGAAACACCGTCTGGGCCGAGATCACGCGGAACAGGAGGGCGAAGGGGATCAGGAGGGCGGGACGCCACAGGGCCGCCGCCGCGAGGGCGACGAGCAGAACCCGGTCGAGCAGGTGCAACTGGTCGGCGTAGACGTTGTAGGGGTACAACGCACCCTTCCAGGCGAGGATCATGATCAGGGGCGCAGCCAGGAGGCGAAGCGTGGACCCGTGATCGAGTTCGGCCCACGGTCGGGTGGCCCGTCCCCGGATCCCGGGTGAGAGGACCAGTAGTACGCCGGCAGCAGCCACGAGCCCGGCCCACATGATCGAACGGCGCCCCACGGCGGCCAGGGTCAACGACCAATGGGCGAGGTCGACCTCGGCGAGGTCGCTCAGCGTTCCGGTGAGGCGATCGACCACGAGATACAGCAGAAAGAAAGCGATCACGGGTGCGACGTCCGTCGGGTTCCACGACGCGATCAGGCGCCGCTGCATCTGGAGCACCTAGACCTCGACCAACTCGACCGTCGACCCGGTCGGCGTCTTGGCGACCTCGAAGCGGGCCGGCATCCGTTCGGCCAGGTCCCGGACGTGGGTGACGATGCCGATCATCCGACCGGTCGACGCCAGGTCCTCGATGGCACCGGCGACCACATCAAGGGTCGCGGCGTCCAAGGTACCGAATCCCTCGTCGAGGAACATCGACTCGAGCCGCGGCGCGTCGACCGGAGCCAGCTCCGCGATCGAATCGGCCAGCGCCAGCGCCAACGACAACGACGTCAGGAACGTCTCTCCGCCCGAGAGGGTGCGCACGTCACGCCGTTCATCCGCATTGTTGTGGTCGACGACGGCGAACTCACGGTTCGCCACCGCCAGCGAATAGGCCCCGCCCGAAAGCTGCCGCAGCCACCCCGTGGCCCGAGCGACGATGTCGTCGAGCGCCTCGTTGAGCAACCAACCCTCGAAGCCGCCGGCGGCAAGGTGACGGCCCAGTGCACTGTTGATCTCCCGATCGGCGGACAGCTCCTCGATGCGGTTCCGTAGCCGCTGCTGATCGGCCCGACGCTCCCGAGCAGCGGCGAGCCGACCTTCCGCCTCGGAGCGGGCCACAGCCACGGCGGCCACCAGACCCGACGGTTCGGCGTCGAGGCCAAACGGCTTCACCACCTCGGCCAGCGCCGCCAGGAGGTCGGCCCTCCGGCGGGCCAGCTCCTTGCCGCGGCCTGCCAGCTCCTCGCGTTCAGCGGCCAGCTGATGCCGGCGTTCGGTGGCCCACGAGGCGAGCGTGGTCCAGTCGGCGGTCAGCGACCGGCGTTCGAGCGGTGGCGGCTTCAGGTGCGAAACAGCATCCCGCTGTTCGGTGAAGTCGACCGACCACCGGTCGAGCACGGCCGCGAGCTTGCGGCGGCTTTCGGCGAGTGCGGCGAGCCGCTCCTCGGCTGCCCGCAACGTTCCCGACGCGGCCGTCGCCTGTTCATCGAGTTGGATCAGCCGATCACGCTGCCCTGCGAGCCGCGACCGATCCTCGCCGCCGAGCTGGGCGTCGAGGGCGGCGATCGTGGCTGTGAGTTCGGCCACGCGAGCCTCGGTCGCCTCTATCGTCCCGGCCAACTTCGAATGGAGGGCGGATGCGTCGGCCATGGCCGACTCGGCGGCCGCCACCTCCGCATCGATCTCCGCGGCGTCGGAGGCGTGGGGGTGGTCGGGGATCTCGGTCACGGTCTGGAGACAGACAGGACACGGTTCACCTTCGGCCAGCTGGGCGACCCAGATCGCAGCATCGGCCGATCGTCGGGCCGCCGACTGTGCGGCCCGAGCCCGGTCGAGCCTTGCTCCGGCCGCGGTGACCGCGGCGTCGGCATCGGCCAGCTCCTCGCCGAGGGTGGCCAGCCGCTCGTTCGCTTCAAACCGATCGCCGTCGGCTTCGTCGCGGCGGTCGAAGCGGGCCAGGACGGCGGCCAACCGGGACCGATCGCCGATGGCCGACACGGCGGCTTGGATCTCGTCGCGGCCGGCCCGGGCGGAGGCAACCTCGTCGGTGGCGATGGCAATAGCCTCGTCGGCCTCCGAAAGGGCCTCGTCGGACCGCTCGAGGTCATCGGGCACCGCCACGGTGTTCAGCACCTCGCGCTCACGGTCGGCTTCGACCACCCGGTCTCGGATCGGGCCCAGGGTCTCGTCGATGACGGCCAGCTCGTCGAGGTGCCCGGCGACCTCGGCCGCGACCTCGTCGAGGGCCGCCACCGCTGCGGCCAACTCGGCCAGTCCGTCCTCGTCGATCGGCTCCTGGCGCGCCAATTCGCTCTCCAGCGCATCAGCCTGGTTGGCCGCCACCTTGGCCGCCTCACGGGCGGCCGATCCCATCCGGGCGTAGATCTCGAGATCGAGCAGGCTGCGAAGCAGTTTCTGGCGATCACCCGGTTTGTCGGTCAGGAACCGGGCGAAGTCGCCCTGCGGAAGCACCACCGTGCGGGTGAACTGGCTGAAGTCGAGCCCGATGAGATCGAGGACGGCGGCGTCGAGTTCCCGGACGTTGCCGGCCAGAATCTCCGACTCCGTTTCCTCGAGGCCGGTGCCGGCGAACCGCTCGAGCCGTGCCTCCTTGGTCGACGCACCGGCGGCGGCCCGATCGCCCCGCCCCTCGGTGGTTGCGGCGCCGGTCGTGGCGTTCCGGCTCCTGGCCCGGGTGCCTCGACGCCGCACCACTCGGACCGCGGCGTAGTGCCGCCCGGCCAGCTCGAAATCGAATCGAACCTTGGCCTCGTTGCTCAGCTGGTGGATGACCGGGGCGACGGCCTTGATGTCGTCGTAGCGGGCCACCGACCCATAGAGGGCGAAGGTCAGCGCGTCGATGATCGTCGACTTCCCTGCGCCGGTCGGGCCGACGAAGGCCACGAGGTCCAGTTCACCGAAGTCGAGCACCGTCCGGGACCGGAACGTGGCGAAACCCTCGACCTCCAGCCTGATCGGTCTCACCGTGCGCCGTCGCTCAGCTCATCATGGAGTTCGGCGAAACGCCGCTCCACCGCCGGATCGTGGACGCCCCGCTCAGCCAGATAGTCGGCGAACAGCTCCCGAGGCGTCCGTTCGGTGCGGGTCGGTCGGGGCTTGGGTGTGTCGGTGTGCTCAACCCTGATGTCGACGACGGTGGGCCCGATCATCGCCCGTACCTCCTCGGCGAGACCCGACCGTGACGGCTCGTCGAGGCGGACCCGGAACCAGCCTCGCTCCAGTTCGTCGGGGCCGAGTCCCTCGATCTGGGCGGTCACATCGGCCAGGGTGCCCCGCAACGTACGCAGCGGTCGCCCGGCGCTGATGGTCCGGGGACGGACCTTGGCCGGCAGTCCCGGTTCCAGGTCGACGATGTTGACCTGTTTGATCTGCTCGGTTTCGCCGAAGTCGAGTTGGAGCGGTGATCCGCAGTAGTGGATGGCCGTCGGGCCCGGGATCTGCTGGGGTCGGTGTAGATGGCCGAGGGCGACATAGGCGGCGGTCGTGGGAAAGTCGACGGCCGAGATGCCGTATTCGTCGACCAGGTGGGCCTGCCTCTCGCCCCCGCCGGTCGATCCGCCGTGCACGAAGAGATGCCCGACGATCAGGTTCACCCGGTCGGCCCGGAAACCGTCGCTCAGCACTCCCAGGATCCGGTTGAGGCGCTCGGCGTAGCTCTGGGCGTTCTCGAACGCCGCATTGTCCATCAGATCGACGGCGCGCACAATGCCCCGCTGGGACACGAACGGCACCAGGGCGACGTCGACTTGGACATCACCGGCGTCGATCGTGACGACGCCGCCATCCGACGGGCTGCGAGGTGTGGTGGCCATCGTGATGCGGCCGAGCCGGAGCAGTGGCGCAACGGCGGCGAGGCGGCGGGGGTTGTCGTGGTTTCCGGCGACGGCCACCACCGGCGCCACCTCGGCCAGATCGAGCAGAGCCTGGTTGACGATGGTTTCGCTCTCGGCCGATGGCGCCGCCGTCTCGTACAGGTCACCGGCCACGACGATCAGATCGACCGCCTCGTCGGCCGCAGCCGACGCGACGTCGGCCAGCACCGCTCGATGCTCGTCGGCCCGGCTGTGGCCTCGAATCGACTTGCCGACATGCCAGTCGGAGGTGTGCAGCAGCCTCATGTCGTCGGTGTCGCTGGATGGTCGGTCGCCGGACCTACCGCCGTTCTGGTGTACCGGGTGATCGATAGCGAGCATTGGGTACACCAAAACGGGGGTCGGGAGGCCCTGCCACCGATCATCTAGGTCAGCCCGGCGAAGGGGTCGTCTGCCGTGTCCGACGCCGTGTCGCCGCCCGGATCCAGGTCGGTGAAGAACGGCGTCTCACCGGGTCGGGCACCGTTAGCGTCAGTGCCGGTCGAACGCCGGTTGCGGTTGCTGCGCCCGGCCTCGGCCGGACGGGTGGCCCACGACGGGAACGGGAACTCGACGAGCAACGGCACCGGAAGGCGGGGCTGGGCGACGTACATCGAGCCGGGTTTGAGGATGGTGGCCCGCTGACGGGCAACGGCCGGCAGGAAGCCGTACTCGTCGCGGCGGGCCTCGGCCGGGTCGAGACGTCCGACAACCCGGATGGCGCTGTTGGCCACCACCCGGCGCTCGACCTCGCTGGCGGTCTGCTGGGCCCCGACGAGGATGATGCCAAGCGACCGGCCGCGCTCGGCCACGTCGAGGAGGATCTCCTTGATCGGGCTCGAGGAGTCGCGGGGAGCGTACTTGTTGAGCTCGTCGAGCACGACCAGCTGGAGGGGACGGGCTGATCCGGAGGCCTCCTTGGCCCGGAACGCCTGCCGCAGCACCACGCCGACCACGAATCGTTTGGCTCGATCGTGCAGCGTGTGAATGTCGACCACGGTGACCTGGTGGCCGTCGAGGTCGAGGGCATGGCGGTCGGCGTTGGCGATGTCGGCTCGAATCAGATGCTCGACGTGGGACCGGGCGGAAGCCAGCCGCCGGACGAAGGCGTTGATCGTGCCGGTGCCGACGGCTCGACCGGCCCAGCGAGGATCGGCGCCCGTCGTACCCTCGTCGGGGTCGGCCGGCAGCAGCTTGTCCTCGATGGCCTCGACGAGGTGCCCGAACGTTCGGATCAGGCGGCCGTCGAGGGAGACGGCGCCCTCGCCGGCATCGGTCAGTTTGGCGAGTTGAGCGGTGACGGCCTGGACCACGATCGTGTACTGCTGGCGCTCGTCCTCGGCATCCGCGAACAGGAACGGGAGGAGTTCCTGGCGGCAGAAGTCGGCGATCGTCCAGTAGAACGGCGAAACACCGGTGTGACGGGAGCCGGTGGCCGGTGTGGCGTTGGGGTCGCCCTTGCGGGGAGGAGCGAGAATCCCCACGTCGCGAAAGGGCCCGGGCTGCAGGCCGAGGGGCTTGTAGCGGGCGGCCTGCTCTTCGTCGAGGGCGGAGTTGGGATGGTCGAGAAACAGGAGGTCCTCGCCCTTGACGTTGAAGATGAGAGCCTTGGTGTTGGCCGCCTCCGCGCCGAGGGCGCCGGACGCGAACATCGAGTAGAGGAGGAACGTGGCGTAGCTGGTTTTGGTGGCCACGCCCGAGATGCCCGAGATGTTGATGTGCGCGCCCTTGGTGCCGTCGATGAAGTCGAAGTCGAGAAAAACCGGCTCGTTGTTGCGGGACAACCCGGCGGGCAGCCGGCGGTCGTCGGCCACGGTGTCGAACGAAAGGGCGATATCGCGTTCGATGTCGACGGCCAGCCTCACCGGGGTCTTCGGCAGCGGGGGAACGAGGATCTCGGGCTCGAACCGGGTCGGCTGGATGAGGGCGGCCTCGCTGACCTCGGCCGGCAGTAGGCCGTCGTTGATGAGGAACACGTCGCTCTGGAAGTGGGCGCCCTCGTGGCGGGCCCTGAGCTGACTCACAACCCCATAGATACGCACGACCCGGCCGTCCGGCAACACCCGTTCGAGCGCCACCACGTCGTCGAGTTGGAGGGTTTGGCCGGGCGCCACGGCAACCCAGAACTCGAGCGGCGTGGCATCGTCGATACCGATGACGAGCCCCACGGGGTTCGCGGCATTGGGCTGCTCGGCTGGGGAAAGCGACTCGACCGCCATGGCAACAAATCTAGTCGTCACCGGCGAGGTGCGCGCTGACCCCGTCCATCAGCGAAATTCACTGCAGATTCCGAATAGTTCGATATTTCGAAAACTATTGAAATTTCCGGCCTGTCGATCTAGAATCACCTCATGGCCGACGTCTTCAAGGCTCTGGCTCACCCGGGCCGCCGACAGGTCCTCGCCGCCCTCCGACGTCGCCCGATGACCCCGTCGGAATTGAGCGAGGAGCTTGGAATCAAGATGCCGAATCTCTCCGCCCAACTGTCGGTGCTCAAAGACGCCGAGCTGGTTCACGCCGAGCGGGACGGCACCTCGCTCACCTACCGGGTGAACCTGTCGGTCCTCGAATCGACGATGGCCACGCTGATGGAACAGCTGGGCGTCGGATCACCCGAGAACGGCCAACCCGACGACAACGGTGCCGAAGGAGGAACCGGTGATGCTTAATTATCGAAACGCCACCATCGTGTCGGTGGTCGGCGTGCTGACCAGCCTGGCCATCGCCTTCTACGGCTGGACCAACACCGAGCCCGGCCAGCAGGTTCCCGTTCACTTCGGCGTCAACGGCGAGGCCGACCGCCTCGGCTCCCGATTCGAGGCCTTCCTCGTTTTTCCCCTCGTGCTGATCGGGGTGACCGTTCTCCTGGCGATCCTGCCGCGGATCGACCCGCGCCGCACGGGTATGGAGAAGTCGGTCAGGGCCTACTCCGCGACCTGGATGGCGGTGGTCGTGTTCCTCGTGGTGATGTCGGCGCTGATCACCCGCATCGCCGTCTCCGACTCGACCAGGATCGAACCCCGCCTATTGCTCGTCCTCATCGGCTTGCTGCTCGTGGTGCTCGGCAACTACATGCCGAAGACGGGAAGCAACTGGTTCTTCGGGTTCCGTACGCCGTGGACGTTGTCGAACGAGGAGGTCTGGACCGCAACTCACACCATCGGCGGGCCGATCCTGGTCGCCGTCGGCGTTCTGAGCGCCCTGACCGCCATCATCCTGCCGATCGAGTGGGCCGTGGGGACCGGCATCGTCCTGCCCTTGGCCGCCATTGCCGGACTGACGATCTACTCCTACGTCAAGTACCGGCAGCTGACCACGGTCTGAGGCCACGAAACGAAGCGTCTACAGCTCAACCGTGCCGGCGATGCAGGTGACGACCTGCCCGCCGACCCAGATGGCGCCGTCGTCGTCGGCGGTGATCGTCACCCGGCCGGCTCGGCCGAGCGCTTGCCCCTGGCCGACCTCGTAGGGCGGGTTGGCCCGATCGGATGCCACCAGCCACTGGGCGACCGAGGCGTTGAGGCTGCCGGTGACCGGATCCTCGGCCGGCGAGCCGTTGACCGAGAAGAAGGCCCGGATCTCGAACGCCGGGGCGTCGCTGCTGCCATCGACCGAATGCGGATATGCCCCGACGACGCCGAGATACGGGCCGACCACGCCGATCTTGCCGTCGACGGCCGACAGCTCGATGGCGAGCACGGCCTCGGCATCGGGCAGCAGCAGGGCGGCCCAACCGGGACCGTTGTCGACCCAGGCCCCGTCGACCACGATGGCCGGATCGACACCGAGCTGGGTGGCGAACCGGCTGATCTCGTCGGCCGACAGGGGTCCGGAGCGGATCATCGGCGGCGCCTGGAACGCCAATCGCCCACCGGGGCCCGGCCCGTCGTCGGTTCCATCACGGATGATCGGGACGAGCCCGGCGCCGCATTCCTGGACGATCCTACCGGGCTGCTTGGGGGAGCCGCCGGTGTCGAGCCAGACCCGGCACGAACCCAGCGTCGGGTGGCCGGCGAACGGCAGCTCGACCGACGGGGTGAAGATGCGGACCGCGTAGTCGGCGCCGGATTCGGTCGGATCCAGCAGAAAGGTGGTCTCCGAAAGATTCATCCAGTTGGCGAACCGTTGCATCTGCTCGGTCGACAGGCCATCGGCGCCGATGACGACCGCCAGTGGATTGCCGTGATAGGGCTGCGAGGTGAACACGTCGACGGTCCGATACGGAAGGGTCATGACCCTCAAACTACTCGCTACCGTAGGTCTGTGACCTCCGATCCCGCAGCACCGAACGTGATCGTCGTGACCGGAGGAGGGCGGGGTATCGGCGCCGCCACCGTGCACCGACTGGCGGCCGACGCCGCGGCCACCGGGAATCACATCCACCTCATCGTCAACTATGCGAGCGACGAAGCCTCGGCTCGGTCCGTCGCCGACGGGGCCGGCGCTCTGAGCGACCTCGTCGGCGCCACCGCGGTCCGGGCCGACGTCAGCTCCGAGGACGACGTCACCCGCCTGTTCGCAGCGGCCGACGACGTCGGTCGGCTCAGCGGCCTGGTCAACAACGCCGGGATCGTGTATCCGATCGGCGCCTTCGTCGACCTCGACGCAGAACGGCTCGAGCGCACCTGGGCGGTGAACATCACCGGTGCTTTCCTGTGCGCCCGCGAGGCCGTGCGGCGCCTGTCCACCGCCCACGGAGGTTCCGGCGGAGCCATCGTCAATGTCTCGTCCCGTGCCGCCTCGTTCGGCAGCCCCAACGAGTTCGTCGACTACGCCGCCTCGAAGGGGGCGATCGACACCATGACGAGGGGTCTGGCCAACGAGGTCGCCGCCCAGGGCATCCGGGTCAACGCGGTGCGTCCCGGCCTGATCGACACCGACATCCACACCGCCGCCGGCTTCCCCGAACGGGTGGCCGCCCTGGGCGGGAACGTACCGATCGGGCGGGGCGGCACCGCCACCGAGGTGGCCAACCTGATCGCCTGGCTGCTCTCGCCGGAAGCCTCGTACGTGACCGGGGCGCTCATGGACATCGGCGGCGGGCGATGAGACGGCCGATGAGAGGAAACGGTTCCGCCACGGTCGACCGGCGACTCTCCAGCCCCATCGAACTCGCCGAAGCCGGGGTGGCCTTCGGAGGAAAGGTGGCCGTCGACCGCGCCGATTTTCGTCTGGCCGCAGGCGACTCGGTCGCCGTCGTCGGACCGAACGGCTCGGGAAAGACGACGATGCTGCGGTTGGTGGCCGGCCTCATCGAGCCGACGTCGGGTGCCGTGACCCGTCCGGGTGACGCCACGTTCGGATATGTGTCCCAACACGCCAACCATCCGGCCTGGCTTCCGCTGACCGTCGACGACGTGATCCGGATGGGCCGTTACGGCGAGCGAGGCCTGCTCGGCCGCTTCACGGGCGCCGACAAGGCGATCATGGCGGAGGCCGCGGCGCGCCTCGGCGTGGATGATCTGATGGATCAGACCTACGGGGCGCTGTCGGGGGGTCAGCGGCAACGGGTTCGGATCGCCCAGGCGCTGGCCGTGGCCCCCAACGTGCTGATTCTCGACGAGCCGATCACCGGACTCGACCTTCCGAGCCAGCAGGTCATCCTCGATCTGATCGAGGACCAGGCCGCCCGAGGCACTGCGGTGATGATCACCACCCACCACCTCGACGAGGCCCGGCACTGCCACCGGGTCGTGCTGATGGCGGGACGGATCGTGGCTCAGGGCCCTCCCGGGGAGGTCCTGCGACCTGAGAACCTACGGGCGACGTTCGGCGAGCGCCTCCTCGGCGACCACACCGGCCACGACCACGCCCAGGACATGATGGTTGTCGACGACCACGGCCACCATCACGGCCATGACCACGGCCACGGTCACGCACATTGACCAAGCGCGTCGTCGGTTCGGCCGAGGAACAAAGCGCTCGCCAAAGAAGGCTCCGGCACCCCTTCTGGTCAGTTCACGATTCTGATGTATGCAGTGATCGATGACGATCACCGGGTACACCAGAACGATGCAGATGTGTAATGAAGTGCACCCACGATGATCCGGAACCCCGATGACGTCACCGAGGCCGTCCTGGCTGTGATGGGCCGGACCCCCGACCCTCGGCTGCGGGAGATCATGGTCAGCCTCGTCGAGCACCTGCACGGCTTCGTGCGCGACGTCGCACTGACCGAGGACGAGTTCCGGACCGCCACCACCGTGCTCAATCAGATCGGGCAGGCCAGCACCGACAGCCACAACGAAGCGGTGCTGATGGCGGGGTCGCTCGGCGTGTCGAGCCTCGTCTGCCTGCTCAACAACGGCGCCAGCGGCACGACCGAAACCACCCAGAACCTGCTTGGCCCGTTCTGGCGTGCCGACCAACCGGCCTCCGCCGACGGCGCTTCGATCGTGCGCTCGGACACGCCGGGCGATCCGCTGTTCGTCATCTTCGAGCTGGTCGACCCGGACGGGGTGCCGGTGGCCGCGGCCGAGGTCGACGTGTGGCACTCCTCTCCCACCGGGCTCTACGAGAACCAGGATCCCGGCCAGGCCGATCACAACCTGCGGGGTCGCTTCGTGTCCGACGCCGACGGACGGGTCCGGTTCCGGACCGTCCGCCCGGCCGGGTATCCGATTCCGACCGACGGCGTCGTCGGCCGGCTGCTGGGCGCCCAGGGTCGGCACCCGTTCCGCCCGGCCCACGTCCACGCCCTGGCCTACAAGCCCGGATTCAAGACCCTGATCACGCAGATCTACGACGAGCACGATCCCCACCTCGAGACCGATCCCCAGTTCGGTGTGACAGCCGCCGTGCTCGGTCGTTTCGTCCACCACACCGAAGCCCATCCCGGTCATTCCGAGCTCACCGACTGGTACTCCCTTCACCACCGCCTCGTGATGGAGCGGGGTCGGGCTTCCATGCCGACCCCACCAATCAGGTAACGTTTGGGCGGCGCCGAGGCCGAACGCCGCGGGGCCACCGACAAAGCTTGACAGAAGGGGAACCGATGTCCGACTTCACCGACATCACCTACGAGGTCGACGACTCGGCCGCCGCCATCATCACCATCAACCGGCCCGATCGCTACAACGCCTTTCGGGGCCGCACCGTCGAGGAGATGATCGCCGCCTTTCGCTCGGCCTGGGTCGACCACGATGTCCGCTCGGTCATCCTCACCGGGGCCGGCGACAAGGCATTCTGCTCCGGCGGCGACGTCAAGCAACGGGCCGAAACCGGCGACTACGGCCCGACCGAGAGCGGCATGTTCGAGATCGTGTATCTGCAGAAGCTGATCCGCGACATCCCGAAACCGGTGATTGCGGCGGTCAACGGCGTGGCCGTGGGCGGCGGTCACGTGCTCCACGTGATCTGCGACGTGTCGATCGCGGCCGAAACCGCTCGCTTCGGCCAGGCCGGACCGCGGGTCGGTTCGTTCGATGCCGGTTTCGGCTCGGCCTTCCTGTCCCGGGTCGTGGGCGAGAAGAAGGCCCGGGAGATCTGGTTCTGGTGCCGCCAGTACTCGGCCGCCGAGGCGCTCGAGATGGGACTGGTCAACAAGGTGGTACCACTCGACGAACTGCTGCCCGAGGCCAAGCGGTGGGCCGAGGAGTTGAAGGTGCTCAGCCCGACCGCCATCAAGGTGCTCAAGCATTCGTTCAATGCCGACACCGATCACCAGATCGGTCTCACCCACATGGCGATGTCGGCGCTCGATCTGTTCGCCCCGTCACCCGAGGGCATGGAGGGGGCGAACGCGTTCGCCGAGAAACGTCCCCCCGAGTTCGACAAGTACGTGCAGCACCACTGAGCCGGAGCGACCGAGGGGATCCGACCGATGTTCTACGACTTCGACGACACCGAGCAGGCCTTCCAGATCGAGCTGCGGCGCTTCTGCACCGACGTGCTGGCCCCTCACTACCAGTCCGACGACCGGGCCGGGGAGATGCGGCCGACCCTGCTGTCGGACATGGCCTCGATCGGCCTCACCGGTCTGCGCATACCCGTCGAGTTCGCAGGACAGGAGGCCTCGGCCGTGGTGGCCGGGCTGGCGGCCGAGGAGGTCGGCCGGGCCGACTTCAACGCCACCTACGTCATCATCAACACCTGCCTCGTAGCGGACATCGTCATGCGCCACGCCAATCGTGACCGCCAAGCCGAGTGGTTGCCCCCGATCGCGTCCGGTGAGATCATCCCGGCCCTGCTATTGACCGAGCCGGATCACGGCTCGGATGCGGCCTCGATGGAATGCCGGGCGGTACGCGACGGCGACGAGTGGGTCATCACCGGCGAGAAGACGTCGATCACCTTCGGCACGGTGGCCCCGACCGGCCTGCTGATGGCCCGCACCGGCGGCCCGGGCGCCCGAGGTGTCAGCGCCTTCTACGTACCGCTCGATGATCCGAGAGTCAGCCGATCGGGCTTCGACGACCTGGGTGGCCGCTCGATCGGTCGGGCGTCGATCCACTTCGATGGGCTCCGGGTACCCGAGGAGGCAATGGTCGGCAACGAGGGCGACGGCTTCGTGTCGGTCATGCAGGGCTTCGACTACTCCCGGGCCATCATCGGCCTCGGCTGCCTCGGGGCCGCGCAACAGTCTCTCGACGAAACGCTGCAGTGGACGAAGGACCGGGAGGCCTTCGGTCAGCCGATCGGAAAGTTCCAGGCCGTGTCGTTCCCGCTGGCCGAGGCCGCCACCCACCTGCGCGGCGCCCGTCACGTCTGCTACGAGGCACTGTGGTTGAAGGACCAGGGCCGGGAGAACGGTGATGTCGCCGCCATGGCCAAGCTGTGGGCGCCCCGGCTCAGCGTGGATGTCATCCACCAGTGCCTGCTCACGTTCGGTCACATGGGCTACTCCACCGAGAGCCCGCTGGGACAACGGCTGCGCGACGTCATCGGCCTGGAGATCGGTGACGGGACGGCCCAGATCTCGAGCCTGGTCATCGCCCGCCATCTCCTCGGCCGGGCATACGCGCCCTGACGGTCCACCGGTTCGAGGCGGTCGGTCCGCCGGGCTGGTCGGGCCGACATACACTGACGCCGTGGACCAATCGACGAACATCGTCCTCACGGGTTTCATGGGCACCGGCAAGACCACCATCGGTCGGCTTCTGGCGGTCGATCTGGGCTTCGAGTTCGTCGACACCGACGCCGTCATCTCCGAACGCCACGGTCCGATCGCCGACATTTTCGCCGAGCGGGGCGAAGCGGCGTTCCGGGCCATCGAGCAGGATCTCGCCGCCGAGTTGGCGGAGCGGTCGAGATTGGTCATCGCCACCGGCGGACGAATGATGTTGGATCCCGCGAACGTCGCCACCCTCGGTCGCAACAGCCGCGTGTTCTGCCTGGTGGCCGATCCGGACGAGATCCACCGCCGGGTCAGTGCAGACACCGCTCGAATCGAACGGCCGCTCCTGTCGGTGCCCGACCCCCGAGCGAGAATCGGTGAGCTCCTGGCCGAACGCCGGAACGGGTACGAACGCTTCATTCAGATCACCACCGACGACCGGACGCCCGGGGTCATCGCGGCCGAAATAGCAGCTCTTGCCGGATCGCCGTCGGAGGCGGAACCGGCCGCCTCGCACGGCTACGGTGACGTCCCATGAGCACGACCCACGATCAGTTTCTCTCCGCCAACGAGGCGCATCAGGAAGCCTTTTCCGGTCGAGGTCTGGCCGCTCCACCGTCGCGTCGTGTGGCCGTTCTCACCTGCATGGACGCCCGGGTCGACATCTATCGGGCGCTCGGCCTGCAGATCGGTGAGGCCCACGTGATCCGCAACGCGGGCGGCGTGCTGACCGACGACGCGATCCGCTCGTTGACCCTCTCGCAGCGCAAACTCGGAACCACGGAGATCGCCGTCATCCAGCACACCGACTGCGGTCTCGAGAACCTCGACAACGAAGCCGTTCTCGCCGAGTTGGAGGCGGCCACCGGATCCAGGCCACCATGGCCGATCGGGGGCTTTTCCGATGTCCGCAACAGTGTCCGTGCTTCGGTCGCCGCCCTCCGATCAGATCCCCATCTGATCCACGTCGATGCCGTCAACGGCTACGTCTACCACGTGGAGACCGGTCGCCTCGAGCCCGTCGGCACCTGATCGGCGCCAGCACAACCTCTGCTGCTTCCACTACCACTACTACTACTGCTGTTGTTGCTGCTGCTGGGGCTCGGCCTGCGCTTGGGCCTGGGCGGAGATCTCCAGGCGGACCTCGAGACTCTCACCTCCGGAGCCATAGCGGGTACCGACCAGCGGAGCGGCCTCGCGATAGTCGCGACCGATGGCCACCCGGACGTAACGATCGTCGGGTGAGATGCCGTTGGACACATCGAATCCGACCCAACCGAGACCGGCGACATGAGCCTCGGCCCAGGCGTGGCTTGCCGGGGACGACTCGGCGTCATCCAGCATCATGTAGCCGCTGACATAGCGAGCCGGAACGTCGAACAACCGTGCCGCCGTGACGAAGATGTGGGCGTGATCCTGACAGACACCATGGCCGCTCTTCAAGGCCTCCTCGGCCGGCGTCGACGGCTCGGTTCCCCCGAGCCGGTACTCCACCTGATCGATGATCACACCGGACAACGCATGCAGACGGGTGACCGGATCCGCTTCGAACGCCACTTCGGCCGCCAACTCCCGGATGCGGTCACCCGGTGTGGTCAGTTCGGTCGGACGGAGATGGAACCACAGCGGTACGGCGCCGTGATGTTGGCCGACGACACCGTCGGAACCGAAAGTCTCCACCAGGCCACGGGCTTCGATGTCGACCTCGAGCGCCTCGCCGTCGGTCCGGACCAGGGTGACGTGGTTTCCGAAGTGATCCTCGTATTCCAGCTGCAGGCCGCAGCCGGACAGCACCAGTTCCCAGTCGACCACGGTCTGGGTCGAACCCGATCGGGGGGTGAGACGAAGGCGTTGCAGCCCGTAGTGGACGGGCTGATCGAACCGGTAGGTCGTTCGGTGGGAGATGTGGATCCGCAACGTCTCGATCCTCCTCAGCGGTAGAACCGGTAGTCGGCTTCGATTTGTTGGGCGAGTTCGGCGTTGCGGGCCCCGAGCCTCTGGATGAACTCGTGCAGGCCATTGTTGATGATGTCGTCGATCTTCGTCTCGTTAAGCTCGTCCATCATGGCGTCGATCAGGTCGTGGCTTCGGTGTCGCTGCCCGTAGATCTGCTCGAGATACCCGAGATTCGACGCCATCTTCTTGACCGAGAAGGTGATCGATCGGGGCATGCGGTCATCCAGGATCAGGAACTCGGCGATCCCGGCGGCACTGATCTCCCCCTGGTGGAGCCAGAGGTACGACTGGTGGGCCGACACCGACCGCAGGATGGTCTCCCATTGCACGTTGTCGAGCGGGCTGCCGACGTGAAAGGCCGTGGGTAGGAGCACGTAGTATTTCACGTCGAGGATGCGAGCGGTGTAGTCGGCTCGCTCGATGCAGGTGCCGAGGCGGCAGAAGGAGAAGTCGTCGTCGCGCAACATGGTGCCGTGCATGGCGCCGTGCACGAGGGCGCTCTGGCGCCGTATCTCACCCAGGACGTTCTGGATGTCACGTTCGTCGAGTTTGCGATCGAGCAGCTCGTCGAGGGTGATCCAGCACCGATTGACCGACTCCCAGGTCTCACGGCTCAGTGCCGTTCTCACCATCCGACCCGTGTTGCGGGCGCGGGCGATCATCGCCCGGACGCTGGAGGGATTCGTCGGATCGCACAGCAGCTGCTCGATCACCTGGTCGACCGTTGGTGCGTCGTGGCTGACCAGATCGGTGGAGACGCCGGCCGAGATCAGCACCGAGCGCCAGACCTCCGAGGGGTCCGACGTGGTGCCGGCGGCGATGTTCACGCCGGCATCGATCAACCGGGCCAGGTTGTCGCTGCGTTCGAGGTAGCGGAACATCCAGAACAGCCCACCCGCCGTCTTTCCTAACACGGCCGATCCGCCATTCCGCCGCTCGCCACCGGACGCACTCGATCAGTATTCATCGACCAACACCCACGTGTCCTTGGTGCCCCCACCCTGGGAGGAGTTGACGACCAGCGACCCCTCCGTCAGCGCGACCCTCGTCAAACC
>Ga0224512_10002266_pt1 | contig 17724 bp, 16 predicted proteins | sample SF_May12_sed_USG_4_FD_169103 | JGI IMG/M metagenome (GOLD analysis project Ga0224512, IMG submission 169103) | Sediment microbial communities from San Francisco Bay, California, United States - SF_May12_sed_USGS_13 | ecosystem: Environmental > Aquatic > Marine > Sediment | place: USA... | reverse complement strand
CGAGGGCGTCGAAGGCAACCGCTCGGCGGGCGTCACGGCCACCTTCGGCGCGGTGATCGGGCAGATCATGGTGGTGGACATGGTGTTCTCGCTCGACTCGATCATCACTGCGGTCGGCATGGTGAAATGGATCGAGGTGATGGTCGCCGCAGTGATTGCTTCGGTGGCGCTGATGATGCTGTTCGCTGGACCCATCGGGCGCTTCGTCTCCGGGCATCCGACCATCAAGATGCTGGCGCTCGCCTTCCTGGTGGTCATCGGCGTGGTGCTGATCGCCGCCGGCTTCGACCACGAGGTGCCTAAGGGCTACGTCTATTTCGCCATGGCGTTCGCGGTGGCGGTGGAGCTGCTCAACATCCGCATGCGCAAGCGCGGCGCGCGGCCCGTGCACTTGCACGAGCGGTACACACGCGACTGACGGCGCGCGCCCTCAGCGACCGAGCTTCGCCTTCAGTATCTGGTTCACCTGCCCTGGATTGGCCTTGCCCTGCGTCGCCTTCATCACCTGGCCGACGAGCGAGTTGAAGGCCTTCTGCCTGCCGGCGCGGTAGTCCTCGACTTGCTTCGCGTTCTTCGCCAGGACCTCGTCGACGATCTTCTCGAGCGCGCCGGTGTCGGACATCTGCTTCAGGTCTCGCTGGGCGATGATGCGCGCCGCACCGCCTTCGCCATCCCACATGGCTGGCAAGACAACGCCCGTCGCCGCCGAACTCGAGATTACTCCGCTCGCCACGAAGCCATAGAGTTCCTTGAGTTGCTCCGGCGTCACGTTGCTATCCGAGATCGCTTTGTTCTCTCGGTTCAGCCTTGCGGCCAGCGGACCTGCTATCCAGTTGGCAAGGTTCGGCCACGCCTCCTTGGGTTGCCCCGCAAACGTGGACAGCGCAAACGTGGACGTCTCGATGTTCGACGTCAGCACTTGCGCCTGAGCGGGCGTAAGGCCGTATGACTCGATCAGCTCTTTGCGCAGGTCCCCACGGGATTTCGGCAGCGACGCGCGGATCTTCTCGATCATGCTGTCCGAGACGACTAGGGGCAGCAGATCCGGATCCGGGAAATAGCGGTAATCATGCGCATCTTCCTTGGTGCGCATCGGACGCGTCTCGCCCTTTTCCGGGTCATACAGGCGTGTCTCCTGCACGACCATCCCGCCGTTTTCTAGCAATTCGATCTGCCGCCGAGCCTCGAACTCAATTGCCTGTTCCATGAACACAAATGAATTCAGATTCTTCGTTTCGCTGCGCGTACCCAGGTTCTTGTCGCCCACGCGTCGCACCGAAACGTTGGCGTCGCATCGGAATGAGCCCTCTTCCATGTTTCCGTCGCAGATATGGATCCAGGTAACAAGATCGTGCAGCGTGCGCGCGTACGCCACCGCCTCCTTCGCCCCGCGCAGATCCGGCTCGGAGACGATCTCGAGCAGCGGCGTGCCGGCGCGATTGAGGTCGATGCCGGTCATGCCGTGATAGTCCTCGTGCAGCGACTTGCCGGCGTCCTCCTCGAGATGTGCGCGCGTCAGGCGCACCGTCTTCTCGCCCGCGGCAAGGGCGATCTTCAGCACGCCGCCGGCGACGATCGGAATCTCGTACTGGCTGATCTGGTAGCCTTTCGGCAAATCGGGATAGAAGTAATTCTTGCGCGCGAACACCGAACGCCGGTTGATGACACCGCCGACGGCAAGCCCGAACTTCACTGCCATCTCCACCGCGGCGGCGTTCGCGACCGGCAGCACGCCCGGCAGCGCGATGTCCACCGCCGAGGCCTGGGCGTTGGGCGGCGCGCCGAACGCGGTGGCGGCGCCCGAGAACATCTTGCTGCGCGTGCGCAATTGCGTATGCGTCTCGATGCCGACGACGATTTCCCAGGCCATCGGCTACCTCTGCTGGGGCCGTAGCAGCTGGCAGGCGCCGTTGCGCGCGACCAGCACGGGTTCCAGGTAAGCCTGGGAACCGCAGAACTCGCTGCAGTTCTCGGCGCTCACGCGCACGTACTCGCCCAGATCGCGCAGCGTGACGCGGCAACTGCCGGCAACGAAGCGCAGCCCGCCCGCGAGCGGCTGCTGCTCGAGATTGGTGAGTAAGCACGTGTGCCCGCCCGGCGCCACGCGCGAGCGCCAGTCCAGCCTCTTCAGCCTGCCCTGCGCCACGGCGTACTCGAGCGACGACGCGTAGCGCCCCTCGGCGAGTTCGCAGCGCACCTCGGCGCCGTAGCCACCCATGTCGGGGAATTTCTCGCTGAATTCGAAGCGCTCGCGCTCCTGCCCGCCCGGGGCGAAGCGCATGCCCTTGAACACGCCGCCGCTCCACGTGCCCTGCAGCGTGGCGCTGGCGGGCCGGCCATAAAGGATCGGCGAATTGCCTTCCTTGAGGAAGGTGACGCCCAGCTGCTTGCTGCGCTCGCCTTCCAGATAGCGCTGCTGCAGCGTCGGCAGGATCAGGTACTCGCCGGTGAGGCGCGCCGAGCCGTCCGCGCGCGGCATTGCGTAGAGCCGCATGAGCGCGGCGCGCCCGCCGAGCTGCCCGAGGAGCTCGCGCGTCTGCGCCGTATCCTGCGCGAGCGCGAGCGCCGGCGCAGCGGCCGCGAGCAGCGCGGCAATGAGGCGTTTCACAGCGGCGCTTCCTTTGGCACGCGCTGGTGCCAGTCGGTGGCGCGCTGGTACTGATGCGCCGCGCCGAGCAGCATTGCCTCGGCGAAATGATTGCCCATCATCTGCAGGCCGACCGGGAGTCCCTGGGCGTCGAAGCCGCAAGGCACCGACAGCGCCGGCAGGCCGGCGAGCGGCGCCGGGATGGTGAAGATGTCATTCAGGTACATCTGCACGGGATCGTCCATTTTCGCGCCGAGCGCGAACGCCGTGCCCGGCGTGGTGGGTCCCATGATGAGGTCGCATTGCGCAAAGGCGGCGGCAAAATCGCGGGCGATCAGCCGCCGTACCTTCTGCGCCTTCAAGTAGTACGCGTCGTAGTAGCCGTGCGAGAGCACGTAGGTGCCGACGAGGATGCGCCGCTTCACCTCGGCGCCGAAGCCTTCGGCGCGCGTACGGCAATACATATCGGCGAGATCCGCGAACTCCTTTGCCCGGTGGCCGTAGCGCACACCGTCGAAGCGCGAGAGGTTCGACGACGCTTCGGCCGGCGCCAGCACGTAGTACACCGGCACCGCCAGCGCGGCGTTGGGCAGTTCGACCGGCACGGTGCGCGCGCCCTGCTTTTCGAACCAGCCGAGGGCGGCGCGCACGCAGTCGCGCACCCCAGGTTCCACGCCCTCGCCGAAGTATTCCCGCGGCAGGCCGATGCGCAGTCCGTTGAGCGGCAACGCCAGGCCGCGTGTGTAGTCCTCCTTCGCGCGCGGCAGACTCGTGGAATCGCGCGCATCGTGTCCGGCCATGACGTTGAGCAGCAGCGCGAGATCGGCGGCGCTTCTTGCCATCGGGCCCCCCTGGTCGAGCGAGGAGGCGAAGGCGACCATGCCGTAGCGCGACACCAGCCCGTAGGTCGGCTTCAGGCCGCAAACGCCGGTGAGCGCTGCGGGCTGGCGGATCGAGCCGCCGGTATCGGTGCCGGTGGCCACCGGCGCCATGCGCGCCGCCACCGCCACGGCCGAGCCCCCCGAGGAGCCGCCGGGCACGCGATTACGGTCCCAGGGATTGCGCACCGGACCGAAGTACGAGGTTTCGTTCGACGAGCCCATGGCGAACTCGTCCATGTTCGTCTTGCCGAGTTGTACGGCGCCGGCGCGCTCGAACTGCTCGACGACGTGCGCATCGTACGGACTGGTGTAGTGCTCCAGCATCTTCGAGCCGCAGGTGGTGCGCAGCTGCCGCGTGCAGAAGATGTCCTTGTGCGCCACCGGAATCCCGGTGAGCGGCCCCACCGCGCCGCGGGCGCGGCGCTCGTCGGCCCGGCGTGCCTGCTCGAGGCTTGTCTTTTCGTCCACCGTGATGAACGCATTCAAGGGTCCGTTCAAATCGCGGATGCGCCCGAGATAGAGCTGCGTCAGCTCGACGCTGGACACGCGCCGGGCGGCCAGCGCCGCCTGCAGCTCGCCGAGGCCGGAATCGAGCACTTACTCGATCACTCTTGGCACGAGATACAGCCCGTCTGCGACCGCAGGCGCTACGGCCTGGAACAGGCTGCGCTGGTCGTTCTCCGTGACCGTGTCGGCGCGCAACGGCTGCACCACGTCGAGCGCATGCGACATCGGCTCGATGCCGCCCGTGTCCACCGCCTGCAGCTGGTCGATCAGGCCGAGGACGCGGTTCAGGCGCTCGGCCACGGTCCCGGACTCATCCTCGCTCACGGCGATGCGCGCGAGCCGTGTGAGGCGCCGAAGCTGGTCTGGGGAGAGCGACATTGCGCTGCGCAAGAAATTGGGGTTCGAAGGCCACCCTTGAGCTTGCTCGGGGCCTCGTTGCGAGTATTATATGCCCTTTGGCGACACAGCCTTAGCGTACAAAGTTAAGGCACAACCAAGAAAGCGGCGACGACCACGGACATGTTCGGATTCCTGCGCAGCTACTTCTCCAACGATCTCGCGATCGATCTGGGCACCGCCAATACGCTCATCTACGTGCGCGGCAAGGGCATCGTGCTCAATGAGCCTTCGGTGGTGGCGATCCGCCAGGAAGGCGGCCCGAACGCGAAGAAGACCATTCAGGCGGTCGGCAAGGAAGCGAAGATGATGCTCGGCAAGACGCCGGGCAACATCGTCGCCATCCGGCCGATGAAGGACGGCGTCATCGCCGACTTCACCATCACCGAGCAGATGTTGAAGCAGTTCATCAAGAAGGTACACGACAACAAGCTGTTTTCGCCTTCGCCGCGCATCATCATCTGCGTGCCCTGCGGCTCGACGCAGGTCGAGCGCCGCGCCATCCGCGAGAGCGCGATCGGCGCGGGTGCGGGCCAGGTGTACCTGATCGAGGAGCCGATGGCGGCGGCGATCGGCGCGGATCTGCCGGTCGCGGAACCGATCGGGTCCATGGTGGTCGACGTCGGCGGCGGCACGACCGAGGTCGGCGTCATCTCGCTCGGCGGCATGGTGTACTCGGGCTCGGTGCGCGTCGGCGGCGACAAGTTCGACGAGGCGATCATCAACTACATCCGCCGCAACTACGGCATGCTGATCGGCGAGACCACTGCCGAAACCATCAAGAAGGAAATCGGCTCCGCCTTCCCGGGGAGCGAAGTGCGCGAAATGGAAGTAAAGGGCCGCAACCTCGCCGAGGGCATCCCGCGCAGCTTCACCATCAGCTCCAATGAGATTCTCGAGGCGCTCACCGAGCCGCTCAACCAGATCGTCGGCGCGGTGAAGTCCGCGCTCGAGCAGACCCCGCCCGAACTCGGCGCCGACATCGCCGATAAAGGCATGGTGCTCACCGGCGGCAGCGCGCTGCTCCGCGATCTGGACCGCCTCTTCATGGAGGAGACCGGACTGCCGGTGATCGTCGCCGACGATCCGCTCACCTGCGTGGTGCGCGGCTCCGGCAAGGCGCTCGAACAGATGGAGCACTTCGGCCCGATCTTCACCAACGACTGAGCGAAGGGAACGCCGTACCCGCGGCCTCCCCTTCCCCGAGATGGAGCACACGCCACCGCCCTTCTTCGTTCGCGGCCCCGCTCCCCTCGTCAGGCTCGCGTTCTTCGCCTCGCTTTCGCTGACGCTCCTGGTGCTCGATGCGCGCTTTGGTTACGCCGAGGCGATCCGCAGCGTGCTGGCGCTCGCCGCCTACCCAATCCAGCAGGCGGCGCGCCTGCCGGTGGTGCTCGCCGAAGGTGTCGCCGGCTATTTCGCCAGCCAGTCGCGGCTGCGAGCGGAAAATGAGGACCTGCGCGCGCGCCTGCTCGCCTCCGCGCTCGATGCGCAGCGCTTCGAGTCGGCGGCGGCCGAGGCCTCGAACCTGCGCCGGCTGATCGGCGCCGCCGAGCGCCTGGATAGAAAAGTGCTGCCGGCGGAAATCCTGTACTCCGGACGCGATCCCTACTCGCGCAAGGTGATCGTCGACCGCGGCACGCAGCACGGCGCGCGCCCGGGCAGTCCGGTGGTGGACGACGTCGGCGTCATCGGCCAGCTGACGCGCGCGCATGCCTTCGTCTCCGAGGTGACGCTGCTCACCGACAAGAGCGAGGCCATTCCGGTGCAGGTGCTGCGGAACGGGCTGCGCGCCATCGCCTTCGGCGGCGGTGCCTCCGGGCTGCTCGAGCTGCGCTACATGTCGGCGAACGCCGACGTCGAAAGCGGCGACGCGCTCGTCACTTCGGGCATCGACGGCACCTATCCCCCGGGATTGCCGGTGGCGACCGTGATCCGCGTTGAGCGCGACGCCTCGTACACGTTCGCACGCGTGCTGGCACAACCCGTCGCCGGCATCGAGCGCGGCCGCTACGCACTGGTGCTGTCCGCCGGGGCGCGCTCCCCTGCCTATCCCGACGACGACGCCATGCGCAAGGGCGCGAAGACGCGTCGAGCACGAAAGCCGATGGCCGATGGCTCCTGATCGTCCGCACATCCTGATGCCGGTGCGTACCGGCACCATCGTCGGCTCGTTCACCGCCGCGCTGCTGCTCGACTTCATGCCGTGGCCCAACGTCATGCTGGCGCCGGACTTCGTCGCCCTGACGCTCGCCTTCTGGTGCGTGCGCCAGCCGCGGCGCGTGGGCCTCGCCACCGGCTGGGCGCTCGGCCTGCTGGTGGACGCCGGCAATGGCGTGCTGCTCGGACAGCATGCGCTTGCCTATTCCGCGCTCGCCTTCGCTGCCATCGCGCTGTCGCGCCGCATCCTGTGGTTCGACCTCTGGGGACAGATGCTGCACGTGCTGCTGCTGCTGGAAGGTGCGCAGGCGGTGGCGCTCGGCGTGCGCCTTGCCGCGGGCGCCGAGTTTCCGGGCTGGTCGCTCGCCGCGGGCCCGGCGTTCGGCACGCTCCTGTGGCCCCTGGTGACCTGGCTGCTGCTCCTGCCGCAGCACCGGCCGGCGTTACTCGACGACCACCAGTTATGAGGTTCGCCGAGCTCAGGAACACCGAGGGTGAGCTACGGGCCTTCCAGGTGCGCCTGGGCGCCGCCGGATTGGCGGTGCTCGTCGCCCTCGGCTTGCTGCTCGCGCGCTTCGTCTGGCTGCAGGTGCTGCAGCACGACGCTTACAGCGCCAAGGCGGAGGAAAACCGCATCGCCATCGTGCCGCTGCCGCCGAACCGCGGCCTGATCCTCGATCGCAACGGCGAGGTGCTGGCGCGCAACTACCTCGCCTACACGCTGGAGATCTTCCCGGCGCAGGTGCGCGACGTCGACGCCACCATCGCCGAGCTCGCCGCGTTCGTCGACATCCAGCCGCGCGATCGCGCGCGCTTCAGGAAGCTCATGCAGGAGACGAAGAACGTCGATAGCCTGCCGATCCGCACGCGCCTTTCCGACGAGGAGGTGGCGCGCATCGCCGCCAACCGCTGGCGCTTCACCGGCGTCGAAATCAAGGCGCGGCTGTTCCGCAAATATCCCTACGGCGAGCAGGCGTCGCACGTCATCGGCTACATCGGGCGCATCACCGGGGCCGACCTCGAGAGTCTCGAGGAGAAGGCGGTCGCGGCCAATTACCGCGGCACCGACTACATCGGCAAGGCGGGCATCGAAGCGAGCTATGAGCAGGAGCTGCACGGCGTCACCGGCTTCGAGCGGGTGGAGATCGACGCTGCGGGCCGCGGTGTGGGCACCCTGCCGCCCACCACCACGCCGCAAGCCGGTAACAATGTCGGCCTCACGCTCGACATCCGGCTGCAGGAGGTGGCCGAGCGTGCCTTCGGCGCGCGGCGCGGCGCGCTGGTGGCAATCGAGCCGGCGACCGGCAGCGTGCTCGCCTTCGTTTCCAGACCCGGCTACGACCCGAACCTGTTCGTCGACGGCATCGACCCGCAGAGCTGGGACGAGCTCATGAGTTCGCCCGACCGGCCGCTCAACAACCGCGCCATTGCCGGGCTGTATCCGCCGGGCTCGACCTTCAAGCCGTACATGGCGCTCGCCGCGCTGGAGCTCGGCAAGCGCACGCCGCGCACCACCATCTCGGATCCCGGCTACTTCGTGTTCGGCGACCGGCGCTTCCGCGACTCCAAGCCTGGCGGCCACGGCATCGTCGACATGTACAAGTCGATCGTCATGTCCTCCGACGTCTACTACTACATGCTCGCCAACGACCTGGGCATCGACGCCATCGCCGGCTTCATGAAGCGCTTCGGCTTCGGCGCGCGCACCGGCATCGATCTCGAGGGCGAGGCGGCCGGCGTGCTGCCCTCGCCCGAGTGGAAGCTCGCGCGCTTCAGCCGCCCCGAGCAGCAGAAGTGGTACGCGGGCGAGACCATCTCCATCGGTATCGGCCAGGGTTACAACGCCTATACCCCGTTGCAGCTGGCGCAGGCGCTGGCGACCCTCGCCAACAACGGCGCCATGTTCCGGCCGCGCCTGGTCTCGCACGTGGACAATCCCCGCACCGGCGAGCGCCGCTATTTCGAGCCGGAGCTGGTGCGACAGCTGCAACTGCAGCCGGAGCACGTCGCCTTCATCAAGCAGGCCATGGCGGGGGTCAACATCGAGGGCACCGCGGCGCGCTCGTTCGTCGGCGCCCAGTACACGAGCGGCGGCAAGACCGGAACCGCGCAGGTCGTCGGCATGAAGCAGGGCGAGAAGTACGAGGAAGACAAGGTCGCCGAGCGCCTGCGCGATCATTCCCTGTACATCGCCTTCGCGCCGCTCGACGGGCCGAAGATCGCGCTCGCCGTGCTGGTGGAGAATGGCGGCTTCGGCGCGCGAACCGCGGCGCCGATCGCGCGCATCGTGCTCGACTACTTTCTCCTCGGCAAGCTGCCGAGCGCGCCGCGGCGCGCGGCGCCCGCGGCCGAAGTGAAGAGCGACGCGAAGAGCGACTGATGGAGATCGCCGGCTACCCCCTGCGACGCCTGCGCGCACGCCTGGTCGAAGGCATCGACCTGCCGTTGTTAGCGCTGGCGCTGTCGCTCAGCCTCCTCGGTCTCGGGGTGCTGTACTCGGCCAGCTACGAAAACGCCTCGCGCGTGGCGAGCCAGCTCGCCAATCTCGCCGTGGCGCTCGCCGCGATGTGGGCAGTGGCGCAGGTACCGCCGCAAACGCTCGCTCGCTTCGCCCTGCCCGCGTACGCCGCGGGTCTCGTGCTGCTCCTCGCCGTGGCGCTCGGCGGCGAGGTGGTGAACGGCGCGCGGCGCTGGCTGAATCTGGGCTTGATGCGTTTCCAGCCCTCGGAGATGATGAAGATCGCCATGCCGATGATGCTGGCGTGGTATTTCCATCGCAAAGAGGGCGCCATCCGCCTCCGCGATTTCGCCGTCGCCGGCGTGCTGCTCGCGTTGCCGGTGGCGATGATCGCGCGCCAGCCCGACCTCGGCACGGCGCTGCTGGTCGCCGCCGCGGGCTTTTACGTCATCTTCCTTGCCGGCATCGGCTGGAAGGTGCTCACCGCCCTCACCGTCCTCGCGCTCGCCAGCCTGCCGCCGCTCTGGGGACTGATGCACGACTACCAGCGCCGCCGCATCCTGACGCTGCTCGACCCGTCGCAGGATCCGCTCGGCGCGGGCTACCACACCATCCAGTCGACAATCGCCGTGGGTTCCGGGGGCATCGCCGGCAAGGGCTGGCTGAACGGCTCGCAGACGCACCTCGAGTTCATTCCCGAGCGCCACACCGATTTCATCTTTGCCGTGTTCTCCGAGGAGTTCGGGCTGGTGGGCAACGTGGCGCTGCTCACGCTGTACGCGCTGCTCATCGCGCGCGGCCTGTCGATCGCCGCGCAGGCGCCGACCCTGTTCGCGCGGCTGCTCGCGGGCGCCGTGACGCTCATGTTCTTCACCTACGCGTTCGTCAACATGGGCATGGTGGCCGGCATCGTGCCGGTCGTCGGTGTGCCGCTGCCCTTCATCTCCTATGGCGGCAGCGCGCTGGCGACGCTATTCGTCGGCATCGGCCTGCTCATGAGCATCCACCGCCACCGCAAGCTCGTGCAGACCTGAGGTATTGCGCAGCAACACGGTTTTGAAACTGGCATCCGCATCGTGAAACGATGCCCTCCTAAGTGCCTGTAAATCCTTGTTTAAGGTGTATTAAAACGGCTGCAGCCGAATTGTTGCTCCGCGCCATTTCTCTGGCTATGGTGGATGGGACGGTTCCTCCAACCATCGACAAGGATTCCCATGCAGAAACGTGACCTGGAAATCGCCGCGCTGAACAAGGACTGGGCCGAGAACCCGCGTTGGAAGGGCGTGAAGCGCGGCTACAAGGCCGAGGACGTCGTGCGGCTGCGCGGCAGCGTGAAGATCGAGCACACCCTGGCGAAGCTGGGCGCGGAGAAACTGTCGCAGTTGTGCCAGGAGCGTCCATTCGTGAATTCGCTCGGCGCGCTGACCGGCAATCAGGCCATGCAGCAGGTGAAGGCGGGAGTGCCCGCGATCTACCTCTCGGGCTGGCAGGTGGCCGCGGACGCCAACGATTCGCTTTCCATGTACCCCGACCAGTCGCTCTACGCGACGACCTCGGTGCCCTCGGTGGTGAAGCGCATCAACAACGCGCTCATGCGCCAGGACCAGATTCAGACCATGGAAGGCAAAGGCGACATCGACTGGTTCGCGCCGATCGTGGCCGATGCCGAATCCGGTTTCGGCGGCGTGCTGAACGCCTTCGAGTTGATGAAATCGATGATCGAGGCCGGCGCCGCGGGCGTGCACTTCGAGGACCAGCTCGCCTCGGTCAAGAAATGCGGCCACATGGGCGGCAAGGTGCTGGTGCCGACGCAGGAGGCGGTGCAGAAGCTCATCGCCGCGCGGCTCGCCGCCGACGTGATGGGCGTGCCCACGGTGCTCCTTGCGCGCACTGACGCAGAGGCTGCGGACATCGTGACTTCGGATGTGGATGAGACCGACAAGCCCTTCATCACCGGCGAGCGCACGTCGGAGGGCTTCTACAAGACGCGCAAGGGCTTCGACCAGGCGCTCTCGCGCGGCCTCGCTTACGCCGAGGTCGCCGACATGGTGTGGTGCGAGACCGGCACGCCGGACCTCACCTTCGCCCGCAAGTTCGCCGAGGGCATCCGCAGGAAGTACCCGGCGAAGATGCTGGCCTACAACTGCTCGCCCTCGTTCAATTGGAAGAAGAACCTGGACGACGCCAGCATCGCCAGGTTCCAGCGCGAGCTCGGCGCCATGGGCTACAAGTTCCAGTTCATCACCCTGGCGGGTTTCCACGCGCTGAACTACTCGATGTTCGAGCTCGCCTACGGCTACGCACGCGACAACATGAGCGCCTTCGTCGCGCTGCAGGAGAAGGAGTTCGCCGCCGCCGCCAAGGGCTTCACCGCGGTCAAGCACCAGCGCGAAGTCGGCACCGGCTACTTCGACGAGGTGAACCAGGTAGTCTCCGGCGGCAAGGCCTCGACCAGCGCGCTGCACGGTTCCACCGAGGACGCGCAGTTCTTCGAGGAGCAGGCAAAGGCAAAGAAGGTCGCCTGAGTTGACGGCGCCGGCGAAGGTCCTGCCGATCCACGCGGCGCGCGGCGAGCGCGCCGCCGAGATCGCGCGCACGATCCTCGCCGGCTTCGACCGGCACTACCGGTTGTTCCGCGAGGCCTCGGCGCGGGCGCAGCAGCTGTTCGAGCGCGCCGAATGGGCGGCGATGGGTGAGCTCTCGCGCGAGCGCATCCTGATGTACGACCGCCGCGTACAGGAGGCGGTGGAGGAAGTGCGGACGCGCTTTCCCGCCGCCGAGACCGACGAGTCGCTGTGGCCGGCGATCAAGCTGGCCTACATCCCGCTGCTGCACGAGCACCGCCAGCCCGAGTGCGCCGAGACCTTCTACAACTCGGTGGCCTGCCAGGTGCTGCACCGGCGCTACTACCGCAACGAGTTCATCTTCTGGCGCCCGGCGGTGGCCACCGAGCACCTCGAGGGCGACGAGCCCGCCTATCGCAGCTACTACCCGCTGCGCAAGACCCTCAGGAGAACCCTCGCTGCCATCGTGCGCGGCTTCGGCCTCGTCAATCCCTGGGAGGATCTGCACCGCGACCTGCGCAGCGTGCTGCGCGCCCTGCGCGCGCGCTTGCCGCGGCCGGCGCGCGCGCGTCCCAATCTGCAGATCCAGGTTCTGGGGTCGCTGTTCATTCGCAACAAGGCCGCCTACGCGGTGGGTAAGATCGTGAACGGCAGCGAGGAGGTGCCGTTCGCGGTGCCGATCCTGCAGAACGAGCGCGGCGAGCTCTATCTCGATGCGCTCCTGCTGGACGCCGACCAGTTGAACGTCCTGTTCTCCTTCGCCCGCGCCTACTTCTTCGTCGACATGGAGGTGCCTGCGGCCTACGTGTCGTTCCTGCGCCAGCTGATGCCGAGGAAGCCCCGGGCCGAGATGTACATGGCGGTCGGCCTCGCCAAGCAGGGCAAGACCCTGTTTTACCGGGACCTGTTCTATCACCTGAAGCACTCCTCGGACCTGTTCACGGTGGCCCCCGGCATCAAGGGCATGGTGATGCTCGTCTTTACGCTGCCGTCCTTCCCCTACGTGTTCAAGGTGATCCGCGACCGCTTCGCGCCGCCCAAGGAGATGGACCGGCAGACGGTGCTCGACAAGTACCTGCTGGTGAAAATGCACGACCGCGTCGGGCGCATGGCCGATACGCTGGAATACTCGCTGGTGGCGCTGCCGCTGGATCGCTTCGCGCCCGAGCTGCTCGCGGAGCTGAAGTCGGAGGCGGCCTCCAACATCGAGATCGAGGGCGACAAGATCGTCATCAAGCACATGTACATCGAGCGCCGCATGCAGCCGCTGAACCTGTACCTCGCCGAGGCCATCGGCGACGGTGCCACCGAGCGCGTGCGCCAGGCGCTGCACGAATACGGCGACGCCATCAAGGAGCTCGCCGGCGCGGGCATTTTCCCGGGCGACATGCTGCTCAAGAACTTCGGCGTCACGCGCCACGAGCGCGTCGTGTTCTACGACTACGACGAGATCGCCTACATGACCGAGTGCAACTTCCGGCGCATCCCGGCGCCGCGCTCGTTCGAGGACGAGATGGCGGCGGAGCCCTACTACTCGATCGGCCCGCACGACGTGTTTCCCGAGCAGCTCGAGAAATTCCTGGTCACCGGCCCCGAGTCGCGCGCGATGTTCCTCGAACGCCACGCCGACCTCATGGATCCCCGGTTCTGGATCGACAAGCAGGCGCGCCTGCGCGCCGGGATCCAGGAGGACGTGTTTCCTTATCCGGAGCAGATCCGCTTCAGGCGCTAGCCGGCACGCCCGGCTGTGATAGCGTAGTCGCCAAAATCAACCGTATCAACCTGCGGGGCCAAATGGCAGTTTCGGTGGCGATGTATGCCAATTCCTACGGCAGCATCAAAGCTCGTCTCGATGCCCTGGAGCTCGATCTCGACGTTATCCCGTTTCGGCTCGACGGCAAATTCGAGATCGGCGGCACCAAGGTGGATCCGGCTGATGTCGATCTCGATTATTTTTGGCTGAGCCCAGAGCTCAGCCTCGAGGGCGGTCTGCAGACGGCATTTGACGTGGCGCTCAAGTGCCGGTCGATCAAGGTGCTGCAGACCTTCAACGCCGGCCTGGACGCTCCCGCATACAAGCAAATCTCGGCCAAGGGCGTTCGCATCTGCAACAGCTCTGCCCAGGCGCTCGCGATTTCGGAATACGTGATCGCGCAGGTACTTGCGCTATTCCAGCCGCTGGCCGAGCAGCGCGAGCTGCAGGCGAGGAAGAAATGGCAGCGCACGCCATTCCGTGAAATTTCCGGGACCCACTGGCTGATCATCGGCTTTGGTCCGATTGGCCGCGCGATCGCGCTACGGGCCAAGGCGTTTGCTGCCGGCATAGCCGTCATTCGGCGTTCGCCGGAGACCGGTCCGACGGTCGATCGCGCGGGCACGATGGCCGACCTGCCAAGATTCCTGCCGTCCGCGGACGTCATCGTGCTTGCCTGCCCGCTGAACGAATCCACACGCCGTCTTGCGGGCAAGGCGTTCTTCGACGCGATCAAGCCGCGTGCCGTGCTGGTCAACATCGCCCGCGGCGGATTGATTGATGATCCCGCCATGATCAAGGCGCTTGACGATGGCCGGCTCGCCGCGGCTGTGCTTGATGTCTTTCACACCGAGCCGCTGCCGGCGGATGACCCGCTTTGGGCGCATCCGAACATCCGGCTCACATCGCACACATCGTTTTCTGGCAATGGGGTGCGACGGCGTTGGGAGCAGTTGTTTCTCGATAACCTTCCGCGCTTCGTTAAAGGCGAAAAGCTCTTGAACGAGGTCAATCCCAAAGACATCGTTTAAAGCGACTGCGGATCGACAAGCAGGCGCGCCTGAACGACGGCGTGCAGGAGGGCGTCTTTCCTTAACCCGAGGAGATCCGCTTCGGGCGGCAGGGCGGGCCCAAGCCTGCCCTACAACCCCTCGATCACCACGCGCTTGTCGCGCGATTTCAGCCCCGACTCGATGCGCACGCGGCGCTTGGGTACCCTGTAGTACTCGGCCAGAAATTCCACCAGGGCCTTGTTGGCCTTGCCGTCGACCGCCCTCGCCGCCAGCCTGATCTTGAGGCGCTCACCGTGCTGCCCGGCGAACTCCGAGCGCGATGCGCCCGGCTGCACGTAGAGCTCCAGCACCAGCGGACCGCTCACAGCACGCTCCACACCGCGGTGCGCAGGTGCACCAGGGCGATGAGCGCAATCTGCAGGAGCACCAGCAGCACCAGCGGCGACAGGTCGACGCTGCCCAGCAGCGGCACCACGCGCCGGATCGGCTGCAGGAACGGCCGCGTCATGGCGTCGAACAGGTATTGCACCGGCGAGTGCGGATTCACCCAGGAAAGGACGGCCTGCACGACCACCGCGAAGATCAGGATGTACAGGCTGTAGCGCACGAGGTCGAAGGCGGAGGCGACAAACACGAGCATCGAGCCGGCGCCGCCCGCCATCGTGATCAGCAGCGTGAGCGCCAGGGCCTGCAGCAGCCAGGCGGCGATCAGCGTCGCGAGGTCCAGCCCGGCGAGCGGCGGCACCACGCGGCGCGCCGGCAGCACGATCCAGTTTGTCACTGCGATCATGAACTCGCCGATCGGGTTGCGGAACGGCACGCGCAGCCACTGGAAGTGAAACCGCGCCAGCAGGATGAAGACGAAGAAGCTCGCGACGACGTCGACGAGGAACTGGCCGATCTGGACGAGCATCAGTCCCGCCCCAGGAGCGCGCCGAGCTCCGCGCCGCGGCGGCTCGCGGCCTCGACCGCGCGCCGGAAATGCTCGCCGAGGCGCGCCTCGTCGAACACCGCAAGCGCCGCCGCCGTCGTGCCGCCTTTCGAGGTGACGCGCTCGCGCAGCACCCCGGGCGGCTCCTTGCTGCGTGCCGCGAGTTGCGCGGATCCGAGCACCGTCTGCAGCGCCAGCCGGCGCGCGACTTCGGGTGCGAGCCCGAGCGCTTCTGCGGCGCTCGCCAGCTGCTCGATGAACCAGAAGACGTACGCCGGTCCGCTCGCCGAAACCGCGGTCACGGGATCGAGCAGTGATTCGTCCTTCACCCAGACGGTGGCGCCGACCGCCGCGAGGATGCGCTCGGCGCGGCGCTTCTCGGCCGCGCTAACGCGCGGCGGCGCGTAAAGACCGGTGATGCCGGCGCCGATCAGCGCCGGCGTATTGGGCATGCAGCGGATGAGCCGGTCGTGGCCGCCGAGCCAGCGCGACAGATCCTGCAGACGGATGCCCGCGGCAATGCTGATGACCAGCTTGGAACCGAGCGCGCCCGCCAGCGGCGCGATGGCGGCACGCATGTCCTGCGGCTTCACCGCGAGCAGCAGCGTGTCCGCGGCGAGCGTGCGCGCGTCCGGCGCCGCGCTCGCGCGCACCTTGTATTTCGAGGCGAGCCTGCGGCGCGCCGCAGGCACGGGCTCGACCACCGACAGCGCGCCCACCCGCACGCCCTTGGCGAGCAGGCCGCCGATCAGGGCGCTCGCCATGTTGCCGCCGCCGATGAAGGCGATCTTCACGCCGCGTCCTTGACCTTGTGGCGCAGCCCGAAAATCGCCGTGCCAATCCTCACCAGAGTCGAGCCCTCGGCAATCGCCGCTTCCATGTCATCGCTCATGCCGAGCGACAGCGTGTCCAGGCCGAACTCGCTCCGCAGCCCCCGGAACAGGTCGCCGATCTCGCGAAACCGCGACTGCGGCGCGCCCGGCTCCGGGATCGCCATCAGCCCCCGCAGGCGAAGGTTCTTCATCGCGGCGATCGCCGCCAAAAGCGGCGCCACGTCCGCTGGCGCGACGCCGCTCTTGGACGCCTCACCCGAGGAGTTCACCTGTATCAGCACATTGAGCGGCGCCCTGCCTGCCGGACGCTGCTCCGCGAGGCGCCGCGCGACTTTTTCACGGTCCACGGTGTGCACCCAGTCAAAGCGCTCCGCCACCGCCCGCGTCTTGTTGCTCTGGAGCGGCCCCACCAGGTGCCACTCCAGCGGCAGCCCGGCGAGCTGCGCCATCTTGTCGAGCGCTTCCTGGACGTAGTTCTCGCCGAAGGCGCGCTGGCCGGCGCCGTAAGCTTCGCGGATCGACGCCGGCGCATGGGTCTTGGACACCGCGAGCAGCGTCACCGCGCCCGGCTCGCGGCCGGCGGCGCGGGCGGCGACCGCGATGCGTGACTTCACAGCTTGCAAGTTGTCCGCGATTGACCCCATACTTTGGCCACTGCTCTGGCGAGGGATTGTAATGGATCTCACTGAATTGCTTGCGTTTGTCGTAAAGAACAAGGCGTCGGACCTGCACCTGTCGGCGGGCTTGCCGCCGATGGTGCGCGTGCACGGCGACGTCAAGCGCATCAACGTGCCTGCCCTGGAGCACAAGGACGTGCACGGGATGGTCTACGACATCATGAACGACGGGCAAAGGAAGTTCTACGAGGAGAACCTCGAGTGCGACTTTTCCTTCGCCGTGCCGAACCTCGCGCGTTTTCGCGTCAACGCTTTCGTGCAGCAGCGAGGCGCGGCGGCGGTGCTGCGCACCATCCCCACCAAGGTGCTGTCGCTGGAGGAACTCAAGTGCCCGAAGATCTTCACCGAGATCTCGGAGTACCCGCGCGGCATCGTGCTGGTGACCGGGCCGACCGGCTCGGGCAAGTCGACGACGCTCGCGGCGATGGTCAACCACATCAACGAGAATGAGGAAGGCCACATCCTCACCATCGAGGACCCGATCGAGTTCGTGCACGAATCGAAGAAGTGCCTGATCAACCAGCGCGAGGTCGGCCCGCACACGTTATCGTTCTCCAACGCGTTGCGCAGCGCGCTGCGCGAGGACCCGGACTCGATCCTGGTGGGCGAAATGCGCGACCTGGAAACCATTCGCCTCGCGCTGACCGGCGCGGAAACGGGCCACCTGGTGTTCGGCACGCTGCACACCTCGTCCGCGGCGAAGACCGTGGATCGCATCGTCGACGTATTCCCTGCGGCGGAGAAGGAAATGGTGCGCGCCATGCTTTCGGAGTCGCTGCGCGCGGTGATCTCGCAGACGCTCTTGAAGACCAAGGACGGCGCCGGGCGCGTCGCGGCACACGAGATCATGATCGGCACCCCCGCCATCAGGAACCTGATCCGCGAGAACAAGATCGCGCAGATGTATTCCGCCATCCAGACGGGCGCGCAGATCGGCATGCAGACCCTGGACCAGACCCTGCAG
>Ga0224512_10002264_pt1 | contig 17735 bp, 16 predicted proteins | sample SF_May12_sed_USG_4_FD_169103 | JGI IMG/M metagenome (GOLD analysis project Ga0224512, IMG submission 169103) | Sediment microbial communities from San Francisco Bay, California, United States - SF_May12_sed_USGS_13 | ecosystem: Environmental > Aquatic > Marine > Sediment | place: USA... | reverse complement strand
TAAGTAGTCGGTACGATCATCCGAAGATTCATAGCCGTAGCTATGGATCGAGGAGGATCGTGACGAATACGACGCCCGATTTTTCCTGATTCCGAACAGGACAAACTGTGCGCAGGCCTCATACCCTAAAACACAGGCTAACCGATTCAAATCTTGGGAATATTCCTGGTCCATGGTCCGCCTTCGTGAAATATCCGGGCTAAAGTGGGTCGCCCGCTCACGCGGACTCCTGCGCAGGCGATCGATTCGACGATCGTGGTGAAACATTCGCCGGCTCGTTTACGAGCGTCGATGCCTGAAGGATACGCGGCTTTTCTATTGGGTGACGGAGGATGGTTCGGACAGGTCTTGCGGATGACAGTTCTCATTCGTTGATACATGTTAAAATTGCCACAGCTATTTACAGCAGATAAATGGACCATCGGAGCCACCTCAGCATGCTGCCCTCGTTGAAATCAATTGCTCTTATCGGCTCATACCTTCCGAGACAGTGCGGCATCGCTACATTCACTGCCGACCTCGCCGCCGCGATTCTTGACAACGACCCGAATATCGACTGTTCGATCGTGGCCATGAATGATCGTCCCGAGGGCTACGAGTATCCACCCACGGTGCGATTCCAAATTGCCCAGGATAGATTGAACGAATATGGTCTCGCGGCCGAATTTCTCAACCTACGGGATCCAGATGTAGTCTGTTTGCAACACGAATACGGCATATTTGGCGGTCAACGGGGTGGCTTTATCGTTGAGCTTGTACAAGACCTCAAGATTCCGCTGATTACGACCTTGCACACTGTGCTAAGAGATCCCTCGCCAGAGGAGCGCAAAATCATATTGCGGCTCTCAGAGCTATCCGACAGATTAGTAGTGATAAGCGAGCGGGGTGCTGACTTTCTTCGAGATGTGTATCAGGTACCCGAGTCCAAGATCGCTCTGATTCATCATGGAATTCTAGATGTACCATTTCTGGATTCGGATCCGTGCAAGAGCAAGGTTGTCGCAGATGACAAGATCGTAATCCTCTCATTTGGACTGCTCTCGCCAGGCAAGGGTATCGAGTATATGGTCGATGCCTTGCCGGAGATCGTCAGCTCACATCCGGAAGTGCGCTATTTCGTTGTTGGGGCAACGCATCCACACTTGGTCGCCGAGAGCGGAGAGGACTATCGCCTGAGCTTGCAGCTTCGGGCAAAGGAATTAGGCGTCGCTGACCACATCGTATTCCATGACCGTTTCTTGGAGCAGGATGAATTGCTCGAATTCATTCGGGCCGCGGAGATCTATGTCACTCCGTATCTAAACGAGGCCCAGATAGTCTCTGGGACGCTGGCCTATGCTCTGGGGGCGGGCAAGGCAGTCGTATCGACTCCATACTGGTATGCCCAGGAAATGTTGGCCAACAATCGAGGAAAGTTAGTTCCTTTCAAGGATCACGGGGCTTTGGCGCACGCGGTCAACTATCTTCTGGACCACCCGGAGGAACGTCTCGCGATGCGGCGAGCGGCTTATCAGTACTGTCGGCCGATGGTGATGAAGGAGATGGGCGGTCGCTATCTAGAACTATTCTCAGAGGCTAAGTCCCAACGTTCGCGTGCAACCGAGCTCGCGGCGCTGGACACACTAAGTCAGCACGAACAACCATTGCCGCAGATCAATCTGAAGCATCTCAGCTTGATGACGGATGACACCGGCGTACTCCAACACGCGAAGTTCACGGTTCCCAACCGCAGTCATGGATACTGTGTCGATGACAACGCGCGTGCGCTTATTGTTGCGATAAGGGCGCACGCTCTGAATAGAGCGGACACCTCGCTTACAGACTTGTCTGCTATTTACCTCAGTTTCCTGGACGACGCATTCAATCCAGATATCGGCAGATTTCGTAATTTCATGAGTTACAGCCGTAAATGGCTAGAGGAAGTTGGTTCGGAGGACTCTCACGGCCGCGCGCTGTGGGCGCTGGGCGTGATCGCGGGTTGGGGCCATAGTAGTGGCCAGGTTGCACTTGCGACTAAGCTCTTCAAAAATGCTCTACCAGCTCTAGAGACCTTTGGTGACTCCCGCGCCATCGCATTCCCTATTCTTGGGATTCAAGCATACCTCCGGCGCAACGACCACGATCAGCAAGTTCGGGAGCTCTTGCAAACGCTTGGCGACAGACTTAGCAGCCGATTCACGCAATACGCTACCGAAGACTGGAATTGGCACGAGGATCAATTGACCTACGACAATGCCCGTTTGCCGCAGGCACTCATGGCCTGCGGTAGAGCCATCCAGAATGATGACATGGTGTCCCTCGGCATCGGCGTCCTCGGATGGCTGAGAGACGTTCAGCTCAATCCATCGGTCGGATGGTTCGCACCGGTTGGTAACCAGGGTTGGTTCCCAAAGTCAGATTCTAAGGCTCACTACGATCAACAGCCCTTAGAGGCTGCCGCCATGATCGGCGCCTGCATTGAAGCGTATGAATGCACCCAGGCCGAGGAATGGATGCAATTGGCAACCACATGCTTCGAGTGGTACTTGGGCAAGAACGATCGACAGTTGAAGCTCTACGACCATGCCAGCGGTGGATGCCGTGATGGGCTCGAGCTGGACGGCGTCAACGAGAATCAGGGCGCGGAATCGACGCTCTCTTACATTCTCTCATTACTTGCACTATACAATCTCCGAGGATTGACGGTGAACCACGACGACGGGGAGAGCCCAGAGCTCGAAAAACATACGGTTAATGGATCTGGTATGCGACTCAAAGCTGTCGATTCTCGCTAAGTCGAGACAAGAGTTCTGGAATCGCGACAGTGGCCACTCTGCACCTTTGATCAGCGATGCCATAGGGAACAATTAGCGCGTCTTCGTGAATCATGCAACCGCAGCTATAGAGCACGTTGGGTACGTAACCGTCTCGTTCATGTTCATCGGGCGTCAGTATCGGCTCATTGAGTCGGCCGATCACCTTTGACGGGTCGTCAATATCCAAAAGCTCGGCCCAGATGCTGTATTTCCGCATGGGTCCCACTCCATGAAACAGCGCAAGCCATCCCTCAGACGTTTCCACCGGTGACCCGCAATTGCCAACTTGAACGAACTCCAGAGGATGAAAGGGTTCCTGCAGCAGATCGGCGTCATTCCAAAAACGCAGGCTATCCGAGAACATGATGTAGTTATTTACACCATCGTGGCGTGACAACATCACAAATTGACCATTGATCTTTCGAGGAAACAACGCCATGCCTTTATTCTGTGCAGCGTTGCCGCTGAGTGTATGCATCCTGAACGTCAAGAAGTCATTAGTTTGAAGAAGCTGAGGCAGTATCTCAAAACCATTGTAGGCCGTGTAAGTCGCATAGTAAGTAACCGACCCGTCATCATCAACGAAACGAACAAACCGCGCATCCTCGATACCCGCTGATTCGTTCTCGGACACGGGGAAGATTACTCTCTCAGAGATGGGTTGATCAGGACTAAAAATCACTTCGTAGTTCGACCGGGCTAACCACAACGCGGTATCGATCGTGTGCTGTTTATCTACTAGTCGAAACTTAGTCGACCGAAGATTTTTTATCTGGATTTCCAATTCATCGATGGTGAATGTTTCTCCTAGGCCTTCCAAGAGATGATTCATGACCCGGTCGCCTGCCCCCATTTCCTCGAGCTTTCGCTGAAAGTGATGGCGTTGATAGACGGGATCCGTATGAATCTCAGGCGTAGCCACATACTGACTCACGGGATCGAAGTAGATATCGTGGTTCTCGTCAACGATCCCACCGCGGAACTCGATGGAGGATACATGACCCTCACCGGTTGCTCTGAAGCTCATGACGAATCGCCGTGATCCCTTGTCCACACCTTTCTGGTCAGGGTGGGGCACTACGGACGGGTTAAACAGCGCCGCCGCCTCAACCGAGTATTCAGACGTAAAATACGCGCCAAGCAGAAGACGTTGCTCGGCAGTCAACGTGACGCGTTTGGGGACGTTCTCAGAGATACGTTCGAAGTTCGTCTCCAGAGCCTTCCTGAAGTTTCGGTGGCGCGATGAGAACTCCTGGAACACGTTCTCCAGCAAGTGATGCACGTCATCCTCACCAAGCCGCGCAACTCGCTCAATCAGACATTTAGTACGCGCCCGATCGCCAGGAATATGCGGCCGCGTAATTACGCGTGAGCTCGCGGCGTTCAACAGGGTTGAACGCCGTTTTACGAGTTGAATCCGCTGTTCATTCACTCTCATGACGGTTTGCGCGTCAACGCAATCTGATTAACAATGAGGCTAGCCGATCGATATAAACCGAAACAACTAGAAGTATAGCGGTGCAGTTCAATATAAGCTCGCTTTATGAATCACAAATTCGAAGACAGTCAGATCTGAGCATGTCCATTCGAGTCGCCGTTCTCAGCCCCATTTCATGGCGTACGCCTCCTCGTCACTATGGACCATGGGAATCTGTGGTCAGCCTGCTCACCGAGGAGTTGGTACGGATTGGCGTGGACGTCACCCTATTTGCCACCGGGGATTCTCAAACCAGCGGAAAGCTAGTCGCTGTGTGTCCACGCCCTTATTCGGAGGACTCATCGGTTGATCCGAAGGTAGCGGAGTGCCTACACATTGCCGAGGTCTTCGAGCGTTCTGCGGATTTTGATCTTATCCATAATCACTTTGACTTTCTACCGCTGACTTATTCTGGACTGATTGATACTCCGGTAGTGACCACCATCCACGGCTTTTCATCACCATCGATTGTGCCCGTCTATAAGAAATACAATGCCCGTAGCCACTACGTGGCGATAAGCGAGGCAGATAAATCGCCAGAGCTCGATTATATAGCCACTATCCATCACGGCATCGATATCTCAAAATTTCCCTTTTCTGAAGCCGAGGGAGAGTATCTCCTGTTCTTCGGTCGAATCCATCCAGAGAAAGGCGTGCACGAAGCTATTCAAGTGGCGCAGCGCGCTGGGAAAAAGCTCGTCATCGCAGGCATCGTACAAGATCGGGAATACTTCGAAACTCGGGTAGAGCCCTACCTTGACGGTGACCACGTAGAGTATCTTGGGGCTATAGGGCCGGCACAAAGGTCGGACGTGTTGGGTCGGGCGTTAGCACTGTTACATTTAATCAGCTTCGACGAGCCATTCGGACTGAGTCTGGTGGAAGCCATGGCGTGCGGAACGCCCGTCATTGCATTTGGGCGTGGCTCAATACCAGAAATAATCATGGACGGCGACACTGGATACATCGTCGAGGACATTGAGCAAGCAGTGCAGGCGGTAGCAGTAGTGAGAACGCTTGACAGATCAGCTTGTCGGAAAGATGTTGCGCAGCGCTTCTCTCGTACACGCATGGTGAACGATTATGTGCGCGTGTACGGTGAGATCTTGGGAATGGAAATAAACTATGAGCAATAAACCGTTGGTGACGCGGTATAAGGATAATCCCATTCTCACCAAACACGACGTGCCGTATCCCGTGGAAACCGTTCACAATGCGGGTGCGACCAAATTCGAGGGCCGCTACATTCTGTTATTCCGCTCCCATTTGCACAACGGACGATCTATTCTCGGCATCGCGCGTAGCGACGACGGTTACAACTTCCTTGTCGATTCCAAACCATTCATGGTGCCGTCCACAGAAGGAGTTTTTTCACAATTCGAAGAGTACGGCGTCGAGGACCCGAGAATCTGCTCTATAGATGGCGTCTTTTACATTACCTATAGCGCTTATTCCAGATTCGGTGTACGCATCGCTCTTGCAAGAACTCGGGATTTCAAGAGCGTTGAGAGAATTTCGCTAATCAGTGAACCGGACATGCGCAATGTGGTGATATTCCCGCAAACTTTTGACGGTCGTTATGCGCGGTTGGACCGGCCGCACTCGGAGGTTAACCCCTGGTCCATCTGGCTATCCTGGTCTCCGGATCTCGTGCACTGGGGAGAATCAGAGCCGGTGATTAACCCTGTGACCTATCATTGGGATCAAATGAAGATAGGCCCCGGCGCGACGCCTGTAAGAACATCGGACGGATGGCTCAATCTCTTTCACGGTGTCTTCCCCACCATGGACGGTTCTGTTTATCGGCTCGGTGTGGCGCTTCATGATATTGCTAACCCAGCGACCGTGCTGGGTGTCGCCGACGATTGGATAGTGTCGCCAGAAGATTCCTGGGAGTTGACAGGCTACGTGCATAACGTTGTCTTTAGCTGTGGGGCCGTTGCCGAGGACGACGGTACTCTCAAGATCTACTGGGGCGCGGCAGACACCGTCATGTGTGTCGGCACAGCAAGGATTGCAGACTTGGTTCAGCTATGCCGCGACAAACCTAGAACGGCATTGTGAAGATTGCAGTGGCTTCCAGATCTGGCGATCACGGTGGGGAGCGCCTATCGGTGAGCCTCAGACCGAGGTATTGTCCCCGTAGGCCCCGAAAATCGGTAACCGTTGATTTGTTTGAAGGGTACTGTCACGTTGAGCTGGTATCAACAAGCTAAATATTAAGGCTACGCGAATTTCAGGAGATATATCGTTGCAGCACTGCTGGCTCAGGTTGAATCGAAAGTAAAGCCAAACGGTGTATCCAGGACTTCCGGTGGGAATCGGTGCCGTCTATATAGGCTGGAAGCGCTCTCATTCAATCTTCCTACCAAATCGACATCGCCTTGGTAGCTCAGCGGCTGATGAAATTCTTGCTGATCGGGTCGGTGTGATCGTTCGACCTTCCCGTTGAGTTGAGGAGAACTCGGCGTCTAGGCCAAATGGGTAGAGAACAGGTAGTCAAGCGCAGGTAGAAACAGCATAGAACAGCGCCGATCAAAACCGGTAAACGCCGCATGTCTTATGCCGCCAGGCTACAAAAACTTCGGCTAGGAATCTGGTAACCTAACAACAAGACCGCCACCCAGCCGGGTGGAATGGATGGAATAATGAATAGCTGTCGTACCCGAAGGACATGACCGACATTCAGAAGTGGCTGGAGGATATTGGCCTCGCGCGCTATTCGGAAATCTTCGTCGAAAACGATATCAATATGGAGATTGCGCCGATCTCAGTGAATATGATCTGACTTCAATAGGGGTTTCACTGGGCCACCGCAAGAAGATTTTAAATGCGATTAACGAACTTGGAGCGGTTTCCCCCGTAGCGACTCAACCATCCTCCTCATCTGATCAGCCCGCCGCTCCATGGCTTCCGGAAGATCCGGAACGCCGGCACTTATCACTCATGTTTTGCGACCTGGCGGATTCAACCCGATTGACTTCAATCATCGACCTTGCGGAGATGCAAGATATCAACCGGGCGTTCCAGGACGCCTGTACGGCCGCGATCAAGCAATTCGACGGATTCGTCGTGCGCTACATGGGCGACGGCATACTCGCTTATTTCGGTTATCCCGTGGCCCACGAAGATGATGCCGAACGTGCAGTCCGGGCCGGACTTGAGATCACCACGGCAGTCAAATCACTCAGCCAGAGCCTAAATCTACCCGCCGATTTCCAGCTGTCAGTCAGGGTGGGCATTGCCACTGGCACGGTGGTGGTGGAGGTAATCGGCGAAGGAGCGTCTCAGGAGAGTGCGGTGGTGGGTGAAGCACCCAACCGGGCAGCCCGGCTTCAGGGGCTGGCTGAGGTAGATTCGGTGGTGATCGACCTGAATACACGCCAATTACTTGCCGACCGGTTTGAACTCAGCGAAGCCGGTGAGCATGACCTGAAAGGCTTCACCGAAGCGGTCAAGGTGTGGCGCGTCGAGGGGCAACGTTCGATCGACGAGCGCATGGTATCGATCCGCACCTCCGCCCGATATCCGATTATCGGGCGAGATGGGGAACTCGCATTATTGCTGTCGCGGTGGGAACGAACAAAGCAGGAAGAGGGGCAAGTGGTCGTGTTGTCCGGCGAGGCCGGCATTGGCAAATCACGTATCAGCCAGGCCCTCATGGAGAGCACGGAACACGACAACCATACATTGATGCGCTCTTTTTGCTCGCCGTATCACACTCAAAGCCCGCTGCATCCCTTCGTCGCGCACATCGAGCGGGAGTGCGCATTTCAACCGAGCGAATCCAACCACGATAAACAACTCAAACTGGAACAGCTCTTACTGGATAAATACCAATATTCCCGCGAAGCCCTGAGCATGATCGCTTTGCTGCTTTCAGTGGAGCTCGATCAAAGCTACCAGTTACCGGAAAAGGATCCGGTCGCACAACTGTCATTCTTACAGGACTCGCTAATTGGGAATATTGTGTCACGTTTAATCAAGGGGCCGGTCATGTTTATCCTGGAAGACGTTCACTGGATCGACCCGACTTCGAAAAGTTGTCTCGATTTACTCGTGGAGCGATCCCAACACAGTAGCATCTTTATGCTGGTCAGCAGCCGCCCGACCGAATTATTCAATTATAACTACACCCACGTTACCCAACTTTCCCTAAATAAGCTTAGCAAGCAACAGGTCACTCATATGATCTGCCGTATGGCCAATAACGGCGGATTGAGTGAATCGGTGATGGAAAAAATCAGTGAAAAGAGTGACGGCATCCCGTTATTCGTCGAGGAAGTGACTAAGATGATGCTCCAGCCCCGACAGCATAATGGGACTGGTAATTCGACCGGGAATATAGAATTACGTGTTCCGGACTCACTGCAGCCTTCATTGCTGTCGCCACTGGATCGCCTGAGGGGTGTTAAGCGCATCGCGCAAACCGCGCCCGTTGTGGGCGACACGTTTGATTTAGAAATACTTGCTCAACTGTGCGACGAAAACGAAAATGACGTTCAGATGATGTTAGATCTTCTGGTTGAAAATGAAATCACCTTTCAGTACAAAACCCGGTCTGAAGTGCGCTACCGATTCAGGCATACGTTGTTGCGTGATGCCACCTATGAAAGCCTGCTGAAACGAAACCGGGCCCGAATGCACGGCGAGGTCGCCCGGTACCTGGCCGAGAGCAGTGGCACCTTGACCGGCAAGGACAATGAAATCATTGCCTATCATTATTCCGAAGCCGGGGATACCCGGAACGCCTACCAGCACTGTTTATCCGCCGGAATCAACGCGCTGGATTCAGGGGCTACCAATGAAGCTGTCGGTCCGCTCGATAACGCCAAGGAATATATGCCCGCCGACAGCACTGATGTGGATGATTTGAACTCGATGTATCTGCTGCAGATGGCTCATGGCAAGGCGCTCAATGCTTCGTTTTGCGCTACCTCTCGCACAGCGCATGATTCATTCAGTGAAGCGGTCAGGATCAGTCAAGAACTGAACAATATATTGCAACAGATTGATAGCCTGGATCATCAATTCGGAATAATTTTTAACGCCGGGATGTTGAGAGAATCGTTAGAGCCGGCGCAATAAATGCTGAAGATTGGTATAGAAAACGATCACCTGATTGCCAGGGTCAGCGGCTACCAGGCATTGGGAATGGTCTACTTTTCCCTCGGTCAATTTGACAAGGCCAGATTTAATCCCGAATCTGCCCTTGATACCAAGGGCCGTGAGATCCCCGGTATCAATTGCTATCCCAGTGTGTCCAAGGACTACCTGTCCTATGTATTGTTTATCACCGGTGACGCGGACGCAGCGCGAAAAATGTGCGACGACGCCTATTTGAGTGCACTCAAAGAATCCGATTACAGCACGGCCTCGGCATTAAGTAATGGCAGCGTCACCCAGATGATACTCGGCAATATCGATATCGTTCGCGGAAACCCCGCCGACCTGATTGTACTGGCGGAGGAAAAAGGTCAGCACATGTATATCAACCGCGGGCTGTTATTTAATAACCTTTCTCAGTGAATTATCGAAAGGGATGAAACTTGTTTGCAGCATGTTGTCGATGCAATTAAGAGACTGCCTGTATCGGGAGAAGAAGTCGACACCACCTGCTTGCTGGGTTTTACCGCCGAAATCCGGATTTCGTTTGGGCAATTTGACCAGGCCGCCGCCTCCCTCACCCACGCGCTGGAAATTGCCAACAAGAACGATGAGCGTTATTACCAGTCGGAACTGCATCGGCTGAAAGCGGAGTTGGCGATGGCAGAGCGCGGCACTGACTGGCAGGCAGTAGCGGCCAAGCAGTTGAGTAAGGCTAGGGCATTGGCACAATCACAAAACGCAGGCGGCTGGCTGAACAAGATTACGATCTCCGAACAACGGTATCTTGAAATAAAATAATAAATTCACGAGCCAATGACCCAGAATACGAACGGAGGACTGTTTAACCAGGCGCCAGGTTTAGATTATAGCGGGGGCGTAGCGCAGTATATATCTTGAATGATTAGCGATAACGGAGAACTGCGCGCAGGAGATCACATCTCGCGGACTTGTTTTTGGCATTGCGTCTCAGAAATTCTCGAATTCATCCGTGTACAGCGGTATGACTTGCTGCTCGAAAGCAATGTCGAACGGTTTGAACCGTAGCCACGCCCGAAGCGACCAACTGGAATACCTTTTATTCTCAAGGGTGAGTTTATAACGCAGGAATTCGATTGTTATTAATTCAAAGCGTTGTCTCTAGCACGCCCAGTATAAATTAAGACTTGTAGATCACGGTTCGGCACACATCGAATAACGGATGGCAGGTTGAAATTCCGCTTAGGAGTCGCAGCAAAGGTTAGAAAACTATCAATCTACGATAAACACTTGCCCGTTCAGGCAACCTTCCACCGCCTTACTGTATGCCAGACCCACCGCCTCGGCCGACACATGAACGTGGCCGCGAAAGAAACCATCAAATTTATCACGGGAAACTTCCAGCACTTCGGGGCTGACCGCGTTGATGCGGATACCGCGAGGCATATCAACGGCCGCACCTATGACGAATCCGTCGAGCGCGCCGTTAGCCGCAGCGGCACAAGAGCCTCCGGGGATCGGGTCACGGTTCAACACACCGCTAGTCAGGGTGAAGGACCCGCCATCGTTCATATAGTCGAAGCCTTCCAGCACCAGGTTAACCTGCGGCAAGACTTTGTGATTAATACCCTGCATGAATTGCTCCGTGGTCATTTCATGCACCGCGCCAAAATGCCCATGCCCGACAGCGCTCACCACTGCGCCAACCTTGCCCACTTGCCGATACATCCCACGAATGCTGTCGACGTCTTCGATATCAGCCTGTACATCGCCGCTGGATCTACCGACGGTTATGACTTCATGTCGACTCGAGAGGGCGTCTACAGCCGTTCTGCCAACGGCACCATTGGCACCAACAATAATTATCTTCATTTTCTCTTTCTCTCGAAGAATAGATGTCCGGAATATGGTGGGAGCGTAGCACAGTGTCTATTACGTCCCCTATCAGTGGTTCGTTGTATCCGAATGAAGCGCATGGTGTAATCAGATCGACTCAATAAACACCAGCATGAATTGCAAGCAATAATATGAGCGTCGAGATCACCCTGATCGTAAGGATTTGGCGTTTGGCGATTCATTTCGGCAAGCTTCGTGAGCTTTGGGCTAATACTTACCCGAGAACAAAAATAACCACTACGGGGTTGTTCACCAACGCGTCGACAAGAGTTGTGACCATCCCTCGATTCTTTGACACGGTTCAATAAGAAATGCCAGGCGATTTGAGGTGATACCTATCATCGTCGAGTTGCTCGAGCATGAAATGGGCAACGTCGGCGCGTGAGACCTTGAGTTTAAGACCGCGGGCATCTGCCGGGAAACCGTGACGGTAACTTTTTGTTAGTTCGCCGTCTGTATACGCGCCCGGCCGGACGATCGTCCAGTCCAGACCGCTTTGCCGCACGTACTCTTCCTGAAGTACATGGTCTGCGAACGCGCGACGCAGCAACAATCCGAACATGATGTACTTCCAAAAGAAGTTCAAATTACCGCTGCTTTCACCCACACCCAAGCTCGATAAGCAAACCAATCGCCGTACACCGTGATTTTTCATCGCTTGAATCACGTGTTGGGTGCCCTGGGATCGAATTCGCCCCTGGCTGCCAGCGCCCAGCGCAATCACGACGGCATCATGGCGAGGCATGTGGCTTTCGATTGATGCCGGATCCAAGGCGTCGCCTTGAGCCACAGTAGACGCTGGAGCAGCTGGCGATAATTTGGATGGATCACGGGCAAACGCGGTGACCTCATGCCCTCGCGCCAACGCTTGTGAGACCAGCTCGCGCCCAATCGTGCCTGTCGCGCCAATAATCAATACCTTCATATCGTTCTCCTTGGTTTACTTGACATAGTGTCAATTGACATGGTGTCAAGGCTAAGGCAAACTTGACACCATGTCAAGTTCAGAGATTGAAACCAGAACACGGATCCTTGACGCCACCATACGTCTTTTGCAGAAGCAAGCCGGCAAAGGGGTTCGCATGGGGGATATTGCGAAAGCTTCCGGTATTTCACGGCAGGCCGTTTATCTCCACTTCGCATCGCGGGCGGATCTCTTGATTGCAACGACTCGGCATCTGGACGAAATTCTCGATCTGGACAAGCGGCTCACGCGGTCCCGCGCGGCACAGTCCGGCATTGAGCGGTTGGATGCGTACGTGCACTTCTGGGGGAACTACATTCCCAAAATCTACGGGGTCGCGAAGGCGCTGCTGGTCGCACAAGAGGCCGACCAAGCCGCAGCAACGGCCTGGCAGGAGCGCATGCTGGCGCTGCGTGACGGCTGCGAGGCCGCAATCACCGCACTCGAGTCCGATGGCGCTCTCGCCGAAGAATGGAATACGAAAAAAGCGAGCGATGCTCTCTGGACGATGCTATCCGTTCAGAATTGGGAGCACCTGACGATTGAATGCGGTTGGTCGTCGCGTCAATATGTAGACGCAATGAAGACTTTAGCTCGGCGCGCCTTCGTAAATGGAAATGAGTAGCACAATACTTTTAGTCGTGACGATCGCAGCAATGCTCGGCTGCGGCCTGGTGGCAGGCGTGTTTTTTGCGTTTTCTACGTTTGTTATGATAAGTCTTGCCGAAGTCCCCGCAAAATCCGGCATCATCGCCATGCAGTCTATCAACGTCAGGGTAGTGACATCATGGTTCATGGTTGTCTTATTAGGTACGGCAGTGCTGTGCATTGTCTTGCTGATTCAATCGGTAACCAATTGGGGTAGCGGCGCCATGCGCTACAGCGCCATTGGGAGCGCGCTTTACCTTGTGGGCAGCGTCCTCGTTACGGGCGCCTTCAACGTGCCGAGAAACAATCGTCTGGCAAACGTATCTCCGGCCGATCCCAACGCGGAGGAACGTTGGGCCGGTTACGTTTCAGGCTGGACCGCCTGGAACCACGTTAGAACGTTGGCCTCGCTGGCGGCGGCGGTATCGTTCAGCGTTTCGCTCGTAATCGGCATCCGCTAATAATAATTCTTGTGAACAGTAAAAACATGACACGAACGGGACGATCGGGCCGACGGCACGCTGATTAAAACTCTGATGTACCGCAAGATTGAAAGTACAAAATAGAACCGGAAGATCCGCCGCAGCCGGCAATAATCACCTGATAAGATCACTCAGCCACCACCGTTTTGGCTAATGCTTGCCTAGCCCGGATACTCCATAACGGCGGATTTAGGGTTTCTGTTTTCGTTCCATATTATCGTCATCCTTCGGTGTTATTACGCACTGGGAAAGAGCCCGCGCGTTCGGTTTGCGAAGGCTACCAGTGACAACATGACCGGAACTTCAACAAGCACACCGACCACAGTCGTTAATGCGGCTCCCGAATTTAGACCAAACAGGCTAATCGCCACGGCGACGGCCAGTTCAAAAAAGTTCGATGTGCCGATCAGGGCACACGGCGCCGCAACATTAAACGGTACTCGCCAAAGATAGGCCGCGCCATACGCAACGGCGAATATCCCATAGGACTGCACCAGGAGTGGCACAGCGATCAATACAATGAGCAGGGGGCGATCGAGGATCACGTGACCTTGGAAACCGAACAACAGAACGACCGTGACGAGAAGTGCAACAACCGAGAACGGCTTGATATTACGGGTGAAGCGCGCGACCGTGGCCTCGCCGGATTTCCCGCCCTCAGAATGGCTTATCAACCACTTTCGAGTCGCTGCTCCCGCAACGAGCGGAATCACCACATAGAGTCCGACCGACAAGATCAGCGTCTGCCACGGCACATCGATATCGGTAACGCCGAGCAATAAGGCGACAATCGGCGCAAAGGCGAAGATCATGATGATGTCGTTCAGGGACACCTGAACCAGCGTGTAGGTCGCATCGCCACGAGTAAGCTGCGACCATACGAATACCATGGCGGTACAGGGCGCCGCTCCGAGCAGAATGAGGCCCGCTATGTATTGTTGCGCATCCGCGGGCGCAATGATGTCTGCGAACACAACCTCGAAGAATACAATCCCAAGCGCAACCATCGTGAAGGGCTTAATCAGCCAATTGACGATGATGGTAATGGCCAGTCCTTTCGGGCGATCACCGATGTGACGCAGGCTCGCAAAATCCACATTCACCATCATCGGGTAGACCATTCCCCAGATCAGCACGGCCACCACCAAATTCACCGACGCGTATTCCACACCGGCCAGGAACTGAAAGATATCCGGCATCGTCATGCCGAGACCGATCCCTGCGGCAATGCACAGCGCAACCCACACCGACAACCATTTTTCGAAGAATCCAATACCACCGGCAGGGGCACTGGATACTGCTGCGATCTCACTGTTCATTCGATGCTCACATTCGCTAATCGTGTTGGATTGGTTTTGTTGATATGCGCGAAAACAAAGTCCGGCACGGCTTACCTCACGCCGTAGTCGGCGGCGCTTGACCGATCTCATCCAGGCGGCGCTGTAAACTCATCTTGTCGAGGGACCGGATGGGTAGATTCATAAAAATCTCGATCCGCTGATTCAGCATTTGATACGCATCGGCGAATGCCAATTGCTGTTCCAGCTCCGTGCCTTCAGCCGCAGCCGGATCGGGAATGCCCCAATGCGCCGTTACCGGTTGGCCCGGCCAAACCGGGCACACTTGGTTCGCCGCACTGTCGCACACGGTAAACACAAAATCCATTTTAGGGGCATCCGGCCCGGAGAACTCGTCCCAACTCTTGGAGCGGAATGCATCTGTCGCATAGTCCATTTTCCTCAGCAATCCGACGGCATAGGGATGCACTTCACCCGTTGGGCATGCACCCGCAGAAAAGGCTTGGAACCTGCCCGTACCTTGTCTGGCAAGAATGGCCTCGGCCATGATCGAACGCGCCGAGTTGCCGGTACACAGGAACAACACATTGAACGAGCGATCGACCACGGTTTTTGCATCTCCGGTTTAATGATTACCGCCCGCAAGTTCGACGAACGAAACACGAATGAGGGCAGGCCTTTTATTTTGCAAGCGGATTAGCTGACGGACATTGACCTACCCGATATTCTAGTCCATCGATTTAGTATTAGTAGTTAGTATAAGGAAAGTATAAGAAGGAATAAGTATAAGAGGAATAAGTATAAGTAAGTATAAGGACACCCACGAATTAAGTATAAGGACACCCACGAATTAAAAACATCGAAACGTCTATCAAATTGGGATCGACACGATCCGTCGAAGTGTTATCTGCCGTCGAAAACGATCAACCGAACGAGTTTATCAGGGCAACCGACGGAATTTGCGTGTGGTTGGGTGAATCCGGGACGAACACCACCCTCCGGAACACGGAATACATCGGTTTTGAGAAGCCCGGAAAGGAGGCTTTACGGAACGGGACGAATATCCGATCGTTGCCACAACCAGCGTTGACCGATGGCCCGGCAGTACGCTTGTACTTTGTCGGTTGAGCCTAGAGCTCGTTGCAGCCAGTTCTTGCGGGGCGTCATCGCCCGAATCCATTGTTGTCGAGAAGTATCCAATCGATCGTGGATAGGGGGATACGAGTCCGGTATCGCCTCTATTTTATCGTCGCGGATGATCCGCCCGGTCCAATCGACCAGGTCGAGATACTCGCTAAAGAGCAAGGGAATCGGTTCGGTGGTGGGCGGGGAAGAGTCCGAGTTGGTCGATAGGAAGGGGACCAAACGATTGACAGAATAGTTGAGCCGATGTCGCAAAGACGTGTAGAGCGATGCCTCCGGCGTCTTGACAATACCGGCCCGAACCGGATTGAGATCGACATAGGCCATACATTGGAGCAGAGCCGTGTCGTCCAATAAGGCTTGGGACTTAAATCGACCCTCCCAGAATCGTCCGCTACAGCCGTCTTCTTTATTGGCTTCCCGAGCAATCCTTTCATTGAGATACCCCATCCACCGGCTCAGATTGGTCAGTTGCACACGCCAGTGGCCAATTTGAGATGCCGCCTGTTCGACTTCCCATTCCAATAGGGGCTTGCCGCTTCGATAGCGTGACAACAACGGCCCCACCGCATACAACCGGGCCCAACGATCAATCACTTCATGGTCGGACAACGACGACGCCAAGTCGGTGTCGACTTTGAGGATGACATGATAATGATTGGCCATGACCGCATAGCCCACGAGATCGATACAGAAGGCGTCGGAGAGCTTGAGCAGTAAGGCTTCTACCCATCCCTGTCGGTGCTCATAACTCTTGCCGGAATAACCATCAATACCACACAGAAAGGCGCGGCGCACACAGCGCGACACGCAATGATAGTACGGGGTTTGGTCCAGGCAGATTTGCCGGGCTCGGGGCATCGTCATCGCTACCTCCTGTAGCACACATCAGTCCATTAAAACGCATCGTATCAGCCTCTGGTATATTGTCAATCGATCGGTCGATGGGTGTCCGGAATTTCGGTGATCCGGCTGGCAATCGATGGGTGTCCGGAATTTAATCCGGAATTTACGGAATTTACCGAAATTTAGGAATTTATCCGGAATTTACGGAATTTAGAATTTAGCGAAATTTAGGAATTTACCGAATCTCCTATTAGCGAGAAATTCTACTTCTAAACACCACTATTTTTTGGGGGAACTACCCATCCTTTATAGCAACTTGCGATATCCATCATTGATGGTAGGCCTCGATAACGCTAAAAGGGGAGCGTTTATAAGTTCCATACTTTAGGGTTGCAGACACGCCTCTTTAGTTGACTTTAAACTCGCTAACAATAATACTGGCTGCGCACAAAGCCATCAGGTGAGAATCTCAAGCAGTGAGATTAATCCTGGAACAAGTACGATTTTTGCACTCTAAATTATAAGGAGTAGAAAATGAAGAAACTGTTGCTGGCAGCTCTTGCTGCATCCTATGTGGCCGCTGCGGGTTTTGCACAGGCAGCGGGAGATGCCGAGGCCGGAAAAAACAACTCGGCTTCTTGCGCCGCATGCCATGGCGCCGACGGCAATAGCGTGATTCCCACAAATCCCAAGCTGGCCGGACAGCATACCGAATATCTAGTAGCGGCCATGAAGGCCTACAAAGACGGCGGCACTCGTAACGATCCCCTTAAAAAGGGATTAATGATGCCTCTGAGTGACCAAGATATCGAAAACCTTGCCGCTTACTATTCCAGCCTGCCCCCGAAATAGACCTTTACTCTGTCGACCGGGAAAGTAACCTTAGCGGGTTTGCTTTCCTGGCCGGCTACACAATCTTCTCCGTACGATAGACGATCTGCAATTCTGGACCGTGCCAGGATTCCCGGCGGCTCCAAACATTGAAAGGATAAAGTGATGAGTCAGGCCTGGTTACTTACCCGTTAATGGGACAGCAGTGAAGGAAATTGCATAATTCGGTGTGTTAAGTTAATTGTACAATTAACTAGAATACGACTTTCA
>Ga0224512_10002263_pt1 | contig 17740 bp, 16 predicted proteins | sample SF_May12_sed_USG_4_FD_169103 | JGI IMG/M metagenome (GOLD analysis project Ga0224512, IMG submission 169103) | Sediment microbial communities from San Francisco Bay, California, United States - SF_May12_sed_USGS_13 | ecosystem: Environmental > Aquatic > Marine > Sediment | place: USA... | reverse complement strand
GCCGAATTCGCGGGCCAACTCGACCGCGCCGTCGATCAGCAGCTTCGATCCGAGCACCAGCAGACCGACTCCGCCGGCGACCAGCAGAAGACAGATCGGGGTCGCGGCGCATTTCTGCAGGGCCTCGACGTCCAGCTCGCCGTTCTCGCCGCCGCGCTGCTGGCGGTCCTTGTGGTAGCTGTAGCCGAGGTAGAGAACCAGCAGGGTCAGCATCAGGAAGCCATCCCCCCGGCCCATTGTCCCCATGAAAGCGAGCAGAATGAAGACCAGCGTCCCGCCCAGCATGGCCATTCCGTCGCGCAGCACGTGGCGTGGCTGCGTGACGATGGGATAGAACACGGCTGCCGTGCCGAGGATCAGCAGGATGTTGGCGATGTTGGAGCCGACCACGTTGCCGACGCCGATGTCGGGTGCGTCTTCGAGGCCCGCCGCGACCGAAACCACCATCTCGGGCATCGAGGTGGCCGCGGCGACCACGGTCAAGCCGATCAGCAGCGGCGACAGGCCCAGACGCGCGGCGAGCGACACGGCGCCGCGCAGAAGGACCTCGCCGCCGAAGAGAAGCAGAAGGAGGCCACCGGCGACCAAGAAAAGAGGCATCAAGAGCAAGCCGCGTCGTCTCCTCGCGAATGGAAGCCGGGTCCGGTCCGCCGGTGGTGAATGTCACGATCGGGGCGACAACGAACCACGCTGGCTTCATCCGCCGCCGAAGAGACGCCCTCCCGCCGCGCCGCCCCCGGAGCGCCGCCGTCAAGGCCACTACATGCGGTCTCAAGGGCCGTAGTTCAATGCTTTGCGGGCAATATCCGCTCTGGTCGTGCTCCGGCCGAGCGGATCTAGCCGCCCTCGCTCTCGGGTTTCAGGAGCAGCGCCGCGGAGTTCATGCAGTAGCGCTGACCGGTCGGCTGCGGGCCGTCGTCGAAGACGTGACCGAGATGCGCGTCGCAGCGGGCGCAGAGCACCTCGGTGCGCTGCATCCAGAGCGTGCGGTCGGTCTTGGTCTCGACCGCGTCGGGCGATATCGGCTGCCAGAACGAGGGCCAGCCGGTTCGGGAGTCGAACTTCGTTTCGGAGCTGAACAGGGGCGTACCGCAGCAGACGCAGGCGTAGGTGCCGGGCGTCTTGCAGTCGTGGTACTTGCCGGTAAAGGCGCGCTCGGTCCCGGCCCGCCGGGTCACATGGTACTGCTCGCGGGTCAGCCGCTCGCGCCACTCCGCGTCGCTCTTCTTGATCTTTTCGCTCATGATCCGTCCGGCTCGCCTCCCGCCGTCGCTTGTTTGACGGCCCGGATCATAGCGCGGGGAAGCCCGGCGCGACAGCGACCCTTGGTATTTGCCGAAACTTCCTACTCGGCGGCCATGGCGGAGACCACGGGTTGCTCCAGGTAGTAGGCGGCCGTTTCCGGATCGAGCCGCCAGATCAGCTCTTCGACCTCGCTCACCTGGGCGGCGCAGTCGTCGAGCGAATCCATGGCGGCCACCTTGAGCATGGTGTCGACCGTCTCGCCGTTCAGTTTCCGGTAGCCGACCTCCTGCAGGTCGCCGCAGGCCCGGTTGAGCGCCATCTCGCCGTCGTAGAGCTGCTCCGCGGCCTCGGGGTTCTCGAACTCGGCCGCCATAATCGCCTGGGCGAGGGCCACCGTGGCCATGTTCTGCTGGTAGTAGATCGCTTCGCCGCGGTCCGCGGTGGCGCAGGCCGACAGCAGGGCCGCCGCTGCCAGAGTCAGGAAAGTGCCGCTGTTCCGGCGCAAGGCTTGACCGGACCGATTCACTTCGCCTCGAGGTCGGGCCTCGGCCCTCTTGATCCTCATGATCATACCCCTGCCCTCCCTGGGCATTATGTCTCCATCCTTTGCCCCCCTGGAGTATCACGCAGTTACTTAACATTACTTTAACAAATACTGTATTTACCAAATTTATAAAATAAAGTCAATGCCTTGCAGAAAGGCTCGTGGCCTGCGTCCGGTGTCCCCGGGCGTCAGGGACGGGCCGCATTGCCCGCTTCGCGCGGCCGGGTCACGCTCCCCGGCGGCGCCTGCGGAACTTGCCTTTCCCCTTGCCCGATTTGCTGCGCGCCTCGGCCTGCTTGACCCGCGCCGCGAAGCCGCCACGTTCGGTCGGCAGCTCGAGCTCCTGTTGCTCGAGCCGCCGGATCTCGTCGCGCAGGCGCGCCGCCTCCTCGAACTCCAGGTCGGCGGCCGCCTCGCGCATGCGCGCCTCGAGATCGGCGATGTAGGCCTTGAGGTTATGGCCGACCAGGTGGGCAGTCTCCTCGTCGCCGGTCGAGACCGTCACGTGGTCGCGCTCGTAGACGCTCTCCAGGATGTCGGCGATGCCCTTGCGCACGGACTCCGGCGTGATGCCCTTGGCGGCGTTATAGGCCTGCTGCTTCTCGCGCCGCCGGTCGGTCTCGTCGAGCGCCGCCTTCAGGCTGTCGGTCATCACGTCGGCATAGAGGATGACCTGGCCGTCCACGTTGCGCGCCGCCCGGCCGATGGTCTGGATCAGCGCCGTGGTCGAGCGCAGGTAGCCGGCCTTGTCGGCGTCGAGAATGCAGACTCGGGCGCATTCCGGGATGTCCAGGCCCTCGCGCAGCAGGTTGATGCCGACCAGCACGTCGAACACGCCCAGGCGCAGGTCGCGGATGATCTCGATGCGCTCCAGGGTCTCCACGTCGGAATGGATGTAGCGCACCTTGAGGCCGGCCTCGTGCAGGTACTCGGTCAAGTCCTCGGCCATGCGCTTGGTCAGGGTGGTGACCAGGATGCGGGCGCCGCTCTCGGCCGTGGCGCGACACTCGGCGATCAGGTCGTCGACCTGTCCCTCGGTGCGCCGCACGAGGCACACCGGGTCGATCAGCCCGGTCGGCCGGATCACCTGCTCGACGAAGACGCCGCCGGTCTGGTTCATCTCCCAAGGTCCGGGGGTGGCCGAGACATAGACCGTGGGCGGGCGCATGGCCTCCCACTCCTCGAACTTGAGCGGCCGGTTGTCGATGCAGGAGGGCAGGCGGAAGCCGTACTCGGCAAGGGTCGACTTGCGCGCGTAGTCGCCGCGGAACATGCCGTTCAGCTGCGGTACGGTGACGTGGCTCTCGTCGACGAAGAGCAGGGCGTCCTGCGGCAGGTATTCGAACAGGGTCGGCGGCGGCTCGCCGGGCCGGCGCCCGGTCAGATAGCGCGAGTAGTTCTCGATCCCGGCGCAGGAGCCGGTCGCCTCGATCATCTCCAGGTCGAAGCGCGTGCGCTGCTCCACGCGCTCGGCCTCAAGCAGCTTGCCGGTGGCGCGGAACTCCTCGAGGCGCACCTTGAGGTCTTCCTTGATCAGCTTGACCGCCTGCTGCAGGGTCGGGCGCGGCGTCACGTAGTGGCTGTTGGCGTAGACCTTGATCTCTTCCAGGGCTGAGGTCTTCTCGCCGGTCAGCGGATCGAACTCGTGGATCGCCTCGACCTCGTCGCCGAACAGCGACAGGCGCCAGGCCCGGTCCTCGTAGTGCGCCGGAAAGATCTCCAGGGTATCGCCCCGCACGCGGAAGGCGCCACGCAGGAAACTGGTGTCGTTGCGCCGGTACTGCAGCTCGACCAGCGCCTTCAGCAGAGCCGAGCGGTCGACCCGCTCGCCGGACTTCACGGTCACGGTCATGCTGGCGTAGGTCTCCGGCGAGCCGATGCCGTAGATGCAGGACACCGAGGCGACGATCACCACGTCGCGCCGCTCGAACAGCGCCCGCGTTGCCGAGTGGCGCATGCGGTCGATCTGCTCGTTGATCGAGCTTTCCTTCTCGATGTAGGTGTCGCTGCGCGGCACATAGGCCTCGGGCTGGTAGTAATCGTAGTAGGAGACGAAGTACTCCACCGCGTTGTCCGGGAAGAAGCCCTTCATCTCGCCGTAGAGCTGGGCGGCCAGGGTCTTGTTGGGCGCCAGGATCAGGGCCGGGCGCGCCAGGGCCTGGATGACCTGCGCCATGGTGAAGGTCTTGCCCGAGCCGGTGACGCCGAGCAGCACCTGATCGCGCTCGCCCCGGCGGCTGCCCGCGATCAACTCGGCGATGGCCGTCGGCTGATCGCCGGCCGGCGCGAACTCGGAGGTCAGCGCGAAGGGCGCGGCAGCCAGGGTTTCGGCCGCCAGGGTTTCGGCCGCCAGGGTTTCGGCCGCCAGGGTTTCGGCCGCCGGTGCGGCCGGGATTGGTGCGGTCGCGGGAGTCGACATGACCTTTATATGCCGCTTTGCGCCTCATAGGGAAAGGGGTGCCACGCCGGCCTGTGGGAATCGGCCATTACGTGACGTGCCTCACGCGACAGCGGCGATCCGGCGGGGCACTATTGGAAAAAGCTTCCCCGGACTGCCGTCGCTGTGCAGGGGCGGACCGTGGGGAGCGGACCGCGGGGGAAGAATCGCGAGCGGCGAAGCGCGGATTCGACTGCGGCGCTCCGAGCCCACGGGGATACCTTCCGGGCCGGCGGCGTAAAGCGGGAAAGGGGACAGAAGGGGCCGTTGATCGAGCGGACAGGAAAGGTCGCTAAAGATGACGCCGGACGACCGCCGGGATGCCCCGGAAAACCACAGCTATCAGGAAGAGCTGGCGCGGAATCTCATGGAGTGCCTCGGCCGCGAGGGCGCGATCCACGCCTGCCAGGCCAACGGCTGGGACGGTGTGTTGAATTTCCTCCTGCCCAAGGGCCGGGAAGGCTAGGTCGCGCACCCCGCGAGGTTCAGGGACTGGCTGCCCGGCGGCGCAAGGCGGCAAAGCGTCCATCCATCACGCCTTCGGGCTTTCCTTGACGGCCCCGCCGTGGCACATAACGACCTTGGTCACAGACCGCAGTTCCTCCCCGCGCCGGCACGGTCCCGGCGCGCCGTTTTCGAGCGCCCATGCCCAGACGCAGCGATATCGAATCGATCCTGATCATCGGCGCCGGGCCGATCGTGATCGGCCAGGCCTGCGAGTTCGACTACTCGGGGGCCCAGGCCTGCAAGGCGCTCAAGGAAGAGGGCTACCGGGTCATCCTGGTCAACTCCAACCCCGCCACGATCATGACCGACCCGGGCCTGGCGGACGCGACCTATATCGAGCCGGTCACTCCCGAGGTGGTGGCCCGCATCATCGAGAAGGAGCGGCCCGACGCCCTGCTGCCGACCATGGGCGGGCAGACCGCGCTCAACGTCGCCATGGCGCTGGCCGACAACGAGACGCTGCTCAAGCACGATGTTGAGCTGATCGGCGCCGACCGGCTCGCCATCGCCCGCGCCGAGGACCGCGAGCTGTTCCGCCAGGCCATGGCGAACATCGGCCTCAGGATGCCGAAGAGCGCCGTGGTCGCCACGGAAGACGAAGCGCGGGCCGCGCTCGAGGTGGTCGGCCTGCCGGCGATCGTCCGACCCTCGTTCACACTCGGCGGCACGGGCGGCGGCATCGCCTACAACCGCGACGAATACATGGCCGTGGTCGAGCAGGGCATCGACGCCTCGCCGGTTCGCGAGGTCCTGATCGAGCAGTCGGTGCTCGGCTGGAAGGAATTCGAGATGGAGGTGGTGCGCGATCGGGCGGACAACTGCATCATCGTCTGCTCGATCGAGAACCTGGACCCCATGGGCATCCATACCGGCGATTCGATCACCGTGGCGCCGGCGCTGACCCTGACCGACAAGGAATACCAGATCCTGCGCGACGCCTCGATCGCCTGTCTGCGCGAGATCGGCGTGGACACCGGCGGCTCCAACGTGCAGTTCGCGATCCATCCCGAGAGCGGCGAGCTGGTCGTCATCGAGATGAACCCGAGGGTTTCGCGCTCCTCGGCCTTGGCCTCCAAGGCGACCGGCTTTCCGATCGCCAAGATCGCGGCCAAGCTCGCCGTCGGCTATACCCTGGACGAGCTGGACAACGACATCACCCGGGTCACGCCGGCCTCCTTCGAGCCGACCATCGATTACGTGGTGACCAAGATGCCGCGCTTCACCTTCGAGAAGTTCGCCGGCACGGAGCCGCTGCTCACCACCTCGATGAAGTCGGTCGGCGAGGCCATGGCGATCGGGCGCTGCTTTGCCGAATCCCTGCAAAAGGCCTACCGCTCCATGGAGACCGGCCTGACCGGCTTGAACGAGGTCGAAATCCCCGGCGCACTCGGCCCCGAAGGGGCGGTCGACAAGGGCGCGATCCGGGGTGCCCTGACCAAACCCACGCCGGACCGTCTTCTGGTGGTTGCCCAGGCGCTGCGCCACGGCATGACCGTGGAGGAGATCCACGGCGCGACCAAGATCGATCCCTGGTTCCTGCGCCAGGTCGAAGCGCTGGTGCGGCGCGAAGCGGCCATCCGCCGGGACGGCCTGCCCGACCAGCGGCGCGAGCTGCTGCGGCTCAAGCAGGAGGGCTTCTCCGACGCCCGCCTGGCAGAGCTCGCCGGGCTCGAGGAGTCCGAGGTCGCCCGCCGGCGCCAAGCCCTCGGGGTGACGCCGGTGTTCAAGCGGATCGACACCTGCGCCGGCGAGTTCCCTTCGGTCACGCCCTACATGTACTCGGCCTACGAGACCGCCGGGCCGGGCGGCACCCAGTGCGAGGCGGATCCCAGCGCGCGCGACAAGGTGATCATCCTGGGCGGCGGACCGAACCGGATCGGCCAGGGCATCGAGTTCGACTACTGCTGCGTCCATGCTGCCTACGCGCTCAAGGAGGCCGGCTTCGAGACCATCATGGTCAACTGCAACCCGGAGACCGTGTCGACCGACTACGACACCTCGGACCGGCTCTACTTCGAGCCGCTCACGGCGGAGGACGTGATCGAGATCGTCCGGGTCGAGCGGCGCGCGGGCAACCTGAAGGGCGTGATCGTGCAGTTCGGCGGCCAGACCCCGCTCAAGCTGGCCCACGACCTCGAAGCCGCGCAGATCCCGATCCTCGGCACCTCGCCGGACGCCATCGACCTGGCCGAGGATCGCCGGCGCTTTCAGGAACTACTGGCCCGGCTCGGCCTTCGTCAGCCGGCCAACGGCACCGCGACCTCCGCGGCCGAGGCCCAGGCCGTGGCGGCCAAGGTCGGCTTCCCGGTGCTGATCCGCCCGTCCTACGTGTTGGGCGGCCGGGCCATGGAGATCGTCTACGACACCGATCAGCTGGAGAGCTACATCGCCTCGGCGGTGCGGGTCTCGGGCCGCAACCCGGTGCTGATCGACAGCTACCTGCGGTCGGCCATTGAGATCGACGTCGATGCCGTGGCCGACGGCGAGCAGGTGGTCATTGCCGGTATCATGGAGCACATCGAGGAGGCCGGCATCCATTCCGGCGATTCGGCCTGTACCCTGCCGCCGCACAGCCTCGCGCCCGAGGTCACCGAGGAGATCGCGCGCCAGACCCGCTTGCTCGCCGAGGGTCTCGGCGTGGTCGGGCTGATGAACGTACAGTTCGCGGTCCAGGACGGCGACATCTACATCCTTGAGGTCAACCCGCGGGCCAGCCGAACCGTGCCCTTCGTGGCCAAGGCGACCGGCCTGCCGATCGCCAAGATCGCCGCGCGGGTCATGGCCGGTGCCCGGCTTGCCGAATTCGACCTGGAGCACCTGCCCCGCGGCCATGTGGCGGTCAAGGAGGCGGTCTTCCCCTTCGCCCGCTTCCCCGGGGTCGACGTGGTGCTTGGCCCCGAGATGAAGTCGACCGGCGAGGTCATGGGCCTGGACGCCGATTTCGCGAAGGCCTTCCTGAAGTCGCAGCTCGGGGCCGGGGTCCGCTTGCCCGAGGGCGGTGGAGTCTTCATCTCGGTCAAGGACGCCGACAAGCAGGCCATGGCGCCGCTCGCCCGCACTTTGATCGAGATGGGCTTCAAGGTCATCGCCACCTCCGGGACGGCCGAGTTCCTGAGCGGCCAGGGGCTCGAGGTGGAGGTCGTCAACAAGGTCCGGGACGGTCGGCCGCACATCGTCGATGCCATGAAGTCCGGCGCCGTGCAGCTGGTCTTCAACACCACGGAAGGGGCCAAGGCCATTGCCGACAGCTTCAGCCTGCGGCGCACGGCCTTGACGGGGGCCATCCCCTATTATACCACCGTGGCCGGGGCTCAGGCTGCGGTCCAGGCCGTTTCGGCCCTGCGTCGCGGCCAGCTTGAAGTCGCCCCCCTACAGTCCTACCTTAAGGGGTCATTCTAACTCACCGAGTGCCGGACAACCGCCGGTAAACGGCGGAAATCTTGGCTTTTGGCCTTTTGATACCGAGTAGACGCCGATGAACGAAAAGGTTCCCATGACGGCGGGCGGCATGGCCCGCTTGAAAGAAGAGCTGAAACATCTGAAGACCGTCGCCCGCCCAGAGGTGATCCGATCGATCGCTCAGGCGCGTGAGCATGGCGACCTCTCGGAGAACGCCGAGTACCATGCAGCACGCGAGCGGCAGAGCTTCATCGAGGGCCGTTTGGCCGAGCTCGAGGACAAGATGGCGCGCGCCGAGGTGATCGACGTCTCGCATCTTTCGGGCAAGACGGTCACCTTCGGCGCGACCGTGACCGTGGTCGACGAAGACACCGACGAGAAGCTGAAGTATCAGCTGGTCGGCGAGCTCGAGGCCGACGTCAAGGCTGGCCGCCTGGCGATCACCGCGCCGTTGGCCCGCGCCCTGATCGGCAAGGAGGTCGGCGACTCGGTCGAGGTGAGCACGCCCAAGGGCGAAAAGGTCTACGAAATCCTCAGGGTGAAGTTCGTCTAAGGGTCTGGAACGGAATTATCGATACGTTTGGCGGAAATTAGCTCCGTCCCCCAGGGTTTCCTGCTGGGATCGGGCGCAATCGGCCCGCTGCCGCGTCGCTCGTCGTCGACTATGCCGGGCATGTCCTTCCTCCTCGCTCCTAACAGCGGGCCGATTGCGCCGCGACCAAACCCATCGATAATTCCCTTCCAGACCCTAATCGTCGAGCTCCGCGGCCTCAGGGTCGAGCGGCACGCCGGGCTCGTGCTTGGCGGTGCGGATCACCTGTACGGTCTGCACCGTGGCGACGTGGGGCGCCGAGGTCAGCTTTGTGGTCAGCTCGTTTTCATGCGCCGTGTTCTGCGCCACGATCTTGAGCACGAAGTCGTGCGGTCCCCGCGCCATGTGGCATTCCCGCACCTCGGGCCAGCGGGTCATCAGCGCCTCGAAATCGGTCAGCACGGTCTCGGACTGGTTGTCCAGGCCGACCAGGGCGAAGAACATGACCTCGAAGCCGAGCTGCTCGGCGTCCAGCTTGGCGTGATAGGCCTGGATATAGCCGGCCTCCTCCAGGGCCCGCACCCGGCGCAGACAGGGCGGGGCGGAAATTCCGGCGCGGCGGGCCAGCTCCACGTTGGTCATGCGGCCTTCGTCCTGGAGATCCTTCAGGATCCGAAGGTCGATCCGGTCGAGCCTGACTCGCCGCATGCTGCGTCCTCCCCGGAAAGTTTCGCCCGCTGCGGGGCGATTTTGCGCAATGATATTACCCGCCGCGCGGAAGGCCGCCAAGGGGCCTTTGGGCAAGCGCCCTTCGATTGCCCGCCCTTGTGCCCGCCCTTGCCAGCGCGCCGGGGCCGGAGCGATAGTTCCGCCCCATGACCGCGCCCATCACCGGGGAAGAGGCAGAGCGCCGGCTGGGCTGCTGGGTTTTGAGCGATGGCCGGGCCGGTTCCGAGGCGCAAAGCCTGGGCCTCGCCGAGGCCTTGGGCGTGACGCCGGAGCTCAGGCGCCTCGAGGTCCGCCCGTCCTGGCGTTGGCTGCCGCCCGGGCTCTGGCCGCGGCCGCTTGCGGCGCTGGCCGCCGGCTCCGCGCCGCTCGCGCCGCCCTGGCCGGAGCTGGTGATCGCCTGCGGCCGGCTCACGGCCGCGCCGGCCGCCGCCCTGCGGCGGGCGGGGCAGGGCGCCGTCCGCGTGGTGCAGATCCAGGATTCCAAGCTCGCGCCGGGCCGCTTCGACCTGGTCATCGTCCCGGCGCACGACCGCTTGCGCGGGCCCAACGTGGTGACCAGCCTGGGGGCGCTCAACCGGGTCACGCCCGCGCGGCTGGCCGAGGCGGCCGAAGGCCTGGCGGGCGCCCTCGCCGAACTGCCCCGGCCGCGCGTGGCGGTCCTGGTCGGCGGCTCCAGCAAGGTCCACCGCCAGACACCAAACCTGGCGCGGCGCCTGGGGCGCGATCTGGCGGCCCTGGCGCGCGACGAGGGCGCGGGGCTGATGGTCACGGTCTCGAGGCGAACGGGAGAGGCCGCAGCGGCGGCGCTCCGGGAAACGCTGGCCGGGACCTCCGCCGTGGTCTGGGACGGGCGCGGCGAGAACCCCTATTTCGGCTACTTGGGGCTGGCCGACGCGATCCTGGTGACCGAGGACTCGGTAACCATGGCGAGCGAGGCCGTGGCGGCCGGTAAGCCGGTCCAGGTCATCCCCCTCGCCGGCGGCTCGGCCAAGTTCCGCCGGTTCCACGACGCCCTGCGGGCCGGCGGCCACACCCGGCCCTTCGCCGGCCGGCTCGAGCACTGGCAGCCGCCGCCCCTCGCCGAGACGGCCCGGATCGCCGCCGAAGTTCAGCGGCGTCTCGACCTGCCTTGGCCGGATCTATACGAACGGCAGGGGGATCACGAAAGGCTCCACAGATGAGCGCCCGCCGCTTTACCGTCCTGGTCATTGGCGGCTACGGGGTCTTCGGCAGCCGCCTCTGCCGCCTCTTGGCCGCGACGCCGGTCCTCAGGGTCGTTGTCGCGGGCCGTTTCCCGGACACGGCGCGACGCCTCGCGCAGGAACTCGCGCGTGACCGTCCCGACGCCGGAATCGAGGCCTTGAGGCTCGACATCGACGGCGAACTGAGCGCCGCCCTGGAATGCTCCGACGCCGACGTGGTGATCCATGCGGCCGGGCCCTTTCAGGGGCAGGACTACCGGGTCGCGCGTGCCTGCATCGCGACCGGGCGGCACTATATCGATCTCGCCGACGGGCGCGACTTCGTCGCCGGCTTCGCGGCGCTCGACGGCGCGGCACGCCGGGCCGGGGTGCTGGCGGTCAGCGGCGCCAGCAGCGTGCCCGGTCTGTCCGGCGCCGTGGTCGCCCATCTGGCGCGGAACTTGGTGGCTCTGGAACAGGTCGAGATCGGCATCACGCCGGGCAACCGGGCGCCGCGGGGCCTTGCGGTGGTGCGCGCCATCCTGGGCTACACCGGCCGGGCGATACCGGTTTGGACGGACGGCGGGCAAGGCCGCGTCTACGGCTGGCAGGATCTGCGCCGCCGCAGCCTGCGGCTCGCCGGCCGGGCGCCCCTGGGCGCGCGCTGGTTCGCGGCCTGCGACGTGCCCGACACGGCGCTGCTTCCTGCGCGCTACCCGGGGCTGCGCGACGTGACCTTTCACGCCGGCCTGGAGCTGGCAGTGCTCCATCTCGGACTCTGGCTGCTGTCCTGGCCGGTGCGCTGGCGCCTGCTTCCGGGCCTTGCGCCCCTGGCGCCCCTGGCGCGCCGCCTGGCGGCTCTTCTGGAGCCCTTCGGCACGGACCGGGGCGGCATGTTCGTCGAGGTGAGCGGGAGGGATGCAGCGGGAGCGCCGCAGCGCCGCCGCTGGACCCTGATCGCGGAGGGCGGCGACGGCCCTTTCGTGCCCTGCTTGCCGGCTGCGATCCTCACCCGCGCCCTCGCCGAAGGACGTCTCGCCCTGCGCGGGGCACGGCCCTGCCTCGATCTCTTCGATCTCGACGACGTCGCGACGGCGACCAATGGGCTCCGCCTCTACTGGGGCGAGGAGCGGGTCGACGTGGGCGCCGCCTGAATGGCAATTTCGGGGCGCCTGGCCTCCTTGCGGCCCGGGTACGGCCTCTCTACATTGAGGTAGAACCAGGCGGCGGGCAGGCCCGGGAAAGGTGCGCTTATGGCCAAGGAACATCGCAGCAAGGTCTTGATACTCGGCGCCGGTCCGGCCGGGTACACGGCGGCAATCTACGCGGCGCGCGCCAACCTGAAGCCCATGCTGATTCAGGGCCTGCAGCCCGGCGGCCAGATGTCGATCACGACCGACGTGGAGAACTACCCCGGCTTCGCCGAGGTGATCCAGGGCCCCTGGCTGATGGAACAGATGCAGGCCCAGGCCGCCAATGTCGGCACCGAAATGATTTTCGACACCGTGGTCGAAGTCGACCTCTCGCGCCGGCCGCTGCGCTGCGTCGGCGACTCCGGCGACGCCTACCTCGGCGACACCCTGGTCATCGCGACCGGCGCCCAGGCGCGCTGGCTCGGGCTCGACAGCGAGACCAGGTTCCGCGGCTTCGGCGTCTCGGCATGCGCCACCTGCGACGGCTTCTTCTACCGCGGCAAGCAGGTCGCCGTGGCCGGCGGCGGCAACACCGCGGTCGAGGAGGCGATCTTCCTGACCAACTTCGCCGACAAGGTCACGGTGATCCACCGGCGCGACGAGCTGCGCGCTGAGAAAATGCTGCAGGACCGGCTGTTCCGCAACGAGAAGATCGAGGTGCTCTGGGACCACGTGGTCGAGCAGGTGGAAGGAACCGACGAGCCGCTCGGCGTGACCGGCGTGACGGTGCGGAGCGTGAAGTCCGGCGAGATCCGCGTGCTGCCGGTCGACGGCCTCTTCGTCGCCATCGGCCACGATCCGGCGACCCAGCTGTTCAAGGGGCAGCTCGAGCTCGACGGCGAGGGTTACATCCTGACCGCCCCGGACTCGACCGCGACCCGCGTCCCCGGGGTCTTCGCCGCCGGCGACGTGCGCGACAAGGTCTACCGCCAGGCGGTGACCGCGGCGGGCATGGGCTGCATGGCGGCGCTCGAGGCCGAACGTTTCCTGGCCGAGCAGGAGGCCGCCGGCGCCCAGGCCGCCGAGTAATACCAAGGACCTTTGGTATAAGCGCCTGCGCCGGCACTTTCCTTGGTGAAAGACTTTTCCTGGGGGCTTACCTATAATCGCCGCGCCCGGATCGGGGGGATGAGGAGCCGCCGGGCGCTTCCCGAAGCGAAGCCCTGCCTCATCCTGTTGGGCGGATCCGCGCCCGCCGGGCGCATCTCGAAACGGGCTCTTGAACCGACATGATGGACTGGGACAAGCTGCGCATCTTTCACGCCGTTGCCGAAGCGGGCAGCTTCACCCATGCTGGCGACAGGCTGAATCTGAGCCAGTCGGCGGTCAGCCGACAGATCTCCGCGCTCGAGGACGGCCTCAAGGTGCCGCTGTTCCATCGCCACGCCCGCGGCCTGATCCTGACCGAGCAGGGCGAGCTGCTGTACCGCACGGCCCACGAGGTCTTCGGCAAGCTGGCCATGACCGAGGCTCAACTGACCGAAAGCAAGGACCGGCCCAAGGGGCAACTCAAGGTGACCACCACGGTAGCCTTCGGCTCGATCTGGCTGGCACCGCGCATCAAGGAGTTCATGGAGATCTACCCCAAGATCGAGGTGCACCTCATCCTCTCGGACCGGGATCTCGACCTCTCGATGCGCGAGGCCGACGTGGCCGTGCGCCTGTCGCCGCCGCGCCAGGCCGACCTGATCCAACGCCACCTGCTGACCGCGCACATCCACATCTACGCGGCCGCCAGCTACATCAAGAACCACGGCATGCCGAAATCGCCCGAGGATCTGGACAACCACCGTATCGTTGTCTACGGCCACGATACCCGGCCGCCGGTGCCCGAGGTCAACTGGCTGCTCAAGATCGGGCGCTCGGGAGGCAGCCTGCGCACCCCGGCGCTCACCGTGAACAACGTCTACGCGATCATGCGCGCCGTGCAGAGCGGGGCCGGGATCGGCGCCCTGCCGGAGTTCGTGGTCAGCGACGGCAACGAGCTGGTCAACGTGCTGCCCGAGCTGGAAGGGCCGCAGATCGACGCCTATTTCGTCTACCCCGAGGAGGTGCGGGCCTCGAAACGGACCGCCGTGTTCCGGGACTTCCTGCTGCGCAAAGTGGCCGAATCCAAGCTGTAAAGCGCCGAGCCATGCACTTTTTGCATGGCAAAAATGTTTTTTTGGGGTTGGACTCGACGGCGAGAACTCCTAATCTTTCTGTTAACGATGTTGCATTGCAGCATCGCCGAGTTTTCCGGCGGCGACGCCGGACCGTGATCCGGGCGCAAGGCCCGGATGGGGTCTTCGGACCCTACGTCTCCCAGACGTGAAGCCTCCCTGTTCAACTTGCCGGGCTTTCGAGCCCGGCAATTTTTTGTCCTGTTTCCTATTGTTATCGAGTTGGTTGGACTCCTTACTCTTACTGGAAAGAGTAAGGAGTCCAACTATGCGCATCACCTCCAAGGCTCAGGTCACGATTCCGGTGGAAACCGCGAAAAGGCGGGCCTGCTGCCGAATACGGAGGTCGAGTTCGAGCTCGACGGCCAGGCGGTCCGCATCGTCAAGAGCCGGGCCAAGAACAAGGAAGACCGTGGCGCGCGGCTGATCGGACGCCTGCGCGGGGCCGCGACAATCCGGATGTCGACGGACGAGATCATGGAGCTCACCCGCAGCCCATGACGCCGGTCCTGGTCGACAGCAATGTGATCCTGGACGTTGCCACGGAAGATCCGAACTGTAGCAAATAGTCGAGCGATGTCCTCGCCAGGACGGCCAACGAGGCCATCCTGGCGATCAACCCCCTGATATATGACGAAGTTTCCGTCGGGTTCAGCCGTATCGAGGATCTCGAGGAGGCGGTTCCGGCCGAGCTTTTCCGGCGGGACACGCTGCCCTACGAAGCTGTCTTTCTCGCTGGAAAGTACTTCGTCGCCTACCGCAAGCGCGGCGGCGAACGCGGTTCTCCGCTGCCTGACTTCTATATCGGGGCACACGCCGCCGTCGCCGGCTTCCGCCTCTTGACCCGCGACACCACGCGCTACCGGACCTATTTCCCTACCGTGGGGCTGATCTCGCCTTGAAGCGGCAGCGACTTGGCCGCGAGCCGCAGCCCCTCACATGAACAGGCGCTCGCCCTCCAGGCCCTGGTAGAGCTCGGCGACGTACTCGCCGTAACCGTTGTAGAGCTGGGTCGGCACGCGCTCGTCGCTGCCCAGGACGCGCTCCGTGGCCTGGCTCCAGCGCGGGTGCGGGACCTCCGGGTTGACGTTGGCCCAGAAGCCGTACTCGCTGGCCTGGATCTCCTCCCAGAAGCTGACCGGGCGCACGTCGGTGAACTGGAAGCGCACGATGCCCTTGGTCGACTTGAAGCCGTATTTCCAGGGCACGGCGAGCCTGAGCGGCGCGCCGTTCTGCTTGGGCATGGGCTTGCCGTAGATGCCCGTGGCGATGAACGCGAGCTCGTTGGTCGCCTCGGCCATGGTCAGGCCCTCCTCGTAGGGCCAGGGGTACCAGGGCGCCTTCTGGCCCGAGGCGACGTCCGGGTCGTGGAAGGTGAGCATGCGCAGGTACTTGGCCGAAGCCAGCGGCTTGGCCAGCTCGACCAGGGCCTTCAAGGGAAAGCCGCTCCAGGGCACCGCCATGGACCAGGCCTCGACGCAGCGGTGGCGGTAGAGCCGCTCCTCGAGCGGCATCTTGGCCAGCAGGTCGTCGACTCCGATTTCGATCGGCTGCTCGACCATGCCGTCGATCGTGACCATCCAGGGCCGGATCGGCAGGGCCTGGGCCTTCCTCCAGACGTTCTTGGAGGAGCCGAACTCGTAGTAGTTGTTGTAGGTCGTCGCGTCTTTCTCCGCGGTGAGGTCGCGGTCGAGACGGTAGCGCAGGTTGCGCTGCACCGGATAGAGATGGGCCGAGGGGTCGGCCTCGGGCTCGGCCGCCTGGGCCTCGCCGGCCTGGGCGCTCATCTCGCTGGCCTCGTCGCAGGCCGCCAGCAGGCCCGGCAGGCCAAGCAGCACGGGCCCGGCGGTTATCGCCTTGATCAGGCGCCGCCGCTCGTGGAAGGCCGTTTCCGGGGTCGCCGCGGCCTCGGGCAGTTCCCAACCGCGCTTGATCTTGATCAGCATCGTCTCACTCCAATCAGCTCGCGCCCGTTTTACAGATAATTCCTTATGGTTTTCGCCATGGCGTCCGGCGGCAGCACCGGCGGCAGCAGGGTCGCGAAGCCGCCGTCCGGGCCCATCAGGTAGATATAGGAACCGTGGCTCAGGATCGGATCGCCTTTCCAGGACGTGCCCACGAACTTCGAGCCCACGTTATAGGCCTTGGCGACCGCGGCCAGCTGCGCCGCCGTGCCGGTCAGGCCGATCAGGCGCGGGTGACCCTCCGCGACCCGGGTGGCCAGAACCTCCGGCGTATCCCGCTCCGGGTCCACGGTGATCAGCAGCGGCTGGATCCTCGCGCCGTCCTCGCCCAGCAGGTCGAGGACCTCGGCCATGCGCTTCAGGCCGACCGGACAGATCGCCTCGCAGCCGGCGTAGCCGAAGAAGACCAGCAGGTAAGAGCCGAGGAAGTCGCGCTCGGTCACCGCGCGGCCGGTGTGGTCGATGAGCGCGAAGGGCCCGCCGACCTCGAAGGGAAAGGCCGCCGGCGCTTCGCCGGCGGTTTCGGCGGCGCTGTCCGGGGCGCGCCCTGCCGCCTCGGCCGCGGCCTTCTCGTGGCCCTCGTGCGCCGCCGCCGTCCCGGCCAGCAGCCAGAGGGCGGCCAGGCAACCGGCGGCGCGACGCGACGGTCTCATGACGGCTTCACTCCTGGCTCTTGCGGTAGGCCTCGTCGGCCTCGGGGCCGAGGCCCAGCACGCCGTCCGCGGCCAGGACCGCCCTGACCTCGGGATCGTTGCGGAACCACTGCTTGACCTCCTCGCCCTTGGGATCGAAGCCGTTGGCCTCGGCCCACTTGGGCAGGAAGCGGTTGGCCCGGCGCCACTTGCCGTCGGGCGCCTCCCTGACGAACTGCAGCGCGAAGACCTTGTAGCCGCGGTTGGTGGAAAACAGGCCGTCGGCCGTGACATCCTTGCCGCAGAACTCGATCAGCTCGTCGGCGGCGCCCGAGAAGGGCGTGGCGTTCTTGACCGGCAGCACCAGGGTGCCCTCGCCGGTCAGCAGGCCGAGTTGGCGCTTGCCGGCGCCGCAGTCCGCCGGGCAGTCGCCGGTCAGCTCGCAGAGCAGGTCCACGACCTTGGCGTCGAAGCGCACGATCTCTTCCTCCGGCAGGCCCCAGGAATCCGCCGCCGAGGCCACGCCCGGGGCGAGCAGCAGGCCGCAGAACGCGGCCGTCTTGATGATGGTCCTCATGGTCTCACTCCCCGAAGGGCTGGATGCCCCACTCGTCGTGGTTGACCTTGACGACGCCGTCGTCGCCGACGACCTGGCTGACCACCAGGTAGTCGAGCCCGTCGCGCCGGTAGTGGTCGCCTTCCACGGTGACCCGGTGGCTCTGGATCTTGAGCACCGCCGGGTTGGCCACGCTGGTCGCGTCGTCGCCCACCTTGAGCACCATGTAGACCTTGCCGTCGTCGCCCAGGATGCCGACCGGAACGCCGCCGGCCGCGCACCAGACCGCGCACTGATGGTGCGCCGAGCCCTCGGCGAACATGATCTCGGTGATGTAGCACCAGGTGTCGATGACCTCGCCGGTCACCTTGACCCGCTCGCCGCCCGCCGCCGCGGCGCCGTTGCCGAGGCCGATCGCCAAGAGGAGCAGGCCGGCCGCAGCCGCCCAGGCGCCAAGTCGTTTCATGCTGTCCTCCTGTTCTCGGGGTCCGCATCCGCGGGTGGGGCCGGCCAGGTCCAGGCCAATGTCCAGGCCTGTCCGGCCTCCACTTCGCGCCCTGCGCGGTATGATAATGGTCTCTTCAACTTGCTTCGGCCAGTCCTTGCTAATGCGACGTAGGCTCAGGGGCCCGGGGGCGCGGGTGACATTAGTCATTGTC
>Ga0224512_10002262_pt1 | contig 17741 bp, 17 predicted proteins | sample SF_May12_sed_USG_4_FD_169103 | JGI IMG/M metagenome (GOLD analysis project Ga0224512, IMG submission 169103) | Sediment microbial communities from San Francisco Bay, California, United States - SF_May12_sed_USGS_13 | ecosystem: Environmental > Aquatic > Marine > Sediment | place: USA... | reverse complement strand
ATACAACAGTCGTTTTCGGTTACGCGGGGAATTATCAACCTCAATAACGGCGGTGTCAGTCCGAGCCCGCGCATCGTTACCGAGGCATTCGTCAGGTACACATGGCAACAGGAAGACGCAACCGCCTATACGATGTGGCGCATTTTGGAACCGCAGTCGGAAACCATAAGGACCGGACTCGCGGAGATATTCGGGTGTTCGAACGAGGAAATCGCGATCACGCGAAACGCCTCCGAATCGCTCGAAATCCTTTTGATGGGCCTCGACCTCAAGTCGGGTGACGAGATTGTCAGCACGACACAGGATTACCCGCGGATGCTGACCACGCTGAAACAGAGGGAAATGCGCGAGGGCCTCAAGCTAAAGCTGATCAAGATCCCTATCGCCCCGGACGATATCAACGAGATCGCGGATTCCTTTGAGAAAGCGATCACCCCAAGGACGAAACTCATCCTGATCTCGCACCAGATCAATCTCACGGGCCAGATTACTCCGGTCAAAAGGGTCTGCGAGATGGCGCGACGCAAGGGAATTGAAACGATTGTCGACGGCGCCCATTCATTCGCTCAGTTCGATTTCAAACTGGACGATCTGGGATGCGACTATTTCGGAACATCCCTCCACAAATGGCTCCACGCTCCGAAAGGGACCGGTATGCTTTTTGTTCGAAAGGACAAAATCGAAAAGGTTTGGGCGCTGATGGCGTCGGAGGGCAAAAACCGTTCCGACATACGGAAATTCGAAGAGATCGGCACCCATTCCGCGGCAATGCGTTTGGCAATCGGCGAAGCGATCCTGTTTCACAATGCAATCGGCGGCAAACGCAAAGAGGCTCGCTTGAGGTATCTGTCGCGTTATTGGATGGACAGGCTCAGAAAGCTCCCGGAAGTGTCCTTTAACACTTCGTTTGACGAAAAACAGTTTTGCGCGATAGCCAACTTCAGGATCAAAGGGATCAAATCGACGGATATCGGGAATTACCTGATGAGCAAACACCATATCTTGACGACGCCCATAGTCCATGATGAGTTTGAGGGGATTCGGATAACCCCCAATGTCTATACGACGACCTGGGAACTCGACCGGTTCTGCAGCGTGATCGAGGAAATCGCCGCCAATGGATTGCCAGTCAAAGAGACGGCGTGAACCTCTCCCCCGTGCCCGTGAGCTTCGGCTGTCTTCGACAGTTGGTCTGTCTAACTGGCCCTTATTTGTAGCCAATCTATTGCCCCCCCCCGGCTTGCTTTTACCTTTAATCCAAAAAATGAGAAGATTGTGGTTTGTTTTGAATCGCTATGTCACACGAACTTGTCGCAAGACTTCTGAAGGGTGAACCCCGTGCAATCGCTCGCTCGATCTCGATGGTTGAGGACGGCACCGAAGGATCGCCTGATCTGATGAAAGGCGTCTTTCCAAAGACTGGAAACGCTGTTGTGATAGGGATTACCGGATCGCCGGGGGCTGGAAAATCTTCCCTGGTGGATAAGCTCGCGCTTTTCTATCGCAAACGAGGTGACAAGATCGGGATTATCGCAGTTGATCCTTCAAGTCCCTTTTCGGGTGGCGCGATTCTCGGAGACAGGATCCGCATGCAGACGCTCGGTCTGGACCCGAACGTCTTTATCCGTTCGATGGCGACTCGCGGCAAACTCGGAGGACTCGCTCGTGCCACTGTCGACGCGGTAGCGATCCTCGACGCCGCCGGATATGACAAGGTGATCGTCGAGACCGTTGGAGTAGGACAAGACGAAGTCGAAATTGTAAAGACGGCCGATGTTTCCGTTGTCGTGCTCGTACCGGGAATGGGCGATGACATCCAGGCTATTAAAGCGGGAATCATGGAAATCGGAGACGTCTTTGTGATCAACAAAGCGGATCGGGAAGGAGTAATTCGCGCCGAAAAGGAATTGGAAGCGCTTTTATCGCTTGCTCACCGTAACGATTTCTGGGATCCGCCGATTGTAAAGACAGTGGCGACGGAGAGTAAGGGCATCGAAGATCTTGCCGGTGCCATCGAAAGTTTCTACGAATATCAGAGTACCGGCGAAAAAGGATTGGAACGTAGAAGATCGATCGCGAAATGGCGTCTGATGGAGTTGCTCCAGGAGCGTTTGATCCGGGACATGCTGTCAAATAACGGTACGGCTGAGATGCTTGAAGATCTGGCGTTGGAAGTTGCTGAGAAAAGACAAGATCCCTATTCTGCGATTGAATCGTTGCTGGCGAAATCATGAAAATTGATCATCTTGGAATTGCGGTAAAAACGATCGGCGAGTCGATCGCTTTCTGGCGGGACGCGCTGGGTCTTGAAAATGTCCATACTGAAGAAGTTGAAGATCAAAAGGTGCGGGTTGCGATGCTTCCGATCGGCGAAACGAACATCGAATTACTCGAACCGACGGCGCCCGATTCACCGGTTGCGAGGTTTATTGAAAAGCGCGGTACCGGAATCCACCATATCGCCGTTGAAGTCGATGACATTAGGGCGCATCTCTCGAAACTAAAGTCCGAGGGAATCTCCCTCGTCGACGAAGAACCTAGAATCGGCGCCGGTGGTTGCCTTATCGCTTTTGTTCATCCAAAATCGACGGGCGGCGTATTGATGGAATTAGTTGAAAAGCCCGCTGAAAATGCCGGTAGCAAGGAATAAGGTAATCCTATGAGTAACGAAAACGAAAAGACTGCGGCCGAACAGGCCGACATTGCGGATTCCCGCAAAAAGAAATTCCGAATACCGAGACATTGGATCGCGATTGGGGCGTTTCTTGGAATATTCGGGCTGTTTGTGGGCTTTACGCTTGCGTTCAGGAGTGACCAGTTCACATACCGGGTCCCGAGCGGTCTCACAAAGGAAGAGATGTCGCTCATCGTAAAGGACTTCAATCCGATGCAGCTGAAGGCCTTGAAGGAGAATCCCGAACAGAGGAAGCAGTTGAGCGAAGAAATCGCGAGACTTCTTTCGCTGGCGAAAGAGGCCGACCGTGAGGGAATAACGGCGAAACCGGCAGTTAAGAGCGAGCTTCGCTTTATCGAGTCCGCGGTCGTCGCCAACAACTATGACCAGAAAGTAAACGAGAATCCGGATCCGCAGGCGGGGCCGTTTTCGTCCGTTACGGAAGAACAGGTCAAAGCCTACTGGGAAGCAACCGATGTTGAGCCGGGTATCCTCGACAACCTGGGCTGGAAATCGGTGACTCCTGAGACGAGGGAAAAGGGATTTCAGGAATTCATCGACGCAAAAATCTCGCTCGCTAAAGAGAGCGGCCAGATGCCCGAAGACGCAAAACCGAGTGAAGAAGAACTGAAGATGGCAAAGGATATCTACGCCAAAACACAAATCACGTTTGATGTGGCGGAAGGCAAGATTGCCTCTGCCGGAGAATTGCCCGAAGCGGAAAAAAACAAATGGCAGGAATTTAAGAAATCCACGCAGCTGCAAGTCAAACTTCAGCAGGCTCAGTTTTTGGCCCAGTATTATGGTCAAAACGTTCTCTCGAAAAAACTCGAAGTGACCGATGAGGACGTTGCGAACTATCTAAAGGAGAACCCTGAGCTCGGCGATGTGTCCAAAAAGAAGGAAATGGCCAACGAGGTTTTGAAGAAACTCGCTGACGGCGGTGATTTCGCGACCCTGGCGAAGGAGTATTCCGAGGACCCGGGCAGCAAAGAAAACGGGGGTCTTTATGAGGACGTGAAAATGGGTCAGATGAACCCCGCATTCGAAAAGGCCGCCCTGGCGCTCGAACCAGGGACCTATGACAAAAACCTGGTCGAGACCAATTTTGGGTTCCACATCATCAAACTGGAATCCAAAAAAGAAACGAAGGATGCCGAAGGCAAAGCGTCGACGGACTATTCTGTACGCCACATTTTGATATCGACTCAGGTCACAGACCCTGAGAACCCGATGTCGAGGCCGATGCCGGCCAAGGACTTTGTCAAGACGAAGCTCCAGAGCGAACGAGAAAAACAGCTTCTGGAAGAGATCAGGAAAAACAACCCGGTCTCGGTCCCGTCGGAATTCGACATACCCGAGGTATCGGAAGAAGATGTTAAAAAGCTGCTCGAACAGCAGCAACAAATGATGGGACCTCGTCAGGGGCAGCAACAGCCGCCGCCGGCGCCGCCGAAACAGAATAAATAGGTAATCCGTTGATCGATTGAAAGGAGTTTAGGTTTGAGTACACTTGCTAGAAGTCTGACGATATTGGTAGTTCTGGTTGGGGCCGGAGCCGGTCTTGTGTTGTGGGAAACATTTGTCGCGGGAAAACACGAAAGCGACGCTTCGATTTCCAAAGAAGAAATGGCGATTTTTCTGCGCGATTTCAATCCGGCGCAGCTTCGCGCGCTTTCCCAGAATCCGGAAGAAAAGAAAACACTTCTGAAAAACCTGAAAGAAGTGCTGGCGATCGGTTCCGAAGCTCGCAAGAGGGGAGTAGCGAACGATCACAATATGAAGAATGAGCTTGAGAACATCGAGAAAGCCATTCTCGCCATCAGCTACGATCAGAAAATTAATAAGGACAAGGGCCCGATGCCCCCGTTCGGATTTGTCAGCGAGGATGAAATCAAAGCGTTCTGGGATGAGGACAAGCCGAAAGACGGGATCAGCTGGATTTGGAACAACGTAAACGGACGTTGGCACGAGAGCGAATTCGAGCAGTTTGTCGAAACCAAGGTGGCACTCGCCCGAAAAAGCGGGCAACTGCGAGCCGATCAGGAACCAAGCGAACAGGATCTGGAACAGGCGAAGGACTCGTTTGCCCGCACGCGGATAATGTATTACAAGGCCAAAGCGAAGCTCGCTGAAATACCTTCCCTTCCTGAGGACCAGAGAAAAGAGTGGGAGGAGTTCAAGACCAAGGTCGACGTTCAGGTGAGGCTGCAAAAAGCGCAGCTGCTTTCGACCACCTATGTCCGGGACGTACTTTCGAAAAAGGTCGCGGTAAAAGAAAAGGAGATCAAGGACTACGTCGCGGCCCACCCCGAACTTACACAGACGGCCGAAAAGCTGAACACGGCCAAAGAAGTGCTGAAGAAGGTAAAAGAAGGCGGCGATTTCGCGGAACTCGCCAAAGAGTACTCGGACGATCCCGGCAGCAAGTCACGCGGCGGGCTCTACGAAGGCGTTGTGAAGGGTCAATTCGCGCCCGAGTTTGAAGCTGCGATCGATAAGCTAGAACCCGGCAACGTTGCGCCCGATGTCGTCAAAACCGCTTTTGGCTACCACATAATCAAACTTGAGAAACGCGGGCAGGCGAAGGGCTCAGACGGCATCGCAAAAGCGACCTATGACACCCGGCATATACTGATATCGACTATGGTCAAGGATCCGAAGAACCCCCTCGCTCGTGAAATGCCGGTAGAACAATTCGTAAAGGCAAAGCTTGAAAAAGAAAAGCAGGAAAAGGCCCTCGAGGAGATACTTGCGAATAATCCTGTCGAGGTACCCGAGGATTTCGAAGTACCGGAGATATCGGAAGCGGATATTAAGGCGATGGATGAAAAACGCCGGTCCCAGATTGAACAGATGCAGCGGCAACGGCCGCAGCAAGGCCCTCCAACGGCGAGGCCGGCCGCTCCGCCCGCGCAGCCCTCAGGGAAGAAATAAAGTCCGCGCATCACGCATTCAGGGGGAGGGCGATATTCGTTCTCCTTTTTTTACAGAATAATCTCAAACATGACTGGTATTTACCCGGATAACGTACAAAATGGATAAAATTAGGATCGGAATTATCGGCGGCAGCGGATTGTATCAGATGCCCGAGCTCCAGAACGTGAGAGAGTCGGTGGTGGACACGCCGTTCGGAAAACCTTCGGACGCATTCATCATCGGAGACCTTGAAGATGTAACGGTCGCATTCCTGCCGCGTCACGGCCGTGGACACAATATTTTGCCGACCGAGCTTCCGTTCCGCGCAAACATTTACGCAATGAAGCTGCTTGGGATCGATTATATTCTCTCGGTTTCAGCGGTTGGCTCACTCCAGGAGCAATATGCGCCGACCGACTTTTTTATACCTGACCAGTTCTTTGACCGAACGCGTGCGCGGGCCCGGGAATCGACTTTCTTCGGCGATGGTATCGTCGGCCATATCACATTTTCACACCCGGTGTGCGAGGAACTCGGCGACATACTCGAAAAGTCATGCGGAACGGTCGAGCATCTTAAAGTACACCGCGGGGGCACATACATTTGCATGGAAGGTCCGGCGTTTTCGACAAAGGCGGAATCCAACGTTTACCGTAGCTGGGGAATGGATGTCATCGGGATGACCAATCTCCAGGAAGCGAAGCTGGCGCGTGAGGCGGAAATTGCCTACGCGACGCTCGCACTGGTCACCGACTATGACTGCTGGCACGAGGACCATGATTCGGTATCGATCGACATGGTCGTCGAATACCTGACAAAGAACGTGAGGAATGCGCAGCTGGTCCTGAAAGAGGCGGTAAAGCTCGTCGACGCAAAGGAAACGCCGAACCCCTTCGAAGGCGCGACGGCAAGTGCGATTTTTACCCGACCGGAAAACTGGCCTGAAGAAACAGCCAAAAAACTCGACGCGATTATCGGAAAATACAGGTAAAGAAGTATAATTCCGCCCGGGCTTTGATCGGGATTTTGGCCTTTTTACATGGGTACAAACGGAGAGGATTATGAGCAGCAAGTATTCGATTGAAAATTTTTTGAAGGAAACGGCCCAGGACGACAGCGCGCGCGAGTTTTTCGAACTTGAGAACGCATATTTGCTTGAAGCGAATCTGAACGGAAAGATCTGGGCAAAGCTCGGTTCGATGATCGCTTACACCGGTGATGTAAAGTTTACGCGGCAGGGCGTCATGGAAGGCGGCATCGGCAAGATGTTCAAAAAAGCGTTGACCGGCGAGACCAATCCCTTGATGAGTGCCGAAGGAAACGGCCGTGTTTATTTCGCCGACAGCGGTAAAAAAGTCCGAATCCTCTATCTTCAGGACGAGATGCTCTATGTCAACGGCAACAACGTGCTGGCGTTTGCCGACTCGATTAAATGGGACATCAAGATGATGAAGCGAGTTGCCGGGATCGCCGCCGGCGGGTTATTTAACATGCAGATCCAGGGAACAGGCCCGCTAGCGATAACGACCCATTTCGATCCCATAACGCTGGCAGTAACACCGGGTCAGCCGGTGTACACGGATCCGAACGCAACGATCGCGTGGTCGAGTTCGCTTCAGCCCGAGATAAAGACGGACATCTCGTTAAAGACCTTTATCGGCCGCGGTAGCGGGGAGTCCTTGCAGCTCGCATTTAAGGGACAGGGATGGGTCGTTCTGCAACCGTACGAAGAGGTTTATTACGCTCAGGCGTCTTCGTAACCATGCTTCTGAGACCGACGGTCAATTCCCCGCGGCAACTATTTTGCGCGCTCCGCCGTCATACTGAACTATGAAAAAGACGATTCTTGTAACTTCATTACTTTTGCTTTTATTCTCGCTTAACGTCGCGGCACAGGATACGGAAGAGCAGCTTCCTATCGGCCAGCTGCTCGAGGCAGACGCAAAACACAATCTCGATGTTGCTTGGCAGTATTTCAGGCTTCGTAAAGCCTATATCGCGGTACTAATGCGCACGGAAGAAACCATGGCGGCGCATCCGGCATTTACAAAGATGGATGAGATTTTGTACCTCTCGGGAATGAGCAGCTACTACCTCCTTAACGGAAAGGGCAAGCAAAAGATCGACCTCGAAAAGATGTCCGAAAGCGACCGTGAAAAGTTCGCCCCGGAGCGTCTGAAGGAAGACGCGCTTGCCTATCTCGCACAGCTCATTGACGATTACCCGGACAGTAAATATGCCGACAAAGCGAAGCCAGTGCTGAAGAAACTCCGACCTGAAGAATAGTTCCGTGCAAGGCAGGGCACCGGAGACGACCAGACAATGAATCTAAACCAGGTCACACTTTTCACCCGCCGATTCGATAAATCCCTTCAATTCTATAAAACCCTCGGACTTCGAATGATCGTCGATTCCGCGCCCCGCTATGTCCGTTTTGAATGTCCCGACGGCGATTCGACGTTTTCTTTACATAGCATCGATGAAGCGACAGATAACAATTGCGTCGCCGTCTATTTTGAGTGCGATGACGTCGATGCTGAATACCAACGCCTGAGTGCCTTCGGAATAGAATTTGAACACGCACCGTTGGATCAGGACTGGTTGTGGCGCGAGGCGCGTCTGAAAGATCCCGATGGAAACGTGTTGGTGCTCTTTGCCGCTGGTTCGAACCGGAAGAATCCGCCGTGGCGGGCAAAAAGCGGAGAATCGTCAACGGAAAACGTGTGAGAACAAAGGAGTCGAAATAGTAAACCTGGACCTGTATTCTGGTTCGCCTGCCATTTCGAGGGTCTCGCGCAAGGACTCAAAGCGCCTGCGAAAATTGCTTGACGACCGTTTTTTTCAGAGGTCATTTATCGCCGAGGCGCTGAGGACAGCAATGTACGCGCGGACAAAACATGAAAAGAAATTCTCTTAGCGGAACCTCATCGTCATTCGGCGCGTGCGAGGTGAATCCCGTTACATAAGAGAATGGAAAGTTGAAAGAAAATGTGGGAATGTGCCGCATCAAATCAAAAAGGATCATGGGACATGAAGTATCAAGATCGACATGATTCTTTGGCAACCACCCGCTCGCTTGTGATTAACCCCCCTAAGCAATATAATTCAGGATTTTGAGCTACCTGAGGAGCATAATATGTCATTAACCGTAGTTGGATCCGTCGCTTTTGATTCACTCGAAACGCCTTTTGGAAAACGCGAAAAAGTCCTGGGCGGCGCGGCGACCCATTTTTCTTTGTCGGCCGGATTTTTTACCAATGTAAACGCGGTCGGGATTGTCGGAAACGACTTTGGGAAAGATGAATGGGCGGCGTTTGAGCGTCACAATATAAATACCGAAGATATCGAAATAGTCGAAGACGGAAAGACCTTTTTTTGGAAGGGCAAGTACGAATACGACATGAATACTGCCCACACCCTCGACACGCAATTAAACGTATTCGAGACTTTCGATCCCAAATTGTCCGATAATTCGAAGGACTCCCGGCTTCTTTTTCTTGCCAATATCGTACCGATGATTCAAAAGGGCGTGCGTGAACAGTCAAATGCCGAGTTTGTCGCGATGGACACGATGAACTTTTGGATCGATTCCATGAAAGACGCAGTGATTGATACCATCAATGTTGTCGATTGCGTCATTATTAACGACGCCGAGGCGCGCCAGATTGCGAATGAGCCAAACGTTATTAAGGCCGCGAGAACGATACTCGATCTGGGACCGAGGGCCGTCGTTATCAAGCGCGGCGAATACGGGGCCGCCCTGTTTACCGATAACACCTATTTCGCAATTCCTGCTTATCCTCTCGAATCGGTTTTCGATCCGACGGGAGCCGGCGACACATTCGCGGGTGGCTTTATGGGCTATCTCGCCAGCGAAAGCGTGATCGATGAAGACGCGATGCGCAGGGCGATGATCTTTGGTTCGGTGATGGCGTCTTTTAATGTGGAGAAGTTTGGCACGGAACGGGTCGATGAATTATCGCACGACGAAATAAACAGTAGATTTACCGATTTCAAACGATTCACCCATTTTGAGGAGATCCCATTCGAAAGGGCACAGTCTGTTTAGTATTTTTGAATTCGAACTAAGAATGGGCGGGCGAAAACCCGGCCATTTTTTGTTTTTTGTTACTTTTAACAGCGTTTTTTAGTTTGCTTTGTCCGTGTTCATAAACTATTTTTGAATACTCCCGCGAGGTGGATGAGGACGATAATCGCTATTTGTATTTTGTTCAGTTCCGTCTTTGTTGCTTTGATTTATGGCGAAGATAATACCTACCAAGGCTAAGCAGCCGGGAGATCCAACCCGCAATCAGCTGACCCTGATCGTTGCGGTGGTCATCCTGGTCGTAGTCGCGATTGCCGTCGCTTTGGCCTTTGCCGCGCCGACGCTGACGAATACCCAGAAGTGGGTCTTTATCGGGATCCTTGTTGTATTTCCGTTTTTTAGCATCGCTCTGCTGACATGGTTGATTCTGCGTCATTCCAGAAAGCTAATCGTCAGCAGCAACGACTCCGCGCTCGAATGGGAAACGACGTCTCCTGAAAAGCAAAAGCGAAAACTGAACACCGAGGTAAAGGAACTCTCGATGACCCTTGGCCTTTCGACGGAACAGCTGACGGATCTGCGATCCGCTTACATCGTCGCCGAGGACCTGGCGCTCCGGAAGGTCCAAAACGAGACGAATGTCCCGATGATGCGTAAGATCGACATCGCAAACTCGGACTTTGACGCGATTTGGATTGATCACGACCTGATCACCCTGGTCGATGTGACTTTTGTCGTCGTGCCGACAATCGACCAGAAAAAGATAAACCGTGTTCTGCGCAAAGCGTCGGCCGCAAAGTCGTCCCTCGAAAAACTGAGGAAGGGGTCGCGAGTAAGACTCCTGCTCGTAATCGTCACCCAGCTCGACGAGGTTGGCGAAGCGGAGCTCAGATCGAACGTAAAGACGACGTTTCGTGCAACCACGGTCGACGTCGACATTAGGTTCCTCGACTTCCTTGCTCTACAGAACACCTATGCCGAAGACTAAAACAGTCGGTCAGACCGCTATTCAACTCCCCTCGCCTGCCGTTAGCGAGCGGCGGAACGCCCGATAGAATATTGCCTTCCGGTAGGATAATCTGTAAGTATTCAATTTAATACCCGTTCAAACATATGCTAAAAGACAAAATCGGAATGGTCCTAGGTGTGGCCAACAAACGTTCAATAGCGTGGGCATGTGCCGAGAAGTGTATTGAGCAGGGCGCCAGGCTTGCTTTCACTTATCAGGGCGAACGACTGGAGCGAAATCTGACAAAACTGACCGCGGACATGGATGACACCCTTGTAATCCCCTGCGATGTGACAAATCAGGAAGAGGTCGATACCGCATTTGAAACAGTAGCAACCAAATACAGAAAACTTGATTTCCTGATTCATTCGATCGCATTCGCTCCCCGCGAAGCGCTCGAGGGTAGCTATCTGGACACTTCGCGTGAAGCTTTTCTTACCGCTCTCGAGATCAGTGCTTATTCCTTGCCGCAGGTCGCGCGGGCGGCGGCGCCCCTGATGAAGGACGGCGGAAGCATAGTGACGATGTCTTACTACGGCGCGGAAAAGGTCGTTGAAAACTACAATGTGATGGGTGTCGCAAAAGCCGCACTCGAGTCTTCGACCAGATATCTCGCCAGTGATCTCGGTCCGACGGGAATTCGTGTGAACGCTATAAGCGCCGGTCCGATCAATACTCTTTCCGCCCGCGGAGTAAAAAATATGTCGGGCTTTCTCAAACATGTCGAGGAGCGCTCCCCGCTAAGACGCAACGTCGAGGTCACTGAGGTCGGCAATACCGCGCTATTCCTTGTCAGCGGTCTTTCCTCGGGCATAACCGGTGAAACGATCTATGTCGACTGTGGCTTTAATATTATGGGAATCTAGCCTGGCCTTTTGCGGACGTTTGTACCGCTTCATTTCTAATCATGGATAAAAAAGAACCACTCTTAAAGACCAAGACAAAAATCGAACCGCACACGATCGCAGAAGCAAAGCAGAGCGTTACATGGGATTTCACGGAGGACGAAGCCCTGCTTCGATCGCCCGAACCCGATGACGTTTTTAAGAGTTCGGATTCGTGGCGCGTTTTTCGGATCATGAGCGAATGCGTCAACGGATTCGACGCACTCGCAACGATCACAAGCGGTGTGTCTGTATTTGGTTCGGCCCGAACCGAGGAAGATAACGAATACTATATTGCTGCGCGTGAAACCGGAAAACTGCTCGCCGAGGCGGGATTCGAAGTGATTACGGGCGGCGGCCCCGGAATAATGGAAGCGGCGAATCGCGGTGCGTTCGAGGCAAACGGCGTTTCTGTCGGCTGCAATATCGAACTTCCGTTCGAGCAGGACCCAAACCCGTACCAGACGCACGAGCTTTCATTCAAGTATTTTATGATCCGCAAGACGATGTTCATTAAATACAGTAATGCCTATGTGATCTTCCCTGGGGGATTCGGCACAATGGACGAGGTATTCGAGGCGCTGACTTTAATCCAGACACGCAAGATCCGAAATTTTCCGGTTGTACTGTTTGGGTCAAGTTACTGGAAGGGCCTGCTTTCGTGGCTGACGTCGACGATGCTCTCGGAGAAAAACATAAATCCGGAGGACTTGGGCCTGATGTTCCTTACGGATTCTCCTTCGGACGCAGTGGACTTCATAAAGAACTGTTGTTTGAAGGAGCCGGCATAGAGCGCAGAGATCGACACCATGTTTATAGTTCTCACAACTTGCGGCAGTCGGAAAGAGGCAGAGCGCCTTGCGAGGGAGGCGGTTTCGCGAAAACTCGCGGGGTGCGTGCAGATATTGCCGCAAATCGAGTCCTTTTACGAGTGGAAGGGAAAAATCTCCAACGACAAGGAGTTGCTTCTGGTCTGTAAGACGACACGCGAAAAGTATCCGTCCCTTGAGCGGTTCCTGAGCCAAGAACATTCCTACGATGTTCCGGAAATTGTAGCTATTGAGTCCTCGAAGGTTTCCGAAAGCTATCACGAATGGCTCAAAGGTGTTTTGGCAGGTTAATCTTCATGCCGGGCGAAATGGCCCCTGACCAAACTTCGAGAATCGGGCCGACGCCTAGTCTTTCGCCAAAACCTGTTCGTACTCCCCGCTGTCAACCCAGCTGAGTATCTCGGAAACGCGCCAGATTGGGAATGGGTGCGACATTCCCGCGTTGATGATATCTGCCCAGAACTTATCCACCGCCTTTTCGTCGTAGACCTTCTGGAACTCGCGTGCCTGGTCAAGGAAGAGATCATAGTCGATCTTCGAGGCAAGCGTCCCGCCGGCAAGCTTCATCATCGTCTTGCCAACAACGTGTTTGTCTTGTGTCACCAGGAGAGCCGCGCGGTCGCACGACAATTCTGCCCTCCGTGCCCAGGCCAGCAACGCGCTGTTGATACCTGCCGAGATCAGGAATTTTATTATCTCCGAACCCGGGATCACGGTCGCCAACGCTCCGTTTGCAATTGCTTCGAAGAGTCGCGCGGCGGTCAGGTAGAGTACGTGTTCGGCATGAATATGCCCCACCTCGTGAGCAATTACGGCCAGCGTCTCTTCGTCGTTCAAACGCTCGAGCAGACCGGAATGAAGGACGATGATGGGCTTGTCGACGCCGCCGGTGAACGCGTTGACGATCGGGTTTTGCTGGATAAACATATCCGGCATATCAACCCCGAGGGTCGTGCATGCAATCTGTAGTTTGGCGTGCAGGTCGGGACACTGTTTTGGGGTCACCTTTACGGCCGAAGCCATAAAAGTCACGCGGATGGCCGACTCACCGGTAACCTTCAAAAGGCGTTTCAAACCCGAATCGATGCCCGGAATCGCACGAAGCGCCGCCAGAGCCTTGCTGTCTGCCGGATGTATGTAGTCGTGCTTCGACAGATCGGCGAATTTCTTGTGAAACTCATCCGAAAGCAGAAGCTTGCATTTTCCGCAATTGGCATCCCCGTTCTTGTAACCGGACTTTACCGTATTTTTTTGCCCGCACATGCGGCAACGGATCGTTTTGTTCCTACTCGCCGCTGAATCTTCGGTGTCAGTGTTCTTTCGTACCATAAACAAATTCTATCATTTTGAAGTTATTTGGTCTTACGCTGACGAGCGCGTGATCGTTTCAAATTCCGGATCCGGAGGTTAGGATTTAAGGTTTAGGGGTCGAGGTTTGAAAATGTCATTTATCAATTATCCTTTACCAGTGACCTCGCACCTCATTTTCTAAGAAGCTTGACGATGGTTTCGACATGATGCGTTTGCGGAAACAAATCAACCGCCGATATGCTCTCCAGCTCAAAACCAAGTTCGACAAGTTGGCCGAGATCTCTCGCGAGAGTCGACGGGTTGCAGGAAACGTAAACGAACCGCTTCTCGCACAAGCCAGCGATCTTTTTCAGTATCTTGCCCTTGACCCCGCTGCGGGGAGGATCGACCAAAACAAGGTCTGCAGGTTCGGTTTGAGGGTGTTTCAAGAAATCCCTAACGCGCCCGTCAAAAAACTCGAGGTTTCCCAACGTAGCGACATCCCGGTTCTTACGGGCAAAACCGACCGCCGCCGGACTCGATTCAACCCCGACCACCGTTTCGAATTTCCGCGCCAGAGGTATCGAAAAGAGCCCGGCGCCGCAATAAAAATCGATCGCGGTCTTTCCGGATTCATTTCCGGTAACCTCAGTGATCAGCGTTTCGAGCATCGGTTCGTTGGCCTGAAAAAAACTCAACGCACTGAAAAAAAAGCGCTCGCCACCTGCACCGACCGAAATTTCCTTCGTTGGTTCGAAAAACGATTCGCTGTAAATCGATTGCCCGTCACGCACAGCGGCGGCTTCGATATTGCTGACGCCCTCTTCCGCCGCATGCGAATCCAGGTTTTCCTTTAAGCCGGCGAGGGTGCGGTTCATCGGTTCGGTCAGGACAAGACAATTATCAATGTCAATAATTTCGTGACTTTGCCTGCGGAAGAATCCCAGGCTGTGCGAAGCCGATTCGGCATGAAACTGGGTCCTTAACCGGTAATTCAACGGTCGTTCGCACGGCACAACCCTAATTTCGCCTTCAAATTCGATGTGGGCGATCCGGGTCAGGCAATCTTCAATGATTCCGACCTTTGCGGCCAGCTGTGCAGCGTAGTCCATCTGTTGAAAATCGCATCCGCCGCATTCGCCGAAATATTCACAGGGCGGATCGACACGTTCCGTAGAAGGCGTCAATATTTTAAGGATCGCGGCGAATGCCGTCCGGCCCTTTAGCTGCCGCAACTCAACCGCCAGGGTATCGCCCGCAACCGCAAGCGGCACGAAAACCGTCAGGTCCTCGGCAAAACCCAACCCGAGTCCATTAGGTACGATTTTTTCGATTTTAACTTCAAGCTGATCGCCTGTGTGATATCTCAATTGAACCTCATCCGGCCTAGAGCTCGTAAAGGCTCAGCCGCGGTATCCCGTAATTTTTTCTGACTTCCCTGCAGAAGAGCCGGTCAATTGCGTCCGCCGCGGAGTCGCCTGAAAGACGGTGTCGCTTGATCGCAGAACTCACTGCCTTTTCTGTTTCCGGTGTAGATAGCAGCTTTCGGTTAGAGATGATCACGGTGTTCAGGGAGGCCTCAAGTTCGTCAAGCGCTTTTGCGAGGCCAGGCCTCTCGGGATTAACGACGAGACCCGCAAGCTTTCGGATAATGCGCTGAATCTCACCGCGAAGAACCTGTGGAAGTTCTTCGGAGACCCTTTCAAGATCCCGCAGACGTCGCTCTATATGTTCACGCCTTTCGACTTCATCTTCAACCGCATCCGGCTGCGCGGCACCGGTGGTTTTACCTACTTGCGCCGAACTCCACTCCGAAAAAATACGTTCGACCGCGTCACTGCAGTACTTCAATGATCTTACATTCATCGTACTTTCGGCCCTTTGTTCGATCGAATCAAAAACTTCGTCAATCGCCCTCAGGACGATACGGAGGGGTATTCCTCGTTGCTGCCAGGACTCGATCAGCGCCCAGTCAAGCGGACCGATCATAAGGTGCTTTCCGCGCCGTTTGATAAAAGTCTCTTCTATATCCGTAAAATAATCGAATTGATTCAATGCGGGCACAAGATCACTCTTCTACTTTGATCTTCATTCTGCGGAGTGTCTTCAGATCGTCTTCGGTGAAGTCCAGATCGATCTCTTCGGCAGCCTCGACAAACTCTTCCTCAAGCTCCTGAAGTCCGATCTCGAGCTTAAGATTGAGATTCGGCTCGAAACCCATACGACGGATCTGATCAATCGCGTCAGCCACAATCGGAGACTGTTCGATCGCCGTATTAACCGCGTTGCCTAGTTCTTTAACCGCGAGTTTTTCTTTTCCGTCGAGTTCCATTTTTGTGTGGCTTGAATTTACTCCAGAGCGGGAAATTAGTCAACATTAAGGTTGGCGGGGCGGGCAGAACACGTGGACGGGAGAGGGAGAGAGTACGCGCCGGAGGGAAGGCGGGAGAGCGGGTCGAGGACTCCCGCCTTCCCGTACTCCCGCGCTCAAGCTCTCTCGCCCTCGCCCAATCGCTCTCCCTTTGCTAATCTACAAACCATGCAGAGGAAGGAGAAATTCGAAACATCATCCGGCATCGAGATACCAAACGAATTCGGGCCTGAAAACACTAAGCCCATCGAATATGACGAGGATCTCGGGCACCCTGGCGAATTTCCATTTACCCGCGGTGCCCGCGAATCGATGTACCGCGGGCGGTATTGGACAATGCGCCAGTATGCCGGTTTCGCCACCGCGACGGAGTCGAACGAGCGCTACAAATATCTCCTCAAACAGGGTACGACGGGGCTTAGCGTAGCATTTGATCTGCCAACCCAAATAGGGCTCGATTCCGACGACCCGCTTGCTGCCGGTGAAGTCGGTAAAGTCGGCGTCGCGATAGATTCGCTCGACGACATGCTCACGCTGTTTGACGGTATCCCCCTCGACAAGGTCTCAACGTCGATGACAATCAACGCGACCGCCTCGACGCTCCTTTGTCTCTATCTCGCCGTGGCGCGAAAACAGAACGTTTCCTTCGACAAGGTCGATGGAACGATCCAGAACGATATTCTCAAGGAGTATATTGCCCGAGGGACATATATATACCCACCCGAGCCTTCGATGCGACTGATCACGGACACCTTCGCTTACTGCGCCGACCATGTACCCAACTGGAACACTATCTCGATTTCCGGGTATCACATCCGCGAAGCCGGATCGACTGCGGCCCAGGAAATTGCTTTCACGCTCGCAGACGGTGTCGCGTATGTCGAAGCGGCGCTTTCGGCCGGTCTCGAAATAGATGCTTTTGCACCGCGACTATCGTTTTTCTTCAATTCGCACAACAACCTCATCGAAGAAATCGCGAAGTTCCGTGCCGCGAGGCGAATATGGGCACGCCTGATGCGCGACAGATTTGAAGCCAAAGACAAGAAATCAATGATGCTCCGGTTTCACACTCAAACTGCCGGGTCGACGCTGACTGCACAACAGCCCCTCGTAAATATCGTTCGCACCACCATTCAGGCACTCGCCGCGGTACTCGGCGGGACCCAGAGCCTTCACACCAACTCGATGGACGAGGCCCTGTCACTTCCGACGAGGGAAGCGGCGAGAATCGCCCTTAGAACGCAGCAGGTGATCGCACATGAATCCGGTGTAGCCGATATCGTCGATGCTCTCGGCGGGAGTTTCGCGGTCGAATCGATCACAAACTCGCTCGAGGAGAAAGCCCTCGACTACATCGACAGGATCGACTCAATGGGCGGCATGTTGAAAGCGATCGAGTCGGGATACGTTCAGAAAGAGATCCAGGATGCGGCGTATGAGTTCCAGAAAGCGCTCGAAAGCGAAGAAGAGGTGGTTGTAGGCGTAAACAAATATCGGATTGAAGAAGACGCCACGATACCAATTCTCCGGGTCGATTCGAAAATCGAACGGGATCAGGTTGAGCGGCTTCTAAACGTTCGTTCGACCCGCGATACCGAGAGGGCAAACTCGGCGCTCGAAAGTATTACGACCGCGGCATCGGCCGATTCCAACCTATTGCCGCATATCCTCCGCGCGGTTGAGTCAAACGTAACCGTCGGCGAGGTCAGCCAGTCC
>Ga0224512_10002261_pt1 | contig 17745 bp, 19 predicted proteins | sample SF_May12_sed_USG_4_FD_169103 | JGI IMG/M metagenome (GOLD analysis project Ga0224512, IMG submission 169103) | Sediment microbial communities from San Francisco Bay, California, United States - SF_May12_sed_USGS_13 | ecosystem: Environmental > Aquatic > Marine > Sediment | place: USA... | reverse complement strand
AAGTTCTCGAAGGTGTTGGCCGTGATCACGGGCGTGGTCTCGGTGACGCCGTAGCCCTCGAGGATGGGGAGCCCGGCCGCGTAGAAGAACTCGGCGATCTCGCGCGCGAGCGGCGCGCCACCCGACACGAAGAAGCGCATGCGCCCGCCCGTGCGCGCCTTGAGCTTGCGAAAGGCCAGGGCGCTGGCCAGGCCGCGCTTGCCGGCCGTCATGGGGCTGACGCGCCCGGAGAGCTTCTCGCTCACGTAGCGGCGCCCGGATGCGACGGCCCAGCTGAAGATCCGTTGCTTGGTGGGCGAACCCTTCTCGACGGTGTCGAGGACGCGCGCGTACATCTTCTCGTACAGGCGCGGCACGCTGATCATTATCGTGGGACGCACCTCGCCCATGTTGTCGGCCACGGTGTCGACGGACTCCGCGTACGCGATGGAGGCGCCGGCGGTGAGCATCGCGTAGTAGCCCGCCGTGCGCTCGAAGGAGTGCGAGAGCGGGAGGAAGGACAGACACGTGTCCTTCGGTCCGATCTCGAAGATCTCCAGGGCGGCGCGCACGTTGCTCATGAAGTTCCAGTGGGTGAGGATCACGCCCTTGGGGTCGCCGGTGGTGCCGGACGTGTAGATGATGCTGGCCCAGTCGTACTTGCCGATGGTCGCGATGATGTCGCGATAAGCCGGCTCGGGCTCGACCATACGCCCGCGCTCGATGAACGCGTCGAAGGGTACAACGTCTTCCTCGGCGCTCTCGAGGTCGAAGCAGATCACGTGCTGGAGCCGGCCCAGCCGCGGCCGGCACACGCGCACCTTCTCCAGCAGCTCGGGCGTGGAGACGAAGATGGCGCGCGCCTCCGAATCGGAGAGGATGTACTCCACCTGCACCGGCGGAACCGTCGGGTAGACGGGGACGGTGATGCACCCGGCGGACAGGATGGCCAGGTCGGCCAGCGCCCACTCGACGCGGTTCTCCGACAGGAGCGCCACGCGGTCGCCCTTGGCCAGCCCCAGCGCCTGCAGCGCCAGCGTGGCGTGGTGCACGCGGTCCAGCGCCTCGCGGTGCGAGACGTTCACGTATTTCCCGCCCGCCTTGTAGCGGAACGCATCCTTCTTGTCGAAGGTCTCGACGGAATGGAGGAACTGACTGGGAATGGTATCGATCGCCACGGGCACCTCCGTGCTCGCTCCCCGGCGAGCGCTTTGAGTATCGAGAGCGCCACGCCGTCGTGTCAACGGTTTTGCGAGCGCCGGCCGCTACTGGTTCCTGCGGCCGCGGCGGCGGTCCGATTTTGCTTCAAAAACGGGGGCCGGGCGGTTAGAGTAGCGCCGGACTCTCGATCCTTCATCCGCGGGACATCAGAGGAGGGAGAACGCGTTGGCCAAGCACATCGGCATCGTCGCCTGCAGCGCCGAGGGCGCGGCGCTCTGTTACACGACGGTCTGCACCGAGGCGCCCCGTCTGATGGGCGCCAAGCACGCGCATCCGGAAGTCAGCCTGCACACGCATCCGTTCAGCGACTACGTCCGCCTGATGGAGGCGGGGAACTGGGCGGGAGTGACGGCACTGATGCTCTCGTCCGAGGCCAAGCTGGTCAAGACCGGCGCCGATATCATCATCTGCCCCGACAACACCATTCACCGCGTCTTCGACGACGTCGCGGCGAGGGCGCAGCGGCCCTGGCTGCACATCGCCGAGGAGGTGGCCAAGGAGGCCCAGCGCCTCGGGTTCAAGAAGGTGGGCCTGCTGGGGACTAGCTACACGATGGACAGCGGGTTTTACAAGAAGAAGCTCGCCGCATGCGGCATCACGCAGGAGGTCCCGGCGGCCAAGGATCGCACCCTCGTCAACCGCATCATCTTTGACGAGCTGGTGGCCGCCGAGTTCACGACGGAATCGCGCGCGTATTTCACCGGCCTCATTGCGGAAATGGGGAGCAAGCAGGGGTGCGAGGCCGTCGTGCTGGGCTGCACCGAGATTCCACTGATCGTGAGCGAGGAGAGCTCGCCGCTGCCCGTTCTCGACTCCACGCGGCTCCTGGCGCGCGCGGCCCTGCACGCGTCCATCGACTGAACCGGCGGCGCGCGCCGAGCGTCGCTCACGCCTCCTCGCGCTCGTCCAGGAAGTAGAAGTGGTGCGCCGGCGGGTGGCCGCGGCCGACGCGCGGGGCGTTGCGGATGGCCTCGGTGACGTAGCGCTTGGCCGCCGACACCGCCTCGCGCACCGTGTCGCCCCGGGCCAACCGGGCGGCGATCGCCGCCGAGAACGTGCAGCCGGTACCGTGCACGCTCACGCGCACAACCGGCCCCTCGGGGCGCAGCTCCAGCGCCTCGCCTCCCTCGAAGAGAACGTCCACGGCGGGCGCGAACGCGGAGTGCCCGCCCTTCACGACCACGGCGCGCGGGCCCATGGCCGCGATGGCGCGCGCGGCGTCGCGCATGTCGGCCAGGGAGCGAATCTCCCCGCCCGCCAGGAGTGCCGCCTCGTGAAGATTGGGCGTGGCCACCAGCGCCAGCGGCAAGAGCGCGCGGCGCAGGCTCTCCACGGCGTCGTCGCGCAAGAGCCGGTGGCCGCTCTTCGAGATCATCACCGGATCCACGACCAGCGCCGTGAACCGCCGCGCGGCGAGCGCGCTCGCCACCACCTCGACGATCGCCGCCGACGAGAGCATCCCCGTCTTGGCCGCCGCGATGTCGAGGTCGTCGAGGACGGCCTCGATCTGCGCGCGTACCAGCGCGGGCGGGAGCTCCATCGCTTCGCGCACCTCGACGGTGTTCTGCGCAGTGATCGCCGTGATCACCGAGGCGGCGTAAACACCGAGCGCCGACATGGTCTTGATGTCTGCCTGGATGCCGGCGCCGCCTCCCGAGTCGGAGCCGGCGATGGTGAGTGCCTGCGGGAGTGGTCGACCCATCGCCCGCAGTGTATCACGATTCGCAATCCCCATCGCGATGGAGTATATTGGGCGGGTGATACGGGAGGACGCACGATGAAATGGTCGATTCGGCTGGGGACGTACTTCGGCATCCCCGTCTACATGCACCTGACCTTCCTGCTGCTGCTCGCGTGGGTGGCGATGGCGCACTGGACGCAGTCGCGGAGCATCGACGCGGCGCTGACGGGCGTGCTCTTCATCGTGGTCATCTTCGGGTGCGTCGTGCTGCACGAGTTCGGCCACGCCCTGGCCGCGCGCCGCTACGGCATCTCCACCCGCGACATCACGCTCCTGCCCATCGGCGGCGTGGCACGGCTGGAGCGCATGCCCGAAGACCCCCGCCAGGAGCTGTGGGTGGCGCTGGCCGGGCCGCTGGTGAACGTGGTGATCGCCGGCGCCCTGGCGGCGTGGCTCACCGTCTCGCACCTCATGGTGCCGGCCGGGCACATCTCCCTCACCGGGGGGCCGTTCCTCCAGCGCATCATGGCGGTGAACGTGTTCCTCGTCCTCTTCAACTTGCTCCCCGCGTTTCCGATGGACGGCGGGCGCGTACTGCGCGCGCTCCTGGCCACACGCCTGGAGTACACGCGCGCCACGCACATCGCCGCCGTGGTGGGGCAGACGATGGCGCTCATCTTCGGCTTCGTGGGGCTGTTCGTAAACCCCATGCTCATCTTCATCGCCTTCTTCGTGTGGATCGGCGCCGCGCAGGAGTCGAGCATGGTGCAGATGCAGAGCTCGCTCTCGGGCATTCCCGTGAGCCGCGCCATGGTCACGGACTTTCGCACGCTCACCCCACGCGACACGCTGGGCGACGCCATCGACCTCACGCTGGCCGGCACGCAAAAGGATTTTCCCGTGGTGGACGAGGGGCGCGTGGTGGGCGTGCTCACGCACCGCGACATGCTGGCCGCGCTGGCCCGCGGCGGCAAGGAAGCGGAGGTAGGCGGGGTGATGCAAACGGACTTCGAGGTGGTGGGCGCCTACGAGATGCTGGAGACGGCGTTCCGGCGCCTCAGCGCCTGCAAGTGCAACACGGCGCCGGTTGCTCTGCAGGGTAAGCTGGTCGGGCTGGTGACGATGGACAATATCGGAGAGTTCCTGGCCATCCGGGGCGCACTGGGGCGGACACGTCAATAAAGGAGAGAGACATGGCTGAACATCGTGCGCGTATCGAGTGGAAGCGCGCTACGGAATCCTTCGCATACGAGGACTACAATCGCGACCACGAGTGGACGTTCCCGGGCGGGCACGTGGTGCCCGCCTCCGCCGCGCCGGCCTTCCGGGGAAGCGAGGAGCGCGTCGACCCCGAGGCGTCCTTTGTGGCGGCGCTGTCCGCCTGCCACATGCTCACCTTCATCGCCTTTTGCGCGCGCAAGCGCATCGTCGTCGACCGCTACGAGGACGACGCCGTGGGCTTCCTGGAGCAGCGCGAGGACAAGAAGCTGGCCATGACGCGCGTGGTGCTGCGCCCGCGCGTCGCCTTCGCACCGGGCCACGAGCCGGACGCGGCCACGCTGGCGCACCTGCACGAGCGCTCGCACGAGAACTGCTTCATCGCCAACTCGGTCACGACGGAGGTCGTGGTCGAGTAGATTGACGCCGAACCCCGCGCGCTGCTACCGTCGGGCCCGACCCCGAGCCCGAGGAGCCACTCGATGACGCGCACCAGTCTGTCCTTTCGCGGCGGGAAAGCCGCCGCCGCCGTTCCCCTCGTCTTCTTCGTCGCGTGGGCCGTGGGCATATCCGTCGCCGGCGCGCCCAGCGAGCACGGCCTGATCCTCGGCGCCGCCATCGGGTTGGTGCTGGGCATGTTCCTCTGCCGCGACCGGTGGACGGACTACGCCGAGGAGGTGTTCACCGGCATGGCCAACCGCATCGCCGCCGTGACCATCGTGGCGTGGTTCTGGGCGGGGATGTTCGCCCAGGTGCTGCGCGTCGGGGGGCTGGTGGACGGACTGGTGTGGCTGGGCGGCGTGTCGGGAGCGACGGGCGGCATCTTCGTCGGCGCCACCTTCCTGCTCGCCGCCGTCTTCTCCTCGGCGGTGGGCACCGGTTACGGCACCACCGTTGCCTTCTGCACGCTGATGTTTCCGGCGGGTCTGATCATGGGCGCCGACCCCGTGTGGCTCTTCGCCGCCATCCTCTCCGGGGCCGCGTTCGGCGACAACCTCGCGCCCGTGTCCGACACCACCGTGGTCTCGGCGACCACGCAGGAGACCGACATCCCCGGCGTGGTGCGCTCGCGCTTCAAGTATGCGCTCGCCGCGGGGATCCCCGCGCTCATCGTCTTCACGCTCGTCGGCGGCGGCGGCGGCACGCTCGACCCCGAGCGCGCGCAGCGCATCCTGGCCGAGTCCGCCTCGCCCCAGGGGCTGGTGCTGCTCGTGCCGTTCGCGCTGGTGATCTTCCTCGCCCTGCGCGGGCACCACATTCTCGTCACGCTGACCTGGGGCATCCTCTCGGCGCTCGCGCTCGAGTTCGCGCTGCGGCTGGTGGAGCCATCGCAGATTCTCTTCATCGATCCCGACCGCGACATCGTGGGCGGCGCGCTCGTCGACGGCATCGCCGGCTACGTGGCGCTCTCCGTCCTCGTGCTCCTCATTGTCGCCGGCGGGCACATCATGAAGCTCGGCGGGGCCATGGACGCCATGGTGGGCGGGCTTGGCCGCCTCGCGCGCGGGTCGGTGGCGCGCGCCGAGGTGGCCATGTGGTCGATCGTCTTCTCGCTCAACGTGTTCATCACGATCAACACCGCCGCCGAGATCACCGCCGCGCCGGTGATCTCCCAGCTGGGCAAGCGCTTCAAGCTGCACCCCTACCGGCGTGCCAACATGCTCGACGCCGTCACCTCGGCGCTGGGCTACATCTTCCCGTGGGGCGGCGGCGTCCTCATCGGCTACCAGACCATTCGCAACCTCGCCGGCACGTACGACTTCATCACCGTGGTCTCGCCCACCCAGGTGTGGCCGTTCGTCCTGCACGGCTGGTTCCTCGCCGCCGTGATGCTAGCGGCCGCCATCACCGGCTTCGGGCGCACGTACGAAGGTCCCGAAGGCGAGCAGGTGAAGGAGCCGCCCGTGTGATGCCCGATCGCGTCGCCAACCTCTTCGACGGCCTCCCCGCGGAACTCCCCGCGGAGCTGATGGAGACGATCGCGCGGGGAAGGGGCACGCGCGTGGAGCGCATCGTCTCGCGCGGCCACGCCTCGCCCGCGGGGTTCTGGTACGATCAGGAGGAGGACGAATGGGTGCTGGTCGTTCGCGGGCGCGCGCACCTGCGCTTCGCGGATGACGAGGCGCCCGTCGCACTCGGACCGGGCGACCACCTACACATCCCCGCGCACGCGCGCCACCGCGTCGAATGGACCGACCCCGAGCAGGACACCGTGTGGGTGGCCGTGTTCTGGCAGCCCGGGTAGATCGCGCCGTGCACCCGCACACCGCCACCTTCCGATTCTACGCCGAGCTGGGCGACTTCCTGCCCGTGGCACGCCGCCAGCGCGCTTTCGACCACGCGTTCTCGGGCACGCCGTCGGTGAAGGACAGCATCGAGGCGCTGGGCGTGCCGCACGTGGAGGTGGACCTCGTCGTCGTCGACGGCCGGTCGGTGGGCTTCGAACACCTCCTGCGCGGCGGCGAGCGCGTGGCCGTCTATCCCGTCTTCGAAGGGATCGACATCGCGCCCGCCCTGCACCTGCGTCCCGCGCCGCTGCGCGAGACGCGCTTCGTCCTCGACGGCCACCTGGGCAAGCTCGCCCGCCTCTTGCGCCTGCTCGGCTTCGACGCGGTCTGCGACCCCTCTGTGGACGACGCCGCGATCGTACGCTTCGCGCTGGTCGAGCGCCGCGTGATCCTCACGCGCGACCGCGCGCTCTTGAAACGCGGCGAGGTGACGCACGGCCTGTGGATCCGCTCCACCGAGGCGGAGGCGCAAGCCCGTCAGGTGCTCGACCGGCTCGACCTGCGCGCGCGCGCGCAGCCGCTCTCGCGCTGCACGACCTGCAACGGAGAGATCGAGGACGTCGCGAAGCACGCCGTCGCCGAGGAACTCCCGCCCCACGTGCGCGCCACGCGCGAGCGCTTCCGGCGCTGCGACCGCTGCGGACAGGTATACTGGGAGGGCACACACTTCGACCGTCTGCGGGCGAGGGTTGCGCAACTGCTGGCGGACCGGCCGCCCGAGCGCGAATCGTGACGGCCGCTGGCAAACCTAGGGAGGACTTGTCATAATGGTGCCCATGAACGACACCGACGAACGCATTCGCACCGCCTTCGCGCGCAACGCCAAGGCGGTCACGCTGAGGCCGGCCATCGGGCAGAAGACGGCCGTCACCAAGGCGCGCCTCACAGACGGGCTGCGCTGCGAAATAGAGGACGGGCGCTGGAAGCTCGTCTCCGACTCGAGCGAGAAATCGGGCGGCACCGGCGCGGGACCCGACCCGGGCATGATCGGGCGCGCCGCGCTGGCCTCGTGCCTTGCCATCGGCTACCGCACGTGGGCCGCGCACCTGGGCGTGCCCGTCTCCGGGGTCGAGGTGGAGGTGCAGGCGGACTTCGACGCGCGCGGGCAGTACGGCGCCGAGGGGATCCCCGCCGGCTACAGCGAGATCCGCTGTGTGGTGCGCATCGAGAGCGAGGCGAGCGAAGCGGACGTCGCACGCGTGATCGAAGCGGCCGACGATGCCAGCATGTACTGGGATGTCTTCGCGCGCCCGCAGAAGCTCGTGCGGCAGGTCACGGTCACCAAGCCCGCGGACAAGGGAGGCGGGTAGCGGCATGGACGCGAGGCTGCAGAGGCGCGTGCAGCGCTACGGCTGGGACCGCTCGGCGGCCCACTACGAGCGCTCGTGGCGCGAGCAGCTCGAGCCGGCGCAGCGCCTTCTGCTCGAGATGGCCGCGCTGCAGCCCGGCGAGCGCGTGCTCGACATCGCCTGCGGCACCGGGCTCGTCACCTTCCCGGCCGCGGACGCCGTGGGGAGCGCAGGCTCCGTTCTCGGCACGGACATCTCCGACGTCATGGTGGAGGCGTGCCGGAAGACAGCGGCCGAGCGCGGCGCTGCGCACGCGCGCTTCGCGCGCATGGAGGCCGAGGCGCTCGACCTTCCCGACGGCGACTTCGACGTGGTCCTCTGCGGCCTCGGGCTCATGTACGTCACCGACTTCCTCGGTTCGATCCGCGAGATGCACCGCGTGACCCGGCCCGGGGGGCGCGCCGTCTCGGCTGTGTGGGGCCAGCCGACCGGTGCGGGTGGGCCGAGATCTTCTCCATCGCCGACCGGCGCGTCGCGACCGACGTCTGCCCCATGTTCTTCCAGCTCGGCACGGGCGAGGTGCAGGCGCGCTTCTTCGAACAGGCCGGATTCGCTGGCGCGCGCAGCGAGCGCATCCAGACCGTTCTGCTCTATGAGAGCGAGGAGCACGCCTGCGCGGCCGCCTTCGCCGGCGGCCCCGTGGCCATGGCCTACTCGCGCTTCGACGACAAGACCCGCGACGAAGCCCACGCGGAGTACATCGAGTCCATCTCGCCGTTCCGCCACAAAGACGGCTTCGAAATCCCCGGCGAGTTCGTGGTGACTATGGGCGCGCGCGCGGGAAGTGCATGAAGCTAGGTCTTCTTCTGCGCGCGGAAGTTGACCGTCCCGGTGAACGAGGCGTAGTAGACGCGGACGGTCCAGAAACCCGCCGAACCGGCGGCCGAGGGAAACGAGCCGCTGGCGGAGACGGGCTCCGAGAACACGTGGTTGCCCTCGGCGTCGGCCATCACGATCACGGCGCTGCCTGATGCCGGCGCGGACGAGATGTCGACGCTGGCCGCAGTGCCCGTGTTCTCCCAGGTGTAAGAAGCCATTCCGGAATAGTCCTTCACGCTCGAAACCTGATACGCGAAGCTGTCCGTCTCGTTGGTGATCTCCGGCTGGACGCCGGGGCTGGAGGGCGAGTCGCTGCAGGCGACCGAGCCCATCAGAAATGCGAGCCCACACAGCAGGAGCGTTCGCACGTTATGGGGTTGCATGATCATCCTCCGCGTTGGAGACTCCTGGGGTCGTATGGGGACGCGCTGACTCATCGGGCGGGGTCAACTGCAATAGCCGTACCCGAAGCCGTAGTCTTCTTATCGCCGGATCGGTGACCGTGCGGTCGATACTAGGCATCGTCTTCTTTCTCGGCGTGGCGTGGCTGGTGAGCGAGAACCGCCGGCGCGTCTCGCCGCGCATGGTGGTCACGGGTGTCGGGCTGCAGTTGCTCGTCGCCGCTGTGCTCCTGCTCGCGCCAGGCGCCACGGGCGTGTTCGTGGCACTCAACCGCGTGGTGCTCGCCGTCGAGGAGGCGACCCGCGAAGGGACGCGGATGGTGTTCGGCTTCCTCGGCGGCGGCCCGCTCCCCTACGAAGAGACCATTCCCGGCGGGAGCGTCATCCTCGCCTTCCGCGGGCTTCCCGTCATCCTCGTCGTTAGCGCGCTCTCGGCGCTCCTCTTCTACTGGAAGGTGCTGCCGGCGGTCGTGCGCGCGTTCTCGTGGGCGCTCCGCCGCACCATGCGCCTGGGCGGCGCCGAGGGACTCGGCGTGGCGGCCAACATCTTCGTGGGCATGGTCGAAGCGCCGCTCCTGGTGCGGCCGTACCTCGCGCAGCTCACGCGCAGCGAGCTCTTCTCGCTCATGACCGTCGGCATGGCCACCATCGCGGGCACCGTGATGGTGCTCTACGCGACCATCGTGGGCGCCGTCGTTCCCAACGCGCTCGGCCACATCCTCACCGCGTCGCTCATCAGCGCGCCCGCGGCGGTGACGATCGCCAAGCTCATGATTCCCGAGACGGCGCCGGTCACCGGCGGCGAGCTAACCGCGCCCGCCGACTACCGCTCCAGCATGGACGCCGTCACCAGGGGGACCATCCAGGGAATCGAACTCCTGATCAATGTGATCGCGATGATCGTCGTGCTGGTGGCACTGGTGCACCTGGTCAACGTGGCGCTCCGCTTGGCGCCCGACCTCGCCGGTTCGCCGCTCACGCTCCAGCGTCTGCTGGGCTGGGTGATGGCGCCGCTGGTGTGGCTCGCCGGCGTCCCCTGGTCCGAGGCGACGACCGCCGGGTCGCTCATGGGCACCAAGACCGTCGTCAACGAGTTCATCGCCTACCTCGACATGGCCGGTCTGCCCGCGGGCCTCCTCTCCGAGCGCAGCCGCCTCATCCTCACCTACGCCATGTGCGGCTTCGCCAACCCCGGGAGCCTCGGCATCATGATCGGCGGCCTCGGCGCCATGGCGCCCGAGCGCCGCGGCGAGATCGTGTCGCTGGGCCTGCGCTCCATCGTTGCGGGCACGCTGGCCACCCTGATGACGGGCGCGGTCGCCGCGCTCTTCCTGGGCTGATTCCACCTTCACCGTCCCGTCCTTGGCATTCCCTTTGCGTAGTTGTGTCCAGTCCCCAACAGACCAACCGGGGACCCACCGCCATGGAGTCGTTCTTCTCGCAACTAGGGCCCGCCGTCTTCGTCCTGCCCTTCGTCGGCTTCGCGTCGCTCGCCGTGTGGGCCGTGCGCAAGGAGGCGCGACGCAAGCGCGAGCAGCGCGAGCACATGATGCGCATGGGCTACACGCCCCTGGCCGCGCCCCCGGACACGCTCGTCGCGCGCATCGCCGCGCTGCGCGGGCGAGCGCAGGAGAAAATCGCGCTGCGCGAGGTCAGCGAGCGCTCCCTGTACGACGGGCACATCTACATTTTCGACCTGATCGACAAGAAGGGAAACGAGAAGACGCCCGTGGGCATGCGCGTGGTCGCGGTGGTCGCGCCCGGCCTGCACCTCCCGCGCTTCCATTTGTTTCCGCGCCTGGACGCGCGGCACCGCGGCGGCTGGATGGCGAAGGCGGCGGAGAAGCTGGTGCGCTGGGCGGCGGCGCAGGCCGGCCTGCAGCCGTTGGAGCTGGCGATCAGCCCCGCCTTCGACGACCGCTACTGGATCTTCGGCACCGACGGGGGCGAGGTGCGCGAGTTCCTCGGCAACGGGCGCGGCACGCACCTGGCCGGGCTGGAGGCGCCCTACGCGATCCAGGCCCACGGTGACACTTTCACCATCGAGGCCGCGCCCGCGCGCGCCAAGCGCAACCCCCACTCGACGCTGGATCTCGAGCGCCGCGTCGAGGACGCCAAACGCGTGCTCTCCTGGTTCGCCTAGCGTCCCGATTGACACGGCAACCTCGCCCCGCCTAGGCTCGCGAAGCGTGAGCGCATCGCATGCCTGAACTCCCCGACATCGTAGATGCGGCAGCCCGCGCGCGCCCCGTCGTTTTCGAACGCGACCGTCCGCCACTCTGGAACCAGCGCAGCATCCTGCAGGGTCACTACAAGCTCACCGTCGTTGCGTACTCGGATACGCTGCAGCTCGATGATGAGACGAAGACGAAATACCGCGGGGTCAACATCGTGCCGGGAATCTACCTCTACGACCTCGCCGCCGACCCCGGCGAGCGCACGAATCTCTACTCCGATAACGATGAGCACGCCCGCGCGCTGTTCGTAAACTTGGTCGAACAGTTCACCGGTGAGAACCGGCCGCGGCGCCCGGTGAAGATCGAGGAGAGTCTCAGTAAGAAACTCAGGAGCCTGGGCTACATTCACTAGCCGTTGACATCGCCCGGCTCGTGCGCTAGAGGCGGCTGCAAAGGCGGCCTGGGAAGCGACGCAGAGTGTGCTCGCTCTGTTGAAGAAGGCCTCGCCGGTGGAGCAGGCGCTCATCCGCGCCCTCGCCGAGCGCTACGCGTGGCCGCCGCCGGAGGGCGCCCAAACGCCCGTATGGCGCCCGCGCGAGCCTGCCACCTTTTACTTGACGTTCGCCGCGCGGGGTGGCACCATCTCTAATGGACGTCCGCGTGTCCATGACGAGGAGGCTCGCATGAGCTCATCCGAAGTCGAGTGCTACGTCTGCGGAAGCCGCTTCGGCCTGCCGCAGGGCGTGGCCATGCCCAGGCGCTGTCCCCGCTGCCAGGGCACGTTCCTGGCCAAGCGGGCCGGCGCCCCGGAGCGGCGCGAGGATCAGGTCCCCCGCGTGACTCCCCCGAGGGAGGACATACCGAGTGCGGTTGTAGAGCGCCACGAGATCTGAGCACCGTCCCGGCCGGCACATGACGCCCGCCGCCCCCTGGCGGCGTCCGAACGACGAACGAGCGCGAGCGACGACGCCCAGGCGTTGCGCGCCGGTGAAGTTTACCCACGAAAGAAGAGGCCGCCCCGACGGGCGGCCTTTCTCCTTTGCTCAGCCACTTGCTTGGTCAACCGGGCCACCGGCCGCCCGCAAAGAACTCGTCGATTCGCGCGGAATCGCGCCGTCCGGATACAGGAAAACCGACCGGAAGTTGGCGGATCACTCCCCGGACCCATGCCTTGCCCGGCGGCGTAGACCGGCGGATGTAGAGAGAAACCGCCAGAAACGGGCCGCCGGGTCAGACTATAGCATACCGGATCCCGGTCGCGCCATGCGCGGGGGCCCGAGCTAGGCCTCGGTGGCCCGCGCCAGCGCCCGCGCGGCGGCCTCGGGGTCGGGCGCGGCGCACACCGCGCCGATCACCGCCACGCCCCAGGCGCCCGCGGCCAGCACGTCGGCCGCGTTGTCCGCGGTGATGCCGCCGATGGCGATCACCGGGATGCGCAGGGCCGCGCACACCTCGCGCAGGCCCTCGAGTCCCACCGGCGGTGTGGACTTGTGCTTGGACGCGGTGGGGAAGATGTGGCCGAAGCCCACGTAATCGGCGCCCGCCGCCTGCGCCTCCAGCGCCTGTGTCAGCGTGCCCGCCGTGGCGCCGATGATGACCGACGGTCCCAGGAGGGCGCGGGCCTCGGCGATGGGCGTGTCGGCGCGGCCCAGGTGCACGCCGTGGGCGCGCGCCACCCGCGCCACCTCTACGCGGTCGTTGACGATGAGCACGGCGCCGGCATCCGCGCAGAGCGCGAGTGTCCGCCGCGCCGTCGCCACCAACTCCTCGTCGTGCATGCGCTTGTCGCGCAGCTGGATGTCACGGGCGCCGCCGGCGACGGCGAGCGCGGCGATCTCTTCGTGGGTGTAGCGCTTCTGGACGGTGGTGTCGGTGACGACGTGCAGGCGGCCGATGCGACGCGGCGGGTGCGTCATGGCGTGCTAGAGGGAGCCGAGCGCCCTCCGGAAGCTGCGCATCACGTCGGTGATGTCGTCGGCGTTCATGACGGCGCCGATCACCGCCACGCCGTGTGCGCCCGCGTCGATGCAGGCGCGGGTGTTCTCGGGCGTCACGCCGCCGACGGCGAAGACGGGCACGCGCGCGGCCGTGCAGACCTCGCGCAACGCGTCGATCCCCTGCGGCGGGCCGTACTGCGCCTTGGACGGCGTGGCGAACACGGGACCGAAGGTGATGAAATCGGCGCCCTCCGTGGCGGCGGCCACGGCGCGCTCGCGCGAATGCGTGCTCATGCCTACGAGGATCTTCGGGAAGCGTTCGCGCAGCTCGAGGGGGAAGGGGGCCGAATCGGGGAAGTGGAATCCGCTCACGCCCATGCTGGCGGCGAGGAACGTCTCCTCGGTGCCCTCCAGCGGCCGGCTGCGGTTGACGATGAGCTTGGCGCCGCGCCCGGTGCTGATCTCGGCGATCCGCGCCACGTAGTCCTCGAGCTCGTGCCGCGAGAGGTCCTTCTCGCGCAGCTGCACGGCGCGCACCCCCGCGTCGCACGCCTCGCGCACCACGGCCAGGAGCGACCGCGGCGCGCAGCGCTCGCGGTCCGTGACGAGGTAGAAGCGGAAATCAATCGATGGCATCGCGCTCGATCATCCCTTCTTCGGGGCTCGACGCCGCGGCGTAGAGCCGGCGCGGGATGCGGCCCGCGCGGTAGGCGAGGCGCCCCGCCTCCACGGCCAGACGCATGGCCCGTGCCATTCGCACCGGATTCTCGGCTTGCGCGACGGCCGTGTTCAAGAGGATTCCGTCCGCTCCCAGCTCCAGGGCCAGCGCGGCGTCGGAAGCGGTGCCCACGCCGGCGTCCACGATGAGGGGCACGGAGACCTGATCGCGGATGATGCGGAGGTTGTAGGGATTGCGTATGCCCATGCCCGAGCCGATGGGCGCGCCCAGGGGCATCACCGCCGCGCAGCCCATGTCGGAGAGCTTGCGGCAGGTGACGGGGTCGTCGTTGCAGTAGGGAAGCACGGTGAAGCCGTCGGCGAGGAGCTGCTCGGCGGCCTTGAGCAGCTCGGGCACGTCGGGGAAGAGGGTGTCCTCGTCGCCGATCACTTCCAGCTTGACCCAGTTCGTGCCCAGCGCTTCGCGTGCGAGCTTCGCAGTAAGCACGGCCTCGCGCGCCGTGAAGCACGCGGCCGTGTTGGGCAAGATCGTGTAGCGGTCGCGCAGGAGTCCGATGGGGCTCTCCGCGGAGCGGTCCTGGAGGTTGAGGCGGCGGATGGACACGGTGACCATCTCGGCGCCGCTCGCCTCGATGGCGGCGAGCATCGTCTCCGGGTCGGAGTAGCGCGACGTGCCGATGATGAGACGCGAGGCGAACGCGCGCCCTGCGATCACGAGCGCGTCTTCGGGTGGAGTCTGCGGTACGGTCACGACATCCTCTCCTATCCGCCCTGCACGGCGCGGACGATCTCCACGGCGTCGCCGTCGCAAAGCGCGCGCGCGCGCCACTCGCCGCGCGTCACGACCTCTCCGTTGACGGCCACGGCGACGCCCTGCGCGTCCGGGGCCAGCTCGAGGTGCGCGAGCAGCTCCTGGAGCGTCGCGCCGTCGAACGGCGTCTTCTTGCCGTTAACCTTCAGTTCCATCTTTCCGTCCCGCGGGCGCGAAGCGATCCGGCGCGAACGCCGACAGCTCCTCGCCAAATCCGCCCGCCACCCCCGCGCACACCGCGTCGGCGGTGGCGGGGGCGAGCAGGATGCCGTGGCGGTAGTGCCCCGTGGCCAGGATCAAGCCCGCGATCCCCGTCTCGCCGATCACGGGCAGGTGGTCGCGCGTGCCGGGGCGCAGGCCGACGTCGATGCTGTCGATGGCGAGATCGTAAATGGAGGGGACCGCCTCCCACGCGCGCTCGAGCAGGCGCATCACCGGTCCCGCCGTCGCGGTCGTGTCGAAGCCCATCTCCTCCTGCGTCGCGCCCACGATGAGGCGGCCGTCGGCTTTGGGCACCAGGTAGACGTCGGGTGTGCGCACGACGTGTCCGATGGTGCTTCCCGCTTCGGCGCGCAGGCTGACGATCTGCCCCTTGATGGGACGCACGGGCGGCACGACGTCCTCGGGCAGACCGGGCAGCGCGGGCGTCCAGCAGCCGGCGGCGAGGACGACGACGTCGGCGGCCACCTCCTCGCCGCGCGCGCGCACGCCGGTAACGCGGCCGCCGGCGTGCCGCACCGCCTCTACGCCGGCGTGCTCGTGCAACGCGCCGCCGCGCGCGCGCAGGGCGAGCACGAGCGCGTCGACGAGCGCGCGGTTGTCCACCTGGTGGTCGTCGGGGATCCACATGGCCGCACCCACGCGCGGCGACAGGAGCGGCTCGATCGCGCGCGCGTCCGTGCCCGCGAGCCAGCTCACCTCGAGGCCGCGGCTCTCGCGGAAGCGGTGCAGGCGGCGGATGGCCTCAGCGTCGTCGCGGTCGAGCGCAACCATGAGCGACCCGCGCGTGTCGAGCGGGACGCGCATGCCGCTGTCTTGCGCCAGCTCGTCGAGGAAGGACGGGTAGCGTTCCAGGCTGCGGCTGCCGAAGGCGTAGAAGGCGTCGTCGTCGAAGCCGTATTCCGAGACGGGGGCGAGCATGCCGCCCGCCACCCAGCTCGCGGCGCGACCCGCGCGGTCGCGCTCGAAGACCTCGACGCGGAACCCCTCGCGCGCGAGCCGCCAGCCCGTGGCCAGCCCGATCACGCCGCCGCCCACGACGGCCACGCGCGCGCTCTTTCCGTGATGCGAAGACGACGTCATGTCGCTCCTCGAGCCCCAAAACGAAGAACCGCCGAGCCCACCGCCTGCGGGTGGAACGTCAGCGGATTCGACGGTTTCCCTTCGCCGGCATTACCCGGATCAGGTGCGGTGGGTGTGATCTCAGCCCGCCCCGCGGGGCGAGCACCCCTATCGCCTTCTAGACTACGCCGTTGCGGCCGGACTGTCAAGGCGGGTGCCGGCGCGGTTTCCATCGTGTATACTCGCCCGGGGATGCGTATCGACTGCTACTAATAACAGAGCGAACAGGAGGAAGAACATGCGGACACGCACGGCGGCCGTAGCGGGCCTGGTTGTGCTCGCGGGGCTAATGGGCGGCATCGCCGCCTGGGTCGGGGTCTCTTCGGCGGCGGAGAAGGCGACGAAGACCCGCTACCCGGTGGCGATGACGCAGGACGTGGTGGACGACTACCACGGCGTCAAAGTGGCCGATCCCTACCGCTGGCTCGAAGACCCCGAGTCACCCGAGACGGTGGCGTGGGTGGCAGAGGAGAACGCGCTCACGCGCGCGTACGTCGACTCGTACGATAAGCGCGACGCGATCGAAGAGCGCTTCACGGCGCTGTGGAACTACCCGCGCTACTCGGTGCCGCACAAGCACGGTACGCGCTACTTCTTCACCAAGAACGACGGCCTGCAGAACCAGGCCGTGCTCTACGTGCAGGAGTCTCTGAAAGGCGAACCCCGCGTGCTCATCGACCCCAACGCGCTCTCGGAGGACGGAACCGTGGCGCTCGCGGGGCGGCACTACAGTCGCGACGGCCGCTACATCGCCTACGGCCTGTCCTCGAGCGGCAGCGACTGGCAGCAGATCCGCGTGCGCGACGTCGATACGGGCAAGGACTTCGCCGACCTGCTCGAGTGGTGCAAGTTCTCCGACGTGGCCTGGAAGCGCGACAACTCCGGCTTCTGGTACAACCGTTTCCCCGCCGAGGGCGAGGTGGCGCCCGAGGATCGCAACAACTACAACCGCGTGTACTGGCACCGCCTGGACACGCCCCAGTCGGCGGACCTCCTGGTCTACAAAGACGACGCGAACAAGGAGCTGGGCTTCGAACCAACGGCGACGGATGACGGCGAGTATCTCGTGCTAACCGTCTACCACGGCACCGATCCGCGCAACGGCGTCTACTACCGGGCGGCGGCGGGCGACGGCGATTTCACGCGTCTGGTAGAGAACGACGTCGCCATGTTCAGTTTCATCGACAACGTTGGATCGGTGTTCTACTTCCACACGGACCTCGATGCGCCGCGCGGCCGCGTGGTCGCCATCGACGTCGCCCGGCCGGAGCGGGAGTACTGGCGGGAGATCATCGCGGCGCGCGAAGAGGTGATCGACTTCGTGGGCATGGTGGGCGGCCGCATCGTGGTGGTCTACATGCGCGACGCGCACAACACTCTGGCCATCTTCGGCGAGCAGGGCGCCTTCGAGCGCGAGATCGGGCTGCCGACGATCGGCTCCGTGGGCGGGCTCTCCGGCGAGCGCGATGACAGCGAGATGTTCTTCGCCTTCACCTCCTTTCTCTTTCCGACCACAGCCTACCGCTACGACGTAGCCGACAACGAGATGAGCGTGTTCCGTGCGTCCGAGATCGACTTCGACGCCTCCGGCTACGAGACGCGGCAGGTGTTCTACAGCTCCCTGGACGGCACGCGCGTGCCCATGTTCATCATGCATAAGAAGGGGGTCGCGCTCGACGGAAACAACCCGACGATCCTCTACGGCTACGGCGGCTTCAACATCAGCATGACGCCGTACTTCTCGGTGTCGCGACTGATCTGGCTGGAGAACGGCGGCGTATACGCGGTCGCCAACCTGCGCGGGGGCAACGAATACGGCGAGGAGTGGCACCAGCAGGGGATCCT
>Ga0224512_10002260_pt1 | contig 17748 bp, 14 predicted proteins | sample SF_May12_sed_USG_4_FD_169103 | JGI IMG/M metagenome (GOLD analysis project Ga0224512, IMG submission 169103) | Sediment microbial communities from San Francisco Bay, California, United States - SF_May12_sed_USGS_13 | ecosystem: Environmental > Aquatic > Marine > Sediment | place: USA... | reverse complement strand
TCGATCTGGACCGAATCGCGAAGCGCGCCGCGCAGCCCGACTTCGCAGCCGGCCTGCGCCGCTGCGGCGTCGACGGTCTCCCCGAGCTGCTCGCCCACGAGCTGCTGCCCCTCGGCGTGGTCCACGCCACGCCGCTGCCGGGTGCGCTGCACACGCTGCTGCACCCGCGCCTCAGCCACCTGGCCGCACGAGCCTTCTTCACCGGCAGCCGCGGTCGCCTTCCCGAGACGGCGGCGCTCGAGCCGGCGCGGCGCGGCGCCCGCAGCTCCCTGGTCCGACGCCTCGCCGCCGGTTTCGGCGGTCGTCTTCCCGAGACGCTCCGAAGCGCCGTCGTCCAGGAGACCTGCAACCACCGACCCCGAGAGTGCGTGACGCTTCTCGCCGAGTGGCAGCGGGAGGTCCCCAACTCTCCGGCCCGCGCCCGCGTGATCCAGGCCATCCGGTCCCAGCCGCGCATCGCGTCGCTGACGCGGCTCGGGCTCGTGGCGCAGCTCGCGCCGCTCTTCGGAAGCGGGCCGGCGCCGCCCGACGGCGACGCTGCCTGGCAGGCGGCGAAGCGGGCCAGCGATCTCTTCTCCAGTCACTACCACCACGCCGCGCCCTTCTCGCGCCGCCAGCTGGCGGAGCTGTGGCGGCGCTGCGAAGCGCATCCCGAGCAGCGCGACCGCTGCCTCGAAGCACGCGCCGAGACCGAGAGCGCCCTCGGCGATCTCGACGTGGACGCCGTGCGGGGCGGCGAGTGACGACGGCCGACCGGCGCAAGGCGGCGTCGGCGTGGCTGGCGGTCCTCGTCTGGATCGCGCTCATCACGACGTTCTCCGGCGAGGGCTTCTCGAAAGCCTCGACCACGGGCTTCCTCGGCCCCTTGCTGCGCTGGTTGATTCCCGCGGCCCATCCCGAGACCCTGGAGACGATCCACTTCGCCGTCCGCAAAGGCGCCCACGCCGCCGAGTACGCCGTCCTCGCACTGCTCGCGTTTCACGCGTTGCGCTGGAGCTTCGACCTCGCGTTCCGACGCAGCGCCGGCCTGGCGCTCGCGATCGTGCTCGCCGTGGGAAGCGCCGACGAGGCCAACCAGGCGCGCCTGGCGACGCGCACCGGGTCGCCGTGGGACGTGGCGCTGGACCTGGCCGGCGGCGTCGCGGCCCTGGGAGGCCTGCTCGCCTTGCGGCGCAGGAGGGGCGGCGGCTCCGTGTCCCCGCCCGCGGCCTCGAGCCGCTGATGGCCGCTGCATCGGGGCAGGGACGGTTGCCCGGGCTGCTCGACACCATCGAACGGGTCGGCAACGCCCTGCCGGATCCGGCCACCCTGTTCCTCCTGGGCGCGCTGCTGGTTCTCGGGCTGTCGCAGGTGGCGGCGACCCTCGAGTGGACGGTGGAGAAGACGGTCTCCCGCGAGGTGCGCGAGGTCGTCCGGGACGCTGCCGGCGATCCCCTCCGCGACCCGGTCAGCGGCGATCCCGTGACGCGCGCCGTGCTCGACCCGCAGACGGGCCGGGCCCGGCGTGAGCCGGTGCGCGTGCCCGTCCGGGCCGTGGGCCTGCTCTCGTCCGAGGGTCTGTACTGGGTGCTGCGCAGCATGGTGACCAACTTCACCGGCTTCCCGCCGCTCGGCGTCGTGCTGGTCGGCATGCTCGGGATCGGGGTCGCCGAGCGCAGCGGCTTCGTCGGCGCCGCGCTGAAGGCCGTGCTGCTCGCCGTCCCGGCGTCCCTGCTCACGCCGACGATCTTCTTCGTCGGCGTCATGTCGTCCCTGGGTCTCGACGCCGGCTACGTGGTGCTCCCACCCCTCGCCGCGGCGCTCTACATGGCCGTGGGTCGCTCGCCGCTGGTGGGCATCGCAGCCGTGTTCGCGGGCGTGTCGGCGGGTTTCAGCGCGAACCTGTTCATCACGAGCCTGGACCCCCTGCTCGCGGAGTTCTCGACGGCGGGCGCTCGCCTGATCGACCCCGCCTATGCCGTCGCCGCCACCGCGAACTGGTGGTTCATGATCGCCTCCACCCTGCTGCTCACGACGGTGGGATGGGCCGTAACCGCGTGGTGGGTCGAGCCGCGCTTCCACCGCAAGCCGCCGGCGGAGGGGGGCGCGCATCCCCTGTCGCCGGAGGCGCTGGCGTCGCAGCGCCTGAGCCCGGCGGAGAAGCGCGGGCTGCTGGGGGCCGCGGGCGCGGCGCTGCTCGCCCTCGCCGTCTTCGCCGCGGCCGTCGGGATTCCCGGCGCGCCCCTCGACGGACTCGACGGACCCTTCCCACGCTGGGTCCGCGTGATCGTCCCCCTCATCTTCCTGGGATTCCTGGTGCCCGGCCTGGTCTACGGCGTCCTGACCGGCTCCGTGCGCAGAGACAAGGACGTGGCGCGCATGATGGGCGAGGTCATGGCGAGCATGGGGCCCTACGTCGTGCTGGCGTTCTTCGCCGCCCAGTTCATCGCCTACTTCGCCCACTCGGGGCTGGGCGAGATGCTCGCCATCGCGGGAGGCCATGCCCTGGCGCGCGCCGCACTGCCCGCGGCGTTCCTGATGGTCGGCTTCATTGGCGTCGTCATGGTCTCGAATCTCTTCATCGGCTCCATGTCCGCCAAGTACGCCTTCTTCGCGCCGGTCTTCGTGCCCATGTTCATGCAGGTGGGCATCAGCCCCGAGCTCACCCAGGTGGCGTACCGGGTGGGAGACTCGGTCAGCAACGTGATCACGCCTCTCAACCCCTACGTCGTGATCCTGCTGGTGTACATGCAGCGCTACATGCCACGCGCCGGGATCGGGACCCTGGTGGCCCTGATGCTGCCCTACACGGTGGCCTTCGCCCTCGCCTGGACGGCCCTGCTGGTGGTGTGGATGCTGGCGGGCGTCGCGCTCGGTCCCGCCGGACCGCTCGCGTACGTCCCCTGAGGCCCCCGGGGTTTGATAGTTTGAGGCGCCTTTTCGTCTCGGGGAGATCGCGCATGGCAGCCTCGTACGCCGCGATCGTCGCGCGGCCCACGCCGGCCAGGACGGCGGCGGCGTGAACGCGGCGCTGCTCGCGGCCATCGTCTTCGCGCTCTTCGCGCTGGGCTACCGCTTCTACTCCGGGTTCCTATCGCGGCGCATCTTCGCCCTGGCCCGCGACGAGCGCGTGCCCTCCCGCGAGTTCGAGGACGGCGTCGACTTCGTCCCCACACGCCGCTCCGTGCTCTGGGGCCACCACTACACGTCGATCGCCGGCGCCGCGCCCATCGTCGGTCCGGCGATCGCGGTCATCTGGGGCTGGCTGCCGGCGCTGCTGTGGGTGGCGCTGGGCACCGTGTTCATGGGGGCGGTCCACGACTTCGCGGCGCTCGTGATCAGCCTGCGCCACCGCGGACGCTCGATCGGCGACGTGGCCGGCGACGTGATCGGACCCCGGGTGCGAACCGCGTTCCTGCTCATCATCTCCTTCCTGATCTGGATCGTGCTGGCGGTGTTCGCGTTCATCATCGGGACGCTCTTCGTGAGCAATCCCGGTGCGATCTTCCCGATCAACGTCCAGATCGTCGTGGCGATCGCCCTCGGCTGGCTGGTGTACCGCCGCGGCGTGGGCATCTTCGCGCCGTCGATCGTCGGCTACGCCGTGCTGATCGCGGCGATCTTCGCCGGCGACTCGTTCGCCGAGCGCTTCCCGATCGTGGCGACGCTCTCCGTCTCCACCTGGGTGTGGCTGCTGCTGGTCTACTCCTTCGCGGCGTCGGTGCTGCCGGTGTGGCTGCTGCTCCAGCCCCGCGACTACCTGAACGCGCACCAGCTCATCACGGGACTGGCGCTGCTCACGCTCGGGCTCGTGGTGCTGCACCCCACGATCCAGGCGCCGATCGTGAACGCCTCGCCGCCCGGGGCGCCGCCTATGATCCCGTTCCTGTTCATCACCATCGCCTGCGGAGCGATCTCGGGCTTCCACGGCCTCGTCTCCTCGGGCACGACCTCGAAGCAGATCGGGTGCATGACCGACGCCCGCTCCATCGGCTACGGCGGAATGCTGGGCGAGGGCACGCTGGGGCTGCTCGCCGTGCTCGCCGCCACGGCCGGCTTCGCCACGGCCTCCGACTGGTGGAGCCACTACGCGAGCTGGGGCGAGGCCTCCGGGCTCGGCTCCAAGCTCGACGCCTTCGTCAGCGGCGGCGCCACCTTCGTGGCCTCCATCGGCATCCCCCACGCCACCGCCAGGACCTTCATCGCCGTGATGGTGATCGCCTTCGCCGCGACCTCCCTCGACACCGGCGCGCGCATCCAGCGGCTCATCATCGCCGAGCTGGCGGATGCCTACGGCGTTCGCGCGCTCACCAACCGCTACGCCGCGAGCGCCCTCGGAATCGGAGCCGCCCTGCTGCTGGCCCTGACCCAGGCCGGCGGCAAGGGCGGCCTGATCCTGTGGCCGCTCTTCGGAACGACGAACCAGCTGGTGGCCGGCGTGACGCTGCTGGTGGTCTCCATCTGGCTGCGACGGAACGGCAAGCCGGTGGCCTACACGCTGCTGCCGATGATCTTCGTGGGCTCGGCCACCGTCGTCGCCATGCTCGGGGAGCTGCGCGGCTACTTCACCCAGTTCTCGGAGCAGTGGCTGCTCGCGATCATGGGCAGCCTCATCCTGGCCCTCGACGTGTGGGTGATCCTCGCGGGCGTGCGCGTGCTGGTCGCCGAGCGGCCCGGCGCAACCGCCCCGGCCCGCGACCGCTGAGCCCGCGCCGGCCGCTGGAGATTCCAGCCGCCGTCAGACGCGCAGGTCGTCGAGGTCCGCGGCGGCCAGCTCGCTCGCGCAAACCCGGAACCAGCCGGCGTTGGGCAGCTCGGTTCCGGGACGCAACGCCCGGATGGTTCCGAGGTGCGTCACCAGGGCCACCCGCGCGCCGGGGTGCGCCGAAGCGATCTCCGCAGCCGCTGTGCGCACCCGCCGGCGCAGCTCGCGGCGACTTTCGCCGCCGCCGGGCCGCACGTCGGGCACGGCGCTCTCGAAACGCTCCAGCGCCGCGACCTCACGGTCCGCGATCTCCGCCCGCGTGAGCCCGGTCCACTCGCCCACGTCGAGCTCGCGCAGGAGAGGGTCGAGGCGGGGGCTGAGCCCCCAGGCCTCCGCCAGGATCGCCGCGGTCTCGCTGGCGCGGGCGAGGTCGCTCGTGATCAGGTGGTCGACGGGCTCCGCGGCCAGGGCGCGCGCCAGTCGCAGCGCCTGCTGCCGGCCCCGCTCGGAGAGCGGCGGGTCCGCCTGCCCCTGCCAGCGACCGGTGGCGTTCCAGGTCGACTCGGCGTGGCGGATCAGCAGGAACACGGTTTCACCCACGGCGGGCCGACGATACCGCGTGCGCGGCCGGCCCGCGCCGGAGCGGGTGCAGAAGGCGTCCAGCCTGCCTCCCCGCCGCTCGCCCCGTCGCGATAAACCGCGCTCCCGGCGCCATGGCAACATACCCCTACAGGGTATAGGTTTCACCAGGCCCCGAAGCACGGAGGTGGGTGCAGCATGAAGGCGGACACCGTCGACAAGACCCAGGCGCGACTCAAGCGGATCGCCGGCCAGGTGGCGGGCATCCAGCGGATGATCGACGACGAGCGCTACTGCGTGGATGTCCTGCTCCAGATCGCCGCCGTTCAGGCGGCGCTGGACCGGGTGGGGAAGCTCGTGCTCGAATCCCACGTGGAGACCTGCGTCGCCGGCGCGCTCGACAGCGGCAGCCGCCGGGAGCGGCGCCAGAAGGTCGAGGAGCTGATGGAGGTCTTCTCCCGCTTCGGCCACATCCGGGCCCGCTGATGGGCGCCGCGCCGGTCTTCACGTGTCCCATGCATCCCGAGGTGCAGGTCGGAGCCGCCGGCAGCTGCCCGGATTGCGGAATGGCCCTCGAGCCCGCGACGCCGGTCGCGCCGGCGACCCGCACCGAGTGGACCTGCCCGATGCACCCGGAGATCGTCCGCGAGGCCCCGGGAAGCTGCCCGATCTGCGGCATGGCGCTGGAGCCGACGGCGGTCGCGGTGGAGGAGGAGAATCCCGAGCTGCGGGACATGGCGCGCCGCTTCCGGGTGAGCCTGGCCTTTACCGCGCCGGTCTTCCTGCTCGCGATGTCGGAGATGCTGCCCGGTCGCCACCTCCCGGAGGCGCTCTCCCCTCGCCTGCTGGGCTGGGTGCAGCTCGGCCTCGCGACCCCGGTGGTGCTCTGGGGCGGGCTGCCCTTCTTCCAGCGCGGCTGGGCCTCGCTCCGGACGCGACACCTCAACATGTTCACCCTGATCGCCCTGGGGACCGGCGCCGCCTACGTCTACAGCCTGGCGGCCACCTTCCTCCCGGGCGCGTTTCCGGACTCGTTCCGAATGCCCGACGGCGCCGTCCCCGTCTACTTCGAGGCGGCGGCCGTCATCGTGACGCTGGTGCTGATGGGTCAGGTGCTCGAGCTCCGGGCGCGCAGCCAGACGGGCGCTGCGATCCGGGCCCTGCTGGGCCTCGCTCCGAGCTCCGCCCGCCGGGTCGAGGACGATGGGAGCGAGACGGACGTCCCGCTCGACGAGGTCCAACCGGGAGACCGACTTCGCGTGCGCCCGGGAGAGAAGGTGCCCGTCGACGGCGTCGTCCTCGAGGGCGTCAGCGCCGTGGACGAGTCGATGGTCAGCGGCGAGCCGATCCCGGTGGAGAAGCGCGCGAACGACCCGGTCATCGGCGCCACGGTGAACGGCACGGGATCGCTGGTGATCCGGGCCGAGCGCGTCGGCGCCGAGACCCTGCTGGCGCAGATCGTGCAGATGGTGGCCGAGGCGCAGCGCAGCCGCGCCCCCATCCAGAAGCTCGCCGACGTCGTCGCCGGCTATTTCGTTCCCGGGGTGATCGTGGCCGCCGCGTGCAGCTTCGTCGTCTGGGCCGCGGTGGGCCCCGAGCCGCGCATGGCCCACGCCCTGATCAACGCCGTCGCGGTCCTGATCATCGCGTGCCCCTGCGCGCTCGGTCTGGCGACGCCGATGTCGATCATGGTGGCGTCCGGCAAGGGCGCGACGGTCGGCGTGCTCTTCAAGAACGCCGAGGCGATCGAGATCCTGCGGAAGGTCGACACCCTGGTCGTGGACAAGACCGGCACCCTCACCGAGGGCCGACCGCGGCTGGTCACCGTAAAGACCGCGGAGGGTTGGGAGGAGCGGGCCCTGCTGCGACTGGCCACCGGTCTCGAGCGGGCCAGCGAGCACCCGCTGGCGGCGGCGATACTGGCGGGCGCGGAGGAACGCGGCGTCGAGCCCGGAAGCGCGGAGGCCTTCGAATCCGTGACGGGACGGGGCGTCACCGGTCGCGTGGCGGGCCGCCGCGTCGAGCTCGGGAGCCGGAGCCTGCTCGAGGCGGCCGGCGCGGATCCCGGAGACTGGCTCGAGACGGCGGAGACACTGCGCCGGGACGGCCAGACCGTGATGTTCGTCGCCGTCGACGGCGCGGTCGCCGGCCTGCTCGGCGTCGCCGACCCGATCAAGGCCACGACACCCGCGGCGATCCGCCAGCTTCAGGCCGAGGGCCTTCGCATCGTGATGCTGACCGGCGACAGCCCGACGACGGCCCGGGCCGTGGCCGCGAAGCTCGGACTCGAGGAAGTCGTGGCCGGCGTCCTGCCGGACCAGAAGGCCGAGGCGGTGCGGAAGCTCCAGGGGGAGGGGCACATCGTCGCCATGGCCGGGGACGGGATCAACGACGCACCGGCGCTGGCCCGGGCGCAGGTCGGCATCGCCATGGGGACGGGCACCGACGTCGCGATGGAGAGCGCCGGGGTAACGCTCGTGAAGGGCGACCTTCGGGGGATCCTGCGCGCGCGCATCCTCAGCCGCGCGACGATGCGGAACATCCAACAGAACCTGTTTTTCGCGTTCGTCTACAACGCCGTCGGCGTCCCGATCGCCGCCGGCGTCCTCTATCCCTGGTTCGGCGTTCTCCTGAGCCCGATGATCGCCGCCGCCGCGATGAGCTTGAGCTCGGTCTCGGTGGTGGGCAACGCGCTGCGGCTGAAAAAGTCGGCTCTCTGACACGTGGTGATCGCGCTCGGAGTTGTGTACAAAGACGAGTAGAACTCCGAAGCGGATCACCGGGCCAACCCCCCGCACCGCGCATCGCCCGAGGAGGAAATCCAGTGCCGGACACAGTGACCATCATCGACAACCGCACCGGGAAGCAGTACGAGATTCCGATCCTCTATGGGACGTACCCGACCTACGGCGCCGCCATCCAGGCCGCAAAGCTGCGCGATATCAAGGTCTCGGACGACGACTTCGGCTTGTTGAGCTACGACCCGGGCTTCGTGAACACCGCATCCTGCAAGAGCTCGATCACGCACCTCGACGGCGAGCGCGGCATCCTTCGCTATCGGGGCTACCCGATCGAGGATCTCGCGACGAAGAGCAGCTACCTCGAGGTCGCCTACCTGATCCTGCACGGAGAGCTGCCGACGCGGGAGCAGTTCGAGGAATGGACCTGGTGGGTCACGCATCACACCATCATCCACGAGAACGTCAAGAAGTTCATGACCGGGTTCCACTACGACGCGCATCCCATGGGTGCGCTCGTCGGCACGGTCGCCGCCCTGTCGACGTTCTACCGCGAGGCCGGGAACATCGGCGATCAAGAGACGAGGGGTAAGCAGATCTACCGCTTGATCGCCAAGATGCCGACGATTGCGGCCTTCGCGTATCGCTACAGCATCGGCATGCCGTACGCCTATCCGGACAACGATCTGAGCTATTCCGGCAACTTCCTGAACATGATGTTCAAGATGACGGAGCCGAAGTACGAGCCCAACCCGGTGCTCGAGCGCGCCCTGGACGTGCTCTTCATTCTCCACGCCGACCACGAACAGAACTGCAGCGCCAACGCGATGCGCAGCGTGGGCAGCTCCCAGGCCGACCCCTACGTCTCGGTTTCCGCGGCGGCGGCGGCGCTCTACGGCCCGCTGCACGGGGGCGCCAACGAGGCGGTCCTCCGCATGCTGCGGGAGATCGGCGACAAGGGTCGGGTCACCGACTACGTCAAGCGGGTCAAGGCCGGTGAATTCCGGCTCATGGGCTTCGGCCACCGCGTCTACAAGAACTACGACCCCCGCGCCAGGATCCTGAAGGAGCTGGCCGCTGACGTGTTCGAGGTGACCGGAAAGAACCCGCTGCTGGACGTCGCGCTCGAGCTCGAACGGATCGCGCTGGAGGACGACTTCTTCGTGTCGCGGAAGCTCTATCCCAACGTCGACTTCTACTCGGGCATCCTCTATCAGGCCATGGGATTTCCGGTGTCCATGTTCCCGGTCCTGTTCGCGATCCCGCGCACGTCCGGCTGGCTCGCTCAGTGGCAGGAGATGGTCACGGACAAGGAGCAGAAGATCGCCCGGCCGCGACAGGTCTACACCGGAGCCGACGAGCGCAGCTACGTTCCGATCGAGCGGCGCAAGTAGTCAGCGGCCGACGCCGCTCGCTCCCACAACGCGCGGAAGGCGCGCCCGCGGTGGGAGATGCGGTGCTTCTCGGCCTCGGAGAGCTCGGCCATCGCGCGTCCGAGCCCTTCGGCCTCGAAGACGGGGTCGTACCCGAAGCCGCCCGCCCCGCGCGGCGCCGCGAGGATGCGGCCCGCACACTCGCCCCGGGCCGTGAGCAGCTCGCCCTCGGGCGTGGCGAGCGCCGCCACACACACGAAGCGCGCCCTCCTCCCCTCGGCGTCGAGCTCGGCCATCGCCGCGAGCAGCGCCCGCACGCGCCCGGCGTCGTCGAGCCCCGGCCCGCCGTAGCGCGCCGAACGCGGCCCCGGCTCACCGCCGAGCCCGGCGACCTCGAGCCCCGAGTCGTCCGCGACGGCCGCACGCCCCGTGGCGCTCGCCACGGCCCGCGCTTTGGCCATGGCGTTCTCCGCGTAATCGTCGCCCTCGGGCGGAAAGCGCACGACGGGGAACGCGTCGAGCGCGAGCAGCGTCAGCGGTGCGTCCGCGAGGATCGCCCGGATCTCGCGCAGCTTGCCGGGGTTGGCGGTCGCCACCACCCACTCGCGGCGCGCCGGGAAGCGATCGCCGCCGCTCATGCCTCCCGCTGCGTCTCAGCGAGGACCTTCGCCTGGATCTTCGTGAGCTCCGCGATGCCGCGCAGCGAGAGCGACGTGAGCCGGTCCAGCTGCTGCTGCGAGAAGGTCCCCTCTTCTCCCGTTCCCTGCACCTCGACGAAGCGGCCGCCGCCCGTAGCGACCACGTTCATGTCGACCTCGGCGCGGGAGTCCTCCTCGTAGGGCAGATCGAGCACCGGCCGACCGTCGACGATTCCCGCCGACACGCCGGCCACGGAGTCGAGCAGCGGGCTGCGCTCGAGGTCGCCGCGCTGGACCAGACGCTCGGCCGCCAGCGCGAGCGCCGTGTAGCCCCCGGTGATCGATGCGCAGCGCGTGCCGCCGTCCGCCTGGAGCACGTCGCAGTCGATCCAGAGCGTCCGGTCACCGAGGACGGAGAGGTCGGCGACGGCGCGCAGGCTGCGCCCGATCAGGCGCTGGATCTCCTGCGTGCGACCCGAGAGCCGGCCTCGCGACGACTCGCGCTCGCTGCGCTCGCCCGTGGCCCCGGGCAGCATCGCGTACTCGGCCGTGATCCAGCCGCGGCCGGTTCCCTTGAGAAAGCGCGGCACCTTGAGCTCCTCGCTCACGGTGCAGAGGACGATCGTCTGCCCCGCCTGGCACAGGACCGAGGCCAGCGGATTCGCGGTGAAGTCGGGCACCAGGCGCATGGGCCGCAACTCGTCGTCGGCCCGACCGTCGCTTCTCAAGGCGCTCTCCTCCGGTGATTGCACTCGGCTCGCCTGCGGTCGAACACTACCGCGCCCGCGCGGGCGCTCCCACGGCGACCCCGCGGCGCGCGTCGTAACGGCGAGCGAAGTCGCGGACGGCGCCGGCCAGCGCCGCCACGATCCGTTCGCGCCCGCGGCGGCTGTGCAGGTCTCGCTCGTCTCCTCGGTTCGTGATGAACCCGATCTCGACCAGCGACGCCGGCATCTGGACTCCCGTCAGCACGACGAAGGGGGCCTGCTTCACACCGCGCGATGCGTCCGGATCGAGGCGCCCCAACCGCGCCTGGGCCAGCCGCGCGAACTCGTTCGACTCTCGCGAGTGCTCGTTCGCGATCAGGTCACCGAGGATCGCGACGAGCGGGTCGTCCACCGGCGCGCCGCGTTGCGAGGGCCCACGAAAGGCCGCGTTCTCGCGCAGCGCGACCTGGCGCGCGTACTCGTCGCTCGCTTCCAGCGACAAGAAGAAAGTCTCCGTACCGCGAACCTCGGAGTCGCGGACCGCATTGGCGTGGATCGAGAGGAAGAGGTCCCCGCGCGCGTCGTTGGCGATGGCGGTGCGGGTCTCGAGCGGAACGTAGGTGTCGGTGCGGCGCGTCAACACGACGCGCAGGCCCGTGGCCCGCAGCCGGGCCGACAGCAGCAGCGCCACGTCGAGCACGAGGTTCTTCTCGAGGTGGCCCGCGGGGCCGCGGGCCCCTTCGTCCTCGCCGCCGTGGCCGGCGTCGATGACGACGGTGTCGAAGCGATCGGCCGGCGGACCTGCGGCGTCCGCGTTCGCCGCCGCCGCCAGCGCCAGGAACCCGCTCGCCGCGACCGCCGCAGCGACCCCCCGGAGCAACACCATCGATCCCCCCAGCGGCGAAGTTACCACGAAGTTTGACGACCCGCGCGATGCGGGGATACCGTGACCGCATGCGCGTCGCGCTCGCCTACGGTCGCACCCAGCTCGAGCTCGACCTCCCGGACGGCCGGCGCGTCGACGTTCTCGAAAAGCACCCGGTGCCCCCGCTCGCCGACGCGGACGCGGCGGTGCGCCGAGCGCTCGAGGATCCGATCGGCGCGCCCCCGCTCCGCGAGATCGCCCGGGGCCGATCCGATGCGGTGATCGTCGTCTCCGATCGCACGCGCCCGGTTCCCAACGCGCGGATCCTGCCTCCCGTTCTCGATGCCCTGCGCGCGGGCGGCCTGCCGCCGGAGGCCGTCGCGATCCAGGTCGCGACGGGGCTGCACCGGCCCAACACGCCGGCGGAGCTCGACGAGATGCTCGGGACCGAGCTCGCCCGAAGCCTCCGGATCGTTCAGCACGACGCCCGCGACGCCGAGTCGCACGCCGACCTCGGGCGCACCGAGGGCGGGATTCCGATCCGGATCGATCGCTTCTACCTCGGGAGCGACCTGCGGATCCTGACCGGCCTGATCGAGCCCCACCTGATGGCCGGGTACTCGGGCGGACGCAAGGCCGTCTGCCCGGGGCTCGCAGCCGTCGAGACGGTGCGGGTCGCCCATGGCCCCGCGATGCTGGAAGGCCGGGTCGGACCCGGCATCGTCGAAGGCAACCCGCTGCACGCGGGACTCCTCGAGATCCAGCGGCGCGTGGGAGCGCATTTCCTGGTCAACGTCGCCCTCGACCGCGAACGCCGGCTCGCCGCGGTCTTCGCCGGCGACGTCGAGATCGCCCACGCCCGGGGAATGGACTTCGTCGAGCGCGAGTCCGGGGTCGCCATCGACGAATTCGCCGACGTGGTGATCACGTCGGGAGGCGGCGACCCCCTCGACGCCACGTTCTACCAGTCGATCAAGGGGATCTCCACGGCCGCCGGGATCGTCCGGCCCGGCGGGGTCATCCTGCTGTGCGCCTCGCTCTCCGAGGGCGTGGGGAGCGCCTCGTTCGAGAAGCTGCTGCGCGCGTGCGCGAGCCCGCGCGACTTCGAGCTTCGCCTCGAGGACGACCGCTTCTTCGCGGTCGATCAGTGGATGGTGCAGCACCTGTGCCAGGCTCATCGGCGCGCGCGCATCCTTCTCTACACCGATGGCCTGCCCCTCGCGGCGGTCCGGGAGCTGCTGGTCGAGCCCGTCCCCACCCCCGCCGCCGGGATCCAGCGGGCGCTGGCCGGCGCGGGCCCGGAGGCCCGCATCGCCGTGCTGCCACAGGGTCCCTACGTGCTCGCGACGGTGGGCGGCGAGAAGCGCCCTCTGGGCGGGCCCCCGCCGGCCTAGATCGCCCGTCGAAGGGACCGTCACCGGAACGCCGACGCGAGAACAGCGGCGCCCGGACTTGCGGAAAGGCCGCGGAGGTCTCATGCTCCGAGCGACTTCGACCGATACCCCCAGGGGGTACCGAAAGGAGCGTCCGGCGCGTGCGTCCTTCCATCTTCCACCTGGCCGTGACAGGGCTCTTCGTGTGGGGCTTCTCGGCCTCCAGCGTGTGCGAGGCGCACTGCGCGCAGGCGGCCGCCGGCCTCCCGAGCACGGGCTCGCAGGTTCGCGACTCGGACGCGTCGAACCCCGCCGACGGCTGCGAGCACGGCTCGCCTCAGGAGCGCGCGCCGCGCGGACACGGGGATGAGTCGCGCTGCCCGAGCGGCGTTCTCTCCGTCTGGTGCACCGCCGTCCAGGGGACCTCCCTGCAGGCGACGGCCCCGGACGCACGCGATGGCAGCGACCTCCGGCTCATCGCCCTCGCCCCGCATCCGGCGCCGGCGATTCTCGCGGCCGTACCGAGTCGGTCGATCCCACCCGGCGCAGCGCCGGTGACGGCGGCCCGCCGGCAGCACCGAAACCCGCCGCTCCTGATCTGATCCGAGCGCTCCCTCTCGCCCGAGCGCGCCCTCGTACGGCGCGCGAAGGCGACCCGTTCGCCCGCTTTCCTGTCCGGGTGAGCGGCTCGCACGTCCGGAAACGGAGAACCGAGGAGAGCGCGAAATGTCGGATCGAACGTCCAGCCACCGGGGGCCGACAATCTTCCTGTTCGCGGTCGTCTGCCTGACGGCATTCGTCGCGCCCTGGATCTCGTCGGGATCATACCTCGCCGCGAACATCCTTGGCTTGGCACTCTTCCTGCTGAACCCGGGCTGCATGGCTCGCCCCGGCAGGACATCGAAACCAGTCGGTGACGTCCCATCGGCACCGCTTCAAGGAAGGCTAAGCGCTGACATGGCACTTCACGAAATGACGACAGGGCGAACTCTAACGACCGGCGGGAAGGTGCTGTTCGTGCCGCTCCTGATGGTGGCGCTCGCGGCCTCCGCCTTGGCGCTCGACGACCCCGGCGAGCTGGCGGAGGAAGCGCTGGCGGCCAACCCAGGTCTCGAAGCGCTGCGCGCCCGCGTCGACGAGCTCGATGCCCTCGCCGGCGCCGCCGGGACGTGGTCGGATCCTCTGGTCGGGATCGAGTACTCGAATACGCCGGTGGACTCCTTCTCACTCCGCGATCACCCGATGAGCGCCCTACAGGTCCAGGTGCAGCAGACCATTCCACCCTGGGGGTGGAGCGGACTGCGCGAGGAGGTGGCGGCGTCGCGAACGCTCGCCGGCGAGCACGCCCTGGCCGAGGCGAAGTCTCAGCTGCGCCGCGAGGTCTTCGAACTCTTCTGGAAGCTCACCCTCTCGCGGATGCTGGAGGAGGTGACGCGAGAGCACATCGCGCGAACCGAGGAGCTTCTGGAAGCCGTCCGCGCTCGCTACGAGACGGGTGCAGCGGGTCAGCACCAGCTCCTGAGGCTCGGGGTGCTGAGAGACCAGCTGCGCGACAATCTCGGCAATTTCGCCCGGGCGGATCACGTGCTGAGCGCCGCGCTCTCCCGGGCACTCTCCCGAGATGCGGGACCCACCTTCGCCACGCCACCCCACCTGGAACCGAAACCCGTCGGAGGAAGCGTCTCCGACTGGCTGGCTCTCGCCCGCGCAGAGAGACCCGAGCTGAAGCGACTCGAGGAGTCGATTCGCACCGCGGAGAAGGCGGCCGAGCTCGCGCGGGTGGACGGCCGCCCCGACGTCACCGTCTGGATGAAGTATCGGGTGCGGCTCATCGACACCCCCCTCGACGACGGTACCGACCAGGTATCCGCAGGATTCTCGATTCCGATTCCATCGGGGAGTGCCAAACGCAGCCGCGCGGAGCGGACCGCCCAGCACCAGGTGGCGCGCGCGGGGCGAGCTCGACTGACGGCGGAGCTGGACCGGATCGAGTCCGATCTGGCCGCGATTCACGCGCGCTGGACGCGTGCCTTCGAGCAGGCCGCCGAGTATCGCGAGAACCTTTCGCCCGCCGCACGGGCCACACTGGAGACCTCTCTCTCCGACTACAGCGTCGACCGGGCCGACTTCGCGACGCTCTTCGAGGCCGAGGTCGCCCTTCTCGACCTCGAGCGGACCCTGCTCGCGGCGACCGTCCAGACACACATCCAAGCAGCAGCGGCGGATGCCAGCATCGGCGTCGCGCTCCGCGGAGGACGACCGTGATGCGACTCATCCTCATCTTCCTGGCAGCTTGCTCGCTCCTGCTGGCGTGCGGCCAGGAGAGCTCTCCGACTTCCGCCGAGATGGCGGGCGCCTCCGAGAGCGCGGAGCTCTACACCTGCGGGATGCATCCGAACGTGGTCGAGGAGGGGCCCGGGACCTGCCCGATCTGCGGAATGGAACTGACTCCGATTCGCGGTGCCGGTAGCCTGACGGCGGCCGCCGCCCCGAAGACGGCGTCCGGGGAGCGGAAGATCAAGTACTGGGTCGCGCCGATGGACCCGACCTACATCTCGGACGGACCCGGGAAATCCCCGATGGGAATGGACCTGGTTCCCGTCTACGAGGACCAGGCGCCGTCCGCATCGACCTCCGGCATGGTCTCCATCGACCCCGTCGTGGTGCAGAACATGGGCGTCCGGATCGAGCCGGCTCGGCGCCAGACCGTCTTCCGCCACGTGAGGAGCATCGGCGAGGTCGAGGTGGGCGAAGACCAGATCTCGGCCGTCAACCTTCGCTTCTCCGGCTGGGTGGAGCAGATCCACGTCGACAAGACCGGCGATCCGGTAACGAGGGGGCAGACCCTCTTCGAGATCTACTCCCCGGAGCTGGTCGCGGCCCAGCAGGAGTACCTGCTGGCACTGCGGAGCCAGGGAGCCCGGAGCGACCTGGCCCGATCCGCCCGGCGGAAATTCGACCTGTGGGGCCTCGCCGAGCGGGACATCGCCTCGATCGCCGGGTCCGGAGAGGTTCACCGTACTTTTCCCGTCCGCTCGCCGCGCTCGGGATTCGTCCTGCACAAGAACGTGGTGGAGGGAGCGCGGGTCAAGGCGGGCGAGGACCTCTACAGCATCGGCGACCTCAGCCACATCTGGGTCACGGCCGAGATCTACGAGTTCGACGCGCCCTGGGTGGAGGTGGGACAGCCGGCCCAGATGGAGCTCTCGCACGAGCAGGGCAAGATCCTGGAGGGAAAGGTCGCCTACATCTACCCCACCCTGAACGCGATGACGCGCACGCTCACCGTGCGCCTCGAGCTCGAGAATCCGGACATGCGACTCAAGCCGGGGATGTTCGCCACCGTCTACATCCAGTCCCGCAGCGCGGAGGACGTGGTGGCGATCCCCAGCGAGGCGATCCTCGACTCCGGGAGGCGCAGGATCGTCTTCGTGTCGGTCGGCGATGGGCACTTCGAGCCTCGCGAGATCGTGACCGGACTCACCGGAGACCGCCACATGACGGAGGTCCTCTCCGGCATCGCGGAGGGCGACCAGGTGGTGGTGAGCGGCCAGTTCCTGCTCGACTCGGAGAGCCAGCTTCAGGAGGCGATCCGCAAGATGCTGGCGCGGCGCTCCGGGGCGAGCGAGGCGTCCGCCGAGCCACAGCCGGAGACGGTCTTCTCGTGTCCGATGCATCCGGAGGTCATCGCTGCGGAGCCCGCGCGCTGCCCGGTGTGCGGGATGGATCTCGTGGAGCGCAAGGCGAACCCGGCCGAGCTGGCCAACCTCCACGGCGAAGGGCACCGGATACACCCGATGGAGCAGCAGCGGGAACACAAGCCTGAGGGCGAACACGAACCCGACGAGCCCATGCCCGCGGAAGGCGGAGAAGAGCAGTGATCGCCCGCATCATCGAGGCCTGCGTCGACAACCGCTTCTTCGTCATCCTGGTCGGTCTCCTCGTCGGAGCCATCGGCTGGTGGGCCATGGCGAGCATGCCGGTGGACGCGATCCCCGATCTCTCCGACGTCCAGGTGATCGTCTTCACCGACTACCCGGGTCAGGCGCCCCAGGTGGTCGAAAACCAGGTCACCTATCCGCTCTCCACCGCGATGCTCTCGGTGCCCTACGCGCGGGTGGTGCGCGGCTACTCGTTCTTCGGCTTCTCGATGGTCTACATCATCTTCGAGGACGGGACCGACCTCTACTGGGCGCGCTCGCGAACGCTCGAGTACCTGAACTACGTGCAGGGGCGCCTGCCCGCCGGCCTGACGCCCCAGCTCGGCCCCGATGCCACGGGCGTGGGCTGGGTCTATGAATACACCCTCACGGACTTCAGCCCGCGCTCCCGGGCGCTCCGCCGCGCTCTGGACGCCGACGGCTCCGGTCAGGTCGAGGAGGGTGAGCTTCCCGAGCCCGAGGAGCTCAGCCGGATCGGCGCCCGGGAGGGCTGCGCCTGGACGATCCTCGGCCTCTGCCTGCGCAAGGAGCAGGTGGGGGGTGAGAGTCTGGCAGTCTACTCCGAGGCCCAGCTCGATCATCTGTTCACCGTCAAGAAGAGCCCGATTTCCGAGAGCCCCGAGGCGTTCCGGGAAGCCTCCCTCCGTTACATCGTCGAGGCCTTCGATCGCGACGGAGACCGGCGCATCTCGAAGACCGAGCTGAAGCGCGCCGCCGCTTTCCGCGGCCTGGACCTCGCCCAGCTGCGGACGATCCAGGACTGGTACCTCCGTTACGACCTGATGAGCCTGGAGGGCGTTTCCGAGGTGGCCTCGGTGGGCGGCTTCGTCCGCCAGTACCAGGTGGAGGT
>Ga0224512_10002259_pt1 | contig 17754 bp, 12 predicted proteins | sample SF_May12_sed_USG_4_FD_169103 | JGI IMG/M metagenome (GOLD analysis project Ga0224512, IMG submission 169103) | Sediment microbial communities from San Francisco Bay, California, United States - SF_May12_sed_USGS_13 | ecosystem: Environmental > Aquatic > Marine > Sediment | place: USA... | reverse complement strand
AATGACGCCATGCCGTGTGGATCGAAACCGGCTGCGGCCAGCGCGCTGATGCCGATGCGATCGGCTTCGTATTCGTTGCTGCGCGTAAAATTGATTTGCTGCTGAATTGCCGTGCCCTGGGCAACGGCCACCGCGCCCTGTACGGCGTCGCTGCTGCCGCCGGCGGCGCCGAGGATCATCGCACCAAGCATCAGCGCTGTCGTCAAAATGCTCTGCCGCGAATTCGCGTGGATCGCGCGCGCAATATGGCGCTGCGTTACGTGAGCCACCTCGTGAGCAAGCACACCCGCCAGCTCATCTTCGTTGCGCGACGCTTCAATGAGCCCGGTGTGCACCCCGACATAACCCCCGGGCAGTGCGAACGCGTTGATTCGTGGATCGTCGACGACAAAAAACGTGAACGAATGATCACCATCGTTCGTCTGCGCGGCGATGCGCAAACCGATCTCATTGATATACTCGGTTACCTGCGGGTCTTCGACGACCTGGCCGCTCATACGGATGTCGCGCATGATCGCGCGGCCGATCTGCGCCTCGTCGGACTTCGATAGTATCGCGTCGGCCGGGCTGCCGATGTCCGGCAGCCTGATATCGTCGGCGCCCGCACCGCTCACCGCAACGACGCTCGCAAGTGCGACAACGAGTACAACGCGTTTAATGACGGTGATTGACAATGGCCTGGACTTTTAGAGCGGTTCTGCCTGCATCGGACCCGGTGCGCCGCTCCGTGTTCCCGATCATACTGGCCGAACCAACAGCATAGCGGAACACGGTCTGAGAATTAGCCGAGGAAATTAACATAACTAACTGAAAATAATGGATTAGTTTTTCAAATCCTTGACAGCCTGAAGTACCTCCTCGGCATGCCCCGTGACCTTGACCTTGCGCCATTCGCGCCTGAGCTTGCCGTCCGCATCGATAAGGAAGGTGCTACGCTCGACGCCCATGAACTTGCGCCCATAAAGGGATTTCTCCTGGATGACGTCAAATTGGCGGCAGAGTTTCTCGTCCGGATCCGAGAGCAGGTCGAACGGCAGCTTCTGCTTGGCCTTGAATTTCTCGTGCGAGGCGAGACTGTCCCGCGAGGCGCCGAGGATAATGGCCTTCTGGCGCCGGAACTTCGCGTGCAGGTCCCGGAAGTCCTGGCCTTCCTTTGTGCAGCCTGGCGTTGCGTCCTTGGGGTAGAAGTACAGCACAACGTTCTGGCCGCGCAGGTCTTTGAGGCTGATTTGCCGGTTGCCGGTTGCGTCGCAGGTGAAATTGGCGACGACGCGGTTCAAGGTAGGTCCGCTCAACGAAGTCTCCTTTATATTCAGGTTTTGACGGGCTCGAGTATCGCGTCGAGATTCAATCGGTCACACAGTTCGAGGAACTCGTCGCGAAGCTGTGCGATTTGTACCGAAGCCGGAATATTGACCGCCATTTGCACGGCGAACATCGGGGCTCCCGTATGCGCCGCCGCATAGCGTCGCGTAGCGACGTCGGCGATCTCGATGTCCCTCGAAGCGAAAAAATGCGCCAGGTTGAATACGATGCCCTCCTGGTCCAGGCTGACCACGTCTACTCCGTAGGGCATGCGATCTTCTTTGACCGCGCGTTCACCGGTCTTGCGAATCGACACGGTAAGGTTGTCGTCTTTGCCAAGTTTTTCGAAGCCGCTCTCCAGGCGGCTCAGCGTATGCCAGTTGCCCGAGACGAGCATGAGCATCGCAAACTCCGAGCCCAGCGTAGTCATGCGGCTTTCCTCGATATTGCCCCCACACGACAATACGACCTTTGAGATGTCCTCAACGATGCCGGTACGATCCGTTCCAATCGCTGATATAACAATAAGTTGTGACATTTATTTAAAATATTCCTCACACGTTGGTGGCCGATAGCCTCGGCAATTGTCGGTGCAGATTACCCAGCCGGGGTTTCTTGCCAGCGCCGGACATGAACAGTAACATCGCCGCCTTATTTGTGGCGAGGTACATTTGTGTTCAAGGGCTCATTGGTCGCGCTCGTAACCCCGTTCGACGAGCACAACTGTGTCGATTATGCGGCACTCGGGCGACTGATCGAATTTCACGTGCGCGAGGGCAGCAATGGTCTCGTGATCGCCGGCACGACGGGCGAATCGGCGACTCTCGACAAGATCGAGCATGCCGAGCTGATCGGGCGTGCGGCCGAAATTGTCGCGGGGCGCATGACCGTGATCGCGGGCACCGGCTCCAACTCGACGCAACAGACGATCGATCTGTCACGCGAAGTTGCCGATACCGGGATCGACGGCTACCTGCTGGTCGTGCCGTATTACAACAAGCCCATGCAGGAAGGCATGTACCGGCATTTCACGGCCGTAGCGGACGCCGTCGACAAGCCCGTAATGCTTTATAACGTGCCCGGGCGCACGGGCTCAGATTTGCTGCCGGAAACGGTCGCGAGACTGGCCCGACACGACAACATCGTCGCAATCAAAGAAGCTACCGGGGACATTGAGCGCCTGAAAGCCATCCAGGGGCTCGTGGACAAAGACTTTCGCTTACTGAGCGGGGACGACTTTACCGTGCTGCCGTTTATCGAGCAGGGTGGTCATGGTGTGGTCACGGTTAGCGGCAATGTCGTGCCGGCAGCTATGGCGAAACTGTGTGAGCTGGCGGTTGCGGGAGCGCATGCAGAGGCAAAAGCACTCGACGACACGCTGCAGCCGCTGAACAAGGCGCTGTTCGTGGAGTCCAATCCGATCCCGGTCAAATGGGCACTGCATGAAATGGGACTGATACCACCTTATCTACGTCTTCCGCTGACACAGTATGCCGAGGAGCATCACAACGCGATGCGCTCGGCGCTTCGAACGGCGGGCGTCGATCTGAGTCACGCCGCGTGAGCCTCTGGCGAGCCATTCTTGCACTGTTGTCGATTTTGACGTTCTCCGCCTGTGGCGGATCGATTGAGCTCGCCTGCGATGACATACGCCTGTATCAACAGGCCGCAGAAGGCAAACGCGTGCAGGCCCCGGAGGATCTCGACGATCTGGACACGCTCAAGGAGATTCCGTTGCCCAAGGCATCGCCTGCGCCGCCGCGCCCCCCGGGTTCGCCCTGCATCGATCGGCCACCGAGCGTCGGCTCCGCGGGCTCCTAGGACGCGATGTCGTTGCGGAGAGGTGGCTGAGTGGCTTAAGGCGCTCGCTTGGAAAGCGAGTGTACGCTAATACCGTACCGCGGGTTCGATCCGAGGCCGGCGGAGCCGGCCGACACACGCGGAACGAACGCAGTGAGTGAGCGCCCCCTTGAGGGGTGAGCCGCCAACGGCGGCGAATCATCCCGCCCGTCGGGAGATTGGAATTACAATTTAGTTTCAGGAGAGGTGGCTGAGTGGCTTAAGGCGCTCGCTTGGAAAGCGAGTGTACGCTAATACCGTACCGCGGGTTCGAATCCCGCCCTCTCCGCCAGACAGTCAGGCATTCGTTGAGTCTCCGTCCAGAGACTTGCGAATGCCTCTTTCTTTCCGCCTCTTGCGTGGCCCTTTCGCTCACCTTTCCGGACCGCCTAGAGCCTCTCGCGCAGGAATTGGACGGTCGACAGGCCAGAGTCTCTGCGCCCGAATCTGGCGGTCCGGGGTCAGGCGGCTGGAAAGCCCAGGTATGCTCGTTGGTCTGCCCAGCAATTCGGCAGGTTCTTCAGGCGGACCAGCTTACCCTTGCTGTCCCAGGACTTCGGCGGCTGGTCCGATTTGCTCTCGGCGCCGGTTTCTGCTTTTTCTTTGTCGTTCACGGGCCTCACTTAATTCATGCACAAATACCGGGACCGGCGACGCTGCGCTCGTTACGACCCGGGCGACACGATCTGCCTGGCCTCGCCCGCGAGTTTCAGGATGTGCAGCCCGGTGCCGGCACGGTCGACGATGTAGATCAGGCCCCGCTCATCTACCTCGACGTTATTGGTCTGGATGGCTTCATTGCATCGCTGCCCGTCATCACGCTCGACGCAAACCGGTTTGGTCTTGTCGGTCGTCGCAGGAATGAAATACCCGACTTCCCTGGGCGCAAAAGGATCTCTGACGTCGACGGCCCTAACCCCGGCATTGAAGTATGCAACGAAAATGATCTTCTTGTAGAAAACAGGCGCAAAAGACTCCTGCACCGAATGCGGCCCGAAACGCCCGCCGCGTTCGCAGAAATTGCCGGATTTCTCCGGCACCAGGAAATTCGAAACCGGGAAGGGATGCTGAGGTTCGCTGATGTCGAAGAAGAACAGCGGATGCCTCGGGCCTTCGCATTCGTTGCGCACCACCTCCGACGCGACCACGAGTATGGCCTTCACATTGCCTACCGTGGCCTTCTCAAATTCCTTTATCGGGACCCCCAGCAGCGGATAGGTCGAATGGCCGCCCCAGATGATGGGCATGTCGATGCGGCCTATCTGAGGCTCCAGCAGATTTTCAGGCGTGGGCTCCGGGTCTCCGTTCAAAAGCTTCGCCCTGTCGACGATCTGTACGGTTCCATGGTTGGAGCTGCCATACGCAAAAAAGACTTTGTCGCCGTGAGCTATCGGTCCGTGGATGGGCGCCGGGACGTGCTCCAGTTGCGAGCCGGGTTCCTGTCCAACCAGGCCGAAATCGCGGATAAACCGCGGCCTGGCCGGATCGCTCAGGTCGAAGATCTTGGTATTTCGTGCGCGCCACTCCGAATCCAGCGAGGGCAGATAAACGACGTGATCATCGCAACTCCAGTAAAGCTTGTGCGTGCTTCGCAGCCCGTCCACGATAACCGTGACGTACCGCGGATCTTCGGGCGCGGTGACGTCCCAAACCTCGTAGCGGGTGCGGCTCGCCGCATCGCGTACCAGATATGTACGGCCAGAAACGTCGCAGACCCTGACCATTTGCGCTTCGCTTTCCTCGCCGGGATCCAGCCGGTCCCCGGGAATGTGCGCCAGGGTCCGGGGATCGGCGGCGTCGGTCACGTCGATGATCAATGTACCATTACCTTCCAGGCGTTCGGCCAGCGAGTTGACCTCGGCGCCACTATGCAACCCGACGTACGCGATCCATCGGCCGCCTTGTGAGTGGATCGTCGGCTGGTAGGCCGGGCGGCCCTGCAGGTCATGAAACCCGACCAGGGTCATGTTGTGACTTTCCTGCGGATGCCCGAACCCCTCTCCTACCGGGGCCAACGAACAAACCAGGACCAGGATTAGTACGCCGAACCGTTCAATTCTCATCGTCATCCCCCACGACTATCCAGGTCTGCAGTTGCCCGATCAAGGTCGGATTCCGGGAATATTGACCCGGATGCGATACAGGCCGGTACGCGCCGTAACGAACAAGGTTTTCGCGTCGTCCTCGCCGAAGGTCATGTTCGAGGCGCGCTCAGGAAACTGGATCGTACCCAGGTGCTCCCCCGCGGGCGATATCACCCACACGCCGCCTGCGCCAGCCGCGTACATGTTGCCTTCGGTATCCACCTTCATCCCGTCCGGGTTGCCGATCCCGGGATCATCCTTCATGTCCACGAACACCTGCATGTTGAAAACCGTGCCGTCATCGAGCAGTTCGAAACGATATATCTTGCGCGCCCGGTTGTCGTTAACGAACAGATACCGTTCGTCCGTGGATAACGTCACCCCGTTCGGGTGATACACGTGGTTGGTCACCAGTTGCAGACCGGAATCCCCGATCATGAACACGCCGCTGAAAGGCAGCTGCTTGTCTGGATCGTCGTGCCCACCCCTCAGGCCGGACGGCGGGTCGGTGAAATACAGCCATCCCTTCGAGCTGTAGACTAGGTCGTTGGTGCTGTTCAGCCGCTTGCTGTCGAAATGGCTGGCAAGCACCGTGCGGCCTCCATTCGGCTCGAGTCGAACGATCTGGCGGTCGCCCATCGCACTGATAACGAGCCGGCCCTGACGGTCCAGGGTGGCCCCATTCGAGCCGATGTTGTAGAAAGCTTCCGATCCCTCTTTGACCTCGCGGCCGATTCCCGTCGGATCGGTGCCGGTGAAACCGCTTCGCTCCAGGTAAACCGTCACGTCGCCGCTGTCGGCATCCCATCGATACATCCGGTTCTGCGGGATGTCGCTGAATACGAGATACCGGCCGTTACCGAACCAGACAGGGCCCTCGGTGAATTTGAACCCGCCGGCAACTTTTTCCACCGCGGCATCCGCGTCGACGATAGCATCCAGCCTGGGGTCAAGGCGAACGACGCCTGCTTCCTGCCCCGTCGCGGCGCTGGCGGCGATTGCCGCTGCAAGAGGAAACGCGAGGAGATATCTAATGATCGAATCTGCCCCTTGGCAGGGAAACAGGCGCCAGCCAGCTGGTGCCACTCGATTCCTCACTCTGTATCCGCTTGCAAGCTCGCCGGTGAAACACTAGTCAAACTTGTACCGGTATTGCACGCCGTAACTCCTGAAATTCCTGGGATTCATGGCATTGTCTGCCGTGCCATCCGGATCCACGTCGAACTGCGGGAAGTACTTCAGGCCATCCTCGAAGAGATTGCGCACCCAAAACGATACTTCCCATTTGTCGTCAGAGGACCCGAATCCGACGTTCAGGTTGGCAATTACCCGGTCGTCGTACTTGACGGTCTCGTCAAATTCCTCGAAGTTATCAATGAAACCGGCGACGAAGGTCGTCTTGTTCGAGAAAATGAATTTGTACCGATCGGCAATCGGCATCCACCAGTCGATGTCGAAGGTGGCCTTCCAGTCGGGCGTCCGCGGTGCTTTCTCCCCGCTGCGGTCTACCGTTCCTTCGAAAGCGTCCGTTCCATACAGAGCGATGGACTCCTCGGTCGTCAGGCAGGGTCCGGTCTCCGCGTTGTCGAATTCGAAGTTGTTGCAGCCGGCGCCGGTGAATTCCAGCATTTCGCCGTTCATCAAGGCGCCTGCCACGCCCAGCAACAACTGGTCGTTCACGGCCCACTGCCCGTCGAATTCTATGCCGCGGGTGCGCTGCTTGCCGGCATTGCCCGAAAAACTACCGCCGCCGATCTGATCGGGGATATTCGAGGCAATCTGCATATCATCGACCGTTAGCTGGAACACCGTCACGTTGTACCTGGCCGCCCCGCCGAACGCCACGCCCTTTGCGCCGATCTCGAAGTTCTCGGCCGTCTCGGCATCGATCAGGAATTCTTCTTCGCTGCCGGGTATGGAACCGGTCGCTATATCGGCGCCGCCGCCCTTAAATGCCCGCGCCCACTTGCCGTAGAGCGAGAGATTCTCCGTGGGTCGATAGCGCAGCGTCACCTGCGGATCGAGGCTGTCGTCGCTGTAGTCCCGGAAAAACTCGGCATGGTCGTCCCTCAACTCGGACAATATCGGGCCTATGTCAAGCGGCGCCATCGTGTCCCAGGAATCCGGCACGGTGCGCGTCCGCCATTCATGGGTCCAGTAACCGGCACCGTAGCTGCCGCAATTGCGGTGCCCGGTTGCACAATCGATGATCTGGTCGGTGATGTCGACCTGCTGGTCGTTCCTGTCATGCCTGGTGCCGGTGATGATGCCGTCTCCGGGCGTGGCGTCCGCGGAGTCCGGGTCGATGTCGAAAATCCACGTGGCCGCCAGTCCTGACGCGTAGGATTGCTTGTCGATCGCGGTGTAGCGCGCCCCGATGTCGAGAGACATCCTGTCGTCCATAAAATTGACGGTCACGGCGCCAAATACGCTCATCCACTTGGTGTCTTGCCAGTTCGTCGATATGCGGTACGGCCGGTCCGTATTGGCGCGAATTGTAGCCGTCTGGAACTTGCGGTCGCCCGGGTTGCCCAGGTCCAGGTCCTCTGTCTGGTAGTACGCTCCGGCCTCCCATTCGATCGATCTTCCCCTGGGAGACAGCACGCGTATTTCCTGGCTGAGCATGTCGAATACCTCGCCGCGGTGCTGCGGGTTTCCCAGTGTCGGAGAAAACGAATTATCGAACACCGATGATCGCTGGTAATCCAGGTAGGCCGTATTCGACGTGACAGTAATTCCGTTCTCGAGCAGGAAATTGGCGTTGAGGCGGTAGTTATACGAGTCCATGTTGTCGTGGGCGTCGTTTCTATCCATCAATCTTGTAGTGATTTCCCGGATGTCGAGAATGCCGCCGCGGGCGCGTTCTTCGTCAATGCCTTGCACGGGTGCGAACGGATTGTCGCGCCCTTCCCTAATGCCGATTCGGCTGAATCCGTTCTGGCAATCGTCCGGATAGCGAATGACCCGTACCGTGTCATCGGCAAACGACGTCATACCCGGGATCGCCATCGCCCGCTGGATCAGCGGAACGTCACCCTCCGTACGACACATTGCGAGCGCATCGCCGTCTCTTTCCCGCCCGATGTATTCCGCCTTGAACGTGGCATCGATCCGGTCGGTGGGTGTCCAGCGGAAAGTTATGCGTGCGGCATTCTCGTCACTTTCCGGAAACGGGTCACCGCTGACGACGTCTTTCATGAACCCTGTCATGTGATCGGCCTGAGCCGCGATCCGAACACCCAGGGTGTCGCTGATCGGCCCTCCGATGCCTCCCTCGATGCTCGCACGTCCCCAGTTGCCGTACTCGGCCATGACGTCGCCTGCCCATTTCGGACCGGGGTTGCGCGTGGTGATGCTCACCGCCCCGACTGTGGCGTTCTGGCCGAACGCGATCGGCTGCGGGCCGAGGAGTAATTCAATGCGCTCGAGGTCCAGGAACGCACCCATGACCATGGATGTGCGGCTGAAATGAACTCCGTCGACAAACATCGGCGCGGCCTGTTCGAGGCCGAGATTGTTGCCCACCGTTCCCATGCCGCGAACGGTAATGTCCTGGTTTCGGGTTCGCGAATTGATTTCGATGCTGGGTGCGAAATTCACGAGGTCTTCAAACGTTCTGAAGCCCTCGCGATTCAGAATGTCGCCGGAGAATACTTGCAGCGAAATAGGAACCTGTTGGATCGACTCTTCGCGACGTTGTGCAGTCACGACGATCTCTACCAGAACCTCGTCCTGGCCCTGGGCCGACGTCGAAACAGGTTGCAGTACGGTGAACACGGAAATTGCCAGCTTGGAAAGCCGTACGAACAGCCCGGTGGTGCCCATGATTAATACCCCCCATTTGCTTTTATTATCTTAAAAGGCTATCACAACCCACTTTGTGCTGCTGCCGGCGTGAAGAAATCGTGGTGAATGAGCGGGAGCGACCCGTTGCCAGTTGCGGTGGGCATCGTCCGCGGTCCCGTCACGCAAGCGGTACTGCGCAAGCGAGCGATGTCGCCTGGCGGCAAACGCTGCCGTCAATATGGCCAATCGTTTCACGTGTTTTGGTTTCGTATGCAGCGGCAAGACCGCTGCCGTGTTGCGCAAGGAGCGGCATCGAGTCCGCCGCATCGGCCCCGCCTCGCCAGTCACTCCCCGTGCCCGTTCAGGCATTGCCGGGAATACGGGCCAACGTCTGGCGTATACTCGCGGCCGAGACGATGTAATCTTGATGTCGGGGTAATCCGGCGAACGCGCTTAAGGGGGAGTTAGACATGCGAATCCAGGCTTGCATTGTCGCTTCGTATTTAATTGCCACTTCGCTGTGGGCAACGGCCGCCGGCGCTCAACAGGTTCGCGTCAGCGTCATCAGTAACTCGACCGGCAGTTCGCCATTGTGGGTGGCGGATAGGAAAGGATTCTTCCGCGATGAAGGGTTGGATGTCGAGGTTACGGTCAACCCGGATTCGAACCAGCAACTTGAGCGCCTTGCCAACGGCAGTTTCGAATTCACGCACCAGGCGGTCGATCATTTCATGCGAGAGATCGAGCGCGGTAGCGACTTCGTCGTAGTTCACGTCATTACCAGGCCGACGTTCGACCTGATCAGCAGGCCCGAACTGGATTCGTTTGACGACCTGAAGGGCAAGACAGTTGCACTCGACAATGTAGAGACGGGTTACTGGCTGCTGTACCGGCAAGTCCTGAAAAAATACGGAGTAAACCCGGGGGATTACCAGATTCTCGCAAACCTCGGCGGATCGGGTAACAGGCTGAAGGCCGTACGCGAGAATCGGGCGCAGTTCACCCACATGAATGCGCCTGCGAGCATCATGGCCGAAATGGACGGGTTCAACATCCTGACCAACCTGTCGGATCACTACCCGAATTTTCCGGCCTCTTCGATCGGGACGCGCCGCGACTGGGCAAGCAACAATCGCGACACGGTAGTCACTTACCTGCGCGCCTATATCCGGGCCACCGAGTGGTTGCTGGATCCGGGGAACAGGGAAGAGGCCATAGACATTGGTGTCGGAATTGGACACGACAGGGTGCTGATGCCCGGAAGCTTGGACGCGTTCATCCGAAAAGGGCTGATCAGGTACGGCTCCATAAGCGAGGAAGGCATCAGGCAGGTGGGCGAGCTGTTGCTCGAGAGCCAGGTCATCGACTCGTTCGGTGACATGGACAAATACGCCGATGCCAGGTACCAGGGCGAGGCGAAGAGGCAGCTCCAGGCGGAAGGATTGATTGCCGGGACGCCGTGCAGCGTCCAGCTGTCGGAGTGCCCGCGAACGCAGCACGCTGCCGGGCCTCCAACTGAAGCCCTCCCGAAGGAATTCAGCGTAACGATTCCTGGGCGGCCGGGAATCCTATCGCCCAGTCCGGCTCGCTTCCACCATGCACTAACGGCGCGGAATCCGGCAGCTTTCTGACCTCCGCGGCCGATACGCGCACCGTACCCGCTATTGACCCTGCAAGGCGCTCGGCGGTGACCGCAGCTCTGCTCGTGCTAATGGGCTACGGTATGTATCTCGCCGTCCAAGTCATCATCGCGTTCGAGAATCGGCCCTGGGATGCTCCCGCCCGGGTCTACACCGCACCCTTGGAACTCTAAGTCGGACTCGGCCTGGTGCCCGATAGCCCGTTCGTCACCCACCACGAGGACCGGATCCATGCCTAGCCGGGTGAGACCGAGTTCCCGGCTGTGGGTTGTTACGGACGAGACCCCGGGATGTGCCGGTAGAAAGCGTCGTCTGCGGCAATAGGGCCTAAGTGTCCGTCGAACTCAAGTCAGTCCATTTCGACAAAGAGGTGGCCCGAAGAAGCCGAGGCGGCTGAAATCATTTCTGTCAACTGAGAAAGGTATTCGTGGCCGTAATAGCCGCAATAGCGAGGCGTCCGGGCGCACGCTAGTCAATGAACTGAAGCAAAGAGAGAAACTGACATCGACCGACGGATTCGGCGGAAACTTAAGTAAGTCGGTCACGATAGTATCTTGACGTCAGAATTATTGCTTAACCAGAAGGAATTCAGGACACACCAAATTATTGGATTGATTAACGTACTACCATGGTCCCCCATCAACTGGTCCGCACGCGAGCGCGGTGCCGATAGTGCGTCAAAATGTCGGTCTCGATGATTCAAGAAGATCGACGGAAAGACTCGCTTGATGACATTTCGATTCTCAAGCATGTATGACACGCCGGATGGCACACGAAGTTTGTCTTCGAGCACATAAATCGTTACGTCACGATCCCGCACATGATCAGAACCACAAATGTATACCCAAACGCCGTGTCTTGGCTTAGCGCCACGGCATGGTGCTAGGTAATTCTTCGAACTATCGATGATTTCGGCGGGAATGATTTTATCTTTGAGGATGCGTCGCTCATTGTAAAGATTGTCAATAAACAGATTCAGCGCTTTAACACGCTGAATCAAACCATGTTCTACGCGATCCCACTCGAAACCGGACATCGCCCGCGGAATGATGTCCAACGGCCATGCCCTGTCGATATTGTCGCCTTCAGGGTAAATCGTGAAGCGGATTCCCATGTTGACGATCGTGCTATCGACCGCGCGTTGGCGCTCGACGAGCTCCGCTGGCTGCATTGCGCTGAAATACTCCGCAAGACGCTTCGCGTGAGGCCGAGGCGAACCGTTTGCATCGATGATGCTCGTCATAATTGCCTTCGGCGCAATAGGTTGTGGACCCGAACTGCATGCGAATTACTTTGGCAGCAAATCCAAAAGCTGACGAAAATTAAAGATTTTGGCTGCGCATTAAAGGATGGGAAATGCTATCGCGTTGGCGAGGCCCCCGGGCTGGAAAGCGGGGCCTGAATTTGGGTGCGGAGGCAAAAAAGTAAGTGCCCTGCGGCATGATCTTGCGGCCGGGCGTGCCGCTTTGCCGCGTCACTAAGCCGGACGACGCGCGCTTGCTCGATGCTCCATTGACGGATCGAACGTTTAGAGTCCCGAAGCATGCCGAGCCGGCTCAGGCAAGGGTGTCAAACAGCTTACGGTACTTCTCGCGCATTTGCCTCTTGAGCTCCGGGCTTGCTTCCGCCACGGTCGGGAACGTCTCCAGTCGGTCCCACGGGCGGCAGGCGTCAATGATGCCGCGGTTATTCTCGTACGGCGGCCCAATGAGCATCGTGTCCAGCGGAGTGCTCCAGGCCCTGCGAATGAAATCGACGTCTTTCGGAGGATCGGATCGGGTCGACAGCGCCCAGATGACATCGAACAGGCTAGCAGGATCGATATCGTCATCAACGACGATCGTCCACCGACCGGCATAGTTGCCGGCGTGGCAGGTCGCGGCCAGCATAGCAGCCTGCTTTGCGTGGCCGGGATACATCTGCTTGATGGAGATCACGTTGAACAGGCGCGACGCCCCTGCCTCGTGACACCACACGCCGGTCACCCCGGGCAGACCGGCTTTCTCGACTTCATCCCAGATCATCGCCGATTTTACGATCGATCGGGCGTAGCTGAAGTTGTTCGGCGGACGTGCGGGGCTCGCGAGACAGAGGATCGGATCGTGACGGTAGTAAACGCGGCGGACCTTGACGATGGGCTCATCACTGACCCCGCTCGCGTAATAACCCATGAATTCGCCGAATGGTCCTTCCGGTAGTGTCTCGTCGCCATAGATCTCGCCTTCGAGGACGACCTCGGCATGGGCCGGGATTGGCAAACCGTAGAGTTCGCTCTTCACGATCTCGAACGGCGCGCCCCGGTGCCCGCCCGCGTAAGCGAGCTCGTCGATACCGAAGTCGATTTCCTGATTTGCGGCCATGAACAGGAGCGGGTCCTGGCCGACCGAAATCGCGACCGGACAGGGTTTCCCCCTCGCGAAGTACTGTTCCCGAATGATGCGGCCGTGTTTGCCTGGCGACATCCAAATGCCACAGGTATTCCTGTTGTGCACCATCACCCGGTAGGTCGCCGAGTTCACCCAGGCGCTTTCCGGATCCCGGATCGTCACCATGTCGTCGGTACCGATGTAGCGGCCGCCGTCGAGTTCGTGCAGAAACGGGACAGGAAACTTGTACAGGTCAACATCATCATCGCGGTCGATGTTTTCGAATATCGGCCCGTGCTTCACCTCGACGGGCGGCGTCAGCTCGAAGTCCGTGCGCATTCGATCGCGGAACGCCCTGACGAGGTCAATTGCGCGCTCGGGCTCTGCGAAACCGAGCGCATAGGCCAGTCTCCGGGTCGAATTCGTGGCGCCTGAGAGCACTCGAAATCCTGCGGGAAAACCGGGCACGTTGTCGAACAGGAGTGCCGGCGATTTGCCCTCCCGCGATTCCTGGCAGACCATCTCCGAAAGTGCGCCCATCTCGAGATTCCAGTCCACGCCTTCAAGCCGCTGCAATTCCCCGATCTGGTCGATATGCTCGAGGAGGTCGCGGAGATCCGTGTGCCGCCTGGTAATTTTTGCAGCGACCGTCGCTTTGCTAGTCACGATTACTCCTCGATTGCGCACGCCGAGCAACGAGCGAAGCATAGAGTCGCCTCGGAATCAATGACGGGCTTGCGAGCAGGAGCCCGGCCAACGAAAGGTCGGCACGACCGGAAACCAAAAGACATGCCGCCGACAGTAGCAGCACTCGCTGCAGCGTCGTCAAACGGCCGAGTGCGTAGCCGCGGATGCCCGCGGCGAAGAAACTCGCGGCGATCAGCGCGGCGCAGGTCGAGAACACGATGTTCGACAACTTGCCTTCGAGCAGCAGGCCGGGATTCAGAATGAAAGCGAACGGAATGACAAATGCCGCGACGCCGAGCCGCATCGCCTCCCATCCCGTCTCCCAGATTCTGCTGTTTGCGATGCCCGCCGTGACAAAGACGGCAATACACGTCGGCGGCGTATAGAAGGACGCCAGGCCCCAATAGATGACGAACAGGTGGGCAGCGATGTCGGGTACGCCCAGTCGGATCAGTGCCGGGGCCATCAGGGTCGCCAGGGTGATATAGGCGGGCGTGGCGTCCAGACCCATACCGACGAAAAGGCTCACCGCGCCGACGCATAACATTGTCAACAGGAGATTACCGCCGGCGAGATCAACGACGAAACGCGAGAACTTGATGCCAACACCGCTGAGTTCAAGAGAGCCAATCATCATGCCGACCGTGGCCGTGATCACCGCGATGAGCACCCAGCGGCTTACGCCCTGTTCGAAAGCCTTTATGATTCTCGGCCATGTCAGCCAGGAATCGCGATCCGTGGAAAGATAACTCGATACGAGAACGCTACCGCAAGCGTAAGTGCCGGCGATTCCGGGCGGCAATTCGGCAATCACCAGGAGGTAGATGAGCGCGGCGAACGGGATCAGGTGACGCCAGCCATCGACGAACGCCGGCAACAGGCTCGGCAGTTCCTCCCTGGTGAGCGGTGCGAGGCCATCTCTGTGGGCCTGCAGGTGGACCGAGATGAACACGATCAGGAAGTACAGGCCGGCCGGCACCGCAGCGGCCATGACGACGCGTGTATATGGCACCTCGATCCAGGCCGCCATAAGGAAGGCAATCGCACCCATGACCGGCGGCAGAATCATGCCCCCGGTTGACGCCACGGCTTCGACCGCGGCTGCAAACGGGGCCCGGTAACCGACAGACTTCATCATCGGAATCGTGAACACTCCGGTGGTTGCCGAATTACCTGACGGTGAACCGGAGATCGAGCCGAGCATGGCGCTCGCGACGACGGCCGCTTTTGCGGGACCGCCGTGCGACCAGCCTGCCAGTGCGAGCGCGAGGTTCATGAACCAGCGACTCGCGCCCGCCTGATCCATGAGTGCACCGAAGATCAAAAAAACGATGACGATGTTGGCGGCGATATTCAGCGGCAACCCGAAAATTCCGGCATCACCGACATACATACCGAACAGGACGCGGTCGAGAGAAAATCCGCTACCGTAAAGAATGCCTGGAAGGTACGGTTGAAAGACCGTCAGGAGAACGAATAGCACTACTATAACGGGTAACGCCCATCCGGCTACGCGACGCCCGGCCTCGAGCAACGCGACCACGAGCATGGTGGCCAGCGTCATGCCGGCCGCGTCCAGATATCCATACAGTCCGTAGTCGAGGACGCGATGGAAAAAAAAGATCACGAAACCGCCACCGGTAAGGCCGGCAGCGAGAAGCAGCAGATCGGCCCAGCGTCTCCGAGGGTGCAAGAAAGCGAATAGCAGAATGAACGCTGAACAGAGGCTGATCGCCTGGTGCATCTGGTCTGGAACGAATACGCCTAACCAGGTCGGAAGCTGGGCGACCACGCAAAGGTGATAAATGGCTACCGCCGTGCACACCCATGGCAGGATGGCCGATCTTACATTTCGATCAGCAGGGCCTGCTGACGTGTCGCCAGTTGATCGGTCCATAGATCCCGTTCCTTGAAGTAGCGGACCGCCCCTTCGTGAAAGGGCAGGGTGGCGACGGACAGGGTCCTTTCCAGCGTCCATTCGCGCGCCATACTCTGATAATTTCTGAATTCTTCTGCGTGCTCGATCAGCACGCCCAGTATTCGGTGAACGGTTTCTGCGGGGACACCTTCTTGTGCCACGAGATAGGTAGTCATCGAAAAAGTCGGCAGATCCATTGTCTGATTTGTAAATGTGCCGGCTGCGATCGTGGCACCCTGTATAGCGGCTGGGAGTCTATCGAGTATTTCGTCTCGTTTTGTCACAGGAATCTCGAGCAGCCTCACGAGTCCATTGCGCATAGCTTCCTCGACGATCGGGCTGTCGCCGCTGAACGGCAGCAGCGCGGCGTCGATACTGCCGACGCTGAGCGCACGCATCACTTCCGATGTGTTGGTCGTGGAGATTATCTGAATCTCGTCGGCCGGCAGGTTGAAAGCCTCGATCACCCCTTTCATGATCAGGATCAGATCCGGATTGGCCGGTCGTTCCGCGACGATCGTTTTTCCGACGAGGTCCGCCGGGGACTCGATTTCGGCGTCCGACCGCACAAGAAAGTGTCGAAAACTAAGCTGCCCTTGCATGACGAGTCTGATGTTGACAGGCCGTGGGAATTGATCGATGCCCCGGAATCCCGAGTACGCGGCGAACGCGTTCACCACGGCAACGTCGATCCGGTTCGCATCAAGTGCGAACACATTGGGTGCTGAGCCTCCCACGGGCTCCACGGTAGAGTTGATCTCCGCGTGCTCAAGGATCAATTCCGAGATCGCGACCGCCAAGCCGTAATACGTGCTGCCGACGCTCGAAGTGCCGATGCGAATAGCGTGTGAATCCTCGCCTGCACAAGCGGTCAATACGCAAACGAAAAGCCATGTCAGTCCGATCGATCGGCGGAGTAACGCGCAGGAATCGAGGATATTGCTTTCAGTTTGCGCCGATGACATGGCAACTCATGGTAGTTAAAGTGTACAGGCATGTCGATCACTCGCAGATAATGGGTCATGGCCAGGAAACGGATCGATTTGACGCTTCCGGGTGATGAGGGCACGCCACATTGCGCCGTACATAGATTCACTGCGGGGAGCCGGAACGAAACGGCGTCGCGGAGACGCAATCCAACGCGATAAGCTGCTACATCGGCAAACTGTCAGACCTGTACCCTGAGGACGACCTGCAGTCACTGTATTGTGACGAAGATCTGGGTGCCCTGGAGGATATCAACCAATACATCGTCGCGCGCATAGATTACGTCTTATGCGAGCGAGATGGGCGGCGCCGCACGTGCGTCGGATTTCGGGCCGGAAACGACGCTACTTTCCGCAGGCGCCCAACAGGTCATCAATCTCGCCGACGCTCAAGTTTTGAAAAAGTACATCGAAACCGCGTGTCGAATAATGGTTGGCGGACATCAGTGTGTTTGTGCCTGCATTTGGATCTTTTAGTCGGCTAATACCGCTCTTCAGCGGTCAGGTTATCGGGATCTGTTCGAACGTAATCTTGTCGAAATCGATGCATCGCACCTGATCCGACTTGGCAATCTCCGGGATTTGTGCGAAAAACAGTCATTGGCACCCGACAGGACACGCTGGCAGCCGTTCTTCGCCGTACCTTCATCCAATGATTTTCTAATGGCAGTCCTACAGCTAATAAATTGCAGGCTCTTTTGCAGTATCGTTTTATCGATTCTCATCGTGCCACTCGTTCATGCGTCAGAGCATGACTTGTCAGAAACGACTGGTGTGGATGACGAGTTAGTTGAGTATAGGGCAGACTACTTCGATCGATACCGGCCAAATACTGCACTGGATATAGTGAGGCAAATACCCGGTTTTCAGCTGGATGATGGTGACAGTACCCGAGGCTTCGCATCATCTGTAGGAAATTTACTGATCAATGGGCGACGTCCCAGCACTAAAGAGGAGCTGATATCCAAGACCCTCGCGCGCATTCCCGCGAATCAGGTTGAACGCATAGAGCTTATACATGGCCAGGCGGAAGGAATAGATCGTCAAGGCCAGTCCGTACTGGCAAACGTATATTTACGAACGGATATACCGGCATCCGGTCGCTGGCAGTTTTGGATGATGTACAACAATACCGCACCATTT
>Ga0224512_10002258_pt1 | contig 17758 bp, 9 predicted proteins | sample SF_May12_sed_USG_4_FD_169103 | JGI IMG/M metagenome (GOLD analysis project Ga0224512, IMG submission 169103) | Sediment microbial communities from San Francisco Bay, California, United States - SF_May12_sed_USGS_13 | ecosystem: Environmental > Aquatic > Marine > Sediment | place: USA: California... | reverse complement strand
TCGCCGCCGGGGTTCAGCACCCCCTCCAGCTCGGCAGCCACGGTGGCCGCGTCGGCGTAGGTCAGCGGGAACATCCCCATGGTCATGCCCGCGAGCCAGTCCGCGTCGAACACCCGCACGGTCTGGAGAAATTCCTCGATGGCGTATCCCGGCGCCGCCAGAATCAGAATGTTGCGGTTGGGGACGGCGCGCAGCGAGCCGCCCTCGGGCACGAAGGGTTCCAGTATCTTGCCGATCTCCTCGGCGGAGGCGAACTCCAGCGGAATGATCTGCACCGAGTAGCCCCGGGTGGAAGGCAAGGGCCAGCGCCGTGCGGAGGGGGGCGCGGACTGTCGCGGCGCCTTGTTGAGAGGCAGGATCTGGTAACCGCCGGGAGCCGGCACCAGCGCCGCGCCGTTCATCTGCAGCAGCACCTCCAGGATCGGCAGCAGCGCATCACGCCGCAGCGGCTGGTCGTTGTTGAGCGTCACCGTGCCCTTGACCGCCGGGTCGACGAAATAAGTCTCTCCCAGCAGATCGCCCAGGATCACCTTGGCCGCCTGCCGGATATCGGCGTCCTCGAAGTTCAGCACGATGTCGCCGCCGGGCTCCACCGTCACCTGGTAGGGCGCGGAGTCCGGGTTGATGAAACGGCCGGTACCTTCCCGCACCACGCTCCTCCGCGGCGGCGCACCGGCAAGGGCACTGTCGGGCGCGCCCTCGGATGCATAGGCTTCAGCCGCCGGCGCCGCGGCCGCTTCGAGCTCGGAGGACCCTGCCGCCGTTTGCGCACCCTCCGCCGGACCCGCTCGAGCGCGGGAGACGGAGTCGGGCCACTGGCGGACGCTGCCGCAGGCCGTCAGCGCCGCCAGCAGGGCCGCACCGATCAGCATTCGCAGGCGGGGTTCACCGAAGTAAGCCATAGCGTGTCGCCTCACCTTAGTTTCTTCTTCTAGCGGGTCCCGTCCGGGCGTCGTCTCGTTTTCGCCGCGGCCAAGATGATGACGCCTTTCCGCCTTATGACCCGCCGGTCGGCGCAAAAGGTTGAGCGGCAGTATAACCCGATGGCCGCGCCCCGGTCCTGGGACCATTTTTCCCAAAAGCAACGGCCAAGCGGTAAACCTTCCCTCCGCAGCGGGACCACGAACGCGGGTCGCGCATCGGCGAACCGATCGCCTGGTCTGCAAATCTTCGTTGCCCATCGGGTTTGGCACGCGGGTCTCAACAAGCTCGGCTTCAGGACAATTTTCGATCGCACCGCTCGATGGGATCCGGAACACGGTCACAGAAAATCCCGCTGAAGACGCATCTAAATCCTAAACACCAGTAAACCTGAGGTTACAAAAATTACAATCCCATCGCGGGCGCATGTTGCCGGGCCTAGGGAAATGCGGATTCCCGCTCCGCGGCTGGAAGCTCGAGGCATTGCGCGCCCGGTGCCCTTCCCCGCGTCACCGTGGCCGTCGGACCGTGGGGCACCCCGTGGCCGGGCCCGATCCAGTGCGTCGGCCAAGGGGCGACGCTTCTTGGAAAGTTGCCTAAAATTCGTGGGCTTAGGTTGATCTGGGTCAAGCGATGGCCCAATCGCCGGGCCTATATTGCCGCTGGCTAGCTGCCCGCCGGAGAGATCGGGACTTTTGCAGTTCAGTCTCTGCGGATCGATGGTGGCCGGGCGGGTAGTCGCTAGTCCAGGCCATCGAGAACGAGGCAACCAGCAAGAGAGGTCCGTTGTAGGCGCTGGAAAAAGCATGTAACTTTTTGTAATCCACCGTCAACAAGGGGATTTAATTTCGTCCTCGAAGTCGACCGCCGGCGAGCGAGGGATCTCGACCACATGAATGTTAAAAGTTTCGGAGGCTCAAGAAAGATGAAAGTCGATACACGTTACCTGATGCAATCCACCCTTGCCGCCGTTTTCGCGCTGGGTGTCGTTGCCTTGACCACTGCTCCCGCCGACGCCCAGCGCAAGGGGCCCCGCGCGAGCCTGGCTTCGAGCACCCACTGCGCGCTTGATCTGGATTTCGTCGACCCTGATACCTTGACACTCAGCCCTTCCTTGGTGGTGACCACTACGCTCAGCAACAAGAGCAGCGGAGAAACGATCCCTGAGGTCAGGGACGGATCCATGATTCAGGGCACGTATAAGGAGAAGACGAGCAGGGGCCGGGCGTTCGAAATCCTGGGCACCGTGCCCGTCGAGCCAACGCCCCAAGATGTCGACCCCGAACTGACGCTGACGGCTGAGTTCTCACTGTGTGCTGGCCAGGACGTGCGTGAGGAAGTGGCCGGGTCGAGGGAGCTCAATGGCCTTTCCACCATTCTCTATGGGATCTCAGGCGGCGGCGGCGCAACGCGTACCGTGACCAACCGCTGCACCGATGATCCGGACACGCCGGAGAACGAGGGCGGCATCAGGACCGCGGACGTCATCATGGATATCGAGGACGCTTGTGACGCTGTGATGCCCTAGCCGGCGCCGGCAGCGTATCTAAACTCTTAAGGCAATGCGCCCGATGCCCGGCCCCGGCCGGGCATCGTTGCGTTTGTGCCCTGCCGGTCTTTGCACGGATGCCGCCCGCCTTCCCACGATCACGAAATCCAGGGCCGGGCGGCAGACTCGAGGATCGGATGCAGAGTTCGCCGGCACAGACCTCTCTTCTGATACCGGCTCACCCTCGCCAGGCGCGCTGCGCAAAGCGCCACGCCTCGCTTACCCGTCGATGACCACGCGGGCACACGCCGGTGAGGGCGATTGGAGCGATACGCTTGCATACGGATTCACAATGACGGCGAACCTTCGTAGGCGATCCGCTTAAGCTAGTAAGCCGACGGGCTGCCGGCGCCCGCACGCGGCCAAGTCCAGCGAAAAGAAATTTCCAAGAATTAATGTCGCTTGACCGATTGTTAACGAACGGTTACGTTCGCTAACGTACGGTAAACATTAGGAATTTCATTAGTCTTCGGAAGCTTGTTAGGGGGACAGACTAGGAAAGTTTTTGCCGCACTTCTTCTCATTATTCGGAGGCTTAACGACAAATGAAAACATCTACCCGTTACTTGAACAAACGAGCTGTCGCCGCCGTTTTCGCGGCGGGCCTGCTGGCCGTGGCCGCCGGTACGGCCGATGCTCAGAGGGCAGGCCCGCGCGCCAGCGTGGCTTCGAGCACTCACTGTGCGATTGATGACGGCATGCTGGTGGTGACCACGACGCTCACCAACAAGAGCAGCGGCCTGAAGGTGGCGGAGGTGAGAGGCGGCGAGATCACGGCCACCACCAAGCCGGCAAATCAGAGAGGCAATGCGACCGTGGATCTCGCATCCCAGCTCATCGGCGACCTCATTAGCCTGCCTGCCGACGTGGACCCGACGCTCTCGATCACGGCCGAGTTCGATCTCTGCGATGGAGTCGGCGGCGTCAAGCAGGCCGTGCTGGATTCGCGGGAGCTCAACGGCACATCGTCGGTGGATTATGGGCTCTCGGGCGGTAATGGCGAGACCCGTAACGTGACCAATCGCTGCACGGACGACCCGGACACGCTGGAAAACGAGGGCGGAATCAAGACCGCGGACGTTATCGACGACCTCGTGGCCGCCTGCATGGTGTTGACGCCGTAACCGGCTACATCGGCATTCAAGAAAAATAAAGACGGGTGACGGCGCCCGGCCTTAGCCGGGCGCCGTCGCGTCTGGGCCACCGTCGCAACGAATCAATACCACCGGCTCAGGACTCGGCGCCTATCTGCACCTCCGCCGCTTGGCGCAGCGCCTCGGCGCGGGCGGCCACCGCCTGCTGGACCTTCGTCCGCGTGAGGTAATCCCGGATCCGCGCCGCCACCGCCTCCTCGGAGATGGCCTCACCGCCGCGGCGCTCCTCCACCTTGATCACGTGGTAGCCGAAGCCGGTCTGCACCGGCTCCGAAACCGCCCCGGGCTCGAGGCCGAAGGCCGCCTCCTCGAAGGGCTTCACCATCTGGCCGCGGCCGAAGAAGCCTAAGTCGCCGCCCTTGGGCGCGGTGGGTCCCTCCGAGCGCTGCTTGGCCAGCTCGGCGAAGTCGGCGCCGCCTTTGGCCTCGGCGTGGATGGCGTCGATACGCTCGCGGGCTGCCTCTCGGGTTGCTTCGTCGGCATCCTTGGGAACCTTGACCAGAATATGGCGGGCCTGGATCTGCTCGGGCTGGACGAAGCGCTCGGCGTTGGCGCTGTAGAACTCGTGCACCTCGGCGTCGCTGACCTGGATCGAGGGCGCGATGTCGGCGGCGACCAGCTTTTGCACCGACAGCCGCCGCTTCAGATCCTCGGCAAAGGCGGCCTCGTCGTCGAAGCCGCTCTGGCGGAGGGTGGTGGAGAACGCGCTCTCGGACCCGAGCTGGGTGCGCATTTGCTCCATCGCCGCTTTCGTCTCCTCGTCGGAAGCCGCCATGCCGCGCGCTTTCGCCTCCTGCCACAGCAGCTCCTGGGCGATGAGCACGTCCAGCACCCGCTTGCGCAGGTTGTTGTAAAACCCAGGGTCGAAGACGCCGCCGGCGCCGACCTGGTTGCGGCGCATGTAGGCGTCGAGGCTCGATTGCAGCTTCGCCTGGGGAATAGCCACACCGTTTACCGTGGCTGCGGCCGTCTCGGCGCCCTGGGCCAGGGCCTGGCCGGCGGCGCCGAGCAGCAGCGCGGGAACAACGGCGAGCGCCAGTCGCCGCGCGCGCATCTTCAGGGTCAGTGGTGGCATGCTCATCTTTTCTCCAAGTCTATTGATGTTTGTGTCTGGCCTAGGGCTGCACCCAGGTGCTGGCGGCAGCAAAGCTGCCCTTGTCGGGATTCACCGCCACCACGTGGGCGCCGCCCGCGCCGACGTGACGATTGGCGCCGTAGGTGAGCGGCGGCGTCAGCCCGGTGGCGTAGCGGTGGAGGCCCTCCAGCGCCTGGACCAGCTTCTCCCGGCTGAGCGCGCGGCCCGCCTGACGGAGCCCCTCTATGAGCAGCTTAGCCGAGGCGTAGGCGGCGATCTGCGTCGACAGGTGGCCGCGGGGAAGACCGTGGCGCTGGTGGAACTCGCCGAACTCGCGCCGCCCTTCCGCACCCTGGTCGCTGGGGCTCGTGGGATAGGCGACGAACAGGCGCCCGGCGAAGCGGGCCGGGGCCGCCGTGGCCTCGCGCCCGGCCTGATGGCCGAGGGCGAAGAGCAAGGGGCTCCAGTCGAGACGCTCGGCGGCGCCGGTCAGCAGAGCGAACTCCGGCCCGCTGCCGACGAAGAACAGCGCCTGCACGCCGGAGGCCTTGAGCTCCCGCGCCAGAGCGCCCGGATCCATGTCGCCTGCCGGGTAGGCAACGGCGCGCAGCCCGCCCCAGCCGCGGTCGGTCGCCTGACGCGTCATGGCGCCGGCAAGCGCCTGGCCCTGCTCGCTTGCGGGGTGCAGCACCGCCCCCTCGATGCTCGGCTCCGGCAGACGCGAGATGGCGAACTCCACCAGCGCCCGGGCCTGCAGCTCGGAGCCGGCGTATATATAGAATGTGTGCCGCCGCAGCCCGGTGTCGGCGGGCGTCGCCTGGGTGATGGGGGCGATGAGCGGCGTCGCCTGCTCCTCCGCCAGGGCGGCGAAGGGCTCGTCGACGCCGGCGGTAATGGCCGCCACCAGGGCGAAGACCTGTCCCGAGCTCAGCAGATCCCGGGCACGCTCCAGGGCCTCGGCCGGCGCCCCGGCCCGCGCCGCCACCAGCTCCAGCTTGCGGTTGTAGATGCCGCCCCGGGCGTTCAGATCGGCGAAGTAGGCCGAAAGCACTCCTGTCACGGCCTGGCCCGCCTCGCCCATGGGACCATCACGGGGGATGACGGTGCCGACGACGATCTTGTCGTCATACAGCCCCGGATCCAGGTCGCTCTCCAGGCGCTTCATGTAGGCCACCAGATCGTCCAGGTCCTCTTCCTCCATGCGGTAGCGGGGCATGGACCGATCGAGCGGATTGCCGTCCGGGTCCATACCGGCGACGATGGAACGGCCGAGAGAAAACTCGTCGTAGGGCCCCGAACGGCGGTGGCCGGTGGCCGATACCAGCCCGTAGGGCTTGGTAAGGCGGCTCCAGAGGATGTTCGTCGGCGTCACCCCCGCCTCGGGGCGACCGAGGCCGTCGGGACCGTGACAGGTCGCGCAGGGTATGGCGCTAGCCGGAACGGATACCGAAGCCTGGCCGACGTAAGCGGTGATTTCGCGGCCGCTGGCGCTCTCGCCATCCATATAGATCGCCTTGCCCCGGGCCTCCTGCTCCGACAGTCCCGCGCCCCGAACCTCGCCGGCGGTGAACGCGGACGCAAGCATCAGCATCAGCACGTAAAGGACCTGAGTCGAGGCGGCGGTATGATTTCTACGCCCGTTCATGCGGGAAAATGCTAGCACGCTGTGGCCATACGGATGCGCGGCGACGGGCGCGGGAAAGCGCCCATACCCCCGCGCCGGACGCCATCGAGGCCGGAGGTTCGATGCGGCGCGTTCAGCCCTCCGAGGCCAGGGACTGGAGTTTCAACACGATGCCCCGCACCGGCGTCATCGGCATGATTTTTATCCAGTGACGGGTGCGCACGTTGCCGGCGATCATGAGCGTCGAGTGGGCCTCGGGGTCGGGGGAGAACTGGCCCAGGCGCTTGAGGACGAAATCGATATTTTCCTTCTCCCCGGTGAGGAACACCCACCCTGGATCGTCGGCCTTCTGCTGCCGGGCGAACTCCGCCAGCGCCTGCGGCGTGTCCCTGAGCGGATCGGTGCTGATGGAGACGAAACGGATGGGGTTGTCGAACATCTCCCCCAGGCGGTCCCTGACCTGGTTGAGCTGCTGCGTCACCAGCGGGCAGGTGTCGGGGCAGTTGGTGTAGACGAAATTGATCAGGACCACGCGGTCCTTGAGCACGTCGCTGTAGAAACGCACGGATTTACCTTCCTGCGTCCGCAGCGGCAGGTCGGTGAAGTATTGCCGCGCCTTTTCCTCGTCACCGAGCGCCGGCTGCGGCGAGGCGGCCGGCTGCGCCGTCTCGCTCGCGGCGGCGTGCTGAAGTGCCGCCGCCGGCAGAATCAACGCTGCGGCGCTCAGCGCGACGAGCGCCAAGGCGAAAGACAATGTTCTATGGTTGCTCGTCATCGACCGCTCCTCAGATAAGTTCCGTAAGGTCGGGTAGACCTTCGTCAGACCTGTTCGTTCATTGCGACAGCCCGACCGCCGACAGGTCGCTATGTCGCGCCGCCAGCAATCGGTCCACCTGGGCCACGATGTCCTTCGGGTTGGCGAAACCGTAGCTGCGCACCCATTCTCCGCTGCGGCTATCACCGATGAGCGTCATGTTGGGGTGCGCGGTGAAATCCTGGCTGTAGGCGCCGAGACCCTCGAGCACCTTCTCCACCACCCGCTTGCCGCCGGTGAGGAAGGTCCAGCCCGGACGCGCCTTGTATTTACGCGCATAGGCCTTGAGTCGCTCAGGCGTATCCGTGCCCGGGTCCACGCTCATGGAAATCATGACCACCTCGCGCCCCAGCCGGTCGCCGAGGTCGGCCTGGACCTTCTGGAAGATGGCGGACAACACCGGGCATACCGTGGGGCAGGTGGTGTAGATAAAGTCCATCACCACGATGCGATCGGCGATCACATCGCTCACCAGCTTGACGCGGCGCCCGTCCTGATCCAGCAAAGCCTCGTCATACAGGGTCACTTCAACCGTCGCGGGGGCGCCGGCCGGCGCGGCGCCGTGGCTTTTGGGGTCGTGGGCGCCAGCGCCGACGGCCGCGCCGGCGAAGGCCAGGCCCAGCAGCAGCGCGCTCAGAGACCCCATCGGCGCTCGGATACGCCTCGCTCCCTCGTGGCGTCCCGAGGCGTTTTTCTGTTTCCGGCTCGCCTCGCGCGGCGCCGGTTGCATAGTCGAGACCATGGTCTATCGCACGCCGCGCACGGAAAAATACGGCAGCTTCTGGAACGGCGACTCCGCCGACTCAGAGCCCACCCACACGTAGTAGGCCTCCGTCAGCTTGATCGACAATTCGGCCTCGTAGACGCCCTCGCCCACCGGCTTGGCCGGCGACACGGAGCGCTCCCGGCCCGAGGCCGCGTAGTACAGCACGCTGACGTCCTTCAGGTCGTCGCGGGGCTCTTTTGTCGCCGGATCGGTGAGGCGGAAGCGCAGGCGCGCGGGCTTGCCCACCTTGATGTTGCGGTCCTCGAGCAGATACTCCACCGCCAGCGGATCGAACTCGGCCTTCATCATCGGATTGGGCCGCGCGGTTACCTCGAAGCAGTGCAGCATGCGCGGAGCGTCCAGCAGAAAGGCCACGTCGTACTTTCCCGCCACCGGGATCTTCACCTTCGCCGAGTACACTCCCGGCTCGCGCTCCTTGACGGTGCGATCCACCACGCTCACCGCCCGCGGGGCGTGGCCGTAGTTGCGAAAGTTGCCGGTGGGCGCGTTCATCCCCTCCATGTAGTAGTAGACGGTGAGGTCGGCCGGGCTGGTGAGCAGCATCGCCGCCTCACCGGGCGCCGGCATCATGGTGTCGGCGACGATGAGATCCCGGGCCTTGCCCGGCGGCTCCACGCCGAAGGAGACGGTGGTCACCAGCGGCGGGTTGCCCTTTCCGAGTTCTCCCAGGTTGATCATCCGCACTTTCTCGGTCTCGAGTCCGCGCACATAGGCGAACCTCTCGCTGAGCACCACCTGGAACGGACGCCCGTCCATCTCCAGGGTGTGCGCCACCTGGTTGGTGGGGGCATCGATGACGTAGACCTCGTTCTTCGACGGGTTCACCGCCACGCCCCAGCGGCCGTCCTGGGAGAAGCGCAGCGGCCCCAGCCCCGGCGCGGCAGGGATGCGAGCCGTGATCTCGAGCCCGCGGCCGTCCACCACCAGGATTTCGCCGCTGTCGCCATCGGCGACGTAGAGGGAATCGCTCCCGCCGGAGTAGGCGATGGAGATGGGCTTGGGCCCGGTGGCGATGTCCTTGACCTTCTCCAGCGTCTGCACGTCGATGACCGTGACGCTGCCTCCGTCGCGGTTGGAGACGAAGGCGTAGCGGTCGTCGGCGGAAAGCGCGATCTCGTGGTGGCCGGGACCCGTGGGAATGAACTTGAGCGTGCGCAGCGCCTCGGCGTCGATCACGGTGACGCCGCTCTCGTCGGGCTTGCGCGAGTCGTTGCCGATCCAGAGGTACTTCTGGTCGTGCTGCAGCACCACCCGCTGCGGATTGTCGCCGCCCTTGAGGTTGTGGGTGACGGTGAAACGCTCCAGGTCCAGCACCGCCACCGCGTCCGCCACCGGCATGCTGACGAACATGCGTTTCTCGTCGTCGGTCTTGACCCAGTCCGCGCCGCGGCGCTTGAGCACCATCTGGGCGTACAGGTTGGTGCGCCCGGTGATGCCCAGGATGGGGTCGATGACGGCGATGGTGGGATCCTGGTTCATCACCAGCACGAAGTAGCTGTTGAGATCGATGAGCGGGCGCATGCCGACGATGCCCTGAAGGTAGACCTGCACCCGGTCGCGGCAGCTCGTAGCCGCGCCCTGGGCCGCGCTCGGGCCGCCGTGGAGCATGTCCCAGGCCTCGCCGATGTCCATGTAGACCACCGGGTAGAGGCCCGAGACCGGCTGGCCGCTGGCCGCGTCCGTGACCTTGAAACGGATCTCGGCCTGCTCGGCCTCCATCAGCTCCACCGGAGCCGTGGTCTTGGTGCCCGCCGGCCGGGCGACGAACTCGATGGCCAGCCCCTCGCGCTCGATGCGCCGCGGCGGCGCCTCCGCGGCCGGCTCCGTCAGCGCCTTCGCCGCCTCCGCGGCGGCGGGACTGAGATCGGTGGCCGCAAGCCCCGGCTGTAGGCACAGCGCGGCGAGCAGAGCCAGGGACGCCGCCGCGAGGAGGCGCCGTCCGGTGTTTGTTGATTGGTGCACGCGATTCTCCTGCTGTAATCCGTTGACGGATCAATTCATTGGGCAAGTATAAATAGGTCTGCGTTCAATTCCGCGGCCTTTAAATCCCGGTAGATGAAAACGGGGGTGCAGCCCCTTGCGAAACTGCACCCCCGGTAACGGTCGGGGCCGTCCTGGCCCCGAAACCTGGGCCCCTGACGGGGTTACTCGACCCGCATGATGCCCCAGATGCCGTCGGTGACGCCGAAGGAGGCGTGGTCGCGGAAGAGGTAGTCTCCCGGGACCCCGGCCCGACCACCGGCATAGGGCAAGACGATGTCGAAGTGGCCCATGGGCGTCCAGCTCTCCTGGCCGTTCAGGTACCAGGCCAGCGGGTTGTCGCCGATCTTCACCGAGGACAGCCCGCAGCCGGAGCCGCCGGCGTTCAGCGGCTTGCCGTCGCCGAGGCCACTGGTCGCCGTCAGGCAGCCCGGAGTCTCGGGCAGGTAAGGATCCCGCGCCCAGACGTGGCCGTGGAGGTCGAAGGTGCTGCCGCGGCCGACGCCCGCCGGGTTGAGCACGCGCATGCGCGCTTCCTGATAGGCGCTGGCGGTGAACACCGGGGTCCACGGATCGTCGTTGTCGCCGTCCGCATCGGGCCCGTCGCCGTTGAGCACGTTGCTGAACATCTGCTCGGCGTCGATGCCGCCCAGGGTCTGCGGACCCGCTCCGGCGTTGCCGAAGTTGGCGTCCGGCTGCACCCCGAAGCGGAACCAGGCCGGCTCGGTGGCGAAGTTGGCGCCCTTCTGACCCGCGTCGTGCGCGTCCTCGGGGATGCCCTGGCCCTCGGCGGCGATGTTGGGTATCGCCTCGCCGTCGCGGAAGCGGTGGTTCATGGCCGACTGCTTCATCAGCACCAGGTCGTCGAAGTAACCACCATTGGCCGCCACCACCATGTCGGCACGGGTGCCGCGCTGGGTAGCGCCGCCGTCCTGGCGGTTGGGCACCGGCTCCAGCAACGCCAGATCGTCAGGCGCAGCGCCGTCGGAGTTGGCCCAGGTCGCGCCCGCGGGCTCGATCACCAGGGCCCCGATCATGCCCTTCTGGGGCTGCTTGATCCGGTCGGCCGGGGTGAGGTTCGAGCCGCCGAACTCGGCCGGCGTGGCGTCGAGCCGCACCCTTTCCTGGTTGCCGGTGCCCGTTCTCGTCGCGTGCACTTCTCCGGCGTACCAGCGGTAGGTGACCGCGTTGAACGGCGCGCCGGCCAGCGTGTTGCCGTCGGTGGGACCCACCACGGCGCCGCCGGCGATGTTGCCGCCCGCGACCACCCCGTCGTGCTGGGTGATGTCGTACTCCACCATCTGGGCGTGCAGACCCACGTAGCTCGACGGCCGGATGAGGTTGTTGTTGAAGGTGGTCACGCTCTCGGCCGGCTCGGGCGCCTGGAACGCCGCCCGCCGGTCGCGAATGACCACCGGCAGCACGGTGTTGAAGCCCGCCAGATCCGGCACCTGGTCGAGGAGCCGGTTGAAGAGGCGAACCTCGACGCACTCACCCGCGGCGGCGCGCAGCACGATGGGCTCCACCGGAGCCGTGGGCTTCAGCCGCACCTGGCACGGAGGATTGGCCACGCCGGGCCGCTGGTTCTGGCCCTGGGTGACGTCTCGACACACGTTGCCCTGGTTGGCCGGGAACGGCTCCAGGTCCTCGGCGAGGACGAACAGCAGCCCGGTGGGGTCGTGCAGCGGCCCCTGACGCAGGTTGGGCTGGCCGATGGTGTTGCCCGGGATGTCCTTTTCACGCGGGTTGTAGACCAGCGTGCCGCCTTCCGGATCCAGCGGCCCGCCCACGTGGAGCACATCCGCCGCGTCCGGCAGCCCGCCGGTGATGGTCACGCCGGCGCCGCCCACGAGCACGTTGTCGAGGAGGTTGTTCGCCGTGTCGGCGATGACCACGTACTCGCGCAGCGGGGCGTTAGCCGGACACACGCCGTTGAACTGGTTGCGGTTGTCGATGCGCGGCGCCTTGGTGAAGCCGCCGGGCAGCACGAAGAGATCCGCGCCGGCCGGCGTCCCGCCCGTGTAGTTGCGCATCAGCCCCCAGATCCCCGACCACATGCCGTTCTGGCTCGCGTCCTGGGTGTAGAGGTAGTCCGCACCACGACGCGGGTCGAACTGGTACGGCTGCTTGGCCTGCGGATCAGAGTTCAGCGGCATGGTGAAGTTGAACTGCTCGGAGATGCCGGCGTTCTGAGCGTTGCGCCAGCCTCCCGCGGGGCGGTCGTGGCCGTGGCCCGAGTTACCCTGCACCCACTTCACGCCGTGGATGGTGGAGTTGTGCTCGTGCTCGTGGGCGCCCGCCTGGACCTTGATGGTCACCTTGTCGCCGGGGAAGGCGCGCACCAGCGGGGTGAAGGGATCACCCTCTATCAGCGGCGCCTGGAGGTTGTATGGCACGCCGGAGCCGCCGTTCTCCGAATCCGGGAAGGCCGTCGGGATGATAGTGCAGCCCGGGCACTCATTGGGGACGTAGAAGCCCGCCTGGCCCACCGCAAGCGTGGAGCCGGCCAGCGGCTGCACGTTCATCTGCGGGATCGCCCGGAAGGCGTTCGCCGGGGGCTGGCCCGCCACCGGGGCGTCGGCATTCGGCCCGAGCAGCGGCGGGGTCGCCAGCGCGAAGGCCAGGTCGCCGCCGAAGCCCGCGGTCTGGGTGCCGGGCTGGTTGTCCGGACCCAGAGCGAACGGGTCGAATACCCTGAGCCCGATGGGCTCGTTGCGGTAGTTGGTCACGAGGAAGCCGGCGTCGTCGGCGTTGATGGCCTCGGGACAGGGCCGCGGCGTGCCGACCGCGTCGCACACGGCCGGGTAGCGGACGATGTCCGGGAACGGCGATCCGTCGGCGGGGCAGTTGGGCCCCTGGCAGATGGCCTGCTGGCGCCGCGACGGGTTGATGGCGTGGCGGAACGAGTTGGCCGTCACCGGGAAGGCGACGTTGATGCCGTCGGCGTTATGGCTCGGATGTCCGCTTCCATCATCGAACGTTCGCCCGTCGGGTCCCGCGCCCACGTACACGCCGGCTTCATAGGCGTGCTGGAAGTCGCTGAACTCGAAGTAGAACTCGCGGAAAGGCTCCTGACCCTGTCCAGCGGAAAAGCCGCCCGGCAGGATGGCCGCCTGCCACGAGGTCGGGCCACCGTCGCAATTGAGACCGTTTGCCGCCTCGCCGCAGTTGACCTGGCGCGTGCCGAGCGCGACGCCGGTCTCGTTGTGCACCCAGGTGGACTCGGCCGGCTCCGCCAGCAGGGTCGAGTAGAGACCGATCTGCTGGAAGGTGCTGGGACCGTAGTGGTCGTGGGTGAAGACGATGCCCAGACCCCGGTCGATCTCGTCGCGATCCACCAGCGGGTCGGCAAACCAGCGCTGCAGGGTCACGCGGGCACCCTGCCACTCGCCGCCCACGCCGGGACCCAGCGCCGGATGCGGCTCGGGATGGAGGTGCGGCGTGCCGGGATTGTGCTGGTCGTTGAAGGCGTTGATGGCCTCGATGCGCTCCACCACCATGCCCGGGGACAGGGTTCCGTCCTCGTAGTTCCAGCCGTTGGCTGCGCCGTCGGCGGTGGTCAGGTCCCATTTCGGCAGGTGGATGTGCTGACCGATGATGTCGGTGGGGGTCCTCACCTGGTAGTCGTCCACCTCGAACTCCTTCGGCACCAGGTTGGAGTGCTGATACTTGGCGCAGTTGAAGGAGTTCAGGCGCATGACGAAGGGCTCGGGCGCCCTCTGCTTGTTGATGGTGGCCAGCACGTCGCCCCACAGCGCGATGATGCGCTGCTGCGGGTAGTGGTAGCCCACCTTGTTGAACACCGCGTCGATCTGGATGTTGGCCGCGGCGTAGGTGAAGGGCGCATCCCAGGCGCGCCCAGCCGTGATGGGGCCCTGGAAGTACTCGTCTCCGCCGGCACCGGGCAAACCGCTGCCGAAGAAGTTAAAGCTGCCTCCGCCCACCAGCGCCTCGCCGGTATCGGAGACGCAGGGGTCCTGGTACGGCGCACCCGGCACCGGCGGCAGGCCGTTGAGGACGAAGTCACCTGCCGAGGTCGTGCCGTCGGTGTTGAGCGCGGTGCTCGCATGATTGCGCTGGGCGTGGTAGCCCATGGCCACCTTTTCCAGATCCGTGCCTTCCTCGGGGTAGAAGACCGCCTTGGCCTTCAGTATTTCCTTGTGGAAGTCGAGCCGGGTCTGGGCCGAGACGTAGAGATCGCCCACCGCGTGCAGGGCGGGCGCCGCGGTGCAGCTCAGCACCTGGGCTACGCCGCCGACCGCCGGCTGGGAGTCCTTGCAGCCGCCGATGGCGTGACGGGGCAGGCCGCCGTCGAAGCCGCCGGCCGCGTTGACGAATGCGTCAGCGAACTTGCCGGTGGTGTCGGCCGCGAGCAGGCCCGCGTAGAAGGGATCATCGACCAACAGATCCTCGGCTTCCGCCTGGGTGATCATGTCCAGCGGCGGCGTGGTCGGACGCTGCCCGACCCCTGCCAGAGCGCAGGTCGGGTCGAAGATGCCGTCGACACCGTTGCTGCAGTCGAGCCCGCCAATCCAAAACGGGTAGCCGGGGTTGATCTCGCGATCGACCACGTAGTTCTGGCTGGAGTCGGCGGCGCCATCGCCGTCCGAGTCCTTGGTCACCACCACCACGTCGCCCGGCATGGGCGCCATGGGTCTGCCCGGCAGGGGCACCACCGCGGAGATGGGAATACCGGCCAGGATCTCGCCGTCGGGATGGGCGCGGTTGCGCGCGTCCAACGGAAGTCCCGTCAGGTCGACGGCCGTCAGACCGGCAACATTGGTATCGGCCACCAGCGCCGGCGGGCTGTTACCCAGCGAAAACGGCGTGTCGTGGTACTTGTTGCCATCGAGGTCGTCATTCACGCTGGCGTCCAAGATCGTGCCGGTCTCGGTGACGTCGTGGATGCGCATGTGGTACCACATGCCCTGGGCGAAGTGCGGGTAGAAGTGGCAGTGGAAGATGGCGTCGCCGGCGGTGCGGTTGCGGTTGCCCATGCCGCCGTAGACGTACTCGTAGGTGTAGCTGGAGCCCGGGCCGATGCCCTGGGCGTCGAGATAGTTGGCGCGGTCGTCGTTGGCGTTGAACAGCCACTGGTGGTTGTGCTGGTGGAAGACGTGCTGCTCCTTCGGGCCCGCGTGGATGTTGCGCACCTTGGCGTGGTCGCCGGTGTAGGCGTTGTGGATGTTGGCCGGATCGTCCTGGAACAGCGCCGTGGTGGCCTTGGGGCCGATGAGCGGCACCAGGGCCGGGTCCTGCGCCGCCACGGTCTCGGGGCTGACGTTCTCCAGGCCGAAGTTGGCCGGCACATCCACCCGCATGCCCGGGTCGCCGACGGTGTAGGAGGTCAGGAAGAACTCCTCGTAGGCGCAGCCCAGGCAGTCGTACATGGGGCCTACCCCTAAGCGGTTGGCGATGATCTCCGAGCCGATGCCGCCCGACGCGTAGTTGATCATGAAGGCGTCACGCACCCCGTGCAGCGTGTGGCCGAGCACCGGATGATTGAAGAAAGCTTCGAAGGCGTTGCTGGTCGCGGTTTCGTCGTGGAACCCGGACATGAAGTCACGGAATGGCTGCAGGCGCCACGGATACGCCGGGTTGCGGATGCCCGCATTCTCCAGCGGATAGGTGCTCTGCGGAAAATGGCCGTCGGCCTGCGGGCCGGCGACGACGGCGTTGATCTCCGAGTGGACGATCTCGTTGGTGACCGGATCGATCATGTTGAGGATCGGCAGATTCGCCTTGCCCTCATCGATCCACGGCTGTTGGTTGGGATACCGGGCCTCGTAGTCGAGGACGGGATGGCCCTGGGCCGTGTAGGACGAGTAGGTCCCGTCGAGAGAGTAGTCGGCCAGATCGGATGCCAGGCGATATTCTTCCTCGTACACCTGGCTGCGGTAGATGCGTGCATTCATCGGCTGCACCGCCACCACGCCCCACATGCCCAGCCCGTTGTTGCCGCCGGTGGCCTCGCCGCCGATGGCGGCGCAGGGGTTGGAGAGCTTGAAGCCGCCCTCGTGCTCGGCGAGGAAGGTGAAGGGCGTCGGGCCGGCGCCCTGCGCCAGGCAGCTGTTGGCGTTGTTGCCCACATAGCTCGAGTCGTTGGCGATGCCGTTCGCGCCATCCAGCTGCAAGCCCTGGACGTGCACGCCCGCCCAGCGGGTCTTCACCTGGTTGTCGCCGATGGCGGGAAAGGGAAAACCGACCTCGTTGTTGTTGACGGCTTCGAGCCCCTGGCCTTCCAGCTTCTCCTCCAGATCGCCGAGGTTCAGGACCGGATTGGCCGGATCGGCGAGCAGGTTCTGGAAGTTAATGGTCAGCTTGGAGCAGCGCGGCACGCGCAGGGTCATCGGCCGGGGCCGCTTGTCGGGCCTGAGCTGCACCCGGCCGGGGACCGCCGCCCCGCCCGCCGTCAGCGGCTTGCCGGTGTCGATGTTGACCACGTCGCGCCTGAGTGCGTACATGACCCAGTTGGGGTTCTGGGCGCCCAGGCGGTTGAACACCATGGGCGTGTCGAACACCACCACTTTGGCGGTGTAGGTGGGCCATCCCGAAGGATCAGGACAATCCACCTCCGCCTGAACGTTGCCGGCGGCCATCAGGCCCAGCGCCGCCAGCGGCAGGGAGACGGCCATGCGAAGGAAGTTTTTATAGTTGGCGATGTTCATGACTCATTCCTTACATATCTCGCAGATAGGTTTGGTATCGAAGCAAGTGGCAACCCCGCCGCCCGCGGCTTTCGGCCGCGCACAACAGGGCGTGAATTCGGTGTGTCGGTTTAGCGCCGGCACGGGAGAGAGAAAAACGGGATGGGATTGCGCAAGACGGGCTGAGACGCAAAATGCCAAGCGCCAATGCCTTTCGGCCTCGGCGGGGTCAGACACGATGGCCTGTAACCTCAGCTTGAACACGTCGTCTCTCCCGTCTCTTGAAGGCCACGGCCCGTCGGCCGCGTCCTGCTGCCGGTTGAAGCGGCGCCCCGCTGCGGGGGCGGGCACTTCTCCGGTCTTGTGGGGGATGCTCGGCCAATTCGAGCCGCCGCCGCTTCGTGCAAGAGGACAGGATTCGGTTGTACTGTGGGTCAGCGCCGACCTGTACCAAGGGACAGGTGGGATATCTCGATTGGCTTAGCCGGGGCGGGAGGTGGATGGCGCCGTACGATCAGCGGGTGGCGCTTAGCAGCGCGTGGCCGGCGCCCGGGGTGTGGCCGTTCATTGGCCGGACTCTGCAAAAGTAAAGCCGGCGATGGCAGGGCGCGGCAGATGCACACCCTTAGGAGAGCATTCTTATCCGCGCTGGGCGGCTACATATGCACCAGTCCGCGCTGCACCGCGAGGCGCACCGCCTCGGTGCGGTTGCTGGCGCCGAGCTTGGTGAACAGGCTGCTGACGTGAAACTTGACCGTGCGTTCGGTGATCTCCAGCTCCTCGGAGATCTCGCGGTTGCGCATGCCGTGGGCCAGCATGTCGAGGATGGTCTGCTCGCGCCTGGTGAGCGCGCGCGGGTGACGCAGTCCGTGTGCCCGTTGGTCCGAGCTGAGAGTGGAGCTCATTGCATTGCCGCCTCGCTCGCGGCGCGCGCCTGACGCGATCGCGGTGATGGTAGGCTGCATAATGCCGCGGCTGCGAATGCTGCGCACCGTCCATTGCGACGGAATTTAATTCGACCAATGGACAGGCGCGTGCTGTACTTTGGATCAGTCGCTGTCCGCCTCGATGGGCCGGGCGTTTTGAATTTAAGAATCAACGCGGCGTCATAACGAAGAACGCAGGCGAGATCAGTTTTCGCTGGACGTCCCGGGCGCCGCGGGATCGTTTTCCTTAAGCCAATCCCGCGCCTGCTGTTCCAGCATCA
>Ga0224512_10002257_pt1 | contig 17758 bp, 15 predicted proteins | sample SF_May12_sed_USG_4_FD_169103 | JGI IMG/M metagenome (GOLD analysis project Ga0224512, IMG submission 169103) | Sediment microbial communities from San Francisco Bay, California, United States - SF_May12_sed_USGS_13 | ecosystem: Environmental > Aquatic > Marine > Sediment | place: USA... | reverse complement strand
GAAGACGAGGGCCGCCCCGGCCTCCCGGGCGATCAGCCGAAAGGGCAGGTTCGAGACCCCGGCCATCGGGGCCAGCACCAGGTTGTTCTCGAGCCTCCGGTTTCGAAGCTCGATCGGGCGGAGGAGAGTCGACGGTTCGTCCATGCTCGCTCCCGGCGGATTGCCGAACAGCGCTCTGAAGCGGGGGTGGGTGCCTAATTTTTGTGCAGATTAGCGGGCGCACACCGGCGCGTCGAGGTCGATTTTCTCCACTACCACCGGTGATTTAGGGCCGGTAAGGTTGCCGTATGCGGACGGGACTCACCCCGGCGGAAGCCCTCCGAGCCCTGCTCGAGGTCACCCCCGTGATGGGGGCCGAGACGCTGGCGTCGCGCGACGCGCTGGGCCGCGTCCTGGTCGAGCCCGTCGTCTCCACCCGCTGTCTTCCCCCGGCCGACAACTCGGCCATGGACGGCTACGCCGTCCGCGCTGCCGACGTCGCCCATGCCTCGCCCACGACCCCGGTCGATCTCGAGGTGGCCTTCGAGGTGGCAGCGGGCGCGGCCGGGGAGGGCAGCCTGCGTCCGGGCGAGGCGGCCCGGATCCTGACGGGCGCCCCGCTGCCCCGGGGCGCCGACGCCGTCGTGCGTCAGGAGGACGCCGAGCGGGCGGGCGACCGGGTGGCGGTGCGGATCGCGCCGCGTCCGCGAGAGAACGTGCGCGGCGCCGGCGAGGACGTGCGGGTGGGCGAGGAGGTACTGGGCGCGGGCACGCTCCTCGGACCCGCACACCTCGGCATGCTGGCCTCGCTGGGGCGCAGCACGGTCAGCGTCCACCAGCGCCCGCGGGTGGCCGTCCTCTCGAGCGGCGACGAGCTGGTCGAGCCCGACGGCGAGATCGCCGGTGGGCGCATCGTTTCTTCCAACTCCTATTCCATCTCGGCCCAGTGCCGGGAGCTGGGCGCCGAGCCCGTGTACCTCGGCATCGCCCGCGACACCCCCGAAGATCTCGAGCGTCGCGTGCGCAGCGGGCTGCGCGCTGACGTGCTGGTGAGCTCGGCGGGCGTGTCGGTAGGAGACCGCGACTACGTCCGCCCCGTCCTCGAAAAGCTGGGTTGCACCTGGGACTTCTGGGGCGTCCGCATCAAGCCCGGCTACCCCTTTGCCTTCGGGCGCTGCGACGAGGACGGCGGACCGCTCGTCTTCGCCCTTCCCGGCAACCCCGTCTCGGCGATGGTGACCTTCGAGCAGTTCGTGCGTCCGGCGCTGCGCAAGATGACGGGGCACACGGCCTGGTTCCGGCCGTTGATCGCTGTCCGTCTCGGCGAGCGCCTGGACAAGAAAGCCGGGCGGCTCCACTTCGTCCGCGTTCGGCTGGAGCGCCGCGGCGGCGAGGTCGTGGCCCGCCCCACCGGCAGCCAGAGTTCCGGGGTCCTGCGCTCGATGACGGAGGCCCAGGGCCTGCTCCTCTTCCCCGCCGACGCCACCGAGCTTCGGGAAGGCGACACCGCCACGGTTCAGGTCCTGGACGCCGCGTTCCTGGCCTCCCCGGACCCGGGATTCTGAGGGCGGTCGGGGCCCGTTCCGTGCCGGGACGCATCGCGACGGTCACCGCTGCGCTCCTCGTTGGAGGCGCCTCTTCGCGCCTGGGTCGCGACAAGTCGCGGATCGAGTTCGACGGGATCGCGTCGGCCACCCGCATCGCGCGGCTGCTCGCCGGTTTCTTCGAAGAGGTCCTGCTGGTGGGCGGAGACCCCCCCGCGGAGGCACCGGGACGGCGCGTCGGCGACGTGGAGGGTCCCCGCTGTGGGCTGCGTGGCTTGGTAAGCGCGCTCGAGGCCGCGGCAGGCGAGCGCGTACTGGTCGTGGCGACGGACCTGCTCCTGGTGACCCCCGACCTGCTGCTGGCTCTGGTCGCGTGGCCGGAGGCCGACGCCGTCGTTCCGAGGACCAGCGCCGGGAGTCATCCCCTCTGCGCGCTCTACCGGCGGGATCCGGTCCTCTCCGTCGCGCGCTCGCGCCTCGCCGCCGGAGACCTAGGGCTTCAGGCGCTCCTCGACGCGACCGACACCCGCTTCCTCGACGCGGCCGAGGTCGAGCGACTCGATCCCGAGGGCCGCGCCCTCGCGAACGTGAACACCCCCGACGACCTCGCTCGCGCCGAGCGGTTCTTCGCCGCGGCGCGCGAGAGGTCGGCGTGAGGCTCGCGCGCCCGGTCGCGGCGGCCCTGGCGCTGGCGGCGAGCGTCGCCGCAGCCGGCGAGGCCGACGTCGTCGCCGCCCGGGCCGAGCGTCAGCCCGACGGCCGCTACCGCTTCGTCGTGACGCTGCGGCACGCCGACAGCGGGTGGAGTCACTACGCCGACGGCTGGCAGGTGCTGGCGCCGGACGGCCGCGTGCTGGCGACGCGCGTGCTTCGCCATCCCCACGTCGACGAGCAGCCCTTCACCCGCGACCTGGCCGACGTCGAGATCACCGAGGACCTGCGCCGTGTCGTCATCCGCGCCCGCGACTCCAAGCACGGCGCCGGCGGCGCCGAGGTTCAAGTAGACCTCCCGGACCGCAACGACCGAAGCGACCGACGGGCCGGGACCGAGCCGGATCCCGCAGCGAAATAAAGCGCAGGCCGCCACGGATTTCGCAAGGCGGCGCAGCCGCCGCGCAGTGAGCCGAAGGCGAACGAAGTTCAGTCAGGGATGGCCGAGCCATTCGCGGAGGGATCCGGCTCGGTCCCGGCCGCTCAGCTTCGCAATTCGCCGAGGGCGCGCTCGACTGCGGCGCGGGTTGGCGGCGTCGCGCTCGGGTCGAAGCGCGCGCGATCGACCTCGGCGAGCAGGCGCGCGGCCCTTGCCGCGGCCGGCGCCGCCACGCGTTCGAGGATCTCCTCGGCCGCGAGCGACCGCGCTCCGGGAATGCCATCGGCGAGTTCCTCGCGGAGTGCCCGGGCGAGGGCCGCCGCTTCGCCCTCGCGATCGCCTCGGTCGCGCGCGTCGTCCGCGGCCGCGAGCGCCTCGGCGCTCGCTCCTCGACGGCGCCGGCGGCGGACCCAGGCGAATGCGACGGCGGCTCCCGCGACCAGACCGAGGCCGACGGCGAGCCACGACCCACCTCCCGTTCCCGGCGGCTCGGCGTCGTGTCCGGTTGCCGCGCTGGTCGCGGCATCGCGCGCGCCTTCGCCGGCCGCGTCGACTGCCACATTCACGGCCACGGCCACGGCCGGGGCCGACGCGACCTCGTAGCGGCGCGTTTCGGGGTCGAAGTACGGCACGCGGATCGACGGCACGAGCAGGGTTCCCGCGCGCCGCGGCACGAGGTCGTAGACGAAGTGCACCCGGACGAGCAGACGCGAGCCCGGCTCCAGGCGACGCACGGGGCGGTGCCGAAACAGCTCGGCGTCGGCCCCCTCCAGCGCCAGGGGATCGGGCGCGTCCCAGAGGTTGCCCGAGCCCCGGAGCATGACGGCGAGGCGGACGCTCTCGCCCAGGGTGACCACCCGGGGCTCGACGACCGTGCGCATCGTCAGGGGGCCCACCAATCCGGCGAAACCCGGCGGGCGGCCCGCTTCGGGCGGCGCGAGGACGGTGAGCGTTGCGACGGGGACCGGGGCCAGGAAGAAGCGGTTGGATTCGCCGCCCACGCGACAGCGCAGGCCGGCGCCGCGAAGTGCGAAGGTGCCGCTCCGTTCCGGGAAAAGCGCCCGCTGCTCCTCGTGCACGTGATAGCTAGCATCGCCGCGTTCCACGCGATCGGGCTGCGGCGGTCCGGCCAGCCGCTCGGCGCGAAAGCCCGGGAACGCAAGCGGCTCGACCCACTCCACCGCTGCCACCTCGTCCCGACTCAGAACCCGGAGCCGGTAGAGCACCTGCTGTCCGATCACCGCGCTACCGGGGTCGAGCGTGACCGAGGCGAGGCAGGGCGGGGCGTCCCCGGCCCGGCCCGGAGCCGCGATCCCGACGAGCGCCGCGAGCGTCGCGCAGCTGCGGAGAAGGCCCGGGCGCGTCACCACGCCGGACCGTGCCGTAGTCGGCTCTCGGCGTTCGCGCGCGCTGCGGAGCGGATCGAGCGCGTCGGATCGTCGTCGACCCGAGCCAGCCAGCGCGCGCGCTCCGCTTCGCTGGACGGTGTCGCTTCCCTGGGGTGCTCGGCGAATCCGCGGGCGCCCGGCGGCGGCTTCGGGGTTGTTGGCGGCGAGTCCGACGCGCCCGGCGGAACGGTCTCCGGCCCCCGCGCTGCACGTCCCGGCGGCGAGGGGGGCGGAAGCGCGGCCAGGCCCCGCAGCGTCCATTCGAGATTGAAGCGCGCCTCCCGATCGCGCGGCGCCAGGGCGAGCGCGTCGAAGAAGGCGTCGCGCGCGGTTTCGAGGTCGCCCTGCGCGAGCGCCGTCACGCCGAGGTCGTAGTAGGCGACGGCCGCGACCCGCGGCTCCGCGGCGATCACCGCGGCGGCGGCAAAGGCGCGGGCGGCGGCTTCGTTCGCGTCCCGCTCGAGCCGGGCGAGCCCGAGCTCCACCAGCAGCGCCGCGTCGCCGGGCGCCGCGCGCAGGCGGGTCTCGATCGACGCGATGTCCGCGGTGCCCGTCGGCGCCTCCGGCGCCGCGCCCAGGACAAGGGCGGCAAGAGCCGGCGTGGCCAGGGCGACGCCCTGGCGCCGCCCCCGCTGGATCCGCGTTCGCGGCAGCGCTTCGGCGAGCAGCAGCACGAACGCCGCGGCCGCCAGGGGAAACACGCGGATGGCGCGGACGCGGCGGGACACCGAGGCTCCGGGCGCCGAGCCCGCCTCGCGCCGGATGGACGCAGCCGCGCGCTCGAAATCGAAGCTGCCCCAGGCGTCGCCCGGGAAGACCTCGCCGCCGGTCTCCTCAGCGAGACGCGCGAGGCGGCCGATCTCCCGGCGCGAGCGCACGATTCGGCCCGCGCCGTCGCGGAGGGGAACGCCGTGATCGGGGACCTCGGCTCCGACGTCGGACCCGAGTGCGGCCGCCAACACGCGCACCCCGGCGCGTGCCGCCGCCGCGGCACCCCCATGCCCCCGCCGCTCGGGATCCTCGCCGTCGCTCAGCACGAACGCGATCCGGGGCCGCTCGCTCGCGACCGCAAAGGCGCCGAGGGCTGCGCGCAATCCGTCGCCGAGGTTCGACGCGGGCGGATGCAGCAGCTGCGTGTCCACGGCGGAGAGCAGCTCCAGCAGCGCCCCGCGGTCCGGCGTGAGCGGCGTGAGCAGGACGCCGCGCGAAGCGAATACGGCCAGCGCCGCCCGGTCGCCGGGCCCCAGACGCCCCAGGAGCTCCTCGGCCCCCCGCTTTGCGCGCTCGATCCGGCTCGGCGGGACGTCGCGAGCGTCCATGCTGCGCGAGACGTCGATCAGGAACACCACGTCCACCCCGCTGGAGGGCACCTGGACGCTGCGTTCGCCGACGCGGGGCCCGAGCAGGGCCAGTCCGATCGCGCCGAGGGCGACGAGCAGCGCGGCGTCCCGGAGCCCGCCCGGGCTGCGACCGCGCGCACCCGGCCCCAGGAGTGCGCGCCGTCGGCGGCCTGCGACGAGTCTCGCGACGGCCACCGCGAGGGCGCTGACCGTGACGACGGCGACCGCTGCCGGCAGCCATTCGGGGTGCTCGAAGAGGGTCGCGAAGCGATCGACGCTCACGGCAGCCGCCTCCGGGCGACCCGCCCCACGCCGATCTCGACGAGCAGCAGGCCCCCCGCCAGGGCGACCAGGGGCTCGGGCCGCGGGGCGTGACGCAGTCGCGGCGGCCGCCGGCGCGGCACCCGCTCGAGCGCATCGATCTCCGCGTACACACCCTCGAGATCTCCCGAGCGCCGCGCCGCGAAGAAGCGGCCGCCGGTCGTTGCGGCGATCTGTTCGAGCGCGCGGGCGTCGACGTCGTGGCGTTCGAACACGAGTCCCCGGGCCGCCGCGCCCGGCCGGGCCGCCATGGGAACCTCCTCGCCGGCGGAGCCGATGGCCACGGTGTGGACGCGGATTCCCTCGCCGGCGGCGAGCGAGGTCGCCCCCTCGACCGAGACGGCGCCCGCGTTGTTGCGTCCATCCGTCAGCAGCACGACGACGCGGCCGCTGCCGGCGGCCCCGCCGTCGCCGGATGGGCGCCCGCCGAGCGCGCGCTTGACGGCCAGGATCAGGGCGTCACCGAGCGCCGTGGCCTCGCCCGCGACGCCCGCCTCGACGCGGCCGAGGGCGGATGCCAGCAGGTCTCCGTCGCTCGTGAGCGGGCACTGCGTGAAGGCGGTCTCTCCGAAGACGACCAACGCGACGCGATCGCCTTCCTCGGCGCGCTGCTCGGCGAAGCGCGCGACGACCTCGCGCGCGAGGTCGAGGCGCGTTCGCCACCGGTCGTCCACCCGGGTGTCGAGGGCGCGCATGCTCCCTGACGCGTCGATGGCGAGGACGAGGTCGAGGCCGAACCCGGGCTCGGGCGGCGCCCGGTGGACGCCCACGGGTCCGGCCAGCACGGCGGCGAGGCAGACCAGGCAGAGCGCTCGCAGCGTGAAGGAGAGGCCACGGACCGCGTCCCGCCGGCGCGCCCCCGCGATCCGCGCTTCCGGGAGGCCCGGCCACGGGATCGCCGCCGGCCGCGCCCGGGCGCTGGCCGCGAGCACCGCCAAGGCGAGCGGGGCCAGGAGGAGCCAGCCGGGCTGTTCGAAGGCCTCGATGCCGACGCGGCTCAGCGCCGCGTCCATCACGTCCGGTCCTCCGGCGGGATCGAATCCTCGACGAACGCCTTTGCCTGCTCGAGCAGCGCGCCCACGCGTTCCGACACGATCGCGCGTTCACCGGCCTGGGCCTCCGGACGGAAGCGGATCGCGTCGAGGTCGTGCAGGATCGCGAGAAAGACCGGCCAGCAGGAGGTCGCCGCGAACGGAGGTGCCGCGGCGCGGAGCTCCTCGGTGGTCCTTGCTGGGGCGTCGGCGCCGAAGCGCCCCGCCATGTAGCGGCGGAGCGCCACGGCGATGAGATGCGCGGCGGCGAGCGGATCCGCGGAGGTCGCCGCGCCCGCCTTCCGAAGCTCCGCCCTCGCCCGGATCCACGGCGGCTCCGGCGGCTTCGGCGGCAACGTGGCGGGTCGCGTCCGGCGCTGAATCGTCCGGCGGACGAGGGCGACCAGCGCCACGGCGGCGAGCGCGGCGGCGGCACCGGCGCCGGCCGCGCCCCAGCGGCCGGCGCCGTCACGCGGCGCAGGCAGCGATCTCGCGCCGAAGGGTGTACTTCGATCGGGAAGCTCGAGGAGCACCGAGGTCACCACCAGCGGGAGCGCTGCCAGCGCAAGGGCCGCGACCTTCCCGTCGGGGGACTCGATCGCGACACTCCCGGCCGGCCACACGAAGCGTCCGACCTCGCGCGCCCGGATGCGGATCCGGGTGCGATGGACCCAGCGCCCCGGGTGCTTCTCGACGGGGAGCGTCTCGGCGTCGAGCAGCCAGAAGCCGGGGATCTCTGGCGGCGGCTGGAAGGGGCGCGCGTGGTGGTCGGGCGGAGTCACGACCGCCAGCTCCACCACCGCCACGCCGCCGATGCCGATCTCGGGCGGTTCGAGCACCAGCGTCGCGCGCGGCGCCGTCGGCGCCGTGGCGGGGACCGCCGCCTCGCCGCAGCCGGCTCCCGGCGCCAGCAAGGCCACGGCGAGCCCCCAGAGAGCCGTGTGCGCGCCGAGCCGAGACGCGGCGTTCATACGCCTTCCCTGCGGCGGCGCGCGGCGCGCTCCCGGAAGAAGCTCCCGAGCGCAAGCAGGGGGCTGCGGTCCGTCCGCAGCCAGACGGGATCGGCGCCGCTTCGTCGCAGCTCGTCCTCGAGCCGCCGGCGCCAGGCCGCACCCGCGGCGCGGTACCGCTCGCGGGCGCGTCGCGAGCCCGTGGCGAGTACGAACACCGCGCCCGGCCGCTCCGGATCCGCCACGCGAATCGGCCCCGCGTCGGGAATCGCCGCCTCCCGCGGATCGACGACCGCGGCGGCCACCACGTCGTGACGGCGAGCGAGCTCGGCGAGCGCGGCCGCCGGCGCGGAGCTCCCGGTCGGCGGAAACAGCTCGGGGTCGCGGAAATCCGAGATCAGAACGACCGCGGCGCGTCGTCGGGCCGCCGCGTGCAGGGCGCGCAGGCCGGCGGAGAGCCGCGTCGTCCCCCGACTCGCGGCGGCGGTCTCCACGGCGGTTCGGATCACGCGCAGGCTGTGCGCGGCGCCGCGGCCGATCGGAACGCTGGCGCGCACGCTGCCGTCGAAGGCGACCAGGCCGATGCGGTCGCCGGCGCGGACGGCGGCCGCGGCCATCAGCGCCAGCGCGTGCGCCGCCGTTGCGGCCTTGGGGCTCCCGGTGCTGCCGAAGTCCATGGAGCCGGACACGTCGAGGGCGAAGAGCAGGGTCTGGTTGCGATCCTCGCGGAACAGCTTGACGAAGGGCTCGGCGCTGCGCGCCGTCGCGTTCCAGTCGATGCTGCGGATGTCGTCGCCCGGCACGTAGGGGCGCGACTCGTCGAACTCGAGCCCCCCACCCCGAAACGCACTGGTGTAGTTTCCCGCGAAGAGCCCTGTGGCCTCGCAGCGGCTTCGCAGCAGCAGCAGTCTCGCTGCGCGGGCGAGGTCTCCGGTCGAGACCGGGCTGTCCTCGGCGCCGGGCACCGGTGTCGGGCTCCTAGGGGGTCTCGACCGCGGCGAGGACGGCCTCGACCACGGCCTCGGGGCCGATCCCGTCGGCCTCGGCCTCGTAGCTCAAGAGGACGCGGTGGCGCAGCACGTCGGGCGCGACGCGCTTCACGTCGTGAGGCGTGGCGAAGCGGCGTCCGTCGAGGAGAGCGCGCGCCCGCGCGGCGCGCACGAGATACATCGAGGCCCGCGGCGAGGCGCCGAGCGCGACGTCGGATTGGGTTGAGCGCGCGTCCCGGACCCCGATCCGCGCCCCGACCGCGGCCGGGTCGCGGGTGGCGCGAGCCAGACGCACGGCGTAGTCCATCACCGGTTGCGCCACGTGCACCTCCCCGGCGCTCCGCCGCAGGAAGCGCAGCGATTCCGCGTCGGCGATGGCCCGCACCGGTGGCTTCGGAAGCGCGTCACGCCGCACGATCTCGCGCTCTTCCTCCTCGGCGGGGTAGGGCACCACGAGCTTGAGAAGAAAACGGTCGATCTGCGCCTCGGGCAGCGGGTAGGTGCCCTCCAGCTCGACCGGGTTCTGTGTCGCCATCACGAAGAAGGGATCGGGCAGGGACAGGCTCTCTTCGCCGATCGAGACCTGCCGCTCCTCCATGGCCTCGAGCAGCGCCGATTGCACCTTGGCGGGCGCGCGGTTGATCTCGTCCGCCAGCAGCACGGAGTTGAAGATCGGCCCTCGCCGCACGACGAAGCTCCGACGGTCCGGGACGTACACCGGGGTTCCGATCAGGTCGCCGGGCAGCAGGTCGGGGGTGAACTGGATCCGCCCGAAGCCCTGGCCCAGCACCTGGGCGAGCGTGCGGACGGCCGTGGTCTTGGCCAGCCCGGGCACGCCCTCCACGAGGGCATGCCCGCCCGACAGCAACGCCACCAGCAGCCCCTCGATCAGGCCGTGCTGGCCGACCACGACGCGCCCGATCTCCTCGGTCAGGCGCTGGAGCGTCTCCTCCGCCTTCTCGACTACACCCGCGTCCACCTCCCCAGTGTCCCAACGCAAGCGCGCCCAAGCAAATACCGCCCCCGGCCGTCCGGCGACGACTCGCTACCGCCTGCCGCGCCCCGCGAGCGAGATCAACCGCGACGTGCGCACGCCGGGCACCTGTCGCAGGCGCACCACACGCCCGCCCCAGCCCTCCACCTCCTCCCGCCCCACGATTGCGTCGCGCGACCAGTCCCCTCCCTTCGCGAGGACCTGAGGCCGGAGCGCGCGGATCAGGGCGAGGGGCGTAGCCTCGCGGAAGAGCACGACCCCGTCGACGCACTCCAGCGCCGCGAGCATCTCGGCTCGCTGGCGCGCCGGGACGATCGGACGTCCCGGGCCCTTGAGCCGCCGGACGCCGGCGTCGGTGTTTACGCCGACGATCAGCCGGTCGCCGAGGCGGCGCGCCGTCTCGAGCGCGCGCACGTGTCCCACGTGCAGGAGGTCGAAGCAGCCGTTGGTGAACACCACACTGAGCCCGCGCCGGCGCGCGGCGCGTACGGCCCCGACCGCGGCGGAACGCGTCAGCAGCTTCGACCGCGCCTTGCGCGGAGTGCCGCTCACGACTCCTCCGGCGTCCCGGCGGGGTTCTCGGGGGGAGTCGGCTGCGGGGGTCGCACCCGCGGCTCGCCCCCGTCTCTTTTCAGCAACTCCTCGATTCCCTTCAGCATCAGCTGGGGCACCCCCAAAAGCTTGGATCCGGTCTCCAGGACGATGCCCCCCGGCCCCGTGACGATGGACCGCAACGGGATCAGCTTCGCCTCCGGCGCGGCCCAGGGGCCCGAGAGCCGGTAGTGGGCCGCCAGCATGCCGGCATCCGTGCCGAGCAGGAGCACGCCCAGGAGCGGGATCTTCCCGAGCGCCAGGTCGAGCTGGCGGAAGAGGAACAGCGCGACGTCGGCATCGACCGCGTGCAGAGGATGGGCCAGGTCCACCTCGCCCTCGACCAGCACCCGCACGTCGGGTCCGTCCAGCGAAAAGGACCGAGTGCGCATGCGGCCGTCCGAGAACTCGAGAAGCGTCTCGATGCGGGAATAGCGGATCTTGTCGCGGCCCGCGAAGGGGTTGAGCGGCCCGCTCGCGAGCACGATGGCCACCATCGGCGAGAGCTTCTGCCGCAGGACGCCGTCCGTCGCGCGCAGCGAGATCTCGCCGGAGACCTCCGCGAAGGGGGAGAGCTCGGGCCGCAGCGATCCTTCGAATGCCCCCGACAGCTCGACCTGCCCGCTGGCCCAGCCCGATGCGAGCCCGAGCGCCGCGCTCAGCGTCGCCACGTCGCCGTCGGCCACCGAGAAGCCCAGGCGGCCGGGAACGGCGTCGGGATGCGTGAGGTCCAGGCGGGCCGAGCCGACCAGGCGGCCCGAGGGGACCAGGTCGATCTGGACGTCGGCGATCTCGACGCTGCGGCCCACGCCGGTAAAGCGACCGACGGCTCGCGTCTGACGCCAGCGTGGGCCCACCATCGCCCCGATCGAGAAGCGCCCGCGCGCCCAGAGGCCCTCGACCGCCTTCGGCTCTCCGTTCGTGCCGCGTGGACCCGCCTGCGGCTGCGCATCCCGATTCGCGGGGTCGGCCGCTGCGGCGTCTGCGTCTACCGGGCGCGGAGCGGCCGCAAGCCGCACGCTGAGCGTCTCCTCCGGTTCAAAGATCCAGTCGGCGTCGCCTTGGATCGGGACGCCGCGCCAGTTCGCCTGGTTCGTCACGATGTGGAGGCCGCGATCCCGCGTCACGATGAGCGCACTCAGGTCGTCGATCGGCCACAGGAACACCGGGTGCGCGAGCACGTCGATCTCGAGGTGCACCGTCGTCGGCATCGGGGCTGGCGTTCCCTCCGGCCTGTCCGCGGAACCGGCGTCGCGCCGCAGGACGGCCCACAGCGGCCGCAGTCCGCGCAGCGGCTCCGTCTCGATCGCGACCGGCTCGAACTCGGCCGGAGCCGCGAAGAGGTTCGAGACGCCCTCGAGCGTCAGGTCGAGCTTCGGCAGCGGGCGGCCGTTGAGGTCGGCGCGCGCGTCGCGGATGTCGACCCGGTCGCCGCTCCAGACGAAGCGCCCGCTGAGCTCTTCGAGTCGGTTCGCCTCTCCGACCCGGACCCGCACGTCCGCGACCTCGGCCTCGCCGGCGAAGCCCAGGGGGAGGGTAAGCGTGCGACCCGCGAAGAGCTCTCGCCATCCCGCCAGCGTGGCCGCCCCGCGGCTCGTGAGCGTGAGCAGGCGGCCGCCCTGCACCGGCTCGAGCCGTGCGGCCAGGTCTTCGCGCTCCTCGTCGGGAAACCAGCCGAGGTAGTCGCGCGCCTCTTCGAGCGCCACGTTCCGGAACTCCAGCGAGAGGTGCGCCAGTGAGGACGATTGCAGCGGTCGCTCGACGACCCCCTCAGCCTCGAGGTGGAGGTCGACGCCGTCGATCTGCGCGGACTCGAGGCGGACGCCCCGAGGCGTGATTTCCAGAGCGCCGGTGGCTCGCGCGTGGGGGACCTCGATCGGTCCGAAGGCGCCCCGCTCCGGGGGCGGCACCTGCGTCCGGAAGTCGCGTACGACGAGATCCAGCTCGAATCGGCCCTCTCCCGGTGTCGGCGTCGCGTAGGCGACCGTGCCGCTCACCGACCCATCGAGCCGAGCCCCCGGATGCAAGGCCCGGACGTAAGGCGCCACGATCGGCAGCTGAAGGGAGCTCGCCGCCACGGCGAGGCGGATCGAGCCGTCGCGCCCCCGTTGGCCGTCCCATTCGATCGAGCCGCGCACGCCGGTCGCGTCGAAGATCCGGGCCCGCAGATCGAGGTGGGTGTCGCCGTAGAGCCGGCGGTGCCGGAGCTGGCCGTGAAGGCCCTGGGCGACCAGCGCGACGGGCGTCTCGGTGGGGCCGGCCGCGTGCGCGACATCGGTCTGCGCGTCGCGGAACGCGACGCCGCCGTTGCGAATCGCGAGGGTGTCGGCGAGGCGCGGCTGCTCCAGGAGCGAGCGGGCTGCCACCTCGAGCGCGATCAGCGGACCCAGCAGCTCGTCGGGATGGGGCCGCTCTCGGCGATCGTCGTCCCGTGCCAGCGCGGCGAGGGGAGGGGGCTCCCAGCTCCCGCTGCGGGTTCGCTCGACGTGCAGTCGCGCGCCGTCGAGGACGAGACGGCGCAGGCGCAGCCGCCCGATCATCAGCGGCAGGATTCGCGGACGGGCCGACACGCGCGGGACCTGCAGCCGGGCGCCGGTCGGGGACGGCCACACCCGAACGTCGAAGGCCTCGATCTCGATTCCGAGGCCGAAGCTCACCCGGAGGCTCCCGATGGAGACCGGGGTCCCGGCCGCCCGGCTGAGCCGTTCCTCGGCCTCGCTGCGCAGCCGCTCGGGCCACAGGCGCGTGGCGACGCCGAAGCCGAGGGCCGCCGTCGCGAGAAGGAGCGCGAGGCCCGCTGCGATGCCTGCGATCGCTCGGTGCACGGGATCCCCTGGGAGGGCCGTCGAGACTAGCGGGTTATCGACGGTTCGCGCCGTCTTGCCCACGGGCTGCCGGTCGATGACCCCAACCTACGGTTCGCCGAAGCTGCCCGCGTGTGCGCCCGGGCCGTGCATCTCAGGGTGGCGCCAGCGCTAGCACGGCCGCGGGCCCGGCTCGGGGCTGCGTCCCCAAGCTCGCATCCCTGCTAAAGAAATTCGCTGTTCGGTCGAAACGCTGCCTGACAGACACGACCGTACGAATGCTCGTCGGGACACGAGTGATCAGGGAGTGCGACGTGATGGATACGAATGGGGGCAGGCTCCGCCGGATCAACCGGGTGCGGGAGCTACGCGAGAACCGACTGATGACCCAGGCCCAGCTCGCCCGTAAGGCCAAGGTCGCGCTTCGCACCATCCACAGCGTCGAGAAGGGCATGAACTGCCGCATGGACACCAAGCGCAAGATCCTACTCGCGCTCGGGCTTCGCTTCGAGGACAAGGACCAGGTATTCCCGCCGCTCCAGCCGCGCGACCGGCCGGATTTCTCGCCGCAATACTGATTCGCCCGGTCCGGCTGGCCGCGCCCGACGCCACGGGTTTCCCCGGATCGCCGCCCCCCGATTCCTGAATCCCGAGAAACTTCGGTACCCTGCGTACAGGCGCGAGGGGCATGCCGCTCGCCCGGAGGGGGATGGTCATTCCCGACCGCGTCACACTCTTGGCGGACGTTGCCGAGATCGTCTCGCGCTCCCACGACCTGGACGAGACCCTGGGCAACGTTGTCGATCTCGTGGCCAAGCGCCTCGACGCCGACGTCTGCTCCCTGTACCTGCTGGCGGGGCCGGACTTTCGCCGCCTCCGGCTCAGCGCCACCGTGGGCCTGTTCAAGGAGTCCGTCGGTCGGGTCGAGCTCGGCTTCGGCGAAGGGCTGGTCGGCCTGGCGGCCGAGCGTCGCGAGCCGGTCGTCATCGAACGCGCGCGCGACCACCCCCAGTACCGCTATTTCCCCGAGACCGGCGAGGAGCGTTTCGAGTCGCTGATGGCCGTGCCCCTGATCGTGCGGCGAGTGCCGATCGGAGTGCTCGCCATCCAGACGCGGGTTCCGCGGTGCTTCGAGAACCAGGACGTCGAGGCCTTCCAGACCTGCGCGCAGCTCATCGCCCCGGTCGTGATGAACGCGCAGCTGCTGGCGCTGGTGGGCCAGAGCGACGAGGAGCGAGCGGTCGCCAGCCGGGGACTCGCCGACACGGGGATCCCGGTGGCCGGCCGCAAGCGCCCGCGGCCGGAGACCGGCGTCGAGCTGCGCGGGATGCCCACGGCGAGCGGCATCGCGATCGGCCCCGTCTACCGCCTGCCGGACACTCTCGACCTGGGGCGCCTCGAGTACACGCCGAGATCGGATGCGGCCGAAGAGGAGCGCGACCTGCTCAGCGCGCTCCAGGAGGCGAGGCGCGTCGTGGACGACATGCGCGAGGATCTCGGGGAGCAGTTCGGCCCAGAGTTCGCGGCCGTCTTCCACACCCACATCCAGATCCTCGAGGACAAGGGCTTCGTCGCGAAGCTGCGCGACGAGGTGCGGTCGACCGGCAACGCCCTCGAGGCGCTGCGCAACGTCCTCGCCGCCTACCGCAAGACCTTCGAGCGCATCGAGGACACCTATTTCCGTGCGCGCGTGGACGACGTCGAAGACGTCGGGCGCCGTGTGATGGAGCAGCTGTTCGGCGTGCGCCAGCACGCGATCGGGCTCACCGAGCGCTCGATCGTGGTGATGGACACGATCCTGCCGGGGCACTTCGCCCGCCTCGACATGGGCAGGGTCGCGGCCATCGTCGCAGAGCACGGCAGCCCCACTTCGCACGGGGCGATCTTCGCGCGGACGCTGGAGATTCCCGCCGTGACGGGCGTGTCGGGAATCCTGGATGCGGCGCGTTCCTGCGAAACCGCCATCGTCGATGGCGGAGACGGTCGCGTATACCTCTCGCCCGACGCTGGGCTCGTCTCCGAGTACCGGAGGGCCCAACAGCGCCACGCGATCGTCGTCGAGCACCTCGACGCCCTGCGCGATCGACCCGGAGAGACGCGGGACGGCCGACGCATCGCCCTCACGGCGAACGTGGGGCTGTGGAGCGATCTGCGTCTCGTCCAGAAGCACGGCGCCGAGGGGATCGGCCTGTTCCGGACCGAGCTGCTCGCCATCGCCCACGGCGGGTACCCGGAGGAGGAGGAGCAGGCGCAGCTCTACGAACGGGTCGCCAAGGTGATGGCGCCGCGGCCGGTGACGATTCGGACGCTCGACCTGGGCGGCGACAAGGAGATCGCGAACCTCGGCGTGGGCCGCGAGGAGAATCCCCAGCTCGGATGCCGCTCGATCCGGTTGAGCCTCGTCAACGAGGGCACCTTCCGAACCCAGATCCGCGCCGTGCTGCGTGCGAGCACCCACGGGAACGTGCGCCTGCTCCTCCCGATGATCGCCTCGCTCTACGAGCTGAGGCGCGCCCGCTGCATCCTGAAGGAGGTCCAGGAGGAGCTCGCCCGAGCGCGCATTCCCTTCGACGCAGAGCTCCCCCTGGGCATCATGGTGGAGGTCCCCTCGGCCGCCCTCATCGCGGACGTTCTGGCCCGCGAGTGCGACTTCTTCAGCATCGGCACCAACGACCTGACGCAGTACACGTTGGCGGCCGACCGCGGCAACGAATACGTGGCGCATCTCTACGACCCGCTCCATCCGGCGGTTCTCGCCCTCATCGACCGCAGCGTTCGCGCCGCCGCGCGCGCCGAGATACCCGTGTCTCTCTGCGGAGAGATGGTGAGCAATCCGCTCGCGGTTCCGGTGCTCGTCGGCCTGGGCATCCAGGAGCTCTCGGGCACGCCGAGCGCCGTCCCCATCGTGAAGGAGATCGTTCACGCGCTGGACTCGGGCCTGGCGGCGGCGGACGTGCGGGCGGCGCTGGACGCGGGCACGGCGCAGGAGGTGCACGCCATCGCCGCCGCCCGACTGCGTCAGACCGGCCTGCTGGACCACCCCGACATCGGGTCCTGGCTTCGTCCCATCGTCGAGAAAGAGGAGCGCGGCTCCGCGGAGGGGGCGCGATAAGGGGCGGCGTCACGCGCCGGAGCGCCGTTGCGGCGGTTGGCCCGCCGGCAGGCGCTGTGGTAAACCCTTCCGCCGGCGTCCGGTGGCCCGAATGACCTGGGGTCGCCCACGGCCGCCTTCCCGAAGATCCCGAGAGGATTCCGACGACATGCGATCGCGGTACCCCCTCCTCCCCATCCCGACGGCCGTCGACGCGGCGCCCGGGACATAACCGGTGGCGGCGGCCGCGGTGCAGGTCGTTCGGAGCTACGTGGCGCTCACGAAGCCGCGGATTCTCCTGCTCGTGATCTTCACGGCCCTGCCCGCCCTGGTCATGGCGGGACCGGGCTGGCCCGGCTCCGGCCTGGTCTGCGCCACGCTGCTCGGCATCGCGCTGGCGTCGGGGGCGGCGAATGCCCTCAACTGCTACATCGAGCGCGATCTCGACGCGCGCATGGAGCGGACCCGCAACCGGCCTCTGCCCTCTCGCGCAATCGGCGCGCGCCCGGCGCTGGCCTTCGGGCTCGTGCTGGCGGTGGTCTCGACCGTGCTTCTCGGTGCGGTCGCCGGCCCCGTGGCCGCCGCCCTCGGTGTGGCGAGCATCCTCTTCTACGTGTTCGTCTACACCGTCTGGCTGAAGCCGCGGTCGTCGCTCAACGCCGTGATCGGGGGCGCGGCCGGAGCCGCGGCGCCGCTGATTGCCGACGCGGCGGTGAGCGGTCGCGTGGGTGCCGTCGGCTGGCTGCTCTTCGCCATCATCTTCCTGTGGCAGCCGCCCCACGTCTGGGCGATCGCGCTCTTCCGGAAGTCCGACTACGAGCGCGCGGGCATTCCCATGCTCCCCAGCGTGATCGGCGACCAGCCGACGCGCTGGCGCATGCTCTGGTACACGCTCGGCCTCGTGCCGGTGACGCTCGCCCCGGTTCCGCTGGGCCTTCTCGGCGGTTTCTACCTGGCTGCGGCTCTCGCGCTGGATGCCTGGTTCGTATGGCACGCGGTGCGCGTCCTGCGAGAGCGCAGCGAGGCCGCCGCGCGCCGCCTGTTCCACGTCTCGCTGGTCTACCTGTTCGCGCTGTTCCTGGCGATGCTCGTCGATCGCGCGCTCTAGGCGATCGGTCCCGGGCTCAGGGGCTCACCCGGAGGTCCGTCCCCGCTTGCGCGCCCTCGGCGCGCGCGTCGGACGCTGTGGCTCGCTGGCCGCCGGAGCGCCCGCCAGCCGGAACGGCGGATAGACGGGAACCTTGACCTTGACCTTGGTCCCGTCGGGTCGCGTGAGCTCGCGCTCCACGACGCGGATCGGCGTCAAGGGGGCCCCGGTCACGGCGGCCTCGAATTCCTTCGCCGAGCGGTTCGATCGTGATGCCATGCTCACGGATCGGCGAGACCCGCTCGGAGTTTCAGTGGAATTTGAAAAAAGAGGCACCGCCCGGTGCGGCGGATCAGAGACGAAGAAAAGACGAAACCCCGGATCCAAAACGAAACCCGCGCGAGGCGGGTTTTTTGATCACGACTATCTTCTAATTATAGCACCGATCCGCCCGGCCGCAAGGACACGAAGGCGGACGCCGCGATTCCGGGCTCCACGAGCCCGAAAAGCCCGGTCACGGCTCCCCGATCCGGCTCTCGAGCCGCGGGAAACACGGTTT